>JAEIGA010002105.1_pt1 | contig 31796 bp, 38 predicted proteins | sample 9270691 | NCBI WGS metagenome assembly JAEIGA01 (sample SAMN17057246, study PRJNA624740) | gut metagenome | biome: biome; isolation source: fecal sample | host: Bos grunniens | place: China: Xizang | collected 2019
CAGCTTCACCCGTTGCGCCCAATGCCCTCAATGTGCCACGATAGCCGTAGCAATCGGCATTGTTGGAAGGTGCCGCCGGTGCGGTGCGCAGAAACGGCACTTTCCCTTCGAGCGCATTGACGAGCGCCTGTTGCAGATCGGCATGCGTGTGACTCTTATCCGCCTTCCACTGGAGCAACTGCTTCACCGCTGGTGCGTCGAGTATCACCGTGCTATCGCCCGGCAGATTCTCAAGCATTTCGCCCTCCGTGCCTGTGATTGATTCGGCCATCAGCATGCAGCTCGCCGCCACCGCCAGGAGCATAGCAGAGCCCTTGAGCGCCGTCAGAATACCGCGCACCGTCTCACGCACATGCTTGAGCGTAACGCCACTCTCGGGCAAGTCAGGCGTATCGGAAAGATCCGGCTTAAAGCCACCACCAATCACATGTTCCGGCGGCGCCTCACTCGCACGCCGCGTGGGATAAAAATCACTTGTCTCTTGCGCCTGTTTCAGTGCGCCTCCTTAATCCTCGAAACCGTCAATGACGGCCATATCCACGTGGCCGGTGTCACCGTTGTAGAGGTGGGCCAAGTCCTCCAACTCCTGGTCGAAGCGGCGTTCCATCTGCGCGCGGCCTTGTTCGTCTTCCATAAAGGCGCTGCGCACATAGGTGCGGATGAGGCCCGTAAACATATCGGGAATCCGAACGCGTTCCCACGGCGTGCGAACACTTTCGCCAGTGCCCGGTTCGCCTGCGTCCTGAGCATTAACGCAACGCCACGTATCGCCATTGTGCAATACGCGATCATTGAAATAGTAGGTCTGGCCCGCCTGCCACGGTTCGAGCGAGATCTTCGGAGTCTTGGGTTGGAAACACACCCAGACCTCTGGCGGCACACATTCGCCCGAAATCAAGATGCGCGTCGTCCCGCCGCCGGGATAGTCACCCATCCAGGCGCACGCGGTAATCGGCGCGGCATCACTCATGCGTGGATCCTTCGCAAACGCGAACGCCTTCAAATCCACGCCCGCCGGATCAATCTCGTGCAGCTCCCACGGTTGGTCTAAAGCAATAAACTTCACCATGTCGCCCAAGGGCTTCTCCACCCACGCCTCAGGGTTCTCCGGCGGCGGATTACCACCACTCACCGCCTCCTTTGCCGCGTAATACTTGCCACCAAAATAGCACTCATGGCCAATCTGCCACGCTGTCACCGCATCCCACGGCGGACGGAACGTGCGCTTTTCAAACAACCGCAACTGCGGCGCCTTCACCCTCGCGTAGATAATCTTCAACGCGTCATTAATCGTATCGGCCAAACGCTCGGCATACAACCCGCCCTGCGGCACTCCGGCGGTATAACCCAACGCCACCTGACACCTTCTGGCCAAATGCTCCGCTCCAATCGTCTCTAACATGGAAAATTCCCTTCGGTCGTTGTTTACTGTTTGCTGTTAGCTGCTTACTGTTTGCTGTTAACTGTCAGCTGTTTGCTGTTAACTGTCAGCTGTTTGCTGTTAACTGTCAGCTGTTTGCTGTTAGCTCAAGAATGGCAACGACACCCCCAGTGCCGCAGCTAAGAGTGCCAGGAAGCCAAGGAGTACCCAGAGGCCATACTTCATCAGCACGCTCCAATGTACGCGCTTGGCAGCTTTTTCAAGCACCTGACGGCCAGGGCAATTGTTGTAGTTGGCCTGAATCTGGTCAATCTTCTGAATAATCTCCTGCGTCTTCTCTGTGGTGCGCTGCTGACAGTGAAGCATCACAATCAGGAGTTGTGAGATAGCCTCGTTCGAGTGGTCGCCGTCAACGACACGTTTAATGACGGATTGGGACACGGGATCGTGCATAGTGAATTACGAATTACGAATGATGAATGATGAATTGCATCTGGCTCTACGGGGTGAGTAGGAGTGCGTGGTAGGCATCTTCGGGCAAAACGTAAACACGCCCGGTGAAGCGGTAGGTTGCTTCGGGCGTGTTGACGGTGCAGCCTTCGTCGCAGACGAGTGGGCCAGCATTAAGGAGTTCAGAAGCGCTTACGATAGTCCGCTTGAAGCTGCAACCACTTAGCGCGTAAACGCTTATGCTCAATAAGATTATCGGGATCTTCATGGAGGGCCTTCTGTAAGACGCACTCGGCTTCAACAATCTCTGTTAACAATCGTTGTCGCTCATCCTCCTGGCATGCGTGGCGATAGGCCGAGTACCACAAATACGCAATGTAGAGGCCGCAACACGTGAGCGCAAATACCATCATTCAGCCGTCTCAGCCTGAATTACTTCTACCGCCTCGCCAATCTTCTCGGAGACCTGCTTGGCTTCATCTGCGGAGAAATCTCCGTCCTTAACTGCGGCGATCACCGCCAAAATGGCCGCCAAAACGGCTCCAACAATCGCCATCCATCCTTTTAGCGTGGGCTTCTTCATCGTTTTACTCCTTTTTAGCCAATCATCATTGGTGGCGTTTTGTCGCCCCAATTCATCTTTGAAGGCGGGTGAATCTCACGCCAATTGCCGCGCCCATCGGGTTCGTACCACTTACCCTTGACCCACTTCATCTTGACGCGACCGCGCTTGGTATGAACGCCATCAGGGGCGTCAGCGTAAGTGTCGCCGTCAATCGCCATCATCTCGGGGTGGCGTTGACGCAAGTCGCGCATGAGTTCATCGTCTTGGGCGTAGTTATTGCCGAAGCGCTGCACCAACTGTTCGTCAAGAATCTTCGGCATCGAACCGACCAGACCGCCATCACTGGCAGTCTTACCCGCGGCCTGACGCTTCTCGCGCAACGCGAGCCCGTACTTCGAGCCGCGTTCGATTGCCTGTTTCACCTGTGCTGCATATTCCGACATGCTTGCTCCTTCTCCGATAGTAAACCACACTGCGCACCTCTGGTGCGGGGCGTGAACAACCCAATCCCCGAAATACCGCGCACAGTGCACAGTATTTCGGGGATTGAGTTGTTCACGCCTCTGATTTACGCTTACCGGATGAGCTCCTTCCAACGTTCGAACGCGTGCTTGAAGAGGTATTCCATAGCCTCGTCGTACTCCTTCTCGCGCTTCTGCTTGCCCGTTTGGATGGGATTCATTAATGCTTTGTCATAAGCCTCCATGAAGACGTCGTAGTCATCAGGCGACAGATTACGGACGGCGCTGTTTAATCCCTCGTTGTCAACTTCCGACTTCAATGCGCGTTCGGCAAGCAGTGTGGCCTTAATGCGCAACTCCCTTCGGTGATCCTCCACCTCCTGCTTCTCAATCTTCACCGCTTCGGTTCGGCCGTAACGCTGAATGCGCACAAAGCGTCCGAAGGCGTCGCCAAAGAAGGGCGTATACTTGCGCACCGCTTCGGTGACGGCCACTACTTCACTCTCGGGTTGCTCCGGCAATTGATCCGGGCGCGTGTCGAAAAGGGTGGAGATTCGGCCAGGGGTGAGGTTCCACGCGTACTTGACGAATTCTGCCACGGCTGTCGTCTTATCCACAGAGGCGGCATCCGAGAAGAAGTGTTCGCCAGTAAAACTATTCATCGGATTGTCGCTCGCGCCAATGAGACCAATCAACTTCATTGCCGTAGAGAGCGGCGTCTGATTGTTGTCGAACCCGAAGAGGCCGTCGAAGTAACCGCCCACGCGGTGCATGCCACTGCCAGGGATTGCCTCGCCGCTTCCGGCCGCATCAAGGGCGGCGTTGACGAGCAACCATGCAGGCTTCAGGTCGTCGTCAATCGGCACCGTGAGGACGAGCGACGAACCCGTTCCATTCGCGCCTTTGAAGTTTTGAATCGGGAAGATCATGTAATTCTCACGCATGTAACGCGTTGAGGAGCGCTGCGCATGGCGCATCGCTTCGGCCGCCTCAAGGGTTGGGCCCAGAATCGGGTGTTGCTCAAGACGCTTGCGCGTCTCTTCTTCGCTTTCGCCTTCTTCTGCGCACCCCTTCACGAGCGCACCGGCCAGTGCCGACAGGCCGACCGTCCACGCCATGTGGCGTGCCAGCCCCACGCCAAACTTCACGCCCAATTCCACGCCTTCACGCGCCTGTTGCTGAGCACCTGCCTTATCGCCCATCAAAAGCGACGCAATCGGATTGCCGAGTGCAATGCGCAGCGGACGCACGGCGCATTTCAAGGCGACATTGGCAAAGGCGCGCCAACACGCCTCTACAATCGCTGCGCCTGCGCCACGGTTTTCGTTCGCCGGATCTCCCGCGTCGTAGATCGTCTTGAGTGCAATGTTCCCTGCGTCCTTTTCGGAGTAACCGCGTTCGCCGAGGGCACGGCGGTGTAAGGACATGAACGCTGCCAACTTCACCGTGTTGGCGAGTAGTTCCGCAGTCTCAGAGGATTTATCGGCCACTTTATCAATCAGGCGACTCAACGCGGCGACGGGACGCAACCCCTGACGCGCGACATTTAGCCCGGTAGCAATACGCTGTGCTGTGGAGGTGTTTACACCTTTCATATTGGCCGCAGGAATGCGATTATTTACACCCTTCGCCAACGCGTTAATCGCCGCCTGAACCTGACCAGCGGTGAGTGCTTCACCATCATTGCCGGGCAATTGCAGCAGCGCGCGGGCGAAGTCTTGCATCTGCTTTGAGGTGGAACCAAACCGCATGTTGTAACGCCGCTGAAGGCGTTCCCAGTCCGTCTTCTCGTAGGACGTGCGCGTGGTATTGGCGTAGTGCAAGAAGATGCTGTCGCCAAGGGCGTGACGCGCCATGCTGACGGAGTACTCCAGCAGGTCTGCCCTACGGATATCGCCACGCGCACGGGCGCGTTCGGCCTCTTCCAGTGCCTCCGCGAAGCGTCCCGTCTGCACCATGCGTGCCGTCTCGCGGGCGATTGGCAACCAGTAAGCCAGCGACTTCTCGTTGAAGATGAGATTGAAGCCCGGCACTTCTGAAAGGGCCTGTGCCCACCGCGCCTTGCCCAATGCGCCCCATGCCGCCAACGCCAGATGCCCCACCGCGGGCGGCAGGAGTTGACCAGGCTTCGAATAATCGAGCCCGGGCGTATTCAGGCGCACAGCAGCAATATCGCGGATAAAGGCGGGCGCGATAAAGCTCGGTAGTGCCGTGGTGAGATAGTGCGTCATGGCGCGAGAGGCGCCATTAAGGAGTTTGAGGCCAGAGGATTCGCCATCGGGCTTAAAGCCTGCCACCACGAGCCGTGGGGCTACGAGCGTGTAACGCATACCATTGCGCATGAAGGGCAGGCTGTCGTAACCCTTCGGGATGATTGCCTTGCCCGCTTCGTACACGCGCACCTTGGAGAGGCCATTCGTATTTTGGAAGAGTTGAGCAAACTCGCCAATAACGCGATTGTACTCAATGCAGTTGAGGATGCCGACAGCCGTCTTAATCGTCTCTTGGAGCGGATCAAGCGTAGCCTGGAAGGAGCCAACTAATTGCTTCGTCCAGGATGCGCCGCTGATGCCGCCACCGCGTTCCAACCGCTGAAGGCGTTCGCCAATCATCTCCAACGCCTTGCCGGGTTCGGCACTGGCCAGAGATGCTTTAATCTGTTCCAACTCCTCCGGCGTGAAGGTGTGCTTGAAGGTGACGTAGTCGGTGTTCTTCTTGCACAAGTCGTAGAAGCCGTCGCCAAAGGTTTCCTTGAAGGCGGGGTGTTCGATAATGGAGCGTTCGTACACCGCATGGAAGGCTTGCGCTGCCTTGATAATCTTGCGCATGCCTGCGTACCCTTCGCGCCTGGCCATCTCGACCAATTCCTTGCGCGCCGTGGGTGCGTCCACGCCATAGGCCGTCGCACGGCCACGAATCGAACCGCGCACGCGGTTGAGGTGCGCAAAGAGGGCCACCTTCTGCCAGGCTACGTCGGGATTGGGGTCGACCGCCTTAAAGGCAGAACCGATCACGCCCTGCACGTCCACTAAGAAGAGGCGGGCGTGATTGGGCGCACCACGGGTGTAGTCCATCTTCGCCTTCTCGGCACGTTGGATGGCCTGTTTCGCCTTTTCGAGTCTCTTCTGGTAATCGGCCTTGGAGACATAAGGACGAATGGCGGCCAAGTGTTCCTTGAGCTTCAATTTGAGTTCGTTCACCATCGTTGCACGTTTATCCCAGGCGTAGAAGACGATCGAACGCGCCAGCGAATCGGGATTGTTAATCTTTGCCGCCTCTTCCTGAATGCGGTAGAGTGCCTGCGCGTACTCAGGCGTCCACGAACCCGACAGCGTTCGGCCGATAGCACTATTGCCATAGGCCATCGCCTGTACGGCGCGATCGTATGCCGCGCGCGCTTCAGGGTGGCGCTCTAAACATAGCTTTAATGCTTGCGACCAATACGGGGCACGTTCAGCTACACTCGCCGGGTCGACGAACCATGCACCGCCCATTTCTGCAATCATTTCGGGCGATTCCATGAAGTACGCCACGTCGTTCTTGCCGCAGCCGCGCCACCATTCAATGAAGGCTCTGGACTCGTCGCGGTACTCCTTCTCGCTGGCGTACCCCTCAAGCGTGCGCTTGATGTATCCCTTGAGTACGGCTAAGTGGCCCAGGATATTACCACGTCCTCTGATGCCGCCGTCCTGGTCGTCAATCATGTGCCACAGTTCGTGCGCCATCACGCGCACACCGGCGCCATCGCTCACACGATTGCGCACGCGCAGGTCCACAAGCTTCTTGAGATGCTTCTCCATCTCGCGTTCGCTGCGCAGTTCTTCGTCATCGACCAACTTCTTAAATTCGCGCTCCGTCTTCACCTTGGCGCGCTGCTGTTCGCGCCACTCCTGGTCCCAGTGACGATAGAAGCCCACTTCGTGCAGCTTCGAACGAATCGCCGACAGGTCACTTGCGTCTGCCAGGCCGAAGATCTGCGAACGCAGTTCGATCAGATTCTTGCCCAACCAATAACGGCCCAGTGCATTGCGCATGCCCTTCGTGACCACCTTCGGCACGTGCCCGCCCGAGAGATCTTTGTAGACACTCACTAAGTCAAAGGTCGAAAGCTTAACAAGCCCCTTCTGCATGGCGGGCGAATCAGGTGCGCCACCCAAAGGCATGGTGCGCCCACCATAAGGATACGCGCCACCCAACACAAGACGTTCGCCAGCCACCACTGGCGTCCCATCTGCCGCCACGCCTTTCCCTTCGCCATACGGCCGAACAGGAGACTTGACTTCGTTCGTCGGATTTGAGATAGTAGAGGTCGTCAAGGGTGAGTAGCCATCCGTCTGGTGTAGTACCACTTTCTTGACAGCCTCCTTTGGCGGGTCAAGTTTGACAGGAGGCGTTATCTTCCCAGTCATAACTGCGGTAACCTCTGTTAAATCTGCATTAAGATTACCATATTCGTCCAGTCGAGTGACGACATCCATGCGATTACCATCTGCATCTTTACCAATGAAGATGATACTGTCGCGCGAGGCATCACGATTATCCAAGCGGACTGTGCAACGTTCCTCTTTAATAATCATCTCGAGCCGTTTAATGTTCTCAGCTTTAATAGGAGACCATACTCGCTCATTGAACACCTTGCCCGCGACACGCTTACCGCCATGCGTTACAGCGTGAATACAGTACTCTGCCCAACTCTCACTGTTTGATAACAGGCGATCTTTCCCTCTTTCGTCTGGAATAAAGTAGACACGACGACCGTCGGAGAGCGTGATAATCTTCTTAAAATATTCATCAAAGAATAGCCTTGCAGCAATCGAGATTGCAAGCTTCTCCTGCTCGTTAGCGATTTTAATCACACCGTCGCGCTTATCAAGAATATTGGCAATGTCTTTAACCACAGCCTCGCGCGTCACGCCGCGGAACCAGAGTTCTACCCTTCTTCGCGCGTCAGCGTTGGCATCATCGGGGTTAATTTTCTTCGTCACGTCCGGCATCGGCTTGGAGCTGATATCCAGTAATTCTTCCGGAAGCGGCTCTTCTGCCGCAGGTGTCTTGCTATTGACTGGAGAGGCGACGAACGAACCGTTCGCTTGTTCGAAGAGGGGCGTTGCTTCGGCCATCTGACGCACGGCTGCTTCATGCGCTTCTTGGTAGAGTGCAGGATCGGTAAAGTAGTTCTCCCATTTGAGGGCTCGCTCCTTGAGTACGGCAATCGCCTGCTTGATCTGCACTTTGTCGGTCGTATCGGTAATGCCGAGCTGCTGCGCAAATTCACCCTTGAGCGACAGCGCATCGCCCTTGCTAAGAGCCGCGTTGAGGCGTTGCACCGCCTGTAATGCCTCGCGACGCTTACCCGCGGCGTAACGTGCTTCTGCTTCGGCCATCAAAAGCGCCGAATCGTCCGCACCGAAGAGATCGCCTTGTTGGGGCAATTGCGCGTCGCCCTGTTTCTCAAGTCCCGCCATGAGCGAACGCGCCATGATGCCTGCGTCGTCTGCCGTCATGGGGCGTTCTAAACACGCCTTGAGTACGGCACGCTGCACCGTCGGCGCGTGCGCTTCGCCCTTTGGCGCTTCACGGGCAATGGCTGCGGCACGGTCTGCTGCCACGTCACCATTCATCACCGCGTCGACCAATTCCGTCTCGCCTTGCATGGCCACGGCGTAGGCGTTGCGGCCCTTACGACGAGCAATTAACCCCTTCGCCTCGGCCGTATCACGATCAATCCCGCTATCGCGGAAGAAGGCGATAAAGTCGCGATCATCTCCCTTTTCGTCCAAGATGTTGTCTAACGCGTCTAATGTGCGCGCCTTCTCGGGCGTCCAACCGTCCACTTCGCGAAGTATCGCCGCCGGGATGGTCTCGCGCCCATTGCGTTTGGCCAAATCCAAACGGTGACGGCCCGTGACCACTTCCATGGAGCCGTCTTGGTATTCCAGTACCACAATCGGCTTCGGCGGCAGGGTCTGATACTCGCCCTGGAGTTGTTCGCCCTCCACGACGCCGGTCTCGCTATCCGCGTCACGCTTGAACTGCACAATGCGGTCGTTCACCTTCAGGGTGTTTACCGGCACTTCAACCGTGCGCGTCTCGCCATTTCGCATGAGATCAAAGAGCGACAACGCCGTCTGATCCACCTTCGGTGCCACCTCGCCACCAAAGAGATCGCCCTGTTCACCGTTCGCTGCCTGCTGTCCGCTGTCCGCTATCTGCTGTCCGCTGTCCGCTGTCAGCTTAAGATCCGGCGTAAAGGTGAGCACTTCGCCCGTGGGCGCGACCACCATCCCGCTCATCGTCACAAAGTCATTGGTTAGCGGCCGATACCGCATCCCGTCAGCGAAGAGGATTTCGCCCGAAGCGTGCACCGCCACCGGCGCATTCGCAGGCGGCGGCACGCCGCCCGTATTGGGCACGAGCGAACGCCACCCTTGCTGGCCGCCATGTGGCAAAAGGTCTTGGCGAATCTGCCGACTGCCTGCATTCACCCACTCGCCACGCGGTGCAGCATTCTTCTGCGCGCTGAAGAGTTGCGCCTGCTTGTCGGCCATGTAGGCCTGGCGCACCATCGGAAGCGTCGTTCCTGCGCTCATGGCCATACCGAAGAGCGCATTGGTGAACGCCGTCTGCGCGATCATCTCGTCGGAGAGTTCTTCCTTCCCGAGTGCGCCCTGAAGCGTCTTAAGGTGGGCGTAGGTCGTGCTCCCTTGTGCAGCACCGGCGGCAAGAATCTTCGTCGCCGCCGCGCCCACTTCCATGGAGAGATAGAGATTGGCGGGTGTGTCGTTGGCCAAAAGGCGCATCATACGCGATTGATAGCCGCTCTTGGTCCAAATACCGGAATAACTGCCCGCCGCGTTCGAAATACCCAGAAGTGTGTAGGTCGTCGCAGAGTCGCCCAACATCATCATCGTGGCGGTGCCTTCGTCGTAACCCGCCTTGCGGTAGGCTTCGTAGGTTTCCAGGCCATTACGCGCCGAGAGCGAAACGCGGTAGTAGTCGGGCTTGACGAGCTCCTTGGCCGCGCGTTTCGTCGCGTCCTTGAGTTGTTCCTTGGTTAAATGCTTCGTGTAGACTTCGGCCGCCTCTTGCACACTCTCTTTCGTGGCCACTTGCGCAGCTTTCTCGCCGAGTTCCTTTGCGGTCTCTTTAATGGCGCGTTCTTCAATCTCCGACACGACGCGTTTGGCGGTCTGCTTCACCGTCTGCTTCACCACTTGCTTCGCGGCGGGCTTAATGGCATTCTTGGCCAACGTCGTCGCGCCCCTCGTCGCGAGCACTTCGGCGAACATTTCAAGCGTGCTCATCACCATTAATGGCGCGCCCTTGAGCTTCACCCCGTCAGCTTGGTAGGCAAGTTCGTCGTTCTTCAGATCTTCCAATACCTGAAGCGCCTTCAACCCCTTCTGCACAAAGGGTTCGGCAATGTCCGAACCCACCGTCTTCTTCAGGAGCGTATCTGCGCCCACCGCTACCAATGTCGGAATCGCCACCGCGCCTTCGGCTGCGCCCACCATCACGCGCGCCGGAAAGCGCGCCGCATTCTTCAACGGTTCAGTGCTCGTAAAGTACTCGCGCAATGCCTCCGCACCACCACGCAGGTAGTCTGCTTGATACTCACGCTCCTGCTGCATTTGGAGGTAGGTCTTACCTGTGCGCACATCCACCGCATTTTTGGTGTCTTTCAAATCTTCCAAGAATCGCGTCTGCGTCTCGGCGTCCACCGGCGGTGGCGCACCCCAAATCTTCGGTTGCTCTTCAGCCAACACCTTCTGGAGATACCCGCCCGGCAAAACAGCCTCCAGCGGTTTAGGTTCCACTGTCTGCTGTTCGCTGTCAGCTGTCTGCTGTTCGCTGTCAGCTGTCTGCTGTTCGCTATTAGCCGCCGCCGCAGCAGCCGCTTCGGCTTCCCTGCGGCGGGCTTGCTCGGCATAACGCGCCTCGCGTTCGGCGCGGTGCTTTGCTTCGCGTGCTTCTCGGATTTGGCGTGCCGCTTCGGCCTTGCGTGCCGCTTCAGCTTCGGCAACCTTCGTCTGCTCTTCTTCAATCGCGCCGGTAATTAGATTATCGAAGTCCATCGTTCGTCACCTCGTCACAGCGTGTAACCTGCCGCGGCCATTTCCTTCTTGTACTCTTCCATCAACGCCTTAACCATCGCCGGATCGCTCAACTTCGTACGGTACGCCGCCTTTGCCTGAGCCTTCTTCTCGGGCGTGTCATAAACTTTATTATCTTGGTCAATTCTATAGTCAAGCTTCTGTAGGTCTTCTGCGCTCATATTGCCACTTTCAGCACGCTTGGCCATGTCGAAGAATTCCTTACCGCGCTTGAAGTGTTCCGCACGTTTATCGTCCCCCTTCAGGATCTCGCGTTGGGTCTTCTCTCGTTCCATGCGCAGTTCATGGTCACGCTTTGCCTGATCGGCCGCCGCCGCGCCCTTGGCTTTCTCTCTTTCCAATTCAAGTGCGCGCGTATGATGCTTCTCTTCGCGCGCCGTATCAAGTGCATCCTTCTTCTCAAGGTAATCTATCGATTTATCATTGTGCGCTGCTCCCATGCCGAGGCGGTTCTGTCTGGCGACATTCTCCTGCCACGTGCCTTTCTCCTTCTCAACCTTGATATCGCGCTTACCTTGCAGGACAATCTTCTCCTTCTCGCGCTGGTGCGTCATGCTGTCGTTAAAACGCTTCTCGGCCGCCGCACGGCGTTCCGCCGCCAGAAGCCGGTCTTCTTCCGCCACGCGCCGCTTCGCACTATGCGTCCCGCCATAGTCGCGTTCACGGTCCCAACGCTTCTTCGCGCGCATCTGCGCCGCACTCATAAAACTCTGCATCTCAATCGCCATCTCTTACCTCTCTCTCATCTGCGCCGTCAGGCGCCACCGCTGCCGTGGGGTTCGGGGAGCGGCAGCGTCCCCGTCGTTTGCCAAATGTCTCACTCCGGCATCACATCCGGACTGCCTGTACGTCCTAAATCGGCATTCGCGCCATATTGCTGTACTTGCTGCTGCAAGGCCTGCATCCATTCCTGCGCAAATTGCTGCGCTTCAGGGCTCATCTCGTCAAGGGCCTGCGGGTTCTCCTGAAGTTGCTGTTGCCAGAAGGCTAAACGCACTTCGTAGTTCCATCCGCCGTCCACATTCATTGGCGGCTTCAAGCCTGCCTTGATCTTGACGAAGTTGTCCTGTTCTTCGCGCAATTCACGCTGCGAAGCATTGGCTTCGGTCGTCACCGTCTCTTCGCTCAAGTTCGGGAAGAGGTTGCGCACCGCACACCGCAGAATCGGCGCAGTATCGACCTGGTGATTGCGATCAAGCGGCGCAATCACTTGCCCAAGTGCCGTCACCTTGTCAATCACAGACTTGATCACCAAGTCGTCAATGTTCACCTTGAGTTCCAACTGGAAATTGCCAGAAATCTCTCGACGAATCTGCGGATCGGCCGCTTCCTTGCCGAGTACTTCTAAGAGCACACGTTGGCTCGCGTTCGCCTGAATGCAGGAGAGCACCCCTTCGAGCACATCCTTGAGGCTGTCCAAAAGCGCCGCCATGCGTGCGCGGCGACGAATCGCCACCACGTCCGCATCGGCATCTTTCGTGGTCAACCCAAAGTAGTCAAAGAGCTCCCTGCGCAGACGCTCCACTTCGTTGTTGCCCTGCGCCGGATAGGCAGGCGGGTGAAGGAAGCGCAGTTCGGTCCCCGAGCGCAACGAAATCACGCTCAATGGATTGAGCGCCACCTTGGTGGCCGAACCGTGGAGCGTCAGCGGCGGCAAACCGCCAATAATCGCATTGTTGCTCCCGGTGTCCGTCAACTTCTTAGCCAGGTCAAGCGTCGGACTAGAGAGGCTGGCCACACCGCGCGAATCAAGCAAACGATCACTATTGCGTTCGCGTGCCAGGAGCACCGCTGGGAAACGGCCCCTGTGCCCACGCAGGAGTTCGCGCCCACAGGCGGTAATCCCTGGCGCAGCGCACATCACGGTTTCCCAACGCGACAGCACGCCGTGTTCGTGACGCACCGTGTACGCCCAGATTAGGCACACCATCTCTTGGCGATCGGTCCAATCAATGCCGTCTTCTTCAAAGTTGTAAGGCGCTTCACCCTTGTGTTCCAACGCCGCCTCGACAAACGCTTCGTCCCAGTCGCCCGCCGTGGCCAATTCTCTCAATCGCGGTTCCGTCACCCATTCGCAACGGAACCACGGCGAGGCGTAATCAAGTTTCGTACAGGCGCGTGGCACTAAGAAGTCGCTTCCGTACTGCCACGCGGCAATCATCGGCCCTTCTTCTTCGCCAATCGGAGCGACCACTTCCACTTCGTCGTCGTCTTGGAAGCAGTCTAACACCTCTTCTGCCTGCTCTTGCGTAAGATTCATCCCCGCTGACAGCGCAACCGTGTAACGCTGGTCAGTTAATCCATTGCGAATGTTGTCAATTAGATCTCCGCCCACTGAATTATCCGCTTTGGCTATCGCCATCGCGCAGTCATCAATCGTCAATAGACGGGGCGCCACCACCTTGCGCTTCTCCCACGCAATCGTCACCAGTGCCACGCCGGGCGTATCCACAAGGGCGTAATTGAGCGCCAATGTCAGCTGCCGCGTCCACTCGCTCCCCATGTGTGCAATGCCCCAATCAAGCAGCTTCGAAAGCGCACTCGCCCTGCGGTCGCTGGCTTCGCCTCCACCGCGGGCCACCACAATGCGCTCCGCTCGGCGAAGCATCTCAAGGATCATGCAGCGTTCGACATCGACCACTTCTTCGCCCCAACGGATCGCATTATTGGCCGACCCCTTAAAGGGTTTAACCTTCTCGCCGTTGGCCGAACGCCGCACACCGTCAAGTCCATACGGAGATTGACAGTAGTAACGCTTGCGCGCCAAATCGCGACCTCCAGCCACAGCGGCAATGTCCGAACACAACGTGCTCGCCGCCGTCTGAAGGTCATTCACTTCTTCTTCCGTCAGTTCCTGACGTGTCCCTAGTCGTATCATATCCTCACCTGCGCCGCCAGGCGCCACCGCCGCTTAGGGGTTCGGGGAGCGGCAGCGTCCCCGTCGTTTGCCTCGTAGCCACCGGCCTCCGCGCCGGGGCCTACAAAGAAGCCAGACAATAGGCGACCATGAATGAAACAGGTAGAGAGACGCCGCCTATTGTCTGGCTATGGACCAGTGTTTTTGGTTTATTGAAAATGAAAGAATGCTCCACGGTTTCACCCGTGGAGCGTAGGCTTACGCAGAAGCCTGAGAGACGCGGAAGGAGCCCATCACACCCGTGCTGTTCAAACGGAACAACGCGTGGTGCCAGCCCTTCTTGCCCGAACCAAAGTCCAACTTCGCAGAGAGGTCTTCGTGCGTAATCGGACGAGCAAATTCAAGCTGGAAGCAGTCTGGTTCAATGAACGCACCGCTCATCGCAGAAAGTGCCGTCGGTTCAAGCGTCGTCAAGTCGCAATCGATACCGTCAAGCGCGATCAACTTAATGTTGGCCGTATCGTACTTGAGGAAGTCGATCTGCTGGAAGATTTCGGTATTGTGGTAGTCAACCGTGCGCAACAACGTCTGCTGGATATTCGCAGTCGTCGGAATGCGATTCAAGAAGTCTGCCACCGCAATCTTCAAGCCAATGCCCACAAAACCGGTCAAGCTGAGCGCATGGCCCGCATGGCGACGCACCTGAAGCAGGTGTGCCTTGAAGGCTTCTTCAGTCAACGTGCCATCCTTGGCAATCACCAATTCGGCTGCCGGACGGAAGTCTGCGGCAATGTCGTTCACCGTGTGCGCGCCCGGCTGGAGCCAACACATCAAGCCGCGTGTCTTGGTTACCGTGTCGGAGGCCGTCTTGGGTACGCATTCCTGGCGCGAACCCAAAATGTGCTCAATCGAACGCGCAAAGTTCGCACCGTCGTCTTCAATCTTGACCTTGTGTTCGTTCTTATCCACATGGCCGCCATTGAGTTCAATCGCTTCGCGGGTGATTGCATAACCGTCAGAGTAGCCCAATTCCATCACAGACTTCACAATCGTGTGAGGCTGCATCTTGAATTGATCCTTCTTGTCGGTACCTTCAGCCACGGCATTGTAGCTCTTGGTCTGCTTACCGCGGAGTTCGTTGGAGCGTTCCCACGCCTTCGCGGCCTTCATGCCAGGATAAACGCGCTTGAGTTGATTAATGAGCACCAACTGCTCACGCTTCGTGGCAATCAAGCACTCAGTGTAGTCATCATGACGAGTTAAATTCTTCGTCGAGTCAAAAACGGAAATTGCCATAATTTCCCCTTGCTAGTTCACAAAACTGTCGAGGATTCTGTCCAAACCCGCACGCGGATCCTCACGCCGCTTGCGGACCGGTGGTTTCCCCGCTTTGGTAGAGGCAGTCTTTTTCAACGGTGTCTTCTCGCGCATCTTGGACTTTTCACCTTTGTTAGGCTTCTCGCCCTTGTTGCGCACCTTCGCCGCCTTCTCAGCTGCCAATCCCAATCGGATCAACTTCACCGTGCGTTCCTTCAGACGTTTACCAGCATCCCCGAAATCGTCGCGCAAATCGTTCAATCGGCGTTCAGCCTTTCGCAACTCTTTACGCAGTTCGCTGCGCGTGTATTCGTGTCCGCTCAGCGTAATCTCGTTCGCTTGGTCGTCGTCCATGTCATCGAGCGTATCGCGCAGAAACTCTACGCGCCCCTCAATGTCACCTATCTCAGCCAACGCCTTAGCCGTCCTTGCATCCGCTAACTCCGGCAAAATGCCGTGCTTCTGCGCAAGCGCCAAGTACACCGCTGGCGAGTCTTGACCAGACCGACTCCGATAGCGTTCAACCTCTTCTTCCAATTCCGCCACGCGTGCTTCCGCTTCACGGCGTTTCTTCGTAAGGGTTGCAAAACGACGCTTCACACCTTCCGGCGTTCCATCGTCTTCTTCCGCTTCTTCTTCGTCATCCTCGGTCTCTTCCTCAGACTCCGAATCGTCAGCCTCGTCGTCGTCTTCCTCTTCGCCTACGCCTTCGTCATCCTCCTGACCGTCGTCAAGCTGGGTGTCGTCGTCTTCATAGTCGAAGTCATCTTCGTTGTTCATCACGTCCTTTTACTCCTCGTGAGGGAATCTGGCAATTTCCGTTTCCGATCCGCAGTGCGCCATCCTTCCTGCGTCGTGCCCCCATTATTCCAAACCCCACCCATTCACACGCCCACGCACAAGCCCCAAAACGCAAAATACCGCGCACAGTGCACGGTATTTTCACCCTCTCTCTCATTTGAGCAGCAGCGCACCCGCGCTGCTTTTGTTTGGCCGAGTGCCGCGCCGACGGCACTCAGGGGCGTAGCCCCGTCAGTAGCCACCCGTGCCACCGCGCCGGGTGGCGCTCAATCTTCCCAATCCCAGTCCATCAGATCCTCCTTCGTCGCGCTCACCCATCCGCTGTGGTGGGTACTACCATCTTCTTCCTCGCTGGGTTCATCGTCAAGCATTCCACTTTCGAGCCCATATCGCAGGCAATCAATCGGTTCCTTGCACGCGCCTTTCTGCCCGTCCACGCCGGTAATATTCTGCAACGCAAAAATCGTATTCTTGCACGCACTTGAGATAAACAGCCGCCGTCCGTCTTTCACAGGATTCAACAAACCGTTGATCAGTTCTTCCCCCGCGCCAATGCGCCTTCCGCTTGCCTGAACAAAGTCATCGCAGAGCTCCATGCAGAAGTCGAACAGTGTCTTATCTTCGCCCATCGTGATTTTGCTTTGGCTACTCGCACGTGCGTCAATCACGCGCCGTCGTAGGGGCTCCATCGTTCCGTTCACCGCTGACCATTCTGCGATCTCTTGCGAACGCGGTGCCTCTTCGCAGCCTGACGCAATCCACGCCTCGGCATCTTTCCATCCTTCTAATCGCGCCCATTCTGCCTTGTACTTCTCCAGGCTAAAACCGAACTTCTCTTGCGCGGGCCCGCGGTCACCGTCGTTGAGGCCATTGCGCCTGCTGCTGCGTTCGGCCCACGCCCCCGGCACGCCAATCCCTGGCACTTCATAGTCGCCTGGCCACTCGCGGTAGACGTACACGTCGCCCTTCGTGTCCACGCCCATCCACAGGAAGAACCAATTGCGCTCAGGTGCCGGATCGCACACCATTGTGCGCGCCATCAATTGCGGCACAGCGCTGGGTGCCACCACGTGCACCTTGGGATCAAAACTAGGAAAGCGGCTGGATTTCATCTTCTTGGCCATGCCGTACACGCGCTGACGGATCATGTCGCCCGCCTTCAGGTTTTGCATTGCACGTTCCAACACGCGCGCCGGACTGCCGTAGGGATTGTCGCGCCCCAAAAACCACAGAATTGCACCCGTCCCGCTACGTGTTCGCGCCACACGTGGCATCGTCTCAAAGACGCGCCCTTCTGCCACGTTCTCAGGTTCGCCAAAGGGTTCTGTCCCAATCCACTTGAAGCAGTTTTCAGGACGACTCTCTGGTACGCAGGTCTCGCTTCGTTCGCCCGCATGGAAGGCCGAAAGTTCCCAATACTCTTCTTCGCTTAAACCCAATTGTGCCCCCGGCATTGGCGGCAAGCCGTCTTTCGGCAACAAGTACGCCGTCGTCCGACGTGTCACCGTCATCCCTTCGAGCCAATCAGCCACCACCGGCGTGTAACCACTCACCGGCGTGAACGTCCCCAGGAAGCGTCCACGCTTACTGGCCAAACGAAACTTTAACGCATTCATCCACGTTTCTGGAAACTCTTCGTCAAGCCACCCTTCGTCGAACGCAGGCCCTTCCATGATCGAGTTCACGTTTTGCTCATAAGAGGTAAAGCTCACGCTGCTCTTGTTGTCAAGCGTCATCTTGTTGAACGTAAACCCCGTCTGCATCTTGTAGTTCAGGTAAAACACCGACTCGCGCGTGCCGTTGCGCTTCTTCAGGTCGTTTGTCAAATAGTGCCACACGCGATCTTGTTGCGTGCGGCGGCTGGTTTCTCGTGTCTGCGCTCCCACCACTGCAAGCAGTTCAGGCTTCTCCAGAAGGATTCGCACCAATCGCTTACTCGCCCAGTCTGTCTTCCCGCTTCGGTTCGCACCCATAATGAGCAGTTCGTCCACCGGCCGCTCAAATCCGCACGCATGGCACATGGCCATCTGAAATGCTTCCCAATCCATCCCGCAACGCGCCTGCACTTCTCGCCGCATACCGTCCGTCACCGGACTGCCACGCAAGAGCGCACTGGCCACATACCAAATCGGCGGCTCATAGCCACAGTTGAACGGATCACCCGACCTGCGCGAACGCTCAGCCTTCACCGCCGCCTCAAGCACCTCCATCCCGCGCTTGACACTGCTGTTGTTATCCTTCGCCCACGCCGTCGCCTTGGCCACGCTTACGCCGCCCAATTGCTCGTCACGCTCCATGATCACTCCTCATTGTACGTCTGCCACAGCTCCGCCAAACTATTCGAAAACTCCGTCAATGCCGCAATCCCTCCGCGCATCTCGTGAATCGCCTCCGTGCGCAACTCCGCACTCCCAGCTAGAATCGCCATGCGACCATCAATCACGCGCTGCACCACCTGGCGCAACGCCACCACCTGATCCGGCGTAAGTGAACCAATCGCCACCCTCACCGCCACCGCATCCGTCGCACGCTCCACCGCCTGCTCACGCCGCTTCCAAAAACGCATCTGCCACATCGTCATCATCCTCATCCTTTCCGCGCCGTCAGGCGCCACCGCCGCTATCTCATTTGAGCAGCAGCGCACCTGCGCTGCTTTATCGTAGCCCCCGGCGCAGTGGCCGGGGGCACACACTCCTTAAAACGGCAAGTCTTCGTCGTCACCGCTCGCAGGCACCGGCTTCTGTGCCTTTGCCGCTTCACGCTCCTTGGCCCACGCGTCATAATCTTCAAACTTCAGACTGAAGTACTTTTTCCCGGTCATCGAGTTGAACCGCGTCCATGCTGCCACGTGATACTTCTTGCCACCAATCATCACCGTGCCACGCGCGCTCGGCTGCTTATGGTCCTTCTCGTCCTTGTATTCATTCTCGAAGAGCGCGCCACTCATGTCACGATCTTCATACCTCTTCTGTGTCTCGTCCATACTTGTCTTATCCTTTCCGCGCCGTCAGGCGCTTACCTCTGTCTCATTTGAGCAGCAGCGCACCCGCGCTGCTTTTGTTTGCCAAACTTCTCTTCAAATTTCTCACACCAGCCACTTCCGCAGCTGTCGTGCAACCGTCGCCACTCGCCGGGGAATTTTTGGCACTTAACCACCCAGTACTTCTCGCCCGCTCGCATCACTTGCCGCATCTTCTGGCAGTGCTTGCAATTCGTGTTGGCCATGTTGTAAAACTCCTTCCACTTTCCCGACAAGCGGATTCGACTTCTTCCGCGCACCTCGCTTAATGATCTCGTCCGCACTAATCCCCGGCGTTCCGAACGGGATGCCGTTAATCGTGGGGCGTTTGTCTTTGTAATGCCCGGCGTGCAAGTCGTTGATCAACACATCGCCAGTCGTGCCATCGATAGCCGCACTGTGGATCACCTCTGCACGCTCACCCGTGACAACCATCACTTGCCCAATCAGCTTCATCGCCTCTTGCAGAGAGTACATCTCGAATGGCACTGGTAGATAATCTTCGAGGAGACTGCTGCTCGATTCGAAGCGCTTAACACCGTCCTCGCGGACAAGTATGGCCTTCGTCTCGGTCGTCCAATCCACTCGGAAGAAGACACCTTTATCACCAATCACCCATGCGCCAGCCTTACACCATTCGGGCAACTTGAACACATCCTCTTCCTCTTCGACAACAGGGGTGACAGGCTCAGTCGTGCCCATCGTCAGCTTATCGAAGACGAACCTCGCAGTGCATTCGTAGCCTTCGCTGTATTCGTTGTAAGGACACTCTACGCAGCGGTTATACCGTTCACAGAAATCGTTAAACTCAGCAATCAATGCTTTGAATGCTTTTAAGTTATCCATACCTCATTTACCTTTCTCTCATTTGAGTGGTAAGGCACCTGCCTTACCTATCGTCTGGCACGCTGCGCCAGCTTGTAAATCCTCTCTGCTACGCACCTCAAAAAGCGGAATGTCCGTTTCTACAAAGGTCGTCGAGCACTCTGTAATCGCATGAAAGGCTTCCCATAGTTCGCACCAATCGGAGCGTTCCTCCAAGAGCATAACCATCTCTTTGCACAAGTCGGCCATCGCCATACACCGCGCCTTAAACACGTCGCGATAATCCTGCTTCATCAACTTCCGCAGCTTCTCAAACCGCTCTCGGATCACCATGTCTTCATAACTTCCTTCCATCTCTACCTCTTTCTCATCTGAGTTGCAGCGCACCCGCGCTGCTTATTGCTCCACTTCTCGCTTATTCAGATTTTCCAATCCTCTAAACCCAAGCGCACCTTCACGCGCCAAGTAGTCGTCGAGACCCTTGCCATCTTTGCCTTCGAGCACCAAGAAGTCGTCGCGGATAGACTCAAAGTACGGACTCCGGTCAATCTTAATCACGCGGTTATTCTTATCGCGCTCCACGTTCGGCGTCGCTGCATGGTCTGCCGGGCGGAACATGAAGTAGTTCTTGTAAAATACGAAGGGCCTCTCGCCCGTTGCCCCCTGCTGATTCTTGAGCAGTAGCAACCACATCGGCTCCAGTTTCTTCGCCAAACTCTCTTGCCCCATGGCCAAGAAGAGCGGCGGGTTCTCATCCCAAAATTTCCTGACATCCGCATCTTTCCAGAGCATGAGTACCGTGCTCGCTTCACGTTCGATCGAACCCGAGTCGCCCAAATCCGTCAAGAGCGGCTTGCGGTTCGGGTCTTTACCATTCTCACGGTTCAGCTGCGCCAAACAGAAGATCGGAATATTGAGTGCCAGGGCGCATTGTTTTAATTTCGCAAGCACTGCGTCGATCTCGTCCTTGTGGGTTTTGTAGTCCTTGTCGCCCGACAGAATCTGAAGATAGTCAATCCACACGCACTGCACGCCGTCATACTTCACTGCACGGTGAATCTCGCCGACGATACGATCAACGCGGTACGCGTCGGAAATCAAAATGTTATTCGGCGGCTGCTCTCTCGTTCCTCCGGCCGCCTGAATGAACTTCAACCCGCGCGCCATTTTCTGCACATCCTCGTGGCTGCCACCGAAGTTGAGCTTCGGCAGACTCACTTGGCCGAGTAACGAACCGTATCGCTCCACGAGCAACCGTGGGTGCATATCCACGCTGAAAAACAATTGTTTGATCCCACTAAACGCCATACCGGCGCTCATGCAAACCGCCACCGCTGTTTTACCCTGACTCGGACGCGCCGCCACAATATGGATCCCCGCCTTCACGCCGGTATAGAGCACGTTCAACACATCCCACGGCAAACGCTTGCCGATAAAGAACTTCGCATCACGCTCCACAATGCGCTTCTGGTAAACCTGCTGGTAGTCGCTGACAATCTGCTCCTCGAAATCCTTAGCCGTCTTAAAGCCACCGTAACTCGCACGCTCCGCATCGCGCAGCGCCACAATCGCAGCTTCTGCGCGATCCAACGCCTCTTGCCCGCCCAAATCCGCAGCGTCGGTAATCAACTGCCGCCCCAATGCACACACCATGCGTTGCAATCGCGCACTCGCCAGTTTCTCGATGTAATAACCGGCGTGTGCACTCGTTGGCGTGGTATTCAAACACCGGATGCACCACTTGATCGCCTCCGGCTTACTTGCCTCACTCCCGACAAGCACCGGGTCCACGACGCCCTTCGAACGCCACTGCTTCAAGAAGATTGGCCACACCACCTGCGCCTCCGGTAGCGTAAACCACTCTGCGGTCACGCGCCGATTTTCGCATAACGGCATCACCTGCGCCGGATTCACCAGCACCGCACCAATCAAACTCTCTTCAACCTTCTCAATCGCATCAATCATCTCTACCTCTCTCTCATCTGAGCAGCAGCGCACCCGCGCTGCTTAGGGGTTCGGGGGGATATGCGCCCGAGCCCGCAGGGCTGGGAAGCGGCAGCGTCCCCGTCGTTTGCAAATCAAAATCGCGCTGTACGGGCGCAGGGCGCACCCTGCTGGTAATCTGCAACCATGGCGACGGTTTCCCGTGTGCTAACGCCATGTGGCCGTGCAGAAGGCCCTTACCGCTGTCTCAGCGGAATCAATCGCAGGAGGCCAGCATGGCGTGCACTCCACGCCTCCGTCACTGCTTCGGGTTTTGTTCCCAGAAGTGGCACCGCCACCTCAATGCGACCCGATGGCGCAATCGCAATCCTCAAAAATCAAACAAGTTCACGCCACCGCTCGGCCGACTCGGCGCGCGTGTTTTTTCCTGCGGCGGTCTCGTCAAATCCTCAATCGTCTGCCCCTTCTTAAGCTGCACCATTTTCGCCCGGCCCGTCTTCGCATCCTTGGCAATCACCTGCATGTGCCACGTCTTGCCATAACTCGCGCAATTCCGAAAACCCGTCGGTTCGTCCAGGCATTGCCAACCAGACCACCGCTTGCACGTGGGGCAATCATCGCACCATTGCCATGGGCTTCGTTCGTTCTCTTTCATCAAAGTATCCTCCAGTCGTCTGCGAAGACATCATCGCTACCAAACGAGACTTCGACGCGACTAAACGTGCCATCTGAATTCAAGCAAGTGTAGATGAGTTTTCGTCGCAACTTCTTGAACCATCCATAATACTTCGATCGCGTGATGCTTTTGCCCTTGCGCAATGCGGGAAGCGCTTCTTCAAACTTCATTCCAAAATTCCTTTCTGCTTGTGATTACGCTTCATGGTGAAGCCGTGGCGCCCCTTATGTCAGAAGGGCGAAGCCCGCCCGTTCATCGGCGCAGCCGTGGCGCCTCAATCCACTTCTACGCTCACATCCATCTCCAGCGCAGCAGGCGGCGCACCAATTTTTACCGGTTGGCCATTCGGCTCTGATGATTCAGGCCTTGCCCGCTTCATCCAAAGCTCCAAACTTGCCTGCCAATTCGCCAACTTCACACCCTTAGCCGTGTTCCAAAGCCACCACTTCTCGATTTCGTCACCGCTCCATCCCTTCTCACGCCCAAGACGAAACGCCTCCTCAAGCAAAGGAACCTGAGAGTGAGCGTCCTCGCACGCGCATGCGCCCGGTAGACTCTCTGAGTCTACTCTTATCTTATCTTCTCTATCTAACGCTTTTGATAATGCTGCATCCGTTACATTTGTAACACTTTCTGCGTTACATTTTAAACGCCTGTGACGTGACACGCGCAGAGAGGTGTTGGCACGCTTTTTGGCGCTTTCGCCATTGTGTAAATCGAACCTCGGCAACACTGCTCCGCGCGTATTAAATCTAAGCCAATCAACGACTTCTAACGCGCGCCCGAACCCAGGCAGGCCCACAAGGTCATCCACGTCATCAGGACCATACCCATCTAAGCGTCCATCCTCAGTGATGCCATCGGCAAGCGCCCAAAACTTAATTAAGTAACCCAAAATCGTCTCGCGTTTCAAATTTAATTCACGCGCAATTTTTACAACTTTAGGTTTATGTATTAACATACAATCCACCTTAATCCAGCTCATCTCTTAACGCCCTTTCTCACCTGCTGCATCCGCAAACGATTCCGCACGCGCCGCCGCTCGGTAGGTTCAACAAAACGAATAAAACACCAAACATCCTCCCGCTCGTTCACACAATTCAATCGCCCCAAGCCCGCATACTCAACCTCATGCGCCAGCTCCTTCCATTGATCCCCCAAAAGCGACCGCAACGCCCCGCCACTCACGGTCGTCATCTCGTAACAACACAAACTCCAGTACGCCCCACGCGCCGCCACCGAAAGCCGCCCAATCCGCCGCTCCCGATACACCTGCACAAGGCAATCCTCAAGCGTACTCACTTCAGCCTCCAACCATCGAACGCGCGATACACCAGCACCGCCATGCCCCGGCGAAACAAATAAGCACGCACCTGAATCACCGGCACCACCACGCCACTCGTCACCAAGCGCACCAACATCACCGTCGGGTTCGGCACAAACCCCGACACCACCCCCTCAGCCTCCTTTCCACTGTCAGCTGTCTGCTGTTCGCTGTCCTCTGTCTGCTGTTCGCTGTCCGGGCCGAGTGCCGCGCTGACGGTACTCAGGGGCGCAGCCCCGTCATTTGCCTCATCTGAGCAGCAGCGCACCTGCGCTGTCTCATCGTGGGCACCGCCCACCGCGGCGGTGGAGTCCAGCAAGTTCACCGCACCCTTGCTCACCGCCTCAAGCTTCCGACGCTCCTTACTCATCCTTCGCCATCCTTTCCTTGATCAGATCAATACCACGCAGCATCACCGCGAAGACATCGCCCATCTCAGCCTCTGCCGCCTCCAAGTCACCGCGCTTGAGTGCCTCAAGGTATTCATAGACTTCACTCTCAAGCACCGAGTGCGCATCTGCCCACGGCTTACGCGCCTCCACGCGATAAGCCTCTGCCATCATGCCAAGCGTCTCTACGCTCTCGCGGCTCACCTCGCACGCAAAGAATGGATGCTTCTCCTGCGCATGCAAATAATGCTTCATCAATTCACGCGCCAGCCGCTCCATCTTCGCGCTCAACTCAAAACCATACGTCATATACTCCTCAAGCTTCATACAAGCCCCCTTCCGTGCCTTTTAATCGCGTTGTAGAATTTCAAATAACATTCCTGACAGAGGCCTTCGACGCGCTCTGTATGACCACACGTGTCACGCAGTTCAATGCGACTCGCGCCTTTGAGCGGGATTGGTTTATGGCAGATAGCGCAATGGTCGTAATGGACTGGCCCAAGGTCGTTGGCGGATATCTTCGCCATCAACGCATCATCCAGACACACCGTCAAGATATCTAAGTACTGACAAATCGCATTGCGATGCAACAAGAGAAGTTTGTGCAATTGCCCGTTCAGCATCTCCGGTCCGTTGATCACGGCCGTAATCTCACCCAAGCGCTTGAGCAATTGTTCGCGCTCCTCGATCACTTGCTTCCGATACGCTTCCATCACTTATCCTCCTTTCGACTATAGAAACTCATGCCCAAATCACCGCAGTAGCGGCCCGATAACTTAAACAACTCGCATCGGCCCCTTCGAACGCACCCATAGCAAGGGTTAATCAAGAGCCGGATAAGGAACCGCCACACCGCCAAAAGCGTCGTCATCATTCGTTACCACCTTTCGTTGGCAATACTTGACCGCAGTGCGGACATCTACCCTCTTGCAACGCCTGACGCGAACGCTGAAACACGATCCACTCAAGGCCTACCATAAGCACAATAAGCGCGCCCAATATGATCGCCACAACGTGATAATCCTTCATTCCTCAATATCCTCAATCTCCGCCTCACCAGAACCGAACGGCTTCCGCTCAGCAACCGCCCGAGCGATCACCATCATGTAAGCCGCCATCACCTGCTTCGCCATGTCCGACAGCTCCTCATCAGAAGCGCAAATCCGCGTATTCAGGCGGCCATCCTTTAGCTCAACTTCGACCTTAATATCGAACTTAAACGAATCTTCCATCACTCATTTCCTCTCTGCGCCATCCTCGGCGCGCAATTTTTTTTGGCGATTAATAGAGCACGCAAAGACAAGAGTGCCAACCATAATCAACAAATGAATCAACATTGGCAGCAGAATAATATGCCACTCCCAATCAATCACGCCACAGAGCTTAAGCACCACAAAGACAATCTGTAGCAACTCCGTCGCGGATACCGCACTACCCTTACTCATCTCTCACCATCCTTCCTGCGCCATCGGCGCGGATTTTTTTCCCTTCGTCATCGTGAAGAATAATTAAGGATGGTCCTTTCCAGCGAATAGGCTCATGGCATATCGCGCATTGGAAGTAAGGATCTGCTTTCATATCATGCCTCCAGTTAGTTGGATGTGAATGCATTTATAGCGGGGTGGGGCCGTGCGCGCACCCCCGCCACCCCCGCCCCCCGTGTGCCTGCGGAAATTCGCCGACAATGCCACCGCCCAAGGAATTTTTTTCATCATCGAACCGACCGCCGAAGCCTTCCGGACACCCACCCTCGAACGCAGAACTTCCACCGGGGCACCTTCACACGCCCCGAAGCACCCACCTTCACGCACGCGCCCACCTTCACGCACGCGCACGCCTTCACGCACGCGCCCACCTTCGCACTCGGCCAGACGGGTGACACACAGGCTTGCTCCTGTCTGCTTCGCAGTCAGGACAAGCTGTGTGACACCCTGGCCGAGTGCGAAGGTGGGCGCACGTAAAGCGCCGTTTTCGTCGTCATTCTTAGCAAGAAACTTGAACATACTTTTCAATCCATTGATTTTTCAATGACTTATGCAACGCAAAACGAACACTACAAGTGTCTTCCAACCGCGCAGCCAAATCCCAGGAACACCGTCGTCCACATGGCTGCACCGTTGTCCGTGCACCGTTGCCCGTGCACGTTGGCTCGCGCACCGTGCGCAGATTCGCGCCCTGCAAACCCGGCACAACTTTTCCCCAAAAATCCATTTGATTTGGCCATTGTTTTTACTCCGTCAGATACTTGAGATTTGAGGCGTCTTCGCGTTTTGCGGGTTCTTCGATGACTTCTTTGGCGAGTGAGGCTTCGAGGGTGTCTGCTTCGTCAGCCAACATCTTGTAGACGTTGGCAATGGCCACGGGGCCCGCACGACGGACGACGTCACGGTCGGCCATGAGTCCTTCAAGATTGGCAAAGGTTTGCGCTTGAAGGCGACGTATGCGATTGAGTCGGGCTTTCTGTTGCGTCCGGGCCGAGAAGGAGCCTTCTTCAGCCTCGATAATGCCTGAGACTGTTTGACGAGATATCTGACAGACAACTGCAATTTCTCGTTGCGAAATACCAAATTGGAAAAACAACCGCGCCGCCGTATGATAGAGGCGTGGGTTCGTGCTCTTAAGATTGGCTCCGGTATTGGCCGGAAAACGCCGGTCAATTTCGAAGTCTGTCATCGAAGATGCTATTAAGCAGCCTTCTTCAATGTTCTCGAATCCCGGTAAAAATTCTTGCGCCCCGTTCATAGTGCTACGCATTGGCATCGGAGAGATCCGCGGAAACGTTAATGTTATTTTTGTAGGTGAATGAAGATAGAGAGACGTAGCCGCCATCGGCCAACGTGGCAAATGCGTCACACAGTTTTAGACGATTGAGCTGATGAAGGGCGCGCGTGACGTTTGTGTCAAAGACCGATCCAAAGAAGGCTTGATCGTCGGCGGTAAAATTGTCGCTTCGGGCGCCGCCGAACCAGCCATCGATGACGAAGCGGCCATTCTTGACGACTGGGAATGCGTGAAAAGTCTGCGCGCCGTAGTCGTGCCGGGCTTCGATCGTTAATATCAACTTCATTGTTTTTCTCCCTGGGAATTGAAGCTCTCGCGTCAGCCATTGCAGCATGACGCGAGAGTAACCGGTATTCCTAATCATCGGTCGGCGTTAATCAAAGCTTTGATTTCTTTGCCGAAGTGACGAATGCCAAACGACAACGCCGACGAGAGCTGAAGCGCCATGCGTTCCAACTTCTCTTCGAGTCCTTTTTTGGCGTGGTCAGCCTCAACGCCGATGATCATCTTCTTGTCGTGCACAAAGACGCGAACTGTGAGCGCCAACTCTGGTTCGAGCACATCCTCACGCTGCGTGCACTTACATTCGCACTCGCAGTCGGCCTGCTTCAGTTCCGGCTGTTCCGGCGTATGCGCGTGGCTCTCGGTTGTCGCGTCATTGACGACGTCGTTTACTCTGTCTTCATTCATGGTTTGTCTCTCTTTCTTTGTTGGTTAACAAATCTCACAGCGGGCCGTGGACTCTTCCTGGCCAATCATCCACTCCTCGAACGCTGACGGCCGAATGCGAATACGATTACCGGAGCGGAAATGCCGAAGCCCTTCCTTGCCGCCAGACTGGACGAAAAGCTTGCAGGCCGTCAGGATTGCGCCCTTATCGAAGCGGTACGCAGCTGCGGCTTGAGAAGCCGACAAAGGCGCAGCTGCCAAAATCGCCGGTGCAATTCCTTCGACGATCTCTGCCTTAGCTCTAGTTTTAGTCTTAGATTTGGCCATAGGCGGCCTCCGTTTGATTTTCATGCGTTGGACGCGAGTCAATCATTTCTTTCATCATCATTGTTAGGACGGCTGCATTAAAAACCAGCGCGCCGATGATGATTATCACAATGGCCCAAAAGAAGAATCGCCCAATGAAGCGTTCGAACGCTTCATATTTTTCATTCCAGGCCTCCCACTCCCAATCTTCCATTCGATTAATCATGGCGAGTCTCCCAAGGTTTGTTAAACCCCCTGTTAAAAATTTTTTCATGCTTCGGATTTAGGTTTGTTAAACCCTTGGATAAAATAAAAATAAACCCATCATTTTCACTTTTTCCAAAGTGGCGAATCTTCGCCACTTCTTCAATTGTTACGGTGACATCAAGAGTTTTTGCGCTTTTCTTCATTTTTCTTAACCTCGTTTCTGATCCACTCATAATCATCTTCTGTCAGCGCGATTCCATCGAGCTGTTCGTGCAGAATGAAATTGATTAACTGGCCGACCGTCATACAACGAGCAGCAGCAAGTTTTCGCAATCGAGCCATCAGTTCCAGGGGAATCTGAATAGAGCGAATAACCTTGTTCACATCGGGTTGATTTGGCATTTCTCTAACCTTTCTGAGTGATAGAATAGCAAAGGTTTGTTAAACCGTCAACAAAAAAACACTATAAAAAACTAAAATAAACCAAGAAGAAATCAATATGGTATACTTTCGTTTATAGCATGGAGGTGAAGTATGACAATTCAAATAAATGCTGCAACGCTTGCTTTGTTGGTATTAGCAATTCTGTGGATGCCCAATATCTGTCGTTTTGTAATTGCCCCCTTTGTAATTATTGCTGGCGCAATTAATGCAATTATTTTTTCGTTCTTTTACACACTTTATCGGTTAATTTTTAAGCGAAAGCAATTTATTGAAGAAGCTGGAAGTAAAGAACCGCCTAATCAGACCTATGTCATTCTTGCGATTGCAAACGAAGTAATTGCCTATCTCCTTTGTTTTCTACTTACCTTTTTACTTTTCCGCGCTTTCCTTCCTGAAGCCGAATTAGAAATTCGGAGGAAGTCTGGTAAAGAAACTGTTCATTGCATAAATCCAGCTACAGGAAAAGAAGAAACGTTTCCAGCGGGCACTCTGTTGGAGATCACATATTCTGACGGAAGACGCTCTTGCGTACCCATAGAGGCGGCGCAACCGATATTACAGGACGCCTATCGAAATAATTGGCCCGTACTTCTTTCCATCATGAGACCCACGGATGAATAAATACACAGCCTTGCTTCTCTCTTTATTCCTTTTGCCGGCATTACTCTTTGCCGGCAAGGCTACCACACCGAAAGGGCTGCAAGCTGAAATTCGGGAACAACGCAGCACAACCGATGCGATAGCAACGGCCATTCAGCAGCGCAACGCAATAACCTTCACTTACAAAGGCGCACAACGTACGGTGCATCCCCATCGCCTGGGAAAATCTAAGACTGGCAACGTACTCCTGCGTGCTTGGGAAAAAGAAAAAGAAGGTGTGCCAGTAAACGGTTGGCGACTCTACAAAGTACAAGAAATCAAGTCCGCACGTTTGATTGAGGCTACATCCTTTGAAATCGCCCCCGACTACAAATCGCCCGACAGCTCAATCCCGACAGTCTTCCTGGAAATCCCTATCAACAATAAACGCGCAGCCGAATAACTGCGCGTTTATTGTTGATAGGGATTTCGAATTATTACCAGTCCATCACCTTCGAGCAGGCTCGACTGCTATCCGCGTAGTATCGGACAACGGTAGTAATGTTATCGCCCGACACCTGAACCGCCGCCTCCGCGCCGAACTCTCGATAGATTCGATCGATGCACATCTTACGAAGTTCATAAGCACCCTTCTCATACTTTGGGCGCTGCCATCCGAGATTCCGCATACCAAGGTTGATCCGGACGAAGATGCTTGCACAATCTTCGACAGTCTTGTCGCCTTTACCACCGGCGCGGCGCAACCGTTGGTAAAGGTCGTCCGACAACGGTACGTGAACCATACGGCCGCTACTACCAGCAGTCTTGCTTGGTAAATAACTTACTTCCCAGTGATCATCCACGCGTTCGAAGGCCTCCCATCTAAGAAGCAGGACGTCGCTATTGCGCATTCCAAATTGAAGCATGCAGCTCGCCGCCACCCACGTCATCGGTTCTGACTGTTCCAGGCTGCGATACCATTCCAGCGTGCGTTGGCGAAGCTCCTCCGGCGGGCGCGTGTAACAGTTGGTCAAACGCCCACGCCGTCTCGGAAACGGCGGCGCCGTAAACTCCCATCCTTTTAGTCGGTACTTAGGCATCACCCAGGCTGCAAACACGCTCCTACAATGCGCAAACTGAGCGAACAAAGAAACTGGCTTGAGCGAGCGGGCGACCATCTCCTCCTGCACAGTCGCCAGGCGCGCCTCTGTAAGATCGCTAACCGGCGCATCCAATCGAACACCGGCATAACGAAGAATCCGTCGCAACGCCGTCGAAGCCACCGACACTGTTATCTCCTGCGGCTTACCAGAGGACGCGCGCTCCACAGCTGCCAACTGCGGATAAGCCTCTAAAATCTCTGCGAACGACGGTACGCGCACACGCTTGCGATCGGCGAAATCCTCCTGGCGTTCCACCTGATCACCCCAGAGACGCACCCACTTCTTCACCGCCGCCGTTGGATTACCGCGCGCGTCAATAGCTTCAAGTCCTTGCATAGGAGCTGCCTTGCGCACCATTTTACCATCGACCGTCTTAGTGCCATAAATACGCCCGTTACGTACATAGAGGCACTCAGCAATTCGCACAAAACGACCACCAGTATCCACCAATTCACCAGGCGAATAATGCTTACAATCCTTAGCCATAACAATGACTCCTTCTTGACTTGTTCAAGAGGAATTATTGCATAGTTCAAGTTTTTTGTAAAGAAATAAAACACCGATAAAAACCAATATCACCCAAACAAACACCCATCACAAACCCCACAAAACCCTTTAAAATCAGTATTTAACAATTAAAACCCTTTAAAATCAAACTTTTACAACATTTCTAAATTTTACCTTAAAAGACTGTGGTAGTTTCATTCAAACGAAAAATACGCGTTAACGCATTAATCTTAAGCGTCTGAGAGGTGGTGAGAGGGCGCATCACGTCTTCACCCCAATCAAACTATGTGCCGAATAGTATACCCCTTCTGTTAAAGTAAAGCAAGCGATCGTTACAGTAACCATAAAATGGGAATATTGCACAATATAACCGCGGGGGTAAGAAGAAACCCGCACAGAGGAAGGTATGTCAAAAAGAAAAGATATCGGTCCACCACTGGACCGACACAGACCAGACACAGCGGAAACCTACTTGTAAATGTGCCCATTTCTCGCAACGTGAAAACGGTGAGGGTCCGCAGTAGGACGCCAGTCCGTAGCGAGGAGCGGTGAATAGCGAACGCTCGCAGTAGGACTTAAGTCCGTAGCGAGAGTTGTGAGTCTATAGGACGAGCTTGTCTCGTCAATGAGCGGAGCGAATGGCAATCCGTCGGCCATCTCCGTAAGGAGTGGAAGAGAGCGGCAGCGAACGTCAAGATTGTGCGACTCGTGGAAATCCCGCTGTCCTGCGAGCGCAGCGAGCACAAGGTCGTCCTCGCACCGTAGGCGTGGAAATGCTCCTAGGAGTGGCCCTGCCATCGCGTGTCTGGTGCGTGAGTGCCATGTTTCGCTTGCGGAGCAGGTTTTGCTGTCTGCGCGTCGTCGCAGACAGCTACGGTTCAGCAAGGCTGCTCCTCCTGCCATCGCCGTCTTTGGCGGTGGTCACGATAGAGGCGGGGTGGGTTAGTCTACAGAGAGGCGGAGGGTGACCGTCTTGTATTCTTTAAGGAATGCTTGTGAAAGGCCAGAGATTTGACG
>JAEIGA010002106.1_pt1 | contig 31784 bp, 33 predicted proteins | sample 9270691 | NCBI WGS metagenome assembly JAEIGA01 (sample SAMN17057246, study PRJNA624740) | gut metagenome | biome: biome; isolation source: fecal sample | host: Bos grunniens | place: China: Xizang | collected 2019
TAGCTTTAAAGTTTCTAATATTGTTTTATTATTCATTTTTCCACCTTTATTCTAGCCACAACAATCTAAATAATTTAGCTAATAATTTATTAACTTATTTATTTATTAAGCCTCGGTAGCTACTTCTTCAGGAAGAAGTGTAGCCTTAGTAGCGTCAATAACAACTGTTAGATCATTTACACCATCATTGTTCCAGTCGATGTAATAAGTAAATACTCTATCGTCTTCAGTAACCTTCCAGTACATATTAGTAAAGTTAGCACCATCAAGAATATTTGCCATTACTCTAGTCTTTCCATCTGGACGAGTGATTATAACATTAGCTAGGTCAATTCCTTCGGGCGCTGTAATTTTAAAGCCAACATGGTGATAGGTGTTACCATTGGGATTAGTTGCTGGCTTAATTGTACCAGTAGCCTTAAGAGTAACAATATTATCCTTAATGGTTAATTTACCATGAGAATCACCGTTTGTGCTGATCGCCTCAGCATGAGGATCCTGAGGCGTTAGAACTTCGCCGCCTAAAATGGAATCACCTAGCTGATCCTCTGCATCTACAAAAACTTTATCAAAACCTTCCATAGCAATATCAGCTGGCTCACCATTTTCATTAAAATTAGGAATATTGCTCTCGCTGCAGTAAATTTTTCCGTTCTTTTCGTAGATTAGCTTATACTTACCAATTTCAACGGGTTCGCCAATCTGCTCAGCGTCTGCAAAAGTACCGGACTTAGAAGCATAGAAAGTTCTCTTGCCGTCAGCGGCCTTTTCGTAAATTACTTTATAATCATTTTGTAAATTCATATAAAATCTCCTTATAGAATTATATTTTTCAACTTAACTTTAGACTCGCTTGTCTAATCAATTAATTTAGCGAATTATTTTTAAATAGTTAAAGTTTATTTATAGTTAAAATAAAAAAATAAAAATTAAACTGCAACTTAGTAAAATTGCAGTTTAATTTAAAGTGTATTTTTAGTTTTATACTAATGCTTCTCTGCGCCCACTGATGTGCTCAAGGACTAGTAAATCTGCTTTTATTAGTTTAAGAAGTGCTAAGCACTGGTCCATAAGCCCAGTAGCATAATAGTTATTAAGTACTCTTGTAATTTCTTCAGCTCTAACTTCACGCTGGAAGATCTCTTTATTGGTTAGTAACTTTTTACTATATAAAGTAATTTGTACTAGCAAACAAGCCAGAGTTGTAATAATTTCTTCAGGGTCAGATACTTCTTTTACAATGTTATGATATAGAGGTGATTTTTTATCATTGTGCTTTTTTCTAAGCATTTCATAAAAATTAGCTACTTCGATACCTCTATTATCTAAAATAAACTTTAAAACGTCATGTGGCACTTCTTTAGCTGTTATAAGTTTTTTCATTGCCGGATTAATATCCAAGCCTCTATCTTCAAGTGATACTAGTACTGTTAAGCAATCATTTTTTGTAATCATATTTTATTTTACCTTTCAAAATTAACTATCAATTATTTTCTGAAAAATCTTTTTCTGCGTCTAATTCGGCAGGTGAAGGAAGGTCATCTTCTGTTAAGAGCATTGACACATCGGCATTTAAAATATCCTGTTCCTCTGTTAGTAATTCACTTCCGCCATTTGTGGTGAATGACTCGAGGTCAGCTAACGTACCAAGGTCCATATCTTCTGTGTTATCATCTTCAGCAGCGGGCTCCTCAGGCATTTCGGCACTCTCGCCTTCTTCTCCCTCAAGCTCTGCTTCTTCTGCAGCCTTTGCCTCAGCTTCTTCTATTGCTTTGATTTCTGCATCAATTTCAGTAAATATACTATCACCATAATTAAGTCCACCAAGCAGTGCTTTAAGAATTCTTAAACGGCGAGCTTTATCCTCAATATCAGTAAATAAGCCTTGAATACTACTTATAGCATTAACCTTATTAGATAGGTCAGACCTATAATCAATTTCTTCCTGTGTTAGTGGAGCCTTCATCTTAAGCGTAAAGTTGTTTAGATAGCTCTTGAGGCCTCTATTAAGTAAGAATAGATTAATCGCATCAGTAACCATTTGGATGAGGGCATTTTGAACCCTCTTGACACCTTTTGCAAACTCGCTGGACAGAATTGCTAATGAGGTACCTCCATTAAATCCTGCAGCGTCGTCAGTCCAACCATAATACTGCTTAGGTACGCCGTAGGCAGAGTAAAACTTATTATTCCAATAATCAAGGTCTGCAAGATTCTTTACATCAACATCACCGCCAACAGCCTCAATAGTAATATTACCCTGACCACCGTGAGTTGCAAAATAAATATTATTTTCAATCGGACCTGGGTTATTGTATTCATTCATAGAGTTTCCGACATTGATAGCGCTTTTTTGCTCCATCATTTCTTTTACTCTGTGTAAAGTCTGTTTTACCTGCTCTTTTGGCATATCTCCTACTTCAACACCAACCTTACGGACAATACTGGAGCGAGTAATTCTATTTAAAAGGGCTGCACTTTCTAGAAGCGCTCTTTCTCGCCAGACTTTATAGTTATCATATAAAAGAGATTTACCTCTTCTTACCTTATATACATGACCCGTTGCACCTTCTTTATCTGGAAATAGCTCAACAGTTTCCGGATATCTAGTAAAGTTATCTTCTAGACAACCGTGTACGAAATCATCTGCTTGCCAAACATTTACATCAGCAGATTTCATTTTAAAGTTATAAGTGCCTGTCGTAGATTGTCCGCCGAATAAAGTTGTAGTGGCATCAACTTCGCTGTCCTCATTTGGTGTTTCTATATAGCCATAAGTTTTACCAAATTTGCTTAGCTCAAACATAGTGCCTGGGTCATCAACTTGTTCAACATAAAAGCTATAAGGGTCATGGTCAGAGTGCATATGTAGCTTAACTGCTTCATCTAGCTTTTCTTCTCCTCTAAGGTCCTCAGTCAGTCGGCTTCGCGTTGAATTAACCATATCCACATTATCAGCTTTAAATAAGTCATCAGCATAGTCAGATTCTCTAAATAATCTTAGATATACGTCACCATATTTACAGATACTATATGCCCAGCCGTACATATTTTTATCAGCATTCATAACGTTGAGTATATAGTTGATAAACTTGCTTGTGTTTGGGTCAGAGGACTCACACCAAATAACATGGCCGTTATCAGCAGGCTCACAAACATTTTCAGCATAAGTTTTTAGTATTGCAGAAACAGCTGAATCCTGCGCCATGGTATCAATGAGCTGGTATATCTGATCACGAGAATTCGAAATACTTGTAAAATTCTCTAACTTAGCAATATCGAGCTTACTGCTTAGTCCAGCTTCTATAATATTATCAACTAATATTTTTTTAACGTCTATATCAAGAGTAGTAGTATTATCAAGCGTTACAGCCTGTGTTTGACTTCCTACTAATGAGCTAGGAGCTTGCTCTGGTTTAACGAGCTTATTTTCTTCTGCCATAATAATCTCCTTATAAAATAATTATACCGTCCATAATATTTTGGTACATTTGATATTCTTCTTTTTTCTTGTAGTCAATTGCCTCTTCTGCTAGAGCAAAGTCAGCGTATATTTTAGTGAGCTCCTCTTGGAATTCTGCAATCATTCTATGCTTCATGAATTCATCAGAGGCTGCCACGTTAACATCCAGAGATGTTTCTAGATTTTCACCGTAATCATAGGAGTACTCTTCAGCAAACTCACTTGCTAAAAATATTGCGCCACAAGCTGCGTCTGCTTGGTCCTTACTACCATTCTGCGGGTGGTCAATGTGTCCATCTGATAAGCGCTCTAAACTTACAAGCTCTTCAGTTAATAACGGGCAATCTTTATATATTTGAATATGTCGCTCATAAATAGCTGATTTAAAGAAAGCATATGGTAAGCAAGTTTTAGTGCTGCTGTCAATGCGGTCAACAGAAAGTATTTTTGTATTAAAACCATCAGCTTTTAACTGCTGCTGAATTTGAGCAGACTGGTAGGTATCGCTTGATACTCCTTTTATAGCAAAACCGCGATCTCGTAGCCAACGAATAAAGTTTCTATTTTTCTCAAAACTTACTTGGAATCCTTTCGGGGCTTTAACAGAAACAGAAAAGGCTAATTTAAATTCAAGCTCTTTACTAGGCTCTTCTCCAACTTTTTGTGGGCGTTTACCTGTTATCCAAATGCCGGCAATACCTGTTTTGTCCCCAGAGAGTGACATATCGAGGTGTATAAATAAAGGCCTTGACATATCTCTTGGGTTAACTCTTGATAAATCAAAGAAATTAGAATACTGATTTACATCGTCTGGGCTATTACCGACTTCAATAACATCTTTCGTAAATGGATTTTTATATGTATCTATTTTAGCTTGATTTAGTCTAACACCTGAAATATACTTAGTAGTACTAGAAGTGGAAATACCAGCATTATCAGTAAGAGCAAGGTCTATGTTATCTTCAAAGGCTTCTCTATAAATAGGCGGCACTTTTAGCATAAAATAACCTTTTTCTCTATATGCATTAACTTCTTCTTCTGTTGCGCTAACAGGAAGTAACTCATGGGCTAAGAATTTATTACCAACTGCGACATAGAAACTTCCAGGGTCATTAGGTGATCCTTTGTCATTTCTAACAACCCACTGTGGCTCATCCACGATAAGAGTAGTTTTACTCTCATTTTGTCGCTTCATTTCAATATAAGATTCCATAAATGCTTGCTCGGAATCCTTAGATGAAGCAATAATATTCATTGTAGGAAGATAAGTGCCTTTACCAAAACGTGAAATCATTCTCGCGTCGATCTGCGAGATCATTTTTTTAAGCTTGGCTTTTTGCTTCTCTACATTGTTACCGACACCGAAGTTAACTTCATCTGAGAAGTTAGAAAACAAAGCACGACCTACAACGTGTCTGTTACTAGATCCGAATACCAGCTCAATTCCTTTTGGTGGCTGCCATTGAGGATTTGACCGGCTTGCATTCATATTACCACGCTCCATAAACCAGTCAGAGCTCTGTAAGAGCTGTTGCATTTTGTCCCAGCCAACACCCTGTGCAGCGTCTATGGTTACATTAAGCATTGAGAAAGTGATCTTGTCTATTGGCTGGAGACCGAAAAATTGATATGGGTCTTTTAAGCACATCATTCGATAAAGCAAATAAAGCTGACATATAACTGCGATAAAAGATTTACCAAGACCGATTGAGCCTGTTAGTATTACAGTATTATATTTAGTTGTTAAATTATCTGGGAAAATTTCTTTTAGCTTCTCTACCCAATACGGAAAGACTGTACATTTTCGCTCTCCAGTAAAGTCATCTACAATATAAAGTCCTCTACCGAGATATCTTTCTTCTGAAATAAATGTCATAATATCGACAGGAACCTCCTCGTAGTCGGAGTACTTTAAGTCATCCAGTATATCAGAATGTCCTTCCTGTGAATATTCCTTTAATATCTCTAAAGCAAGTGCACGCTCTTCAGGAGATAATCTATTTAGTTGATCTAAATTTATTTCGTTTGACATCATCAATTCGAAATCTCCTTTAAATTTCTATACTATATATTATACGATATTATTTTTTATCTTCTTTTTCTTCCGAAGGCTCATCATTTTCTTCAGAAGCTTCCTCAGGCTGCTCAGCTTTCTGCTTGCCGCCAGTGCCAGTAATAGGATTTTTATTAGAGCCTTTTTTAAACTTACCTCTATTGCGGGCCCATTCGTTTATAACATCAATTAAATCCTTGCCGGATTCAAGATCTTCATTATCCTCAACGATTCCATTTTGGTCAGCCTCGTCATAAGGTACTCCGTAAAGCTTTGGAAATACTAGCTTTAGAAAAGCTTCAGGCTTTTTCTCTGAAAGATAATGGCAATAGTTATTTATTACTGACGCCACTTTCATCATCCAAGATCCGTTACTTAACACAAGTAAAACATGTTTACAGCCACGGCCTTTGTCATCGTTTGGATTTACAATTCCTTTTCCAGGACCAGGGTCTTTAGAAGAATCATCCACAGAGACATTTTTTATTATATTCCAGTGGGCAAATCTGTACTTAAAATCAGGACAGCTGCACTTTACCCAGACGTCAGAAGTATTAAAAACTTTTGTTAGTGCTTGGATAATTGTTCTGAATTCAAACTTATTTTGATTATTTTTAATATTTTTCTGAAGCTCGGCGACAACACCTTCAAGCTTTATTGTAACAGTATATTCGTCAGTTTCGCCAACTACTGGAATGTTTACTTGAAGAATATCCTTTTTAAATAGATCATTCATATCAATGGAGTTATAGCTCTTAACCGCATTAGCGACCTTAGAGTATTTCTTACGCTCCATTCTCGTCAAGCCGCGAGAAGTATCCTTATATCTTCCAACATTTCTAGACTGAGCTATAAGCTGATTTCTTGTAGCTTCATCCAGCTTATATAATTCCATTAAGCATTGCTCTTGTAGTGTTTTTCTCATATAGCTCATTTGTCCTTTCAGTTTAACATCTGTATAATTTAGCAAATAGTTTTAATAAAAATAAAGGCCTAACATGAGTCAGACCTTTTTAGTAATTTATTTAATACCTAATAACTTTGACCATGTTTTGCCGCTGCAGCATCCATCAACAGTAAGTCCTTTATCCTTCTGAAAATTCTTTAAAGCTTTATAAGTGCTATTGCCAAAGTCACCGTCAGCCCCAGTCTTACCGCAAGAGTAGCCATATCCAATAAGTAGTATTTGTAAAGCTTTGACTGCAGCACATTTTGTGCTAATGCCTAGTACTGGTAATTCAATTGTAGTAGTATTACTTTCTTTTCTAGACACTTTAAAATATTCTGCAATAACGCTTGCCTCTGCTTTAGCAAGTTTATCAAGGTTTGAATCTGACATTAACCACTCGGTAGCTCTGGTATTTGTATGAAAGCTATGCTCAAGTATTATTCCAGGTACGCCGACAGAAGCGGCTCCGTTGATAACACTATAATAATCCCAATTACCTTTTTCAGACTTTCTAGTCACTGCCCTACCACTTTGTTTAGTTTTCATTATTTGCTCAATACACTTAGCTAACTGCTCGCCAAGCTCATCAGCACTTCCATTTATAGGTACAAAAGCTACTGGGTAGTCTACAGATTCCTTAGTTGCTGCGTTAGAGTGAATAGATAGAAATAAATTACATCCTTTTGCTACTTTACCTCTTGCTGTTAGTCCGAGATCCTTCTTTTGTTTTGTACGAGTAGTAATTACTTCGATACCATATTCTTCTAAATATTTCTTTAATTTCAAGTGTAGCTTCCAAGCCATATCAGACTCATAGTATTCCGGTATAACTGGGCTTTGGTTATATTTACCGTAATGTCCAGCGTCCAAACAAATTTTTATTTTTGACATATAAAGCATCTCCTTATTAATAAAATATAAAAGAAAATATCTGACCTTATTTTCACAAGATCAGATATTTTAATTATTTAATTTTAATTCGGCCAGTTTATTTTGCCTCTAATATTATAATACTTAGCAGGCATTTGCTCTGGTGCCATTATCATTTTACTGAAGTCAAGCTTACCACTTTCAGAGCTGTAGACTTCTTCAACGAAATCAAGGGCCTTAAGGGCTCTTACTGCTCTGCCTATATCGGAAGCTTTTAAGTTGTAAATGAAAAACATTCCGTTATCTTGTACAATTGGCTGAGTGCCTGCAGCTTGAGCAATTTGAATTTCAACATTTCGTCTTGTTTTAGCACTTAGCTGCTCCTCAAGTGAAAGCCTTTTAGACACAAGCTCATTGCGATAATCTTTTAATTGATCTAAGTAGCCCTTATTACGAAGCTCTTTGAAAGTAAGGTTTTCAATAGAATACTCGCCTTTTGCAATACCTTTTTTACGGAGCTTATCATAGATATCTTCAAGTAGTTTGACAACCTTGTTTTCATCATCAAGCTTATCAGCTTTAATATCATCAATAAGATCTTTGCATTTTATTTCCCATTTATCAACGAGCTCACCAAGAGCTTCTTTGTCATATTCAGGAATATCCTCGGCTACCGGTTTCTTAATCCATTTATTCTTTTTAACTGAATAAACGCCGTTACTCACGCGGGGGCTATCCTCTATCTCAACGAAAAGCTCCAGGGGTATATCGTATAATGTTATATTTAATTGCTTGTTAAACAAGCTTCTATAAGCGCTATAGAGCGCGGCACCAAGCTCTTCTGGGTAGTTGACAGCTTTTGTATTTGCAATAATATGAAGGTCTATATCACTATCTTTTGTATAATTGTAGCTTGCGTTAGAGCCAATAAATAGGATATCGTCAACTTTTATTTTTATTTCTTGCTCTTTAAGGTCAGCTAAGAAGGTATCAACAATCTCTAGCATCTTGTCGCGCACTTTATCTTTTAGCATTTCATCTTTAGTAAAGAGCTTACTATTTAATGAATCATGCTTTTCAATAGCTTCTGTCAGAGGCTCTTTGGCCACTTCGTCAAGCTGTTCAATTAGCTCTGTAACAGTCACGCTATCACATAAATTTGCAATGTACTGAGCGTCAGATAACCAAACATTTTTAGCCACATTTTGTAAGTCCTGAGAAGTGTAACCCCAGTTTTTGATTGTACGTTTTAATTGATCGATTAGCTCCTGCCAGTCAATAGCAATAGCAACAATAAGATACGTTAGAGCTCTGTCTAACTTTGGTGCCGGTGTAGCCCCTCTTCTTTTAACCTTTTGATAAGAAGCTACTGATTTATCGTACTTGGCTTTGCTGCAATTATATGCAATGCCCCAAGGTGTTTCGTTAAAATGTGCTTTATTCCAAGTATCTCTGTCTGGTGTTTTTTGCTTAGCTTCATAGCTTAATTTTGCCCTTAGTATTTTTTCAAAATCTTCTTTACTAGGCACTACAAGCTTAGGATCTGATATTACTGGTGCTGCCATATTAATCCTCCTCTACTTTGGTCATTGGAGCAACAAAGTGTAAGTGGCAAGATGGACAACATAAGCCATTATCTGTACTCATGTAAGGCTCCGGACTTTTTCCATTACCTTCAATAGGCTCTCCACAGATGCAACAATCATCGTGTTTAGCTTCTGTTAAACGCTCACCGTATACGTTAACCTCATCAAAGTCAAGGTCTAAAGCATTTTCTGGATCTAATGCAAAAATAAATACATTGGAGCCGTTAGTATTCCAATCAATAACATCAAAGCCGGCGTCAACTAAACAATAAATAAGTCGCTCTGCTGCTTCATCTTCATTTGACACATTGTTATTTAGGCTTACGATAATTCCATCGCCACGAGTTAGGAAGTCCGCGCTGATAACATCGTAGCCACAGTCATCAAAAACACCTTCTAGCTCAGCGTTAAAGCTACTGTCATGTACTTCTTGGCTTTCTTCTAACTCAGTAGCGTCAGTCATGCGATCTTCATATTCAGATTTGAATTCCTTGGAATCGCTATTTACTTTAGCTAACTTTTTGCGATCCTCTTCTTTCTTAATAGACAGGTCATAGTCCATAACTTTTACTCTATTTTTATCATAAAGAATTCCATCGTCGTAATAATAAATAATATCACTATTCATTAGCTTGGATACATCTTTATCATCCCCAAGATTGTTAAGAGTATACACAGAACAGTTTTTATCATCAAGCTCTATTAATGCTTTAATTATTTCAGCTTTATTACTGCAGAAAATATTTTGTGGACGAATATAATATCTGCGCACATATCTCTTAGCTTCGGTAATTAAACCTTCACCTAAACCAGTATCCTCGCAGGCTCCAGAATCGCCTGTATCAGCCGTTCCCATAGCAGTATTAAATCTATCTATATTCAAGCCAATATCTCCTGTGGTGATGCTCATGGAGCTGTAAGGTGCCTTCTTAAGCTTACGTTTGCGTTTAGACTTTTTAGCTTCCTCGATAGGCTCCTCATCGAATTCTTCTAAAAAAAGTTTATCTTTTATCATTAGGTATTTTCTCCTTATGAAATTTATTTACAAAGAAAGGACGGCTACGGCAAGCGGTGAAAGGCAAAGTCCGCTTTAGTCGCCACAACCGTCGTATAATTTAGCAGAAATAAAAAAGCTTCGTAAATAAATACGAAGCTTTTTAGTTGTTAATTGTCGTATAAATCCTCGTCTGTTAGCGGCTCACCAACTGGCTCATCAAAGTCAGCAAAGTATTCGAATGGCTCGCTTGTAATGTCGGTATAAAGAGCATCATCATGCGTACCGTTAAAATTGGTGACTGGCGCAGCTAAGTCAATCTCATCTGCTGGGATAGCATATTCTGGTGTATTGACTTCAATAGGCTCTTCCGGAATTGTTACAGGTGTTTCAGGTGCGCTAACTTCAGGCTCAATAGTGTTAATCGGCTCAGTTTCAAGAGCTTCTAAACAGCCGGTAAATATATAATAGCTAGTAAGAAGATCTTTCAATAGTTTTACTGTTTTAGCAGCAGTATCAGAATCAATTTCAATACAAGCTATCTGATTTTGAATACTTTCGCTATCTTCCCAGCTTTTAGCGATTAAATCATTTATAAAAGCTCTGTCTATTTTTACTTTATGTGGCATAATTAAACATCTCCTCGATTAAATGAGAATTGTTGTACACCACCACGGCCCTTAAGATCCCTAGGAAGTCTAGGAGCGTTACTACCATCTCTCCAGAGGTACCAAACATAGCCAGGCACAGTATATTTTAATGCAGGTTTTCCTGAATTATGACCTTCCCACCAACCTTCCATATCTGAGTCGGTCATAATAACAACATTAGTAGCTTGTGTAGCAATAACATTTTTAACAATATCATTCCAAGCCTGTGTACCACCCTCATCTAGGGCTGATTGCATATCATTAAATACATGATTTGAGAAATAGTATATATTAATTTTAATCTGGCCTTTTTCTTCCATATCAACTAAGGCACTAACTGCTTTCTTACCAACTTCTATGTCGTCCGCTCCCCAAGAACCAGAGCAATCAAAATAGAAATCAATAATTGGAATTTTTCTATCTGGGAGATCGTTTTTACGTTGGCCCTGCTTTAGTACGCCAGTACCGCTATAACGTCTGTTAATAGCAGACCAGGTATCATCCTGTACCTCATTAGTCTGTACTTGCAGCGCAACAGCACGATATAAGCTATTTAAGAATTCTTGGAAGCCCTTAAAAGAATTCTTAGATGGTGTTTTATATATAGCAGTTTCTTTTTCTCTGGCTTTTACGGCTTGAGTTTCTGCTCTAATTGCAGCAATATCTTCATCAGACAGTGCTTGCTGTGTCTCTCTGCTTTCAAGGTCTGTCTTGATTTCTTGTGCCTTAAGCTTACGGTCTTCATCAGAAGTAAATGTAAGATCATTATCACCAACTGCACTTATAGCATCAAAAACACGATTTACCATTAAGTTAAACTCTTCGTCAGATATGTCGGCTAAACTTTTTGCCTTTGCTTCTGTTAAGCTCTCTAGGGCTTCAATAGACTTTTCTAACTCTCTAATTAGTGCCTGAGAAACGTTTCTTGCCTTAGCCTTATCTAAGGCAGTTTTAGCGGCAGACAAAGTTCGCTCTCTTTTTATTCTGCGGGCTTCACGCTTTGATTTGATCTCTTGATCATCATAAGAATTTTTTATTTCATCATCTAAAAGGTCATCTTCATCAAAGTCGTATTCAACAGAGTCCTCTTCCTCTGAATCTTCTTCTTTTGACTCTTCCTCGTCGAATTCGGCATCTTCGAATTCTTTTTCATCTTCGTCAGAGCTAAATTCATCATCTTCATCATCAGAGTCCTCTTCATCTTCACTGTAGGAATCTTCATCTTCAGAGTCAAACTCATCATCTTCTGAGCTGTCTAGTACATCTTCTTCATCCTCAGCTACCTCATCTTCAGATGCGCCATTGGAAGCTTCTGGTGCACCCTCATCGCCTTCATCTGCAATTTCTGCAGTATCGTCAGCTTCTTCCCGGCTCTCTGCGCTGTCAGTACTATCATTTGCGTTACCAGAAGTTTCAGAAGAAGCATCATCTGACGAGTTATCATCAGAGTCTGTACTTGAAGAATCCTCACTGGAACCTTCTCCTTCGGTTTCAATGTCATCCTCTGATTTATTCTGCTTAACCTGACTTAATATATCTTCTTCATCTTCAATTTCGATATCCTCATCGCTGCCAGGCTGATTAAACTTTTGAGAAGGCTGGATTAGATCTGGATCAATTTCCACATCAATCTCTTTTTCAGGAGGCGTGATGCCACCGCCACCACCACCAATGTCAGGAGGTGGAGTACGTGATGCAAGAATAGCCTGAATAGCCTCAATAGCGCCTCTCTTAGCTTCTTGATTTGTTAAATCTATTCCAAGTGAATCTAAAATATCTTTAATATCCATTTAGTTTTACCTTTCAATTTTTTGCTTTAAGCATTATTTAATGCGGCTAAAACTTGATTTAGAGTTTCATCGTCAAATTGCTTCTTATCCAATGTTGATACAACTTTATTCCAAGCATCTTTATAATCTTTGGAATTAGTTTTTCTCTTTACCTTAAACTTAAGCGGGTCATAATTAATATTACCACTAAGATTCTTTAAAACTTCGTTAGCTAGCATTTTATCTTCAGGAGTATATAAAATTATTACTACTTCGCCAGTTTTTGGATTTACCACATCAAAAGTTTCTTGTGGTGCTGTCACCGCAATAGCTTTTACTATATCTAGAAGCTCTTGCTTTTCTGCGTCAGTTTCAAAATTTTTAAATGCGTCATATATAGTTGTAATTAACTTTTTATAAATATCGGCAAATTTGTTAAAAGCTTTAGATTTTATAAATATATCAATAGGAGCTCGAATGCCAGAAGGTTTCATAACATTGCTATAAGCAGAAATAGCTTTGGCACCTTCGTATTTTATTTGGTCTATCTCACCATAAGAGTATCCATTTTTTGTTGGATACCAGCTTGGGTCACTGCGAATAGCACTATTGATTGCAATAAGCTCATTAGAAATTTCATTATACATAGCCTCTAACGGCATGTTTGCCCAATTTTGTCTGTGCTCTTCCGTGATAAGTCCGCTGATTACTCTGCCATTAAGTGTCATTGCTTTGACAATTTTTTTATCTGCACTGGTATAGCGCTTATTAGAAATTTCAAAATCTTCTATGATATTTAAAATTGTGTGCAAGCTTGAGCTGTATTTAATATGCTCATAAGCTTCATCTGGATCATGTTTATGAATCCTCTTAAAAACATGCATAAGCCTGATTTGATGCATCATAAGGTTATGAGCCAGCTCATGACGAAGTAGGACGTCAAGCTGATTAAAAATGGCCTCACTTGCGCCCAAAAAGCCATCGCTAATAAATACTGTAGCTTCATCAAAAGAAATAGCTGCGGTAAAGTCAGGATGCTTTTTAGAGTCTATAATATTAAAATCAAATTTCCAGAAACGTTCTGCATATTTTCTATGACCTTTATTTATTAAAAGCTGACAGAGAGCCTTTTTTGTTTTGCGCTCTCTGTCAGTCATAAAGTGTCTAGTTATATCAGAAGATTCTAGTAATGCTTTATTTATTTGCATAATCAAATCTCCTTTAGCTCGTGATTAGAGCGAGAAATCAAAAGCCTTTATACGATTGAGTGCGTCAGCTGCACTAACTCTTGCCGCTTTACCAGCGTTAGAAGCGGTACTAGTGAATAAGCCATCGTCAACTTCTTCGCCTTCAGTACCGAAAACACTATCGAAGTCATCTGAATCTGCACCAGTAGCATCTCCTGTACCTTCTGCAGAAGTGTCTGCAGCTTGCTCAGGAGTAGTAGCACCACTGCCAGGCAAAGTAACCTCGGGCTCAACCCAGTTATCAAGAATACTATGAATCATTTCCTTATCTTTATCAAGGAAGCTCGAAAGTTTATCTGTCCATCTAAGAAACTTCTGTTTACTATAACCGTGTTTCATAATGGCGTCAGTTATTGAACGCTGATTAAGCATTTTAGCTTTAGCGTTAAATAAATCTAGAAGGTCATCTCTAGTGTCGAACTCGAAAGTGGGATCACCTAAGAGCGCTTCAGCCAGATTTAAAATTTTATTATAACGAGTATAGAAAAAGTTATAATGTTCATCTTTAGGATCAAGTGATTTGATTATTTTTTTAAGATGGAATCGGATATACTTAATCGCATCAGGTACATTAGAATCCCAATCCAAGGTATCAACAAAACGAGACATTTCTGCATCGTTAAGATCCATAGCACCTGGGTCGGTAGGAACTGACGGGTTAATACAAGCAACCGTGAATAGCAGATTGTTAAAGTGCCTAAAACCGTCATCGCCGGGTCCATCTACGACGTGCTCATTAATAAGCGAGAGAAGAACTGCTCGAAGTTTTGATGGTGCTCTATTAAATTCATCTAAGAATAATACTGAATTTTCTCTATCCAGAGCATCTAGTGATTTAGAATATGAACGAATTACTTTGTGTACTTTGCCAATTTCTTCATCTTCTTCTTCAACATCTACTGGGAAACCATTAAGAATAGCACCGAGGTCATCATTCTTGGCATTCAGATAGAAAAGGTTTACACCTCTATCTTTTGCCCACTGCTTTGTAATACCTGTCTTACCAGAACCAGGAAGACCTGAAACAAGTAGGTCTACACCATCATGCGTGCCCATACGGTGTCCAACCATAGCACTAGCTAGACAGTCGTCAAGTACCTCAGTCAGCTCGTTCGGGACATCGAGAGGCGCCCACGCTGCCGTATCGAAGCCTTTTGCGGCAGTCTTTAGCTCTTTTGCAACTGTCTCGGCTTTTTCATTAGAATAGACTTCTTTGCCATCCGAAGCTTCCTCAGCGGCATCTTGGACAGCATCGGCAATCTCGCTAACAGAAGCGTCTAGGATATCATCGATTGCAATATCTTCATCTGGTGCTTCTTCTGCCTCAGTAAGAGACTCGTTTTTAATATCATTGGTTATATCATAAATTTTAACATTTTTAAATTTAGAAAGCTCTGGGCAGTTAGCTTGACAATCTTCGTCTGTATATACGATAATGTTTTCACCAGCTTGAGCTGCTTTAAGTGGCTCAGTAAATTTAAAATCATCAAAATAATAAATATCAGTACATCCGTCGGCATTAGCTTTTGATGTAAGCTTATCTTTAAACGCACTTAAAGAGCCTGATTGGTCAATATAAGCTTTCTTCATAGCTTCTGTAAGAATTTTCTTTATCTTCATTTTAAGTTATCCTCCAATTAATCTCTTCTCATCCAATTGTGAAGCTCTTCGAGCTCTTCTTTGGTACAACCTTCAGTAGCTTTTTCCCAACCGCCATCAGTATCTTCTGTCAAAGTTTCATTCAAAGTTTTAGCATTTATTGCACAAACACCAAACTCAGTGCCAGCAAGGAAATAACCATTAGAGTCTGCATTACGCTTAACTACTCGTGGGTTACTAACATTAGCAGGAATTCTGTTGGCTGCAATCATCTTATTTAAGAAATCTTGTGCGTCGTTTTCATCGTCAAAATAACATGTGCAGTCAGTATAGCCGTTACCACTGCTAAAGAAAACTTTATTAGTATTTCCTGTTGCACCAGAAGCACTTAGAGGCTTAATAAATACATTTGGAATATTTTTAGACTGAGGATTATCTCCAATAATTCTAAAAATATATTTTCCTGCAGCAGTAACCTTTTGTCCAGGAGTACCAGCGCTTACACCATCTATATCACGTAAGTCTCTTACATTGCCAGACTGGGCTCCAGATGACTTATAGCCATTCTGTGGCTGAGTCGTAGCAGCACCTCCGGCAGCAGAAGCTCCAGCGACGCTTGATTTAGCTTTTGTGGCTCTTGCAGGCTTATCCTGAATAGCAGAAATATATCTGCCGTATTTATATACCATATCGCCTAGCATCGTTTTCTTAAACTCATCTATCTCATAAGGTGTTTTTAGCGTATCATCCCAGTAAAGCTGTAGTAGCTCTGCCGCATAGACGATAGCTTTAGCAAATGTAACCGCCTTATAGCTGCCAGGAGCTAGGCTGTATAAAGTGTTGAGTGCGCTATCAATATTTGTAAAATCTCTGTTTACTAACTCGTCACAAACAACCTTAGCGGCATCTAAATACCTATTATACTTAAAACTATAAGGCAAATCTTCATTAGGTTGTTTACTCTGAAGGCCGCCTGCTATTAATATATAACGTATCTGTGCTTTAGCTCTAGCTTCAGCTTCAGGCGTTGTAAAAATCTTAGGCATTAAGTTAATCTCCTTTATTTTTAGTTTTCAATCAATTAATTTAGCAAATTAAAACAATTTTTCTATTTAATTTATTAATCAATACTAATAATTCCTCGACATTGGGGATATCTTGGGCAGCCATAAAAAAGTTTTCCAAAGCGGCTACGTCGCACAACCATTGGGCTATTGCATAATGGGCAGAGCTTTTCTTCAACATCATCAGCTAGACCTGTTTCCTGATTTGCTTCAATAGTTTCAGTTAAATCTTTGTAAAAGCTATTCATGTAATCAAGCCAATCAAGCTCGCCAGAAGCAATTTTATCCAGTTGCTCTTCCATAGACCTAGTATAATTTAAATTAATTAGTTTTGGAAATGCTCTTTTACAGTAAGCTGCTAGCTGAAGCCCTCTGCTTGTTGGAACGATTTGTTTTTCTTCTAATGCTGCATAGCCTCTAGTTGGACTTAAGATAGTTTCAACTATTGCAGCATAGGTCGATGGCCTTCCTATATTTTTAGACTGCAACTCTTTTACTAAAGAAGCTTCAGTGAAGCGTGCTGGTGGAGTTGTTTCTTTAACTACCTCTTCAAGCTTCGTATTTTCTAACACTTCACCAACTTTAAAGGCCTCTTTAACAATCTCATCCGCATCATCTCTGTAAGTGTAAATTGTTCTAAAACCAGGCTCAATTAATACTTTTTCAGCAAGTATAAATTTATGGTCATTATTATTAATAGTATTAGTTGTTTCTGAATATACGGCATTTGGCATTACTGATGCAATTGTCCGCTGCCATATTAGGGTATATACTTTCACTGCCAAGTTATTTGTTTCTTTTTGTGCAAATATCTCTGGTGTCAAAGCAGGATCAGTAATACGTAAGCACTCATGACCGTTTTGAGTAATGGCACCTGTAGCTTTTTTCGCTCTTAATCCCTTATAGTTTCCGTAAGTATCTTCAACATAAGCTTTAAGCTCTTCTAAAAACTCTGGTGACATATCAGTATCGTCTGTACGCATATATGAAATTTTACCAGCCTCGTAAAGCTTCTGAGCAATACTCATTGCATCTTTTACCTTGAGGCCTAACCTTGAAGAAGCTTCCTGCTGGAAAGTAGCCGTACAGAAAGGGGGCTTCGGGCTCTCATTTCTCTTTGTCTGTGAAACATCTTCGATTACATAATCACTATGCTGACAGTTATATTTTATAGTTTTTATTTCAGAAGCATTTTTTATTTTGTCATATTTTTCATTTTTATAGCCAACGTATTTAGCTTTAAAATCTTTACCATTTTTTGTAAAATTCAAATAAAGATTAAAATACTTTTCAGGTATAAAGTCTAATATCTCATTTTCTCTGTCAGCCACCAGCATAAGCCCAACGGACTGACAACGGCCCACTGACTTTGCTCCAATATGCTTTTTAGCTTCAGGACTTAGTGAGTAGCCTAACAACTTATCTGTGCATTGTCTAGCTTTTTCAGCATAAACTAGCGTTTCCTCGAATTCAACAGGGTGCTCGAGTGCATATAAAACAGCTTTAGGAGTAATCTCATGAGTAGTCATCCTAGCAGCTTTATTTCTAGGTATTTGAGCGTATTCAAGCAGACTCCAGGCTATGTAAGCTCCTGACCGGTCAGGGTCCGCTGCTAGATATATTTTATCTGCCCATTTTACTTGTGTTTTAATTTCTTCAACAACTTTATACTTATCTTCAGCAATTTTTAGATTCATTCTAAAGTTGTCATCTGGGTATATACCAGAGTTAAATGCTTTTCTATTTCCGTCAGCCAAAGTTAGTATATGACCGACGGAAGCAATAACTCTGGCGTTAGCATATCCGGCATCTTTAAGTATTTTAGTAATTACTTTCGCTTTATGAGGTGACTCGACAATTACTAATATTTTATCAGTTTTGTTCATTGCTACTTTCGTCCTTATTTAATAATTGCGACTCTAGAAGCTGTCTAATTAAAGCTGATATGCTCAGTGAGCGTTTAAAAGCTTCCACTCTTAGGGCTTCTCGGAGCTCGTCAGATATTTCAAGGCTTATCATTTTCTTAGCCATAATAGCCTCCATTATTTCTTACTAACTTTTTGTACAAAGTTTTTAAATGCTGCTTTCTGCATAGCGGCCTCATTTTTACCAGCATTAAAAATAGCTTTATTAGCAGCCTTTCTTGCCTTAGCACGTTTAGTAGCTTCTTCTTCCGGCTCGACAACAGCATTACGGCCGTTGATAACTCCTTCAGTGAATTTTAGCTGGTTAAAGTACTTTGTAGCTTCCTTGTCAGAGGCAATAGTTTCATTTAATGAAGCCAATCTTGAGGGTAAAAATGTATCCCTATAAAAAGGAATAATTTCAACAAGGTCAGAGTCCTCAATTTTACCGTCCTCTTTAATATCAGAAACAAGGCCTAGCTCGCTAGGAAGTACTCCATCAAGAATCTGTGCCTGCTGATCAAACATGCTTGCTGCAACACCGACTAGCTTGTTATCTTCGTACTTAAACTCGTCATTGTAATAAACCACTGTGATTTCTTCTGGTCTGCCGATTACAATTTCTTTACCTGGCATGGAAGCACAGGTTTCAATAACAATATTTAAACCCTTCTTCTTTGTAATAATTGGGTTAATAAAAGTTTTGATTTGGTCGTTAAAACGTAGGCAAAAAATACGTTTACCGATACCAATCTGAGGGGCCGATAGCGCTAGAAGCTCTGGGTTTGCTTCCATGGCTTCTTTAATCTTTTTGATAATTTCTTCACCCTCTTCAGTTTTAGCTCCTTGCTCAGTTAAGAAAGTTAAGGGCTCAGAAGGAATAGATAATACATCAACATCATAAATAATTGATTCCATTTTTAGATCTCGCTTTCTTTTATTTATTAAATTTAGCTAATAGTAAATTAATAATTTATTAAATTAATAATTTAATAGTTTTTGAAAGGCGAGCTTTATTGCTCGCCTGCATTTCTAAGCGCTTTTAGAGCTGCCTTAAAATGAATAAGTGAATCAGAGTTTTCTTCTTTAACAGAATCAATATCTGCACCTAGTTTCTTAAGCTCGTCTAAGATTACCTTATGTTGCTTTACATAATCGGCTTTCTTAGACTTACGATTAGGCATGTCTAAAAGATACATGATATAAACTAGCCGATGGTAATTAGTTTCTAGACTAGCTACTGTATCAAGAGCTTCCTGCATTTGCTCTTGTGTTATATGACCTTCTTTAAGGGCTTCCTCAAAGTCCGCTAGATTTTGTTTTTCTTCAAGATACTGTGCAAGCATATTAAAGAAATACTGTTGTACATCTTTCTTTGCCATAATTTCTCCTTAAGTTAAATATTTTCAAAACAATGCTGAATAGCCGGAAGGGCTTGCCAAGCTTCGTACTCGGTAACTTCCTCAACAGAGGTAATTTCTTTTCTAAAGTCATTTATAAACTTATCAACCTCTTTGTGAATGGCAGTTTCTTTATAGTCAATTTTCTTATAGCTAACAGTAAAGTCATTCAATAATTCTTCAAGATCTGGGATAACTGGACCAAATTTTACAATAGATACTTTGCCCATAACTGTTTTTAGAATAATATAGTACTCATCTAGCTTACTTCCAACGCACTTTAGCGCTGCGTTGCCGATGTCAACAACGTCAATAGACTCATTAAAAGTCCTTTGTACAGAATATTCAAATACCATTACACATCTCCAATCTTAAGATAGTATTCATCTTTTTGAAAATCTGCAATTAAAAACAGTAAGTATTTATCGTTGGCTTCTTCTAGCTCAAAATAGTTTGTAATCTTTACTGTGGCGTCATTGGTATTTGTACCAAAAGTTGGATACTCAGTATCAATAGCATTTTTACTAAGCTTTGTGTATACTCTGGCATATTCATCGCTGTTTTCTATCGGAATGATATAAAACTTATTTTCATATCTGCCAGTACTATCGATTTCAAGGCGTGCCAGAATATTTTTTATATCGTTTTTAACCATTATCTTCCTCTTTTTCAATAAAATCTGCTTCGATTAAATTGGCTTCTGCTGCTGGTGTCTGCGCCTTATTGATACTTTCTAAGATATCAAGTACAGCACTTTTAACTCTCTCGCGTGAATCTCTGTTTAGATTATTACCAACGTTAACTTCTGTTTGATTAATCTGAATAAGCTGCGGAATTTCCTCAACGGTTTCTGCTTGCTTTAAATTCTTCTCCATCAAATCTTGTACAACTTTCATGCCATCAAGCATTTCTTTGTTTGAAATTTCGTCTGGCCTCTGAGATATACGTTGAAAAAATTGATCCGTGAGCATATCCTGTACATCGCTCAGCTTACTTACACGTGCTAACTGTTTCTTACGCTGAATATCATTAAACTGTTGCTCGATAGCTTGCATTTTTTGTCGGTCGCGCTCAAATGTAAGCTCTCCAACTAACCTTTGTGACTCAGCACTTAAACTTGCCCTAGCATCAGCTAAGCTAGCCTCAGAAATTGGTGCCAAAGAAGTCTCTTCAGAAATGATTTCATTATCCTGGTTTTGATTATCTTTGGTTTCTTCTAGCATTTAAAGTACCTCTTCACACATTGCTAACAGCTTATCAGAGAAAAGCTGCTCTAGCGCAAGCTCAAGTGGATCGACCTGTGAGTCAAGTGCCTTTTTGATTGCTGTTTTTAGCTCTTTACCTGGTACGAATTTGCACTGCATATCGACTAAATTTACACTTAAATAGCCAATACCAATGCCGACAGTGGTTTGAGTTTCACCTTTTGCTTTAGCTTCGCTAATAGCACTCCCAATACACAGACATGCTTTTGCCACTAACTCATTGGATACCTTAGTCGGTAGTCGTAGTAAATTATTTACATCTGCTACAATATTTATTTGTGTTGCCATAGTTATCATCCTTCCTTTACTTATCAATTTGTTTTAGAATTTTTATTGGGTCCTTACCGTTTAAATTCCATATACTTTTTAAAATGTCATTAAAGTAAGCCTCATATGATTTATCCAACTTATATTGGATACAGTGAGCCATAATTTCAATCGGCTCATATTTATTAGTGAAAATATCTCTGATAAATGAAACACGTGTTTCAAATGTACGTTGATTTCTGTCAAATTTTGGCATAATTATCTTTGCAATTGGCTCCTATCAATATTGTACTGTTTCATGATTGGTAGCAACTGTACGTATAGCTCTGTTACTTTATCCATTTCCTTCTTGGTTAGCTTATCTCCAAGTTTATTTTGTGCAGATACAAAAGTATCTCCATCAAGGTTAATGTATTGATAAAGCAGAAGTGCATTAGTTACAATGGCCAGGTCTGCTTCTGTTGGAAATTTTACAGTACGTCCGGCAAAATATGTTAATAGTCGTGTCATATTTGCCCCATCCAATAAATAACAAAGCTCACTGGTTACTGCGTATTCAGGAATCTCTTGCACCTTAAAAAGTACAAAAAGCATAAGTGAGTAAATATCCGACAAATGTAAATTGTTTATATCCTTCTTAACACTGCTCTTCATAATAGCTTTCCTCCCAATTTGCTTGTAGTACAGCTTCTAACGTATCATCTGTTGGGCTAGCCTCTTTACAGCAATCCATGATCTCTAATTTTAATGCGGTAAAAAATTCTTTAACTAGAATTTTTACATAGCCTGTCATATTTTTTGGTAAATGCCATAAGATAACACTTTGTTGATCTGTAACAACGAGCTTCTTTTTTGAATGCAAAATATTAATACTATTTAATAAAATAGAGATCTTTAAATTTTTATACTCTGGTGTTGATGGACCGAATGGTGACTTTTTAAGAAGGTCTGTTAAAATTATACTTCCGTTTTTTAATACTTCTCTCAAGTATAGCCTGATTTGATCATTAGCATCAGAAGATTCTAACGCGTCATTCTTTAACTGCTCTTTGTAAGCAAAAGCGTCAAACTTTTTGGAAACAAATTCTTCCTCAATAATTTCCTTAAAAGTTTCTCGCTGATATTCAATTTTCATTGGATACAACAGCGCCTTGGTATAGTTTAAGCAGGACTTAATAGGTTTAATCTGTTTACCTTTAATTACTTTTCCTTGATTTAAATAATTCTTACGTAAGGCTAAAAATAATCGAGTCGCAGCATAAAAGGCATAGCCATCATAATCCTCGAATTTTTTAAACATGCACTTTTTAATAGCTAGTGCTTTAACAAGTAGCCATAAATAATTATAGACCGTAGTCTCGATTTCCGGGTATTCACCAGGATTGGCTATCTTTGGTACATTCTCATCTATGTAAATACATAACTCAGTATATCGTAGGTTTTGTGGTTTCTTATATAACACAGTAGTAAGTCTCCTTGACACTTATTAATAATCTAATAACTCACTAATACCGTGAGTATTTTTTATAACTTTTAAAGAGCTATCCGCAGCAATTTCTAGTGTTTCGTCGTGGTGAGAAATGATGAATACAGACTCGACAGTTTGTAAGGCGTTTTCTAGTAGGCTCATTACTGCCTTGCAGCTCTTCTTATCAAGGAAGTCTGTAATCTCATCAAGTACTAGAATATTTGCATTCAAGTCAAGATATGTTATCAACATATCACGAATTGCAAGCTGCAGAATCAAGTCAACTCTTTGCTTTTCACCGCCTGAAAGCAGGTCAAATACTTTGCCACAATACATAATATCGAGTGCGTTTCCATTAAGGTTTAAAGAAAGCTCCTTTGTACCAAAAACGATTTCACAATACTCTTTTGCTTTCTTGTCGAGATATGTAATAATATTTGTAAGCAGATAGCCTCTAAAATCTCGCTTTACTAAAGTATCCATCTTTTTAATTACAGCTAGATGCTCTAGTAGCTCATTTTTAGCACCAGTTGTTATGTTTATTATATTGGCAATAGAAGCAACTTCTTGCTCATGTAAGGTAATATCGTTTTCTAACTTATTGGTATATTGCGCCCAATGCTGTTGGTCATATAGTTGCTTATTAATCTGTGCTTGGATATTATCAAGCTGATACTTAAGCTGATTTTCCTGGTCACGTTTCGTCTTAAGTTGAGCTCTTACGCTTGCAGTATTTGCATTAGCACAGTCTAACTTTTGTTTGTGCCGGTCGTCAATTTCAATTAAATATTGTTTGTGAATCGCATTAACTTTATTGAAATTTTCTGTATTAATTCTAAGCTGCTCGTCAAGCTGTTTTACTTCTAATTCTTGCTGTGCCGTACTTGGCTTCTGAATATTCGGCAGTTTTTGTCCACATGTTGGGCACATATCTGTGATTGCTTTTAACTTCTTAATTTCGGCTAATAGAGCTTTTCGCTTTAAATCAAGAGTATTTTTTTCAACAGAAAGCTCACTATATTTATTATTATACATTGCAAGCTCCTCTGCGTTTTCTGCCGCCTTGGCCTCAGTAAGTCTAACTAAATCTGCAGAAGCAGCCTGAAGTTGAGCCTCAAGAGAATCACATTCTATTTTCAAAGCATTAAGCTGACTGGTTAAAGCAAGTTGCTCTATATTTAACTGATTTAAAATAGTACTAAAATCAGGCATCGCTCTCTCAGAAAGCTCTCTTCTAAGTCCAGCCAGTTTATTATTACTAATATTAAGTTGTGTATTATTTGCAATTAAGCTATCTTCATATTCTCTAATTTTTGTTGAAAGCTCTGTTTGTCTATTGCAAATTCTGCTTTTTAGATCTTCAATCATAAAATCAGACTTAGTAAGCTTTTCTAGTAATTCTTTACGGCCACTTGGGCTAAATGAAGAAAATCGATTTACATTTCCTTGCCCCATAATAATAGTGGAAGTAATAAGATCTTTTGTAATCTCCGGCAAAACTTCAGCTAGCTTCCTTTCTGACTCTCTGATACCCTTACCACTGATATCAATATCATTTTTAATAATTCTCATATCAGTTTTTGGTGCAAGCATTCGTGTAATTATATACTGATCTTTATTATAATTAAACTCGAGCTCGACCCAGCAGTCAGTTTCTTCAACGTTAATATTTTTTAGCCCAGATTTAATACCGCTAACGGTTTCACCAGTAAGTGCATAACAAATAGCGCTAAAAATTTGAGTTTTGCCGCTGCCATTACTTAGTGCGCCATCTTTTGTACAATTATTCTGTCCTGAAACTAAACAAAATCCTTTATTCTGAAGATCCAGCTCGGCGTGAGCATAGCTTCCAAAATTATGTACTGTTATCTTTTTAAATTGAATCATTTAGCTCCAACCAATCCTCCATATTTTGCTTAACAAGCTCACAAAAATTATTCCAGTGAAAAACCTTTTGATCGGTATTTACGCTAGCCTCATATTCGGCCACTGCCGTAATAATCGTCGCAAGCTTTGTATTTATTTTATTGATTTTTTCTAAATCGCCGGCTACTGATAAAATCATTGAATCTCTTAAATATCTTAGATGCTCTATAAAAATATTTAAGCCTGCAGATTTTGATTGAAAAAGAGATTTATTTAAGGTATTAAAGCTTTTCTTATAAGCTTTATTTAGTTGTTTAACTTGTTGTTTTCCCATATTATATAATACGATAAATTAAATAAATAAGTTTTTTACAAAAGCTTATTTACATACCTCAGTAATCTCCTCTTCTAAAATTGCAGTGTTTTCAATAGTTGCCTTACAGTATTCGATAAAGCGAGCGAGATGATCCACAGAAAGATCAATTTCTTCAGTAGTCTCTGTGCCTTCTGTGTAATTTTTAGTGATGATAAGTCTAGATTCTGCAATATTACTAAGTGCGCTAATTTTTTGCTTAACCTGCTCCACTAAAGCTTGCTCGCATTTGATGGATAGCACAGCGTTATTTTTAAGCTGGTCTAGACAGTAAATATCGCTCTCACAATCAATTTGAAGCTTATAGAAATTGTAAGCATATGGATTTTCTATATAAGTCAATGATAAATCTTTAGTATCAAGTATTGCAATATTATGCCTATACTTGAGTGCATTTTCTCCAAAATCTTTGCCGGTCAAATTACCAAGATTAATAACTTTATTACTAAGAGCCTGTCCGTTGTGTAAGTGACCATTACAGAAGATTGAACAATTTGCTTCAATTTCTTCAAGACTAAAGCCTGTTTTGGTTACTACCGGGCCAAGTTGAATACCGCTAATATCGTTATGTGAAAGGATAATCCGCGGTTGATCGGGTATTTCTGGAAAGTACTCTTTTAGAGGTTTTCTATCGCATTCAGTTATATAAGGTAAAAAACAGATATTGCTGTAGGGCAGCATCATCGGCTCGGAAATGATAACGTGATTTGAAGCACTTAAACAGTTTACAGAATTAAAGGTAAGTGAGCTATTTGATGCATCGTGGTTTCCTACTAAATGATAGTGCATTATGTCAGCCCACTTAATTTCATTACATGCAGTAATTGTTTCACTTGTAAGATCAGGTCTATCAAAGAAGTCGCCGAGATTGATGATATACTCACAGCCAAGCTCTTCAGCTTTTCTCTCTAACCAGTTTACAGACTCAATGCAATTTTCAAGTCTGCTTGGATATTTCGTACCCCACTTATTTATAATACTTGCTCTCGGGCACATGTGCAAGTCAGCAAAAAGTAAAATTTTCATTCAACATTTCCTTTACAAACTATTTTACTATACTTTATATTATACGATAAAATATAAGAAAAACGGCCTTTCTATAAGGCCGTTTTTAGGCTATTTAGTTAATATAAGTAGCAGCAATTTCTGCCATTCTGGTAAGCGTTACCAACGGGTAAGCTCTCATTACTTCGTGGATATCTGGGTCAAAGCTCTGCGGACTTGCGTGGAGAATTGCTTCAATCTGCTCGTCGGTCAATTCAATATACTTTTTAATTTGCATATAAGAGCTCAGGCCTGCATTACCAAATACTGCCCTAGCATTAGCCTCTCTGGTTTTATAGGCCGGTACTGTGAGCCACTGACCAGAGGCTTCATCCTTAACATTTTTCATATAGGCTTCGTACATAGTAGCCTTATAAATATCTTTAAGTAGGGCTACTTTAATAACATCTTCTTCAGTGTATCGACCAGGATAGTAAGCATTACACAAAACACCGAGCTCATGAGCAACAATTAGCGCATGCTCGCATAGGCCGCCAGGATAAGCTCCCATATACTGAGTTGAAGCCGGCTTATTAAAATAATCAACTTCATCAAGAAATTTATTAAACTCGGTGAGATCAATATTAAGCTTAGAAAGAAGCTCCATAAATTTAATTTCGTTGTTATTCTTCTGCTCCACTGCCAACATATTAATTACCTCCAAAATCAGCTAAAATAGTTTCTATTAAAGAATTAACCATTTTCTTTGTACACTTTTGTGCACAACAGCTTCCGACAGCAAAGCACTTTGGTACTAAAGTGGACTCAAGCTTATCAGTAGTTTCAAGATAGCCTGCTTCATTAGCTTTAATTAAACCTGCTCGAGCGGGTACGCAAGAAGTGTCTGGACTCACCTCAGTTTTGACATAAATAGCCGCACCTAGGACTGTTGAATAATTATCGAGCTCAACATTAAGCAATGTTTCATCATAAGTTGAAACTTTTTTAATGTGCGTATTCGGTAGTACAACAATATTTGACGACTGCTGTTGTAACAGCTTTTTATTTACGGCCTCAGAGCACTCGCCGGCAAACTTATCAAGGCACAAATAAACATATTTATACTTCTTTGCAACTTCAAAAGCCATGGTAATGTCAGCTTCTTTGTTTACTAGAACAATAGCTGGCAGCTTCTTAGATTCCTTAGGAATATCGACTATTGTATTAAAAACCTTAGGTACCTTTTTGTTATTAACCATAAACGGTACGTACTTTTGACCTACTGCCAAAATAAGATGTGTCGCGTAAAGTCTGCTTCCGCCTTTTAAATAACAGCCAAAAAGTCTATTTTTATAGTCGGTTAATACAACCTCATCTTTAATATATTCAACATTTAGGAAATCGGGTGTTGTTGCATACTTAAACTCTCTGCTAATAAAAGCAATTTTAATATTAAGATTTGCTGAAGCAATACTTTTTACTAGCTGATTGCCTTCTTTACTATCGCCGATTATAATTAAATCATATTGATAATTCATTTATAAACTCCTTAAACCTTTATACTATATTATACAATAAAAAGAGCCCATTTTTCATAGGCTCTTATGTAGTTTTTAGACTGACGTTGCCTGCCTTAGCTGGCTAATAATAAGTTGCCTATCAACGTCAATATTCTCTGGCCCTTCCCACTTACATAAAACGTCTCTAACATTATCACCGGACTTTTGCCAAGTACTACAGTAAGGACAAATAGCACCAGGCTTTGTATTAATCAGGTTAGGATTAGCTAGCGGCGAGTACTGACACCAATTACACAAGGCTGATATTGTAGGCTTAAAATCGCCTTTAGTAATACCTGCAAACCATTTATCAAGCTGAGGACGGCCGTCTGCTATAATATCTTCAGAAAATGATGCTTGCCTGAGATCACATAATGGTAAGTCATATTCACATTTAATTTTATCTGCTTCAGCACCCCAGAGCTGCTGAGCCGCCATAGCATAAACAGTAAACTGAGCAGGTGCCTTTAGCTCACTGTTTTGAGCAGGCACGGGCCAAGTTTTAATATCTTGAATAAGAATTTCACCAGTTATTTTATTTATAAAAGCACGGTCAATAGAGCCTGTAAATGAATGCTTGCCGTCATAGTCGTATTCAAATTTCTGCTCAATACCGATAATTTCAAGGTCAGGATGATCTATCATAAACCGCTCAAGTCTGTAAATAGCAGAGTCAAGATATGTATACATTTTTTCAGTATAATTACGATTTGACTTATCAAGTTTTTCCCAATCTTCCGGATACTTTTGAGCAATTTTCTTACACCCAATAATAAACTTATTTTTAAGCTCTATATAATTAATTGGCATTTTGTTTTGAAGAGCCATTGCAAGAGCTTCTTCCGTGGCATGGACTAACGTACCAAACTCAGTAGCGATAGATTCACTAAATACAAAGTTTTTATCCAAGTAGTGGATCTTAAATTTTAAATGACACTGCCCATAGCAGGAGAGCTTTGAATAGGAGTACCGGTCTAAAACTTTCTGCTCTGTTTCTTCCATAGGTCCTCCTTAGTTAGTAATTTTATAATACATATTATTGATGATGTAGGTCATCATGTCGCGTTTATTAAGCTCAAGTTGTGACGTTTTTAACATCAAATCAAAGTTAGTAAGAAACTTAAGCTTCTGCTTTACTGCTGCCACATTAAGGCTTTTATACTTATATTTGATAAACTTAAACTGTCCGGCAGATACTCCACAATCTTCTGCTGACAGGTTTGCATTTTGAGAAATCAAAATAATATTTTTCAAGCTGTTAAAAGCTCTATTTACTAAAACAACCGGCTCGTGAATTTCCCAGCCGTCATGTTTCATAAAATCATTAAGAGTTAACATATTGCCTTCTACTAAGGCATTAACAATATCAAAAAGATCAGCTTTATACAGGTCAGTCTGCGGGTCAAATCTGATAGCAGCAAGCACTTCTTTCTGCTCGTTCTTATCAAACAAAGCTACTTTATCAAGTTCGTTTAAAACTCTCTCTATGCTGTTGTCAGACGCCTGGACAAGCCACATAAGCTCACTTTCTTCTACATTCGGGCAAAGAGTTTTGGCATAATCACAAATCTGCCAGTCAGTAAGCTTAGGAAACTTAATAATATAATTTTCCACGTTTTTAGCAATATCTTTTGATACCTGTTCACATACTACAACAGTATTTTCAAACTGACTATAATCTTCCGAGCGCTCATCAAAAGTATCAGTATACAAAACGTTAAGAGCGCCGTCTGTATTAGTAAGAAGCATAATAGAGGACTGCTGAGGCTCATAAATGCTATTTATTTTATTAATGCCACTAATAGATAAATCTCCAAGAGCCTTTACATACTGAGAAGCCAGGAACGGGCAATCCTTACTGACAAAAATCATAAAGTCTGACGGCACAATTTTGTCAGTAATAAATTTTTTAAGATCCATTAAAGTCATTGCACGGCCTCCCAAAGTGTAGTAAGATAGTTTATCATCAAAATTTCTTTAATCAAATTTTGCTGTGTGGCATACTGCTTAAACTGGTTAGTTGTTTTAAATACTGTTAAGCTCTGCTCAGTTTTATTATTTACATAATCCTCTAATGCAAGGTACTCGACAGCATCAAAAAACAGGTCAAAGTCTATTTTATTATACAGATCTTTGTAATTGATTTTTGTAGACACTACAAGAGCATTTGGATATGTTGCTCTATTAATGCTGTGCACTACCGTATTTGCTAAGCCCATAACATCGTTAAAACTCTGCTCGGTTAAGTTAAGCAGCTTTCCGGGCGTCTGAAAAATCTTAAAAGCAAGATCATTAACTGTTGTATTAGTAATCTGCTCAATCTGTGCTTTTGTATAAGGCTCAAGATGATACTTAATACTTCTATTGAGAATCGTATTAAGAATGCCTGCCTCAGAGTTTGCAATCAAAATTATATAAACAGACTTCGAAGGCTCCTCAATAAACTTCAAAAATTGATTCTGCTGCTTTTCAGTAAATTTATTTAAGTTAATTAAATAAAGAGTATCAATAGTTTTATGTGTATAATCTTCAAGGTCTTGAGCTGATACTGACTCTTCGATTTCTACAAAATCAAGCTTAAATTGTTCTGCTACGTACTTAGCGATTGTATGCTTTCCGCATCCCATGGGACCTAAAAACATTAAGGTTTTAGGAAGATACTCCATAGTATAGTACATATCAATTTTAGAAAGTAGTTTAGTTTGTCCAATAATATTCATTAAATAAACTCCATAAAATTATAATTATATATAATATTATACAATAAAAGACGGTCCAATTTAATGAACCGTCTTTAAGTTATTTGACTAAAATGTTATGGCGCATCGAAATAGCCAGGATAGTCATTTTCGTCCTCATAATCATTATAATAATCTAGGCTATCGACTTCAGCTAAAGTATCTGCATCTAGAATATAGATTCTATGCAAGTCAGACATGCTCAAAATGTTGTTTGCAGTAAATCTTGCATCGCCCAAAGAATTTTCTACTGTAGCCGAAGCCAAATCAACAAGTTTAAAATCAAATAAACCTGAGTCAAACTGATAAAATGCTATGTCAGATATAGTTGGGTTATATTTAGAAGCAATAACATATCTCGGTGTGGTTGTTTTACTTGTTCCGTTATTATTTGACTTAACTGCCTGAGCAATCGCAGCCAGCATAGCATTAAAAGGTCCATTGGCTAAGTCAGTATGAATATTTAGCACACCGCCAGTAATTTCTATAGTACCAGGTGCGATAGTATCAGTAATTACAAAATCAAACTGATTAAGCAGTTGTGCAATATTCTTTTTGCCATGCTCTATAAGATAAACTATGGCAGCTCTTTTTAGTCTTTTCGATTGGTCTGACTGTGAAGCCTCTTTTAACAGCTTCTTAGAAGCTAGCTCTTCTTTAAGAGCTTCCCACATAGTTTCATATTCTCTAAATTCTTCATGTAATTTCATAATATAAATTCCTTTAGTAAATTAAATTGTGATTTTATTCACTAATTAATTTAGCATATCTATATCTAAAATTTTATTTTCGCCTGCAAATTTGCAAAAAATATGCCTCTACGATAGCCTTAACAGAAGTATCATACTTGATAGCATTCTTAACTTCAAGAAGCTTATCAGTAAGATAATTAAACAAACCAAGGGCCCCGTCAAAAGAAGTAGTCTGACTAACACTTGTCATAGGATCAGCAGTATTCTCAAGATAAGCAGGAATATTTGTTGCGCCGATATTCTGGAACAAGATATACTTAGTAAGCTCGAGAGTAAAGCTGAGATACTCATTTACAAACTGCTTAAGGTCCTTACCTTCTTGAGCGAGAGTTTCGATAGCTACAAGAGTAAACTGCTCATTGTGCCCAATCAAACAATTCGTCAACTTAAGCATTCTTTCAAAAGGCGCCTCACCGAGCACTGCCTTAGTATTTTCAAGGCTAAGATCATTAGACAAGTCAGCGCACTGGTCAAGCATCGTAAGGGCTTCTCTCATGCAGCCGTCACAGAGTTTGCTAATAAGCTCACAAGTATCTTCATAATTAATAAAGCCTTCCTGCTGACAAACATAAAAGAGTCTATCCTTGATTTCCTGAGCACCGATCTTAGCAATATTAAAACGCTGCATTCTGTTCTGAATAGTCACAGGAATCTTATTAGGCTCCGTAGTGCAGAAGATAAAGATAGTATACTCAGGACAATCTTCAAGTCCCTTCAAGAAAGCATTCCAGCCGGCGGAAGTAATCATATGACACTCGTCAATAATATAAATCTTATAATTGCCAACAAGGCTTCTCTGATTGGCTGACTCTACGATAGCTCTAACCTGGTCTACTCCGTTATTGGATGCTCCGTCAATTTCCGTAGGCTCACCAATACCTCCATTAATAGCATTAGCAAAAATTCTGGCACAAGTAGTTTTACCGCATCCAGAAGGGCCTGCAAAAAGATAAGCATTCTTAAA
>JAEIGA010002107.1_pt1 | contig 31780 bp, 30 predicted proteins | sample 9270691 | NCBI WGS metagenome assembly JAEIGA01 (sample SAMN17057246, study PRJNA624740) | gut metagenome | biome: biome; isolation source: fecal sample | host: Bos grunniens | place: China: Xizang | collected 2019
CATATTCCTGACTGAGGTCTGCCTCGAAGATGTCAATGTCTTCTGCTGCCTGTCGTATAAGCTCCTTGTCAATCATGTGTCTTTAATCAGTTTTAGTAGATGTTTCTTTGCCGAACTGATGATGGTGCTGGCCGAACGGCGGCTCATCCCGGTTTCTTTTGCTATATCCTCCAGAGGCATGTCGTCCTGATGTTTCATCCTGATCAGCCTTTGTTCGGACGGAGGAAGTTTTCGTATGGCATTTTCTATCTCGGCATGCCGTTCACCGTTTAGCAGCGGAGTGTCGGCGGAATCATGTCCGGCAGACTCCGGAACGCTTTCCAATGGTTCGGATTCCCGCAATCGTTGCCGCCTCCACACGCTGACGCACAGGTTCTTTGTCACTCTTATGCCTAAGGCCTCAACGTTGTCGCCCTGGCGCCACCCGCGCTTCAGCATCCTCACATAAACCTCCTGGACAACATCCTCTGCATCCTCCTCGTTGTGGAAGAAATCCATAGCCACCCTCATCATCTGAGGGCGCATTCCTATCAGTTTATGTTCGAACTCTGTCTGTGTCATCTATCTGTATAACGCATGGAGTGGGGGAATGTCAAGTGCAAATATACAAAAAACAGATATTATTATTTTACATTCTCACCTTGTGTTATCACTATTCATTGGGATGGGTCTGTCGTGAAAGAGTTGATACTCCTCTAATATCCGTTATTAACTCTCACAGAGGATATATTTTTGTCCTCACCGAGGACGCGCCTTTGTTGTCATTGAGGACGCGCCTTTGTTGTCATTGAGAACACACCTTTGTTGTCGGTGAGGACTAAATTGACCTTCCTGCACATGTGAAAAAAGTATCTGCTGGAGCTATTTTGTGTTCACGCGACATATACCTTATTTATTATATACTCAATCAGAATTGGTCGCAAATACGTTTGTCTGTAGGGATAGTCTTTTCGGTATTTGCGCCAGGATAGGCAGCTTGGTCACTTTTCCGATGAAAGCAATGAATAGGCGACACTAAAATCCGATAAGGTGACGTTTAAATCATGCGAAAATGCCTGATATAAGGAGTTTTTCTTTAGAAATATTTGCATTATTCGCAAAAAGGCACTACCTTTGTGCCCTGTTTGGAAGATGTTATTGGAAAAGTAACAAAAGAAAGGAAGATTAGAAATGTCTAAGATTTGTCAAATTACCGGAAAGAGAGCCATGGTTGGTAACAACGTGTCTCACTCAAAGCGTCGCACAAAGCGCACTTTCGATGTGAACTTGTTCCACAAGAAGTTCTACTATGTTGAGGAGGATTGCTGGATTAGCCTGCGTATCAGCGCAAGCGGTCTGCGTTTTATCAACAAGGTAGGTCTGGATGCAGCGCTGAAGAATGCTGTGGCTCAGGGTTATTGTGATTGGAAAACTATTCGTGTAATCGGTTAATTTCAGGAGGAACTAAAACATGGCAAAGAAAGCTAAAGGCAATCGCGTCCAGGTAATCCTGGAGTGCACCGAGATGAAGGAGAGTGGTCTGCCCGGAACATCACGTTACGTGACTACCAAGAACCGTAAGAACACTCCCGAGCGTATGGAGCTCAAGAAGTACAACCCCATTCTTAAGAGAATGACTGTGCATAAGGAGATCAAGTAATTAACACACACACAATCACTCAGATTAAGTTATGGCAAAGAAAACAGTGGCTACTCTGCAGACAGGTAAGACAGATGGCCGTTCCTACACAAAGGTTATCAAGATGGTTAAGAACGCATCTGGTACCTATTCTTTTGATGAGCGCATGGTCCCCAACGAGGCCGTAAAGGATTTCTTCAAGAACTAATCCCTTGCTCCCTTGTACTTTTACCAATAGAGAATCAATCCCCGGCCCGATACAGGCTGGGGATTTTCTTTTTAACACGCTTTATATAATAAATAGTACTTTTTAAACTTTTAGCTTTGTCTATGTGGCATATTCTTGCTACCTTTGCAAGCAGAACAATAAAAAGCTTTTTTATAACACAATGAACTCTTTTGATATTCGTGCTCTCAATGAGCAGATAGAGCGTCAAAGCGCATTCGTTACCAACCTGCAGACAGGTATGGCTCAGGTAATTGTCGGTCAAAAGCATTTGGTGGAATCTCTGTTGATTGGCCTTCTCAGCGATGGTCATGTACTGTTAGAGGGTGTGCCTGGTCTGGCCAAGACTCAGGCCATCAAGACACTGGCTTCGCTGGTGGATGCGCAGTTCAGCCGTATTCAGTTTACACCAGACTTGCTGCCTGCCGACGTAATAGGTACAATGATCTATTCACAGAAGGAAGAGAGTTTTCAGGTGGAGAAAGGTCCTGTATTTGCCAACTTCGTTCTTGCGGATGAAATTAACCGTGCTCCAGCCAAGGTGCAGAGTGCCCTGTTGGAGGCTATGCAGGAGCGTCAGGTAACCATTGGCAAGGAGACATTCCAATTGCCTAAGCCCTTCCTTGTACTTGCAACACAGAATCCCATTGAACAGGAGGGTACCTATCCTCTGCCCGAGGCTCAGGTGGACCGTTTTATGCTCAAGGTAATCATTGATTATCCCAAGTTGGAGGAAGAAAAGCTGATCGTACGCCAGAATATTAAGGGTGAGGCACCTGCTATAACTCCATTGATGAGTACACAGGAAATAATGGAGGCACGTGCTGTGGTACGTCAGGTTTATCTTGACGAAAAGATAGAGCAGTATATTGCCGATATCGTGTTTGCTACCCGTTATCCAGAGAAGTATAACCTAAAGGACATTAAGGATTACATAGAATTTGGTGCCAGCCCCCGTGCAAGTATTAACCTGGCATTGGCAGCAAGAGCTTATGCATTCATCAAGCGTCGTGGATATGTAATTCCCGAAGATGTTCGTGCCGTAGCTCATGATGTGTTGCGTCATCGTGTTGGCCTGTCTTACGAGGCAGAAGCCAACAATATTACCCCCGAGGAAATTGTCAGCAAGATAATCAATAAGATAGAGGTACCCTGATCCGTTCTCTGGGTTATCGTGCAGGAATACAAGCATGGAAACGAGTGAATTGCTAAAGCGCGTCAGGCAGATTGAAATCAAGACAAAGGGATTGTCCAACAATATCTTTGCCGGTGAATATCACTCTGCCTTTAAGGGTAGGGGTATGGCCTTCGCCGAGGTTCGCGAGTATCAGTATGGCGATGACATCCGTGATATTGAATGGAATGTCACGGCCAGATTCAACAAACCTTTTGTGAAGGTTTTTGAAGAGGAACGTGAACTTACTGTAATGCTATGCGTGGACGTGAGCGGCAGCCTGGAGTTTGGTTCAAGTGTACAAACGAAGCGAAGGATGCAGACTGAAATAGCAGCCACTTTGGCATTCTCAGCTATCCAGAACAATGATAAGATAGGCGTGATATTCTTCTCGGATAGGATAGAGAAATTCATACCTCCAAAGAAGGGTCGTAAACATATTCTGTACATCATTCGTGAATTGCTTGAGTTTAAACCTGAGAGCAATCGTACGGATGTTGGATGTGCCGTAGAGTATCTTACCTCTGTCATCAAGCGCAGGTGTACAGCATTCCTGCTTAGTGACTTTATTGATGACAAGGATTTCCGTCAGCCTTTGACTATAGCTAATCGCAAGCATGATGTAGTGGCTGTGCAGGTCTATGACCGCCGTGTGGCAGAATTACCCGATGTGGGTCTGATGCAGATACGTGATGCTGAGACAGGAGAGGAATTGCTTGTAGACACCAGTAGCAAGAAGGTACGTAATCAGCATGCTGCATGGTGGAGGGGGCAGCAGAATCGACTGAGGGAAACATTTACCCGTAGTGGAGTAGACAATGTCAGTGTACGAACCGACCATGACTATGTTACTGCCCTTATGGGATTGTTCAGGCAAAGGTCTTAAATTGCCCGGAGGGCGAATGTTGAAAAACAAGAAATTTAATTTAGATGCATTGCAATACACATACATATACCTGTAACAGCAGAAATATGGCAGGCAGATTAGTCGCTATGTTTGCGGCAGCTATGCTCGTCGTTTTGCCTCTTCGTGCGCAGGTAACGGTAACTGCCCGTCTGGACAGTTTGCAGATGTTTGTCGGACAGCAAGACGGTTTGGAATTGGAAGTATCAATGCCTGCAGACAGGAAATTGCAGTTACCGGTACTGAAGAAAGGTATGGAGATAATACCAAACGTGGAGATTGTAGATGTAGATGCTCCTGATACTGTGCATATGAATGACGGCAAGCAGTTGCAGATTACACAACGTTATATCATTACGGCTTGGGACTCGTCATTCTATTATCTTCCTCCAATGCAGGTGATGATTGACTCTACAGTATATGAAAGTAAACCTTTAGCTTTAAAGGTATATACCCTTGAAGTTGATACTCTTAACGCAGAAGTATTCTTTCCTCCTCGTGATATCCAGGAGTTGCCTTTCAGTTGGGACGACTGGAAACAGTTGGCCTATAGCTTTCTGATAATCCTCCCATTGGTTGGATTGATTGTACTTATGAGTATTCTGATAAAGAAAGGCAAACCAATATTCCGTATAATTCGTCGTAAGAAGAAGATACCTGCACATCAGGTTGCCATAAGCGAGATAGAGCGCATAAAGGCACAGCGTACTTGGGCTCAGGAAGACAGTAAGGAATATTATACTTTGCTTACAGACGCTTTGAGGACGTATATACAGGAACGCTATGCGTTTTCTGCAATGGAAATGACCAGTTCCGAAATCATTGAGCGCCTTACAGAGGATGGTGATCAAAAGAGCCTTGATGAACTGAGAGAGATATTCCGTACAGCTGACTTGGTTAAGTTTGCCAAATGGAGTACTCAAATCAATGAAAACGATGCCAATCTTGTTGCAGCATTGCAATATGTAAACGAAACAAAGGTTGAAGAAGACCCGAATGCACAGCCAGAACCGGAGGTGATAAAGGAAACGGACAAGCAACGTCAGTTGCAGGTTGTTGTCATGCGTATTATAATTCTTGTAGCCGCGATAGTCATAGCCTTCATTATTGGAGCGATGGCTTGGCGTCTGTATGATATGTTTGTCTGAGTTGGCATTGATATAAATGCAAGAATAGAGTAATAGTCATTATGGAATTCAATAGTCCCTTTTATTTTCTGTTGCTGATTCTCCTCATACCTTATGTAATTTGGTATGTGTTATATCATAAGAAATCAACTCCTTCGATAAGGATAAGTTCTACGGCAAGTTTCTTGCGTACAAAGCGCACTTGGAGGGTATGGCTCACTCATGCACCGTTCCTTCTTACAATCGTAGCCTATACGGCAATGGTGTGTGCTTTGGCTCGTCCCCAGACGGCAAACTCGTGGAGCAATACCAGTGTGGAGGGTATAGATATCATGCTGTGTATGGACGTGTCCACCAGTATGCTTGCCGAGGATTTGAAACCGAATAGAGTACAGGCTGCACGTAATGTGGCCATCGAGTTTATCAACGGTAGAAAGAATGATAATATCGGCTTGACCGTTTTTGCCGGTGAAGCCTATACTCAATGTCCAATGACGATGGACCATACTGCTTTATTGAACCTGTTGAGTGGTATGGACTGTAATATGGCCATGCATGGAATGCTGGAGGATGGTACGGCAATCGGTATGGGTATTGCTAATGCCGTTTCCAGATTGAAGGAGTCCAAGGCCAAGAGCAAGGTGATAATTCTTCTTACCGACGGAACGAATAATAGGGGCGATATCTCTCCAGGTATGGCTGCTGATATAGCCAAGAGTTTTGGTATACGTGTATACACAGTTGCCGTAGGTACTAACGGTACTGCTCCTTATCCTATGTATGTCGGTGGACACAAGGAATACGTCAATGTTCCCGTAGAGATTGATACCAAGACGTTGTCCATGATTGCGGATAAAACTGATGCAAAGACGTATAGGGCTACAAATACAGAGAAACTATTTGATGTCTATGAAGAGATAGACCAGTTGGAACGTACCAAGATGAATGTACGCAAGTATTCCAAGCGTTACGAGTCATATCAGATTTTTGCTTTAATATCGTTCATTTCTCTTGCATTGGCTCTTCTCCTGAGGTCTACTGTCTTGAAGAGAATCCCTTAAAGTTGTGACGTATGTTTAGATTTGAAACTCCAGAATATCTATATTTGCTGTTGTTGCTGCCAGTTTTGGCCGTGATGCATTATTTATGGGCATTTAGGAAGAGACGTAATCTCAGAAAATATGGTGACCCTGTTTTACTGAAGTCGTTCATGCCCGATGTTTCCCCTCTGAGGACTGAACTGAAGTTCTGGTTCTTGCAGTTATCCTTGCTATTCCTTATAATTTCCCTTGCACGTCCACAATATGGAACACGTGTTGATACGCGCAAACGTAGCGGCATAGAGGCTATAATAGCAATTGATGTCAGTAATAGTATGTTGGCAGAGGATGTACGTCCCAACAGATTGGAAAAGGCCAAAATGATGGTATCTAATCTTGTTGACAATATGACTGATGACAAGATAGGATTGATTGTCTATGCAGGTCAGGCCTTTGTACAATTGCCAATTACCAGTGATTACGTGTCGGCAAAGATGTTCTTGGAAACCATCTCTCCCTCAATGATAGAGATGCAGGGAACAGACATTGCTACTGCAATATCACTGGCGTCTAATAGCTTCACACCACAGGAAGGTGTATCACGTGCCGTATTTGTGATAACGGACGGTGAGGACAATGAAGGCGGAGCTGTGGAGGCAGCAAAGGAGGCTGCACGAAAGGGAATCCATGTTTATATGCTTGGCGTTGGAGAACCTGGTGGTGCTCCCATTCCTATTCCCGGAACAGGCCAGTACATAATAGACAACGAGGGCAATACCGTTGTCTCGCGCTTGAACGAAGACATGTGTCGTGAGATAGCGAACGCTGGCAATGGAAATTATATTTATGTTGACAACAGCAGTTCTGCACAGAAGAAGTTGGATAAGTATGTGGAAAATCTTGGTAGGGTAGAGATGGAATCTTCCATTTTCTCAGAGTATGACGAGCAGTTCCAGAGTTTTCTCCTAATGTCTATGCTGTTTCTGCTGTTGGATGTCCTGCTTTTGGGACGCAAGAACCATATACTACAAAGATTTACGTTCTTTACGAAGAAAAAGTAATATCACAGAGATACGTTATGAAACGATACCTGATACTTCTGTTTATATGTATAACATGTGCCGCTACAATGGAGGCACAGACTTTGCGAGATTATGTTCGCAGAGGCAATCGACTGATGGTAGATACCTTGGGTGGCAAAGACCTATCGGAGAAAGCTATTATACAATATAAGAAAGCAATGGAGATTGATTCCACCTTCAGTATTACACGTTATAATTTGGGTAATGCGTTGATAAGGCAAGGTAAACCTCAGGATGCAATGGCAGAATACCAAGCTGCAGCAAAGTATGAAAAGGACAAGAAACGTCTTTCTGACATATATCATAATATGGGTGTCCTGCTGCAGGCTTCAAAAGACTATGCCCATGCTGTGGAGTGTTATAAGGAATCATTACGTAACGACCCGTCCAACGATCAAACCCGTTACAATTATGTGTTGGCAAAGTGGCATTTGAAGAACCAACAAAACGAAAATCAGGACGGTGAGGATAATAAGGAAGATAAGCAACAAGAACAGCAGAAACAGGAGGAAAATAAAAAGGAACAGCAACAACAACAGCAGAAGCAACAGCAACAGCAGCAAGAACAACAGCAACAGGATAGGGCAGAAATGTCAAAAGAAAATGCTGAACGCCTGCTCCAGGCTGCTATGAGGAACGAAAAGGAGACTCAAGAGAAAATACAGCGCCAACAGCAGGATGCGCCTCGTAGGCGCTTGCAGAAGCAATGGTAAGCCTTGGGTGATGTGGCTTTGTTTTTGTGAAAACATTTATATTATAATCAGATAAAGGAATAGGATAGTCGTGAATAGGATACGTATTGCATTATTCTTGTTATTGGTGGCAGTACTTCCCACATTTGCTCAGACAGTTCGTCTTCAGGCACCAGATGTATGTGAAGTGGGACGTCGTATCAATATAAGTTATGTGGTCGACACTCAGGATGTTGAAGACATACAGGTTGGAGAGTTCCCTGGCTTTGAACTGCTTTACGGCCCTTCAACCAGTACTCAGAGTTCGTTCCAGATGATAAATGGAAAGACTACGCATTCAAGTACAATAACCTTCACTTATGTCTTGTTGGCGGAAAAGGAGGGTGATTATACATTGCCTGCAGCAAGTGTTAAGGTAAATGGTAAGACTATACGTAGTGGTACTGCCAGCATCCAGGTATTACCCTCTTCCAATACCTCTCAGGGAGCGTCTTCCGCGCAAGGTTCTTCGTCTCAATCTCCCCGTAACTCTGACGGTTCTATCAGCGACAAGGATTTATTTATCACGGCTACAGCAAGTAAGGCTCGTATTTTCGAGCAAGAAGCTGTCGTGCTTACATATAAACTTTATACATTGGTTAATATACGTCAGCTTGCAGGTGAAATGCCCGAGTTGGATGGTTTCCATTGTCAGGAACTCAATAGTAAGGCCCAATTGTCGTTGAAGTACGAGCGTTACAACGGACGTAACTACGGAACTGCAATTTGGCGTCAATATTTGTTGTTCCCCCAGAAAAGCGGGAAGATGACCATTCCCAGTATATCTTTTGATGCGGAAGTAGAGGTCACCAATCACAATGCCGATCCCTTTGACATTTTCTTTGGCGGTGGTTCTCTTACCCAAATGCTTCGTAAGACAATCAAAACCCCAAAGGTGGAGATTGACGTAATACCCTTGCCCTCTCCAACACCCTCAAATTTCTCAGGTGCAGTTGGTAAGTTCTCTATGACCGGTACTCTTACACCGGAACAATTGGATGCAAATGATGCAGCATCAATGAGGATTATCGTTTCCGGTCAGGGTAATATGAAACTTATAAAGGCACCTTCTGTTGATATGCCCAAGGACTTTGAGGTATATACTCCCAAGGAAACAGACAAGACCACAAATACGGCAGCAGGTGCAAAAGGAAATATAGTTTTTGATTACGTTATTGTTCCACGTCATGGAGGCAGGTACTCCATTCCTCCCGTTGAATTTGTCTATTTCAACCCAGACGCGGAGAAGTATGTGACAATACGCACCGATTCTTTCCATTTGGCTGTAGCTAAAGGCAAGCCTGTGGCCGGAGGATCATCTGTACCCGAGAAGGAAGATTTACGCGTTTTGTCTTCGGACATACATTACATCAACACCGCTAAGGCCAACATTCGCGAAAGCGTAGATGGATTCTTTGGAACTACAGCCTATGTACTGGTTCACGTGTGTGCAGTTGCGCTTTTCTTGTTGCTTTTGGCCATATTCTATCGTCAGGCTAAGGCTAATGCAGACATTGCCCGTAAGCGTGGTAAGCGTGCAGGCAAGGAGGCTACAAAGCGTTTGAAGCTTGCACGTAAATTGCTTAAGAATCATGAGGCCGGTCCTTTCTATGAGGAGACTCTAAGAGCATTGCTGGGTTATGTCGGTGACAAATTGAATATTCCTATGACTCATTTGGCCAAGGAGAATGTCCGTGAGGCCTTGTCGGCACGTAATGTTGACGAAGCATTGATACAACAGTATATGGACGTGCTGGAGTCTTGCGAGTTTGCTCGTTTTGCTCCAGGCGACCCTGTGGCAACAATGGACAAGATTTATGAATCTGCTACGCAAGCAATAAATAACTTGAATAAAAATCTGTAGTAATGCACATGAAGCACATATATAGTATAGTAATTCTGCTATTCCTTGTCTGTTTACCATCTGCCGGTATGGACATGTCGGTGGATTCCTTGAATCTATTGAAGACACAGGCGGATTCTGCCTATGCCAACGAGGATTTTGAAGGTGCAGAACGTATTTATCTCCAGTTGGCAGAGCAGGGCGAGAGTGCTGTGGTATGCTATAATCTAGGATGTACATACTATCGTCAGGATAATATAGCTAAGGCTGTGTTATGGTTTGAGCGTGCAGCACAACTGGACCCTTCTGATGACGATATACGTTTTAATCTCGCCATGGCACGTGGTAAGACCATAGATCGTATTATCCCACGTCATGAGATGTTTTTCGTGTCTGCATGGAAGACACTCATGCATAGTCAGTCAGTAACGGATTGGGCGTATTGGGCTTTAGGTGCCTTTGTTTTGACACTTCTGCTTGTTGCCTTGTATCTTTATTGTTCAGCAATAGCACTGCGTAAGGTGGGATTTTTCGGTGCAATAATCACTTTTATGATGTGCATTTTGTCTAATGTGTTGGCTTATAGTCTACGTAATTATAACAATACACATACAGCAGGTATTATTATGGAACCTGCTGTGACCGTAAGAAGTACACCTACCAAATCAGGCGCAGACCTATTTGTTATTCATGAAGGAACTAGAGTGGAGATTAGGGACAACAGTATGCGTGACTGGGCAGAGGTACAGATTGCTGATGGTAAGGTAGGATGGATAGAAAAGAGTACATACGAAGCCATTTAAGCAGATATTATGAATTTTCCTTCCTTTGATACTGAGTTATTGCTATACATCAATCAGTGCAACAATGTGCTGATGGACAATGTTATGGTTAAGTTTAGCGAAACATGGACATGGTCTCTTTTGCTGCTGACTGTCATCTTTGTCGTGTTGCGTGACAGGCCTTTGAAGGAGGCTCTTCTGATATTGCTTGGAATAGCATTGTGTGTATTGCTGGCTGATCAAATCAGCTCTACGTTTATAAAACCATGGGTGGCACGTTTACGCCCAACACACGATCCGGAACTAATGTTTCAAATCAGGCATATAACCGGCAGGGCAGGGCAGTATGGCTTTGTCAGTTCACATGCCGCTAACACATTTGCGGTTGCTACATTTATGTCATTGGTATTCAAGCATAGACTCACTACGCTCAGTCTTCTCGTCTGGGCATCTATAGTTGGCTACAGCAGGATTTATTTAGGTGTACATTTCCCCTTGGATGTTTTATGCGGAGGACTGTTAGGCATTGTCGTAGGAGGTTCTGTATACATTTTGCAGCATTTTATCCATACCAGGCTGACGGCCTCTCATCAACAATATTTTAGCAGTGCTTATACAAGTTCTGGATTCTTACGCGATGATATGCATATAATCCTCTCTGTATTGGCCCTTACGTTAGCATATACTCTTTTCTAATTGCCTTTGCGATATTTTAGTGGAGTATAGCCAGTAGCCTTATGGAACATTCTTGTAAAATGGTTGGGATATGCAAATCCCAACTCTTCTGCTATTTCGTTTATGGTCATATTGGTTTGCCTTAGAAGTACTTGGGCATGTGACACAATTTTTCCACGGATGTATTCCTGTGCGGTAATATGCACTTCTTTCTTTATCATGTCACCGAAGTAATTGGGACTAAGATTGAATTGTGTCGCACACCATGTTACGGTGGGTTGTCCATGCTGTGCTGGTAAACCACTGCCCAGATATTTGTCAAGTAATGTGTCCAGTTTGCCAACCAATGTCTCGCTCCTAAGTACGCTGGTAGTATGCTGTTTCTCAAAATACCTTTTTACATAACTAAGCAATGTACCTATGCCCAAGCGTATCATTTGTCCGGACAGATGGTCTTTGGGCGTGTTCAGTTCTGCATACAGATTTGCAAAGCAGTTTTTGATTACTCCATATTCCATGTCAGTAAGTCTAATGGCTTCTGAGTAATCAGAGTTGAAATATGAAAACATGTAGAAGTCGCGTCCCAATCCGGTTTTTTCCAGAAGTTCCGGTTTAAATACTAACATCCAACCTTGTGGTTTTGTTGTGTAGTCCATTTTCATTTCAATGCTTTGTCCTGGTCTGATTGTTACCAATGAGCCTTTGGTATATGGTAATGGCTTACCATCTCTGATTAGTTCGCCAAAAACTCCATCAATCATAATCAGAGCATACATGTCGTATACCTTTGTATCAAACAGGGAGAAGTCTGCGCGAAACAATTCTGCCACGGCTACTTGCGGGTGCAACGTCTGTGCAGAGAAATAATGATTAAAGTCGGTTATGCAGTTTAGTATACGCATTTTTTTTATTCACTTTTGTGTGGACTATTATATCAACTCCAAAGGTACGTATTTTATATCAATTGTGTATGCTTTTTGTGCTCATTTTTAGTATTTATATCTTAATTAGCTTGATACTCCGATTTCAGTAAGCTTAGGTATATTTTGTTGTTAAACAATCCCTACTTACCTATGCTATTGTTCAATACTACCTTAAAAGAATACTAATATAGTAATATTTAAAATTCTGTCCTTTGCCGTTTACCCTTTTTTGTGTAAATTTGCACCACATATGTGATAGAAGAACTCTACATGGAGTATCTCTCAAGCTCAGAAGATGTATGGGAAATGTCTGCGTAAAAAAGGTGTCTACAAAGAAAGAATTGGTCGAATTCATAAAGTTCCCAATTACTTTGTATTCCGGTAACGAACAGTTTGTGCCTGAGATGGCTAATGATGTTCGTGATAGTTTTAATCCTGACAAGAATCATGGTTTATCTTTTACAGAAGTTCAGGCTTTCATTGCGAAAAGGGATGGTGAAGTCGTTGGACGTATAGCCGGTATTATAAACTCCAGAGCGAACAAGAAATGGAATTCGTCTGTTGTTCGTTTTAGCTACATAGACTTTATAGACGATTTGGAGGTTAGCAAAGCCTTGCTTGATACTGTTGTGGAGTGGGGTAGAGAACGAGGCATGACTGAAATTCAAGGTCCATTAGGCATTACTGATTTTGATAAGGAGGGTATGCTTGTTGAGGATTTTGATCGTATGGGCTCCATGATAGATATTTATAACTATCCCTACTATCCTAAACACATGGAGGCTCACGGATACTCCAAGATTACTGATTGGCTACAGATAAGAGTTGAGATTCCAACAGAGGTTCCCGCCAGATATGCACGAGTTGCAAAATTAAGTGCAGAAATGTATGGATTGAAGGTACGTAAAGTAACACTGCAGGAGGCTTATAACGGAGAGGGACGTAGACTCTTTGACTTAATGAATCAGGCTTATGCTCCTTTGTTTGGCTATAGTTCTTTTACTCCAAATCAGGTTGACTATTTTCTGAAGATGTATCTTCCTGTAGCAGATATGGATTTGATACCTTTGGTAGAAAACGAAAAAGGAGAACTTGTGGCAGCAGCAGTTACAATGGCCAGTATGTCCAAAGCACTGCAAAAGTCAAAAGGAAAATTGTTCCCAACAGGTTGGTGGCATATGTTCAAGGCATTGAAGATTAAGCACGAAGATACAGTTAACATGATGCTTATAGCCGTCAGACCTGATATGCAGGGCCTGGGAGTAAATGCCCTTATTTTCGATGATTTGATTCCTATCTATAACAAGAAGGGTTATAAATATGCAGAAACAGGTCCTCAGTTGGAAGATAATATTAAGGAACTTAGTCAGTGGAAACCTCTGAATCCGGAGGTGCTGAAGCGTAGACGTTGCTATGGGATGCGGATTGATTAAGTATTAAGATTAACGAAAATTAGAATCATAAAATATTAAGATTATTATGGAAAATAGAGTAGTGATTACTGGTATGGGTATCTGGTCATGCTTGGGTCAGACTTTGGACGAGGTACGCAAAAGCTTATACGATGGAAAGAGTGGTATTATTTTCTCGCAGGAAAGAAAGGATATGGGTTTTCGTAGCGGACTCTGTGCCGATGTTCCCAAACCTGACCTGAAGAAACTCGTAAATCGTACAATGCGTCAGTTCATGCCCGAAGAGGCACAGTATGCCTATATGGCTACTAAGGATGCATTGGAGCATGCACGTCTGGACCAGGATTATATAGATTCTCATGAGGTTGGTATAATTTATGGTAATGACAGTGTTGCAGAGGCTACGATGATTGCCTTAGACCGTTTCCGTGAGTTCAAGGAGACCAGTGCTTGTGGCAGTGGTGCTATTTTCCAGAGTATGAATAGTACTGTAACCATGAATCTGGCTTGTCTGTTCCGTCTTCGTGGTATCAACCTTACCAGCAGTGCAGCATGTGCAAGCTCTTCTTTGGCTATAGGTAATGCTTATCTCCTTATCAAGAATGGCTTGTCTGATTGCATTATTACTGGTGGTGCCCAGGAGGCCAATATGTACTGTGTGGCCAGCTTTGACGGTATTCAGGCGTTCTCTACACGTGAAGACGAGCCCACTAAGGCTTGCCGTCCTTTTGACAAGAATCGTGATGGTTTGGTACCCGGTGGTGGTGCTGCTACCATTATTTTGGAAAGCTATGATCATGCAGTGAAGCGTGGTGCTCCCATTCTTGCAGAGATTGTTGGTTGGGGCTTCAGTGGTAATGGTGACCATATCTCTACTCCCAATGTTGCTGGTCCTGCACGTTCTTTGGAACTGGCACTCCGCAATGGTGGTGTGACACCAGCCGAAATCGGCTATCTGAATGCACATGCAACCAGTACTCATGCAGGTGACGGACGTGAGGCGATGGCCATCAAGCAGATATTTGGTGACTATGCAGTTCCTGTTACCTCAACCAAGTCACAGACTGGTCACGAGATGTGGGCTGCTGGTGCAGCAGAGTGTGTCTACAGCATGCTGATGATGAAGAATGATTTCATTGCTGGTAACATTAACTTCGAGGAACCAGACGAGGAAACAGCTTGTGTAAATGTCATCCCTGAGACAACAGAGAAGCATTTCGATATGTTCTTGAGTAATAGTTTCGGTTTTGGTGGCACAAATAGCACACTGATCGTAAAGAATCTTTAATGAGATAAGAACAAAACTATTATAAACATTATAACCAACATTAATTGATATGACAAGAGAAGAAATTATTGAGAAAGTAATTAGCACTCTTTCTGAGGAGTTCGAGGTTGAACAGGAGCTTATCACTCCCGATGCAGTAATCTATGACACTCTGCAGCTGGACAGCTTGAGTCTTGTTGACCTGGTTGCTGTTGTTCAGTATACCTTCAAGGTTAAGATTCCTGTTGCAGACCTGCCAAGCGTAAAGACATTCAATGACCTGTATGACTACATCGAGAGCCATCAGTAATATTGAAGAACTCATACCACAGCGCTCGCCCATCATAATGGTGGACGAGTTGCTGGAGGTTGTGGGTGATGAGTGTACTTGTCGTCTGTGTGTACGTGAAGACAATTTCTTCATGGAAGAGGACGAACAAATGGCAGAACCGGGTGTAATAGAGCATATTGCTCAGAGTGCATCAGCTTTTGCTGGATATCGTGCGGTTGCGGAAGGTGCAACTGAGCCACCGGTAGGATATATTGGAGAGGTGAAGAATTTCCGCTTATATCGTCGTCCCAAATTAGGTGAAATCCTGCAAACAACAATTGTCATGGGAGCTACTGTGGCAGGAGTTACCATTATCAGTGGTACTACACTTGTTGGAGAAGAGATTATCGCAGAGACACAAATGAAAATCTTTGTCCGCGAGGATTGAACTTACAATACATTATACACAAAATAATGCTATTAGAAAACAAATTCTACAGGATATTGTCCGAAGAACGTGGCGAGGGACTGAGCGCAAAGTATCATGTCGCAATTCTGCCCGAATTCGATGTCTATAATGGACATTTCCCAGGAGACCCTGTTTGCCCAGGAGTATGCAACATAGAAACCATAAAGGAGTGTGCTATCCTGTTGAGTGGCGAGCAGTTGCGATATTCTACAATCAAGCAGTGCCGTTTGACGGCTTTGGCAACACCTACAGTCTGTCCGGAGGTTGATGTACAGGTAAGCCTTTCTCCATCAGTTGAGGGATATTCTGTGCAGGCATCAATAGCTGATGATAAACAGACTTATATGATTTTGAAAGGTCAATTGGATAAGGCATGACAAGATTATTTGTTAGGATATATAACTATTTGAAGAAACATCGGGCCATTATGTGGTGCTCGATGCTTCTATCGTTTTTGGTTTGTGGCTGGTATGCGGCCCAAATCCATTTGGAGGAAGATCTGAACAAATTGATGCCATCGTCCAAAAATGAGGATGGTTCAACAAAGTTGGCCTTTGCCAATTTAAAGATTAAGGATAAGACATTCCTTCTTTTTGAAGGACTAGAAGGAACAACACCAGAAGATATTATTTTGTGTTGTGATGAATTCGTTGATTCATTGTCAGCACAGAACGAAGCCTTGGACAGTAACAGAGTCTTTTCAGACATTTTCTATAAACTGGATAATGACCTGATACCTACTGCCATAGACTATTTGAGTCAGAACATACCTGCATATATAGATGCATCCATATATTCATCCTTTGACACCTTGCTCACAGAAGAGCACATGTTGCGCCAGATGCAACAGAATGCAAAGGATTTCGATACAGAGTTCGGATCAATGTTTCCGGAACTCATTGAAATGGACCCCATAGGAATGCGTACTGTTCTGGCAGGTACTATGTCTGGAATTATGGGTGAGAAGATAGGAGGTATAACTACTATCGACAACCACTTCTTTGTTCCTGATACAACTGTGTGCCTTGCATTTATTACCCCTCAGTTTTCAGCCACGAATACAGGACAGGGTAACAAGATGTTTGATATCATCAATGAAGAGATAAAAGACTTTTCAACTCGATACCCCAATATACATATCTGTTATTACGGCACTCCTGCCAGCGGATATTACAACTCTACTACTATAAAGGGTGATTTGGTTGGAACCGTGGCTTGGAGCGAACTGATTGTGTTGCTACTCCTGTTCCTGTGTATGCGTAATTGGAATACTATTCCATTGCTATTTTTACCAGTAGCATTCGGAACACTGTTCGGATTGGCAATCATGTACTTCATAAAGGGGCAGTTCTCGCTTATGGCACTTGGTATTGGAGCGATAGTGCTTGGAGTTGCCATGAGTTATGTGTTACATATACTTGTTCACTATAAGTATGTCGGTAATGCAGAGCAAGTATTGAGAGACGAGACCAAACCGGTACTTCTGGGTTGTGTCACTACGATAGGTTCTTTTATAGGTTTGCTTTTCGTTAAGACAGACTTGTTGCAGGACTTTGGGTTGTTTGCTGCTCTTGCGATTATCGGCACAACGGTATTCTCTTTGATTTATCTCCCGCATTTGATGGAGATGGAGAAGAACAAGGTTAACCGTAGGGCTTTTGCATTTATTGACAAACTCAATGCATACCGTTTTCATGAGAAGAAGTGGTTGCTGGCTATTATAGCAATCCTTGTTTTGACGTTTACAACCGCTTATCTCTTTAAAGGTACCAAGTTTGATTCCAATATGGATAATCTTGGCTATATTGAAAAGGAGGTAAGTTATGCCAGCAAACTCTATCACGACAAGACAGCCACTGGATATAGCTCAACATATTTTGCATCACAGGGTAGTACTATGGAAGAAGCATTGGAAAACTTCTCTTTGCTTGAGTACAAACTTGACTCTCTAATGCAGCTTGGCCTGGTAAAGAAATATACTCCAATCAACAAGTTCTTTATTCCCATGAAGGTGCAGCAGGAGAGAATCAATGCCTGGCACGAATATTGGAATGAGGAACGTCTTGAGCAAGTCCGTTCTTTAATTGCCAAAACAGCTCCCAAGTCTGGTCTCAATGCTGATGGTTTCGAGCCTTTCTTCGATATGGCAAATGCCGATTATGAACCGGAATCCTTATATGATGCTGGTATTATCCCCGCTGGTTATCTGTCTACTATGATGGAGGAAACTTGGGGAGGCGACTATCTGTGTTTTACCAGTGTTCAGTATGAGGGTAAGGGTAGTGTTTCGGAAAACAAGGATTTCCTTGATATATGTAATGCCATTGCCAAGGAACCGGAACTGCTAGTGATGAATACATCATATTACACGCAGGATACATTGACAACATTGAATAGTGATTTCAATGTGTTGCAGTGGATGAGCATGGTTTTCGTATTCTTGGTTTTGCACGTAAGTTTCCACTTCAACCTTCGTAATACGTTCTTGGGCTTTGCACCTATTCTCCTAAGTTGGATTATTGTTTTGGGTGCAATGGCTATATTCGATGTGCAATTCAACCTTATAAATATTATAATATCAACCTTCATCTTTGGTATAGGTGTGGATTACAGCATCTTTGTTATGAATGGTTTGATAGCAGATAAGGATAGTGGAGCAAATTTCAATGATATGTTACGTTTCCATAAGACAGCAATAGTCTTCAGCGCAGTAATACTGATTGTTACCGTGGCAAGTATGCTCTTTGCGAAACATCCAGCCATAAAGAGTGTAGGTTTTGCTACTTTGGTTGGTATGATTAGTGCCGTAGTGCTCAGTTATGTATGCCAGCCAGCAATATTCAAGTGGATGCATAATAGGAAACGTATCCAAAAGTAGGTTAATGACAAAGACTGACATTATTATAATAGGTAGTGGACTTGGTGGCTTGGAAGTCGCCTTGATGATGGCCAAGGAAGGCAAGAAGGTTCTTGTCTTGGAACGTCAGCATCAGGCAGGTGGCTGTATGCAAAGTTATCGACGTGGAAGGCTTAGTCTTGACACAGGCCTTCACTATGTCGGTGGACTGGAGCCTGGTGGCCAGCTACATGATGCCTTTGCCAGCCTTGGGTTAATGAAGTTGCCATGGCAGCAGATGGATGAGGATTGTTTTGAGGAAATCCATATTGCTGGACAGAAGTTCTGCTGGCCACAAGGTAAGAAGGCTTTTATCAATGCCATGAAGAACTATTTCCCTAACGAGGAGAAAGGTCTGGACTTATTTGGCGAACTTCTGGATTGCTCGGATGAACTTTGGTTGCAGAAGACCAATGCCTGGGATTATCTTACTTCAATTATATCTGATCCACTTCTTCTTCAGGTACTTTCCGCTCCTGCAACATGCAAGATGGAATTGCGCAAGGAAACACTGCCCTTGTTCACTTATGTACATGGAATAGCTCCTTTTATAGAGAGTAGTTGGAGATTGGCCGCCGACGGAAATGTATTGGTATCCTGTCTGGTGGAGCAAATACGTGCTTATGGAGGTGACGTCTTGACAGATAAAGAGGTAGTCTCTTTGAAAGAAATGGACGGACGTATTACGCTGGCAGTATGTGCTGATGGTAGCTCTTATGAAGCGGAGTATTTTGTAAGCAATGCCCATCCCGCAGTTACATGTTCACTGGTTGGAGATAGTGCTCTTATGAAAAAAGTCTTCCGCCGTCGTATGAGTATGCAACCCAATACCTTTGGTATTTTTACATTGCATCTTCAGTTGCGAAGTGATTCGCTACCATACTTTAATCAGAACAAACATGTCTTTACAGAATCAGACTGTTGGGATATGGCCGTGGACAAGAGCCTTTCGGTTAAGGGTATCATGATAAGTGCACGAATACCGGATAGGGGAGAGAATGTGGTTAATATAGATATCCTTACGCCCATGTTATGGGAGGTCGTAGGGGAATATGCGGGCAGCAAGCTTTTCCATCGTCCCAAGGCATATAGGGAAATGAAGGCCAGTGTAGCGCAACAATGTTTAGCTCTGGCTGAAACCGTAATTCCGGGTCTTGGCGAAATGGTGCTCAAAAGCTGGTCAAGTACTCCTTTGTCATACAGAGACTATAACCTTACGCCCAACGGAAGTGCTTTCGGTTTTCGCAAGGACTATGCCAATCCTATGATGACAATAGTTTCACCCAGGACACAGATTCCAAATCTGTTTATGACAGGCCAAAGCTTGATGCTTCATGGTCTTCATGGAGTGACAATGACCGCTGCATATACATGTCAAGAACTAAATAAGAATATAATTTCAGAATAACATAATAAAGTAAATGAAACGTTACATCCTGTTCATATTTGCAATGTTTATGCTCATACCGGCATATGCCCAGTATATAACCGGCAAGGTGGTAGCTGATGATGACGGCATGCCGTTGGTTGGAGCAACCGTTTGGTATGAAGAAAATCCTACTGCCAAGGTGCGTATTGGTGAGGACGGACAATTCCGTATCCGTTTCCGTAAGGGCACGTTGGTGTTCCATTGCTTTGGCTTTGTTGATTACAAGACGGAAGTTACACGTAATCGTACGGTTAATGTAAGACTTAAGCCAACGGCATTGGACATGTCGGAGGTGGTTGTTAAGGCAGAGAAGAAGAAGTACACTCGCAAGAACAATCCTGCAGTAGAACTGATGCAGAAAGTAATAGCGGCAAAGAAGTCCAGGGATATGCGCTCCAATGATTATGCCAGTCATGAAAAGTATGCGCGTACTATGCTTGCTTTGAACGAATTTACTGTAGAGACTCTTGAACAGAATGAGAACCTGAAAGGCAAATCTTTCCTTAAGAATTATGCCGAGATTTTCCCTGAAACAGGAAAGACCATCGTGCCCATCTCTATTGAGGAGAAGAAGACTACAGAACTTTATCGTAAGAGCGACGACAAGAGCAAGAGTATAGTACATGGTCATCATGCCGAGAGTCTTTTGGATGTACTCTCTGCAGGAGAGTTCATTGAGACAAAGTTCAAGGACAACCTCAAGGATATAGACATCTATAAGGATGAAATCGTATTGCTCGAGCATAATTTCATCAGTCCTATTGGTGGTAATGCAGCAATTCGTTTCTATCATTATGCCTTGGGCGATACGGTAGATCTTAATGGAGAGAAATGTATCAAGGTAGTATTTTCTCCGGGCAATCCTCAGGACGTTGGCTTTAGTGGTTTTCTCTATATTCTTGCCGATAGCACATATCGTGTATGCCGTGCGAAATTCGGTGTACCTGTTGCCAGTGGCATTAACTTTGTGGAGAAGATGGATGTTGACCAGGAATATGCGTCTCTACCTTCAGGTGAGCAGATATGTAGCAAGAATAGGATGATAATGCAGTTGAAACTGACTTCATACTTGAATAAGATTCTTATTGACCACAATGTTGTTTATAGCGATTGGTCCTTTGACCCAATTCCAGACTCAGACATTGAGTTCATGGGTGACGAACGTTATGAAAAGGATGCCAGATCACGTAGCAACGACTATTGGGTTGAGAGCCGTCCTGACACATTGAGCTATGCTCAGGCAAATGTGGCTGAAATGAAGCGCCGTTTCGTAGACCAACCCACGGTCAAGGCCATCATCTATGGTATGCGAGTTATTCTGGATAACTATCTTGAAACAAGCACCAACCCCAACAAGCCCAGTAAGTTTGTTATTGGTCCCTTTACTTCAATTCTTGGTCATAGCAAGGCAGAAGGATTCCATGTTCGCGTGGGCATACAGACAACAGGTGCTCTAAACAAGCACTGGTTCTTGAACACATGGTTTAAGTATGGCTTCAAGGACAAACGTCCCAAAGGACATATAGAAGTTTTGTATTCTTTCAATGAGAAGGAAAAGGAGGTCATTGCCTATCCAATTCGTACATTGTCGTTGTCTTATACCAACGATATACAGAGTCCTACTGACAAATATATGCAGTTCGACAAGGATAATGCGTTTATGGCCATTGCATGGAACTCTACTCATTTCCAATCATATTTTGAGCGATTCAAGTTCAAGTACGATTGGGAGTTCAATAATGGCTTGCGACTGAATGCTGCATTCGTACATGAAACCAATACCGGTACAGGTGACCTGTATTTCAATACTCTGCGCGAATGGGACGATGCAAGGAATATACAAGCCGATATTCAGAAGAACATGAATACCTACGTTCCATTGGACGAGATTATTCAGTCTAATAAGATCAGGTATACAGAAATACAATTGGGTGCAGAATATCAGCCTGGTGTAAAATACCTTAATACCAAGAACAAGCGTTTCCTTGCCAACCGAGAGGCTCCTATCTATGGAATCAAACACACCATAGGTATAAAGGGATTCTTGGGAGGTGACTATAATTATAACCATACGGAGTTCACACTGAAGAAGCGTTTCTGGCTCAAGTCTTGGGGTAATATCGATGCATTCCATAGTGCCATGTTCCAGTGGAACACTGTTCCCTTCCAGTTGTTGTGTCTGCCTCAGGCCAACCCCAGTTACATTCGAAATGACAATACATTCTCTTTGATTCGTAACATGGAGTTCCTTAACGACCGCTCTTTTGCCATCATGTATCGATGGAACCTGAATGGTAAACTTCTAAATCGTATTCCTCTTATCAAAAAGTTGAAGTGGCGTGAGAATATTGGTTTCAATATGATGTGGGGCTATCTGAGTGATAAGAACAATCCCTTCAGATTCAACGATACAGAGCGTTACCCTGATGAGGCAAGCAAGATGGCAGATCCAGGTTATGAGTTCCTGTACAATATGCCGGGCGAATGGGTTAATATGGAGGATGGAACAAGACAATACCAACCCATTACCCAGATTATGAACAGTTGGAAACCCTATGTGGAGTTGAATATCGGTTTGAGCAACCTTTGGAAATTCTTCAGCGTAGACTATTACCATCGTCTCACCTATAATCGCCCAGGTACCCAGACTTGGGGTATACGTTTCGCCTTTGAGGCCTCTTTCTAATATGCATTTCCTTATATAATATATAAAGAATAAGAATATGAAATATGCACTTGTGACTGGCGGTAGCCGTGGTATCGGACGTGCCGTATGTGTTAAGTTGGCTCAGATGGGCTATAACGTACTGATAAACTTTGCCGGCAACATCGCTGCTGCCGAGGAAACTCTCCGTCTTGTGCGTGAAGCAGGTACCGATGGCGAACTCATGAAGTTTGATGTCAGCAATGCCGATGAAACACGTTCTGCCATAGAGGCATGGCAGAAGGCCCACGAAGATGAGGACGAATACATAGAGGTTCTTGTAAACAACGCAGGTATCCGCAAGGATAACATCATGGGACTCATGCCACAGGAAGACTGGTTCAGTGTGTTGGGTGTCAGTCTCAATGGTTTCTACAATGTTACCCAGCCCTTGCTCATGCCCATGCAGTTCCACAAGTTCGGACGCATCATCAATATGGCCAGTGTTAGTGGTATTATGGGCATGCAGGGACAAACCAATTACTCAGCTGCCAAGGGTGGCCTCATAGCAGCTACCAAGGCACTTGCCAAGGAAGTTGCAAAGAAGAATGTCACCTGCAATGCCATCGCTCCAGGCTTCATCAAGACTGATATGGTAGAGGGCTTGGATGAAGCTTCTTTGAAGAAGACCATACCAGCTAACCGTTTCGGCACTCCCGAGGAGGTGGCAGAGTGTGTTGCATTCCTTTGCAGCCCACAGGCTGGCTACATCACAGGCAATGTCATTTCTATCAACGGAGGCTTGTACACATAGTTCATAAGTATGACAATGTATGCTTCGTCTATCCTCCGAAGTAAGGGCAGATTGGATTTTTTGTCATATTAACATAATCATATAGCTAAGATGAAGAAGATATATACCTTTATATTGCTTTTTGCACTCACGCTATCGTCTTTGGCTCAGAGCGTGGATTTCCAGAAAGCGGTTGCCAAGTTCCGTGGCGCATCGCATGTGACGGCTATTGCCACACGTGTCGACCACAAGGCAGCAGTATCCAAGGATGATAAAGCCACAGGTAAGATGGTTATTGCAAGTCCCGACAAGATGAACATCAGTGTGGCCGACGGCAAGGAGCAACTGGACATGAATGGTGATGATTTCACCATGGTTATGCGTGGTCGCGAGCACAAGACCAATAGCAAGAAGAACAATCAGTTTGTGGCTTTCCAGTCTGTGTTGACGGCAATCATCAAGGGCGACGGAACAGGCTTGTCCGAGGTTCCTGGTGTGGAATTGAGTCAAAGCGGAAATATCATCACTATACACATGGATCCTACTGTGGGAGAGCCCAAGAAGAAACGCATGATGTTTTCCTCTTTCGTCATCACTCTGGATGCCAAGAAGGGTGAAATCCTCACTCTGCGCATGAATGGCCGTGGCAAGAACTATACCGAGTATAGTTTCAGTGGCTTTGTATTTAAGAAATAGTTATAATATTTCAGTATAGGTGGAAATTACAGATGTTTGCCGTGTTCCGGTAAAATTCAGCGAGATAGACTCCATGCGTATCGTTTGGCATGGCAACTACATCGTGTATTTTGAGGACGGTCGCGAGTCATTTGGTCGTCATTATCCAGGAATGGGTTACGATGTAATGCAGGAAACCGGCATATATGCCCCTATCTATGATGTCCACACTCGTCATTTTGCCTCCTTGCAGATGGGCGACGTGGCTGTTATCCACACTACATTTGTCCCCAAGCGTGGTGCACGTCTGGATTATAAGTACCGTATTTATCGTGAGAGCGACGGTGTTCTTTGTTGCGAGGGCGAGACAACACAATTGTTCATAGAGCCTAATGGCGACCTGATGCTCGAGTTGCCGGATTTTGTTAAGGCATGGAAGGAGAAGTGGCTGAAGTAGTATATAGAATATAAGGATGTAAAAAAGAATGAGCCCGGCATTGCGTCGGGCTCATTTCTTTTAGTAAATAGTGTCATGATATCACTTATGGAGTGCTATCATGTGATTGGTATTTTCCGGCTTATTCCTCGCAGAGTTCTGTCAGAATACCGCAAGTGCTCTTGGGGTGCAGGAAGGCAATCTTCAAACCATCAGCACCGCCACGGGGAGCTTTGTCGATAAGACGGATGCCATTTGCATCGCACTGTGCCAAAGCCTCGGTTACACCATCCTCTACCTTGAAGGCTACATGGTGAATGCCACGGCCACCATTGTCCAGGAACTTCTGGATGGTGCTTTCGGGGCATGTGGGCTCCAACAGCTCAATTTTTACTTCGCCTACCTTGAGGAATGCGGTCTTTACCTTCTGGTCCTCAACAACCTCTTCCTTGTAGAATTCCAATCCGAGAACGTCGGTGTAGTAGGGGAGAACTTCTGCAATGTTCTGGACGGCAATGCCCAGATGTTCGATTCTTGAAATCTTCATAGTGAATGTGGAGTTTATAGTGTTATACTTTCTTTGGCAATTTGTTATTCTCGGGGAAGACGATTTTAGGAGTGAAATCCGTAGCCTCTTCCGGAGTCATACGTGCATAGGCCATTATAATAATTGTATCGCCCACCTGTACTTTACGTGCTGCAGCACCATTTAGGCACACGCATCCGCTTCCACGTTCTCCGGAGATGGTATATGTGTCAAAGCGTTCTCCGTTGTTGTTGTCTACTATGAACACTCTTTCTCCCGGTATAATGCCGACAGCATCCATCAGGTCCCTGTCCAGGGTAATGCTGCCCATGTAGTTCAGGTTTGCTTCTGTCACCTGCACACAGTGCAGTTTGCTCTTGAGTACTTCTATTGTCATTTGTATCTGATATGGTCAATCAATCGTATAGGTGTTTTGCCGCAATATACTGTGATACATCCCACTACATGTGGTGCGTCTTCCCAGTTGCTGATGTCTGCCAGGGTGTCTCCGTCGACTATGCTGTAATATTCCACCTCCAAACCGGGTATTTCGTTGATGTTGTTTACAACCCAGTTTTGTGTGTCCATAACGCTTAATCCCAGTCCTTGGCTTTCCTTCAGTATGCGGTAGATATTGGGCGCAATCTCTTTTTCTTCAGGAGCCAGCAGTGTGTTTCTGCTGCTCATGGCAAGTCCGTCTGCCTCACGTATTACGGGACAGGGTATTATGTTTACGCGGAATTGCAAATCCTCTACCATGCGTCGTATTACGGCTATCTGCTGATAGTCCTTTTCCCCGAAATATGCTTTGTCGGGGTCGGTAATCATGAATAGCTTGCTTACAATCTGGCATACTCCGTTGAAATGTCCGGGGCGTCTTTCGCCTTCCATCACTACATCTGTGGGAGGGTATGAGAAGCTGCGTGTGTCAGGTTCTGGGTATATCTCCTTCACGCTTGGTGCGAATGCAACCTGTGCACCACATTCCTCGAGTATTGCACAATCGCTTTCCAGTGTTCTGGGATAGCGTTCCAAATCCTTGGGGTCGTTAAATTGAGTGGGGTTCAGGAATATGCTTACCACCGTAATGTCGTTTTCGGCCACGCTACGGCGAACCAATGAGGCATGCCCCTCGTGCAGAGCGCCCATTGTGGGTACCAGTCCTATAGTTTTTCCCTTTGCTCGTTCGCTGGACAGAAAATCCTGCAAATTAGCAATAGTGTTGATTACTTGCATTGCAATGGTTTATACAACTTTGTTCAAAATTCACGCAAATTTAAGACATTTATAATTATATGGAGAAATATTTAAATCAAAAATAGTAAAAAAAGTGCTAATTTGCATTAAACACTATGCAACGATGCTGTGTTTTTCGCTGATTTTTTGTACCTTTGCACGCAAGATACTATGTATATAACTATATGGAGAAAGCAAAAAAGATACTTTTCCTGACTCAGGAAATAGAACCTTATGTCAGTGCAACGACACAAAGTTCTATAAGTCGTGCACTTATTCCGGCGGTTCAGGAAACAGGTCGTGAGGTTCGTACGTTTACTCCAAAGTGGGGTCATATCAATGAGCGCAGAAACCAGCTGCATGAGGTAATCCGCTTGTCTGGAATGAATCTCATCATTGATGATACCGACCATCAGCTCATTATCAAGGTGGCAAGCATCAATGCTGCCCGCATGCAAGTATATTTCATCGACAACGATGATTTCATGCGAAACCGTCAGATGCTTTTTGACGACAAAGGCAAATTATACAAGGACAATGTGGAGCGTGCAATGTTCTTTGCCCGTGGTTCTCTTGAAACGGTCAAGAAGTTGCGTTGGGTACCCGAGATTGTACATTGTCAGGGCTTTATGAGTTCTTTGGCGCCTTATTTGCTCAAGTTGGCATATTATGAGGAACCCAGTTTCCGTGAAAGCAAGATAATCTATACACCTACCACAGATCTCCCCGAGGCACCATTGCCAAAGAATTTCAATGGTATTCTGGCTTATCGCGAGGCAAACAGAACTGCTCTGTCCACATTGGGCGAGTTGAGCCAACTGGAAGACTTGAACCGTATAGGCATGTTCATGAGTGATGGTGTTATCCTGAATGAGCCCAACGAGCGTTACGAGCGTATGGCACGTGAGATGGGCAAGCCGATTGTAGTTCTTTCTCCTGAAGACATGGTATCTACATCGGTGGGATTGTACGACCAATTATGGGATGAGGTTATCAGGAACAGACCCAAGGAAGACGACGATGATGATGGCTTCCTGTTTTAATGCGAAGGTTTTCCTGTGATAGTATTATTTTAGACTTAAAGAAGTGAATAAATCAAATATCCTGAGCCGATTGGGCTCTATTGTGGTGGCCGTATCCATGGCCTTTGCTATATCTTGTACAGAAGATACCGGAATGATAGGTGTGCCACCCTCTAACGAGTCGTTGGAAACAAGCATGGCGGTATGGAATGTGTATACCCGTTCTGTGCTGATAGACAGCATCAAGGCTCACTCCTCATCGTCTTATTTGGGCTCGATATATGACCCCGAAACCAATGGTCGTCTGACCGGTAATTTTGTAACTCAGTTTGCAATAATGGAGGATATCAAATACTTCCCCCATCAGGATTCCATCACCTCCAGAAATGCTCAGGGCAGACCATGCTGCGACAGCGTTATGTTGCAGCTGAACTTTGACAGTTATTATGGCGATGTCAACACTCCTATGAAGTTGGCTATATATCCTTTGGATATGAACAATCCCTTGTGCGAGGACAGTACTTATTATACCAACACCGATTTGAGGAAGTACATCCGTCCCGGATACGAGAACAAACCCATTGCCACCAAGGTGTTCACAGCATGGGACAGAATTCATGGTTCCGACCCCTCCAATGCCTCTTCAAACAATTATCCCAGCATACGTATCCCCATGCCATTGTCCGAGGGCAATGCCATTATGGACAAGTATTGGGAGTATCTGGAGGATAACAAGGGTCTTTCTGCCGACAAGCATGTAAACCACAACTTCGACGATTCTTATCATTTCATCCGCAATGTGCTTCCTGGCTATTATGCCGAGATTATCAACGGCGAAGGTGTTATGGTGCGTGTATTCGTGGATGCTCTCTATCTGATTTACAATGCCCGTCATCTGACGGACAGTATCGTAGAGGACGTACCTTCCTACACTGTCTTTGCCGGTACTCCCGAAGTTATCCAGAGTTGCCAGTTCTCTCAATCCGACATTGCAGATCTTGTCAACGACGAGTCATGCACCTGGTTGAAGACTCCTGCTGGCCTCTGCACCGAGTTGACTTTGCCTATCGACGATATTTTCTCCGGTACGCACAAGAACGACAGTATCAGTCGTGTCCAGTTGATGCTTACCAGATACAACAAGGAGCAGACTGGCGATCAGTTTGGCATACCACAGAACCTCTTGCTTTTGCGCAAGGCCGATGTCAAAGCCTATTTCGACAACAAGAGAACTCCTGATGAATCCACCTCTTTCCTGACGGCTTTCCAGAAGGCATACAATACATACACCTTCGAAAACATCGGTCAGTTGGTGACATTCATTCAGAAGGAGCGCGAGAACGCCGTCAGCACCTACATCAAGGATGTCCTGAAGATAGAGAACCCCACCGAGGCGCAGATTGCCGAGGAGACACGCGAGTGGACAAAGCGCAATCCCGATTGGGATAAGTGCTGCCTTGTTCCCGTCGAGGTGGCTCAGAATACCTCCACTGGTACTATAACCAGCGTGTCGCACGATCTCTCGCTCACCAGTGCCCGACTCGTAAGGGGAACTACAGACAATCCAATACGCATACAGGTCTACTACACTCGTGTATCATCTGCCTCAGGCAATGAGTAGCGAATGGTTTGGCGAGTTGGGGCAGATATATTTCCTTCTGCCCAAATACGGTGAAGCATATCCAAGGCTGGCATCTCTCTATCTGAGATTGCTCGATGAGGCAACGCTGAATTCGGAGATACACCTTGCCGGATGCTTTTCCAAGACCGATTACCTGCTAAAGAAGAATTCCGCACAACCAGCACTTAGGCGTATGGTCAACGACATGCGCTTAAGACTTACATCGGATACACAGGCACAATGCCCGGAAAATTTCATTTATGATTTTCAGGCACTGTGCCTTTTTGTTGCTCTGCTGTATGGTGTGCCCGTGCCCCATACGCTTAGAGAAAACTTCCCCAAGGACCGCCCTTCGCGCAGCAAGCACCATCTTCGTGGGGATTACCTCCGTTGTGTTGTTGTATCGTGGGACGAGGAATACATATATGCCACATCCGAACTAACCTCCGAGACTGAAGTCATAAGGTATGCCGGCACCAACCAGCTTTACGGCAACGACCATTCATACCTCAGCACGTTGCTCCACAAGGGCATGATGCTCAATGTCGTTTCACCCCACAGTGCCCCCAACGGGATACTGTTGCCCGAATATATTATCCTCGAGCCGGATTATCTCGTAGACGTGTCTGCGATAGCCTCATGTTTCCAGCCATATGATGCCTCCCCCCTTGCAGTCTTGCAAAAGCGTCTGGAGCCATCCCTCTCCTCCGAACCCATACTGATGGGTAACATGGCAGGCGAACTGCTCGACACCCTGCTTCACGGCGACAACCCTCCCGATGCCTCTGCACAGGCGCTCTCGGCATGCTACAAGACTGCTGCCAACCAGCTTTTCCTGAAGGCACCAGTTGCACTTGTCAGTCACATGCCCGATCGTGCCTTTCACGAAAAGGCTTGGTCGCAGATGCTGAATATACACAGAGCCATGTCACACACGATGCCCACTCTGCTGGAGGCCTACCATCGCGACAAGATTATTGTGGAGCCAACGTTCTTTTCCGAGATGTTGGGACTCCAGGGGCGTATGGATATGTTGCAGACAGATATGCGCATCCTCGTAGAGCAAAAGGCCGGTAGTGCGGCATTCGTCCCCAATGCAAGGGAAGACGATGCCCCCCGTCATAAGGAGCAGCACTACATACAGATGCTACTCTATATGGCCATCATACGCTACAATTTCCGGAAGGTCTATCAGGACAACAACCAGCAACTGCATGCCTTTCTCCTCTATAGCAAATACAGCCGTCCTTTGGTAGGCCTTGGCTTTGCACCCAAGTTGCTCTTCGACGCCATCAGGATGCGCAATATGTATGTTGCCCAGGAGCGTGACTTGTGCCATGGAGGTATATCCTGCCTCTTGTCCCTGACCCCCGACGATTTCAATCCCAATGGCCTCAGTAATACCTTGTGGCTCAAATACCATCGTCCGCGGATAGAGGCCTTTCTTGGTAACATCCAGAAAGCTTCCCCTCTCGAACAACAATACTTCCAGCGTTTTTACACCTTCCTGGCCTTGGAGCACCGCCTTTCCAAAATTGGCAACCAAACCAAGGAAGCCTCTGGTTTTGCCAGTGCCTGGCTTTCTCCTTTTTACGAGAAACAGCACGTGGGAAACATCCTTTCCCATCTCAGCCTTCATCGCAAGGAGGAAACCGACTCCGAGCAGGTTGCCAGTGTGGTCTTGCGCTATCATGGCGAAGCTGGCAACTTCAGGGCGGGCGACATCGTGGTCCTCTATTCTTATCCCACCTCCGGCACTCCCGATATACGCCAGACAATCGTTCACAGAGGCACTATCACTTCCATCACACACCAGGCCATCGTTGTCAGGCTCAGAACACCGCAGAAGAACCTTCATGCCTTCTCTGCCGGCCACGACATGGCATGGTGCCTGGAGCACGACTTCATGGAGAGTTCCTATAGCGGATTATACCGCGGATTGTATGCCTTTCTCTGTGCTCCGCGCCATCGCAGGGAACTCATCCTGACACAGCGTCCGCCTCGTGTGGATAACAGCCTCTCCATCCGTGGAGACTATGGCCCGTTCAACGACATGCAAACCAGAATCAAGCATGCCCGCGAACTCTTCCTCATCATTGGTCCTCCAGGCACGGGAAAGACCTCCTATGGCATGCTGCACACCGTTAGGGAAGAGCTCCTGGAGGAAGGCTCCCGAGTGCTGATAGTGTCCTTTACCAATCGCTCTGTGGACGAGATATGCAGCAAGCTGTATCCCGCCACCGATTTTGTACGCCTCGGAGGCAGTGCCTCCTCCTCAGGCCTGTATGCCGACAGGGAGTTCTCTGCCATGACCACACGTTGCAGTTCTGCTGCCGAACTCAAGGACCGCTTCCTTCGCACTCGCGTTGTCGTTGGTACCACCGCCTCCGTCATCTCCCATCTGCCCCTGCTCTCCATGTGCCGATTCACACTGTGTGTGGTCGACGAAGCCAGCCAGATACTGGAACCGCACATCATGCCCTTGCTCTCCCTGGCGGATGCCGAGGGGCACTCCTGCATATCAAGGTTCGTTATGATAGGAGACCACAAGCAGTTGCCTGCCGTGGTACAGCAGCGCACCACCGATTCCAGAGTCGACGACCCCACGTTGCGCGAAATAGGACTTACGGATTGTCGCAACTCTCTCTTCGAAAGACTCCTGGCTCGCTATCGCAACAATCCCGAAGTGTGCTACATGCTCACCCGTCAGGGCAGAATGCACCCCGACATAGCCCGCTTCCCCAATCTCGCCTTTTACGGAGGTAAACTGACCGAGGTACCATTACCACACCAGATGAACTCCTCCTCCTCTCCGCGAGTACGCTTCATTCACGTCACCCCCGCCATGGATGTAGCCACCGACAGGGTAAACGCAAACGAGGCAGAAGCAATAGCCAGGGAACTGTTAAGTATATGGGAGTGCACCCAGGGCAATTTTTCCCCTGCTGAAACCGTTGG
>JAEIGA010002108.1_pt1 | contig 31780 bp, 49 predicted proteins | sample 9270691 | NCBI WGS metagenome assembly JAEIGA01 (sample SAMN17057246, study PRJNA624740) | gut metagenome | biome: biome; isolation source: fecal sample | host: Bos grunniens | place: China: Xizang | collected 2019
ATAAATATATTGATGAATTAGATAAATATATACCTATTAATGTAGAAGTTGAAGCAACTAATAATTTACCTAAAAATATAGATGCAATATATATGAAAAAAGTAGATTGGAGGACTATTTGTTGGTATGAAAGATGAAATAAAAGAAATATTAGATGAATTAGATTGGTATATTAAACAGCCAAATAATCAAGATATAAATGGTGAATATGAACCACCAATGGAATTGTCACAAGAAGAAGCAAAAGATATATATGATTGTATAACTAATTTACAAGAAAAAGTAGAACAATACGAAAATCCTGATGATTTAACATTAATAACTATGTATTGTGATTTAAAAGCAAAAGACAAGATAAAACAATTACAAGAAGAAAACGACTATTTAAAAGATATAGTATCAAATACTGAATTAAGTGATGAAATTAAAAAAGCTGATAAATGGTCTAAAAGAGAATTGTATAAAATAAATTATCAAAGATTACAAGTAAATAAAAGATTAAGAGAAGAAAATGAAAGATTAAAGAAACCTAATTATTATGAAAAAGGTTTAATTGACAGTATAAAAGAACGAGATGAAATTATACAAGATTACAAATCGAGATGTGAAAAAGCAAGAGAATTAGTGAAAAAAATAGATAATTTTGACATTAATGCAGATAAATGTTGGAATGATTTATTAAACATATTAAATGGTGGTGATGATAATGAATAGAAATTATGAAGATTGGTTAAAATATTATGAAAATGCAACTAAAGAACAAGTAATAGAAGATATGATGCTAGATATAAATAGCATTAAAGAAAAAGATAAAGAAATAGAAAAATTAAATAAAGAAAAATCAATATTAGAAAAATCACTTAAATTAATTTGGCAAAAAGATATTAAAATTAATTATGAAGAATTAGATAAAGCAAATAAAGATATAGAAAAAGAATTAAAAGGAAGTGATAAAGATGAATTTCAGGAAAATGTTAATAGGTAATGCAAGAAAAGCAATGTTAGATAATATTACTGCATTAGATAAGAAAACATTACAACGAGAATTAGAAAGTCATTTAAAATTAGAGTTTGAATATAAAGATGAAATAGAAAGATTAAATAATAATTGGGAAGAATTAGAAAAATATTTAGAAGAACAATCATTATATGGTTTTCCTACTGAATGCGGAATTTATAGAACAATTTTAAATAAATTAAAAGAATTAAAAGGAAGTGATAAATAAATGTTAGGTCAAATAGAAGAAGAATTAAAAAAATTAAATGAAAATGTGGTATTGACTGAATATGAAAAAGCAAGAAAACCATTAGAAAAAGAAAATAGTGAATTATATGAAGAAATTTTTAATTTAAAAAAAGGAATAAGAATATATAGAGAAATTATACACGAAATTTTATGTAGTATAGAAGGAAATTATATTAATCTTCCTGTAAATATTGAAGCAAAAACAATCGATATTAATGCTAAATATTGTTTTGATAAACCTGAAATTGTAAGTATACCTATAAAAGATGGATTAATAAAATCTATAAACGAAAGAATTAATGAGTTAGAGGGAAGTGATAAGTAATGGAAGAAACAAAAATGAGAGATATATTTACATATTTAATAGCAGGTATATTAATTGGATTAGTAATAGCATTAGCAATTTATAAATCTAATTCTCTTAAACCTGAAATTAGATATGATATAAATAATGATGGTGTAATAAATAGCAAAGATTTATTAGATTTAAAACAATATTTATTAACAAAGGAGAATTAAGATGATAATTGGATTTATAACAGGATTATTTATTGGATATACTATGTGCTGTATTATAGTCGTTGGTGGGAGAAATGACAAATGAATTTTGTATAATGCCTGATAATCCACCATATTGGAGAAATTTTAGATTTAATGGTAGTGAAAGACACGAAGTGTGGGAAGGCTATGCAAGTAAAAATAGACAACATTCAATAGAAGATGGTTTAGTAATATTTACGACACCTCAACTTCATAGAACGGGTAAATTTTCTATACATATGACACATAAGCAATGGGAAGAAAAAACACATATGCAAAAATTATCAGTTGAAGTATGGTGTAAGTATTACAATAAAAAAGAAGAAGATTTTAGAAAAAGATATGGTAAATTACCATTATAAGGTTATTTTAATATCAAATTAGACTTAAAACATTAAAAATAATATAAATATTTATTCAAATAAAAAATGCCTAAAAAGGGGTTAAAAATACTTAAAAATAACATATTAAAAAATTAATTTACTTTCATAACAAAATATTATATAATGATATTAAGTAAGGAAGGTAGGTGAAAATATGTTTATTTTCAAAAAAGAATTTAGAGAAGAAGTTTTGCAAGGAAGAAGTATTAAATATTTATCAAATAAAATTTTAAATATTACTCCTGTTTATTTAAGCAATATTTTAAATGGTAAAATTGGTTGTTCAAAAAGATTAGCCATTCAAATTTTAAAATGTGTAACCGATAATGAAGATTTAGAAAATTATTTTATAATCAAGGAGAAATAATATGAAGGAAACACCAAATTATTATTCAATAATACCTGCTGATGTAAGATATGATGAAAATTTAAAAGATAAAGCAAAACTATTATATGGAGAAATAACATCGTTAAGCGATAAATATGGATATTGTTATGCTAGTAATAAATATTTTGCTGAATTATATAAAGTATCACCAACAACGATTTCTTTATTGATAAAAAATTTAGTAGATAACGGATATATAGAAAGTCAAATTATTTACAAAGAAGGTACTAAAGAAATTTTAAATAGGTATTTAAAAATAATTAAAGGGGGGTATTTAAAAAATCTTAAAGAGGGGTATTTAAAAAAAGTTAAAGATAATAATACAAGTATGAATAATACAAGTAATAAAAGAAAAGAAAAAGAAGAATTAGATTTTACACTACTAGATAATTATGATTGGATTAATGAAATAAAAATATAAAAATAATTGACAATTATAATAAAATATTATAAAATGATATTAATGAAAGGAATGATAGGAATGGAAACAACAATTAAAAAAAATCAAACGGCAAAAGTAGGAGAAAAATACTCTTACAAATATGTAGACATTGCACAAATACACGATTATCTCGAAAGTATAAATTCTAGGTATATACAAAAAATACAAAGAATAGATACTGATGATTACATTATGACTAAAAGATATATCAATGGAAAATGGGAAGAAGAATGGCTACAAGGAGCGAGAGTGGTAGATGCTACATTGGTAGGAAATAATAATCCTGCACAACAACAAGGAAGTGCATTAACTTATGCTAGAAGATACTCATTATTAATGGCTTATGGATTAGCAACTGAAGATGATGATGCACAAAGTTTAAGTACACCAAAAGAAATTACAATGGAATATGCTCAAAATTACATATTTAATTTTGGAAAACATAACGGAGAAAAATTAATTGATGTAATAGAAGAAGATGATAGTTATATTGATTGGTTGCTTAAACAAGAAAAAACAAGTCAAGATTTAATTAAAAGTATTGAATTATTAAGTGGATTAGTTCCACCACAAACAACTGATGAAGACATTTATCTAACTATTAAGTTTAATGACACATTAAACGAAACAGGACAAGATTTAAATCAAATATTAAAACATTATGAAGTGAAAGAATATGATGAATTAACAAAGGAACAAAAAGAAGAAGCAATTAAAATAATGTTAAAAAAGCAAAAACAACAAGCAACTTTAGAAGTTCCATTTGATATTGGAGATTAATGAAAGGAATGATAGAATATGAAAAATAAAACTATAACAATAGAATTAAACGAATATAAAGAATTGTTATTAAAAGAAAGACCAAGTGATAATGATAAATGGTTGTTAGAAAAAATAAAAAATTATATTGCTGAAAATTGTAAACTTGATAGAGATTGTAGTGAAATCACAATAAAAGATAGTTATGATTTTGCAAGAGATATATTAAGATTTATAAAAATGGTAGATATAGATTTTTATAAAACAATAGTTAAAAAATGCTATGATATAGAAATTGAAAAAGAAGAAACTAAACTTCGTGTAGAAAAAATGAATGCTATTAAAGAATTAAATAAGGAGCAACGAGAAAATGACAAATAAAGATAGAGTTTTAAAATATATTCAAGATTTTGGAAGTATATCAAGTTTAGAAGCATTTAATGATTTAGGAAATACTAGATTAAGTGCTAGTATATGGTTATTAAGACACGAAGATGGACTAGAAATAGAAAGTATTACTGAAACTAAATTAAATAGATATGGTGAAAAAACACATTATAGTAGATATTATTTAAAAGGAAGTCAATTCGATAAAAATATACTTAATAAAGGTGATATTAATGAAACAAATTTGTAAATTAAAGGGAAATAATATATATGAAATAAATATAGGTGAAATTAAATATAATATAGAAAATTTTATATTTGATACACATAATGATAAAGATGATATAAGATTATATGTATCAATGGAATTAAGATATATGTTAGAAATTTCACATTGTATGATATTTGAATATGGTAAAACAAACAAAATATTTGGGGTTCCTGTTTATATAGATAGAAAATTAGAATTTAATGAAATAAGAATAGAAGAAAGGAATGATAATATGAATATTTCATTTGATACGATTGATTATAGATTTAATATTAAAAATGAAAGTAAATTACCTGATAAAGTACAATTTAATAAAAAGAAAAAGGCAACTACATTAATATTTGATGATGATGCAGTAGTAGTAAAACAAAATAAAAATGATAAAGAAGATTATGAAAAAGCATTTTTATGGGCTTATTTTATAAAAAAGAGTGGTTTAAGTAAAACAAAAGCAAGTAAATATATTGATAAAATAATGGAGGAATTAAAATGAAAGAAATAATGGTTGATATAACTGCAAATCTTTTATTGTATGATTATATAGAAAATAATAAAAATATTGATGATGTAATTAACGAAATGAATGAAAAATTTGAAGAATTTGAAAAAGGAAAAAAACCTAAAAGTTATGAGGAAAAATTAGGATTAATAACAATGAAATTAGAAATATTAGAAAATGTATTGACATTAAAAAAATTTAAAAAAGAGAAAAAAGATGCATTAAAAATATATAATTTATATTTAGAACAAGTCAAAGAACTTGGAAAATTATGGGAATAGAAGGAGTTTAATATGAAAAAAGTAATAATTTTAGTTATAGCAGTATTTATGGTATTTATGACAACAGGTTGTGATGATGCCGATACTGTTAATTATAATTTAACACACGATGCTGATAATTTCAAAGTGTATAGACATATAGTATTTATTAATAATATTACAGGAGATTATTTATTAGAAATTACAGGATATTGTAATATTAATGCTGATACTCAAGATAAACAATTAGAAACAATATGTAAAGATAATAAAGGTGGATATATTAAGAATTTTTTAGGAGTAAATGATACTACAACATATTTTGTAGAACAAATAGATGCAAGTATGGTAAGTGATAAACATTATAATTTGGTAATAAAACCAAGTACATTAATACCTACAATAGAAGTTAGATAAGGTGAATATTATGTTATGGATTATAGGAATAGTTTTAGTAGCATTAATTGTAATAGGAAATATAATTTATAATAAAAGTTATGATTATGATTTTATAGGAACAATTATAATGATGATATCTATTTCAGCATCAGTAATATGGGTTATTATAATAACAGGAATAATAATTGATTATCCATATAAAATTGAAGATAAAATAATTATGTATCAAGAAGAAAATGATAAAATAGAAGAAAAAGTTAAAAATACAATAGGTATATATATGGAATATGAAAAAGATACATATAAAGAATTTATAAATGATGCGAGTTTAGAAGTATTAATAGCAAGATATCCTGAATTAAAAGCAAATGAACTTGTTAAAAGCAAAATTGAAATATATATAGAAAATAATAAAAAAATAAAAGAATTAAAAGAAAAAGAAATTAATAAACATATGTTAAATTGGTGGTTATATTTTGGAAAGTAGGTTAAAATGAAAATAGTAAACGATAGAAAATCTATGATATTTGTAAGTGATTATCAAGGAAAAGAATTATATAGTATGGGATTATCCAAAAAAGATATGAATGGCAATTATATAAATGGTTACATTAGTTGTAGATTTAAAAAAGATGTACATTTAAAAAATAAAACAGCAATTCAAATAAAAGATGCTTGGTTAGATTTTTATTTAAGTAACAATAGAACAATACCATATATATTTGTAAACAAATTTGATATAGTAGGTGAAGATACACCTATTGTAGTAGATGAAAAAATAGATGTAGACCCTTATCAAGAAATTGGTGATGAAATACAATTAACTGATGATGATTTACCATTTGATTTTGATGAATAGGAGGATAATATGAAATTTGCAGGATTATTAGCAATAGTATTTATAGTATTAAAATTAATAGGTGTAATTACTTGGAGTTGGATTTGGGTATTATCACCTTTATGGATTAGTTTTGTATTAGATATATTAATAATACTAATTGTTTGGATTTTTTCAAGAATATAAGAAAGGAATGATAGATATGAATGAAATTCAAAAATTATTATATACAAAAAGAACTGAAAATGGAGATATATCATATAAGAGTACAGGAGATAATTTAACTGATTTATTCTTTATGACACCATTTTTTGAAAAACATTTAGATGAAGTAAAAATTGGAACAAGTGAAAGAGAAAAAGTATTTTCAATGTTTGTAAGAGACCCTAGATTTGGTTTAGGTCGTAGAGATTTAGGTAGAAAATTAATGGAAATGTCAGGAGTACCATTTTACAATGTAATTAGTGCAGGTAGATATGATGATTTATGGCATATACCAACTGATGAAAACTTAAATTATTTTAGAACTAAATTAAATGAAGGTGATGAATTAGCAAAGAAATGGGCACCAAGATTAACAGGTAAGGATAAAAGAATTGCTAAAGCATTATGTAAAATGTGGGGTATTACTGAAAAAGAATATCGTGCATTAATCAAAACTGATAGCACAACTGAATATAAATTAAGTTATGCAGTATCAAGAAGTGATGCTAATCCGTTAATGCAATTATTTCACGAAGGCAATTATGAACACCCACTTGTAAAAGATATTGAATTTGAAAAAGTACCTAGTTTAGCAATGACTAAATATTTACATACATTTAGTACAAGAGAAGATATTAAAGATAGATTTGAAGAATACATTAAAGCAGTAAAAGAAAATAAAGCAAAAGTAAATACAAAAACAACAAATGTGTATGATGCATATAAAACTGCTAATTATGGTATGACTACTCAAAGTGCTGAAAAAGAAGCAAGAGAAGTTGTTGCAAATAAGATTGTAGATGATAAAGTAGTAGATGTAGAAATGAATGCAATTGTTATTTTAGATACAAGTGGCTCAATGGGTGGATACTATGAAGGTTCTAACTTAACAAAAGCATCGGCATTAGCCTATGCATTAAGTATTAAATCTACTTATGCACCTAATCAAATAATTTCATTTAGTAGTAGACCACAATTAATGACAATTAAAGGTGATACATTAAATGCTAAATATCGTTCAATGTACACAGGTGATTATTCAAATACTGATTTTGGTGCAGTAATGAGATTGTTACAAGGTTTAAATAAGTATCCTGAATATTTAATTGTATTAAGTGATATGGAATTTGATTATGGTTCAAATCAAAGTAAAGAAGAAACAATGAAGTTATTTAAACAATATGGTGCTGAAACAAAGATTATTTGGTGGAATTTAAACGATAGAAACAAGACAATTCCTGAATTTGATGAATATGGAAATATCTATTTAAGTGGTTATAACATTCAAATATTAAAGTTATTAGAAAATAAATTTGATATGAGAACTTATATAGATAAAATACTAGAACAATATAAAAAAGATATTGATTATAAAGCATAAAAGTGGTATAATTAAATTAATTAAAGAGACATACAGCAATTAAAGTTCGCCCAAACTTAAATGGGCTCCATTAGTACATTAATTTTATCTCGGTCTCTTGTTAAACTTGTAAAATATTAAATGCTCATACAGCAACAAAAATAGTGTAAGTCAAGCACACCAAGCTTTTAATTTGGAGATTATAAGAGCATTGTTAAAATAAAAATAAAATAAATGCACTATACAGCAAACCTTATTGTTACTCTAGCGGTTAAAGAGATTTTGCTATTGCAAAAGTTAAGTTAATAACTTATACATAGGTTCAAATCCTATACAATAATAGAAAGTGCATTGTTAAAATATAAAAAAATATAAAGACTATTACTGCAAAAAATAGTAGCCCTGTTAAGGCCGAAGTTGTTGGTTCAAGTCCAACCATCTGCAATTGCGGATGTAACTCAATGGTTAGAGTGCGATAATAAATAGTCTTGTCATAATAAGTAAATATAAAAGACCTTTACTGCAAAAAAAAGATAGGGTAATGCAATTGTCTAAGGAACAATAATATCTTGGTTCAAATCCAAGTATACCGATTAGGTATATAGCAAAAAGAAAATGAAAGGTCTTGTTAAAATGTCAGTTTACTCAAGTATGGTTTAAGAGGTTAGTCTACTAAATTAATAGGTCTTTACGGAGATGCATAGGTTCAAATCCTATAACTGACGCCAAAAAGAAATATAAATTTTAGATGCTACCTTTATGAGTAGCACTAGGGTAGATATATAAGTATTTTAGGTTGGTAGAATAATGTTAATACTAGGTAAGACATAGACATTGGTTCAAATCCAATTCGTATATCTATTCTAGTGGTATTCATAAGAATACTAAAAAGAGTTGATTGATTTTTTAATCAATTCTCCAATTTTTCATTTTTTAGTGTTGACTGCTATTCAACATTAAGTGTTACCTTTATAGGTAGCACTTGGGTAGATATATGGAAAATAAAAAGGCTATACAAAAAAGTAACAAGTTTGATGCCTTTTAGAGTGAACTGTAACAGGGGGGAGTGACTTGAACTTGTGGAAATCTCCAACTCGAAAAATATATATCTATTCAAGTGGTGCTTATAAAAGTACCAAACTTTCATAGGACTACTTTATTGTCTTGTAGTCTAGGATTACACTGCCTTTTGTAGGTAGTGTACTGATGATATAGATAATATGCATAATGGTTGCTATATCATTGGTAATGTAGGTATCGTTTAAGTGGTTAGGACCTATGTCTTCCAAACATAAGATGTGAGTTCAAGTCTCACTACCTGCTCCATATGACCTATCACAGGTTCAATTCCTGTATGGGTCACCAAAAAAGAAATATAAAGTTTAAAAATAGTCATTAATGCTTTCTAAATATAGAATACAATTCGCATAATCTCCAATAAAAGAAGAAATGTAATTAATATAAAATTGAGTTTGTGACTATGAGTTTGAATTTTATATTGCAAATTTTTTTGAGGTATGTTATATTTATCGTGAGGCGATAAGTATGAAACTATCATTCCAAAACTTGGTTTTAATCGTACCTCGTAAGGTGGCATAGGGATATGTTGCCTTTTTTTGTATTATAAAAGGTGGTATAATATGTTAGATGAATTAAAAAGATATTTATGTGATGAAGATATTGTGGATACTAAATTTGTAGATTATGAATTAAGATGGTTAACTCCTGATGATTTTATTAAAGATGCAAGGATAATTAAAAGAATATACAATGAAAAGATGAATTATAATCAAAGACATATTTACAAATGGTATTGTTATGCTAATATACATACTACTATGTATCAAAAGAATAAAATATGGGATTATTTGAATGGTGACATAGATTATGTAGATATAGTATATGCTTTAAGACATAAAGGCTTTAATTACAAAGAAAAGATATAAAAAATCAACAAATAGAGCAATCGAGAAGGTAAAAAGGTGGGAGATTACTCACTCGATGTATGAGAAGTGAGGTGAAATAGTGGCAAGTTGTGTTCCAAATAGTGAAGCAACCCAATTTCGAACAGGTGAAGAACAAGTAGAAATTGCAAGAAAAGGTGGTATTGCATCAGGTGAAGCAAGAAGAAAGAAAGCCACTATGATTTCAGTATTAGAAAAGACATTAGATGCTAAAGATGCTGAAAAGCAATTAACGAATAGAGAACTTGTTACACTAGGTTTAATCAAAGGTGCAAAAGAAGGTAATCCTAAAAATTATGAAATAATAAATCAATTAATGAGTGAAAAAGAAAAGAAAGATGAAGAAAATGACATTTGCATTACTATACCTGCAAAAGATATTGTAAGTAGTTTTGTAGATGTAAATAGATACATTGATGATAGAAAGTATAGAGAATATTACTTTGAAGGTGGTAGAGGTAGTACCAAGTCATCATATATAAGTGAAAAGATAATTGAATTACTAGAGAATAACTCTAGAATGTGTGCAGTAGTTTTAAGACAAGTTAAGGACACTTTAAAAGATAGTGTCTTTTCGCAGTTGGAGTGGGCAATAGAAACATTAAATGAAACATATCCTGGATTAAGAGATAGGTGGAAATTAACAAAGAGCCCATTAGAAATGACTAATATTAATACAGGTCAAAAGATATACTTTAGAGGTGCTGATGATTATGGTAAGATTAAATCATTAAAGCCACCTAAAGGAATGTACATAGGTATAACTTGGTATGAAGAATTTGACCAATTCAAAGGTATGAATGAAGTTCGTAAGATAAACCAATCATTAATAAGAGGTGGAGATGACTACATTCAATTCTATTCATACAACACACCTGCAAGTACACAACACTTTGTAAATAAAGAAAAAATAATACCAAAAGAAACAAGATTAGTGCATTTAAGTGATTACAGGAATGTACCAATTGAGTGGTTGGGTAAAGCATTCCACGAAGAAGCCGAGTATTTAAAAGAGAATAATGAAAAGTTATATGATAATGAATATTTAGGATTAATGACAGGTGATGGTGGAAATGTATTTGAAAATGTTGAATTAAGAACTATAACTGATGAAGAAATAGAAACATTTGATTATATACAAATGGGTATGGACTTTGGTTGGTATCCTGACCCACTTGCTTGGACTAAAATGCATTATGAACCTAGTACAAGAACATTATATATATTTGATGAGTATGTAGTTAACAAACAAAGTAATGCTGATGTATGGGAATATTTGAAGACTAGCAAAAATGTAACAAATGATGATATAATTATTGCAGATAGTGCTGAACCTAAATCAATCGGTGATTTTAAGAGTTATGGTTCTAATATGCATAGTGCTGAAAAAGGTGCAGGAAGTGTAGAATATTCTATGAAATGGCTATCGGCTTTAACTAAAATAGTCATAGACCAAAATAGATGCCCTAATTGTGCTAGAGAATTTTTAGCCTATGAATATGACCAAGATAAAGATGGAAACTATATTAGTGGTTATGTCGATGCTGATAATCACTGCATAGATAGTGTTAGATATGCTCTTAACCGAATTTGGAAAAAGAAAGGAAATTGATTTTATGAATATGTTGAAAACATTATGGATTAAAATATTAGCATTATTTGGTAAAAAAACAATAACAACTGATAGTGAATATACAAATAACCAATTATATGAAGGTAATTATGAAGATATAAGAAAAATAAACTTTAATGCAATATTTAGTAACAAAATTGCTAATTATGTATGTAACGAAAGTACAATAAGTATTGATGAAAATGATAAAAGAAGTCAACTATTATCAAAAACAATTAAATTAATAAATAGAAAGAAAAAGAAAATAGTAAATAGAGTATTAGGTACAGGTGGTATTGTATTAGTACCTTATGTATTTGGAAAAGATGTATTATACAAAGTTGTACCACAATTTAGATTAAGTATTAATGAAAAACACGGAGATAAGATTACAAGTGCAACATTATTGGCTGATGTAAAAACAATAAGAAGTGGATATACAAGTAAAACTTATTATAGATGGCAAGATGAAGAAATAAAGAATGGTAATATATACTTTACACAAAGATATACTGATGAAAATGGTGCAAGTGTAGATAAACCTGATGTATTTGCTGATATTGATGATGAAGTTATGATAAGAAATGTAGATAGATGTTTATTTGCATACATTAAATCACCCGTAGATAATAGAAAGGCACAAGATGATTATGGTGTACCTATTACTTATGGCTGTGGTAGTACAATTGCTGAAATTTATGAATGTTTAGAACAAATAAGAAAAGAATTTAAGAATAAAGAGGCATTTATAGGTGTAGATGAAAATTTATTTAAAAAAGATAAAAATGGTAATCCTATCTTACCTGATAGTAATATTTATAAAAGATTTGTTGCTGATGGAGAAGACTTTTGGGAATTATTTGACCCTGCTATAAGAGATAGTTCTTATTATGCTAGATTACAAGAATTATATGAAAGATTAGAAAAAGAAGTAGGAACAAGTAGAGGTATATTAAGTAAAGTAGAAACTACAAATGCAACTGCTACTGAAATTAAAAAAGCATTATATGATACATTTACTATTGTAGGAGATATGAGAGACCAATTTGCATTAGGTATGGAAGATTTTATGTATGCTTGTAATGTAATTGCTAATTATTATGGTTTAACACCTATGGGAGAAACAACACTTAATTTTGATTGGAGTTTTGACCTATTAGAAAATACACAAGAGACATTTAAACAATTAATGCAAGGATATCAACAAGGTGTAGTAGATGATGTAGAATTAAGACAATTTATATTCCCTGATGAAAGTATAGAAGATGCACAAAAGAAAATAGAAGAAATTAAGGCTAAAAATCCTACTATAGACCAATTATTAGGAACAAATAACGAATAGGAGGTAATCCTATGTCAAATGAAGATTTATTAGTAGAAAGATTAGTAAATAGAATTAGAAATGCTAATACTGATATATTAAGAGAAATAGGTAAAGCATTTAATAAGATAGGAAGAATAAAAAAGAGTGATATATTTGTAATACAACAAGAGTTAAAATATGGAGAAAGTTTAGATAGAATAGTTAAGATAATAGATAAAATGACTATGTTAAACAGGCAAGACATAATAGATATATTAGATGCGGTGGCAAAAAAGGACCAAGAATTTGCTAAAATATATTATGAAGCAAAGAATAAACCTTATATACCATTTGAAGAAAATATACCATTACAAAGTAAATTACAAGAGATAAAACAAGCAACATTAGGCTCATATATGAATATATCAAGTACAAGTGGCTATGTTTATTTAGATAGATTTGGTAATAAGGTTTCTAAACCTATAATTAATGCATATTGGCAAATAATAGATGATGCAGTTATGAATGTAAGTATGGGTAAAGAAACATTCCAAGAGGCTATGAAAAAGCAAATAAGAACACTTGCTAGTAACGGCATAACAAGTATTGAATATGCTAGTGGTAGAAAAATGAGATTAGATAGTGCAGTGAATATGAATATGCAAGATGCTTTAAAAGATATGGCAATAGCACAACAAGAAATAATAGGTGAGCAATTTGATTATGATGCTATGGAAGTATCAGTACACGAGTATCCTGCACCGGACCACGAAGATATACAAGGACATATGTTTGATTTAGATAATTGGAATAAATTACAAGATTATTTGTATATGGGTGATATTGAAGATGTAAATGGTAATGTATATACTAGAGATGGAGCAAATCCTATAAGAGCAATTGGTGATTTGAATTGTAAACATATAGGATATGCAACTATAAAAGGTGTTAAGCCTAGATATAGTCAAGAACAATTAAATGAAATAAATAGTAATAATAAAAAGGGATTTGAACTTGATGGCAAACAATACACAATGTATGAAGGTACACAATTACAAAGACAACTAGAATTAGAAATGAGAAAAACTAAAGATGCAAAAGAAATGGCATTAGCAAGTGGTGAAGATAACGCAAAAGAAGTAATTGATGCTAGTAATAATAAGTTAAGACAATTAACATACAAGTATAATGAATTATGTAGAAAATCAGGTTTAGTTCCATATAGAGAAAGAGCAAGAATTGTAAGAATGAGGTAATTAATATGTATTTATTATATGTATGGGTAGGAAATAAAAGTGGATATGATGTTTGTTATAATGAAGGTCAATTAATAGAAGATATGGTTGATATAGCAAATAAATATCATACTTATAATTTTGATATATGGGAATTATTAGATAATCAAAGATACCATTATAGAAGAATATACAACAAAGAAGATTTTGAACAAGTGCTTAATGAATATAATATGACAAAGGACATACCTGATATGAGTTGTTTAGAACTAAAAGACTATATAACAAAAAGAGTATTATCAAAAGAAGATAGAACAAGATAATGTATAAGTTATATGGAGATATTAATAGATGGGTTATATTAATTATGCACAACAATGAAGAAGTTATTATTAGTAAAATGATAGCAACCTCAAACATATATCATACATACCATTATTTAATTATAGAGAGATTAGATGATACTGATTATATTTATAAGAGAATAGATGGCGAAGAAGAATTTAAAGAGTATTTACTAGATTATAAGGCAAGAAAAGAACAAGAGCCTGTTATAATAAACAAATTAATAAGAAAAAGAGAGCAACAATAGTTGCTTTTTTAATTTTTTTACAAAAATATAAACTTTTTGTTTACATTATATAAAATTTGTTATATAATATATATATAAAAGAAAGGAATGATAGAAAATGAAATTAAGAAAATGGGTACAATATGTGATTATATTTATAATGATGATTGCATTATTTGTATTAGGAGGCGAATGTGATGATACATTAGTGTTTATTGCCTCAAAGGTTATAGCATTAGCAATAATGATAAGTGGCGCTATTGTGTTAGAAAAATATGGAACAATAATAAAATAAAAAAGGAAATTAAAAAAAAGTATAAGGAAGCCTGATGGCTTCTTTTTTGTGTAGACTTGCACGATTTTTAAACCAATGAGATAATATATATGTCGTAAGGTATATACGATAGTTTGAATATGAAATCTCACGAGTTCGTGGCTCGAAAAACTAACGATAGGAGGAAATATTTATGAGAGAATTTTTAAAAGGTTTAGAATTAGACCAAGAAACTATTGATAAAATTATGGCCGAATATGGCAAAGGTGTAACTAAAAACAAAGATGAATTACAAGCAAAAGAAGATGAGTTACAAAAGAATAAACAAGAATTAGATAAGTTGAAAGGCGAAATTAAGGACCTTAAAGAAAGTTCTAAAACTGCCGAAGACTTCAAAACTAAATACGAAGCACTATCTAAAAGTTTAGAAGAACAAGAGGCACAAAGAAAAGCCGAAGAAAAAGATAAAGCAATGATTAAAAACATTGAAAATGTAATCGGTGATAAGAAATTCATTAATGAGTATACTAAAAATGCTATTATTAATGAAGTAAAGAATGCTTTAACTAATGAAGAAAATGTAGGTAAATCAACTGCTGACTTATTTAACGAAATTACAAAAGACAAAGAAGGTATTTTTGAAAATCCTAATAAGCCAACTGAAATACCACCTGTAAATGAAGGAGCATTTAAAAATTTAGATAAAGAAGCATTTGACAAATTAGGTTATAAAGAAAGAGTTGCATTAAAGCAAGAAAACCCTGATTTATTTAACCAACTAAATAATTAATAGAAAGAAGGAGAAAAATTATGGCAACAGGAACAACAAAATTAGCACAACTAATTGACCCTGAAGTTATGGCACCAATGATTAGTGCCAAAATACCAAAAGCAATCGTTGCAACACCATTTGCAAAGGTTGACACTACATTAGAAGGAAAACCGGGAAGTACAATTACTATTCCAAAATATAAATATATTGGAGATGCCGAAGATTTAGCCGAAGGTGTAACTGCTGATAAGACTAAATTAGAAACTTCTAGTGAAAACTACACAATTAAAAAAGCAGTTAAACAAGTAGAATTAACTGATGAAGCAGTATTAAGTGGATATGGAAATCCTGTAGGAGAAACAAATTCACAATTAGCAAAATCAATTGCTTCAAAAGTTGATAATGATGTAATGGACGCATTAAAAGGTGCTCAATTATCAAAAACATTTAATACTGATATCTCTTATGATAACGTAGTAGATGCTATTGATGTATTAGCCGAAGAAGAAAATGTGCCAAAAGTAATGTTTATTCACCCTAAACAAGTATCAACATTAAGAAAAGATGCTAACTTCATTTCAAATGACAAGTATCCTGATAATGTTATTATGAATGGTGAAATTGGTAAAATTGCAAACACAAGAATTGTAACTTCTAAAAAAGCAGTAAATGATGCAGGAACTCAATTCTTAAATCCAATTGTTGAATTATTACCTGAAACACAAACAGGTGATGAAACTTCAGCAGTTACAATTTTCTTAAAGAGAAATGTAAATTTAGAAACTCAAAGAGAATTAAGCAATTATACTACATTAATTGGTGCTGATGAACATTATGTTGTAGCATTAACTGATGAAAGTAAAGTTGTTGTAGCAAAATTTGCAGTAAACGTAAGTTTATAATATAAAGGAGGGTGCTTATGACAATAGAAGGACAATACCTAACATATCAAGAATATATAGAATTGGGTGGTTCTCTTGCCGAAGCACCTTTTAAACTATTAGAATTTGAAAGTAGACAAATTGTTGATAAATATACATTTGGGAGATTAACAGAACTATCGAACCAAAAGCAAGAAGTTAAGTTATGTATTTATAAATTGATTGATACATTAAATTCATATAATGTATCACAAACACAAAATAAGGCTATTTCTAGTGAAAGTATAGATGGTTATAGTGTTTCATATAGTAATGGAACAACAAGTCTAGAACAGGCTAAAAATAGTGAATTATACGATATTGTAAATACATATTTAAGTGAATGTTATTTAGATGATAATACACCATATCTTTATAGAGGTGTTTAAATGATAACTAATTCAAGTGTAACTATATATCATAGAAATGGTTTAGATGTATCTACACATTTAGAAAAATGGCAAAGATTTAATTATAATAAAGTTTGGTACTTTGGTGGCAAGGGTGCTCACATTAGTAAAGGATATGACAATGCTAATGATTTAGAGATAAGACTACCTTATAACGAAAATGAAGGCTTAAATGTTAGTAATTTTGCAGTAGGTGACATTATAGTAAAGGGTACCCTAAACACTGATATAACTAAACAAAGTGATTTAAAAGGTTATGAAATTTATAATATCACAAGTATTAATGATAATGATTTTGGTATAAATAGACATATACATATAGGTGGTAAGTGATGGCAATTAAATTAAAATCTACAAGTGTTATAAAAACACGATTAGGAATTAATCCTAATGGCAAAGTACAAAAGTTCTTTCAAAATACTTGCTATGAATATATGGATAAATATGTTCCTAAAAGAGAAGGACATTTAAGACAAGAAGTTGATTTAAGTAAACCTAAATACATAATATATGAAATGCCTTATGCTAGATACCAATATTATGGTATTAGAGAAGATGGCACACAGGTTGTTACACATTATACAACACCTGGCACAGGACCATATTGGGATAAACGAATGGCAAGTGCTGAAATGGGTAAAGTTGTAGATAGAGTACAGGAATACATAAATCGTGGAGGTAAATAATGGATTATAGAATATCAAAATTAAGAGAATATTTATTTAGTGTTATAAATACATTAACTGATGAAAGAGATTATCAAATTAATGCCAATATATTAAGTGATAATATAGATGATTATAGTTTAGATAAGATACCTACAAGTAGTGAAGTAGAAACTTGGATAACAGGTTTAGAAATTCATAGAGATGTATATTCATTTAGAAGTCGTAAAACTTATGGTCTTGATACAATTGAAAATTTAACTAATATGGGATTTTTTGAACAATTTGAAAGCAAAATAAAATCTAATAATGATAAAGGTGTTTTACCTGAAATAAATGGTATAGAAAGTATTGCTTGTTTAAATTGTGCTACTATGATAGCAAATGACAATGGAAATAGTGCAATATTCGATATACAAATACAAATTACATATAGAAATATAAATGATGAGGAGGAAGTAAGTCTATGATAAAAGTAGTTGCTAAAATAGAATTTACTGCAAATGGTAAAGGATATATAAAAGGTGATGAAATTACAGGTTTAACTTATGAACAAGTTGTTAGGTTAAATGAACAAGGATTTATAGAACCTCTTAAATTTAGAGATTTAGTTCTTTTAAAAAGAGAATTAGACAATAAAAAAAATAAGGAGGAGAAATTATAATGGCAAGTTATGTACCTGAAAATATTGAAAAGATTAAAAGAAGTCAATTCTTAACATATTTAAACACAGGAACTACTGCAAATCCAATTTGGAGTATTCTTGGTGTAGGTGTTACTGATTATGGTATTGATTATAACCCACAAGTAGATACTGAAAAGTGGATTATAGAAGATAATGCTCGTAACGACCATTCTTCAAATCAAAAACAATCAAGTGTAACACAAAAATGTTATAAAGGTGATGCAGTATTTGAATTTATTAATAGTGCAAGAGACCAATTAAACTTCAAAGCACAAATTTTAGATATTGATAGATGGAATGGTTCAAATTCTAGTTATCCTGCTAAAATGAGTGATGTTATGATAACTGTTACAAGTTATATGGGTGAAAATGCTGAAATTGAATACACTATCTATTATGATGGTGATAGTCAAGAAGGAGAAGTAACATTTGCAGGAACAACTCCTACATTTACACCAACAACAAGTTTATAATAAAACCAATTGAGGTGGGTGAGGTATTCACCTACCTTATTTTTAATTAAGAAAGAGAGGAGATTATTGTATGATGGACAATACAATAAAGTTAAATAAAAGTGATGTTCTAACACTTAAAATAAGAACAGCCGAAGGAATTGATACAGGAGAAGTATTAACATTTGATTTAGAAGATGTAGAATTACCTTTAAAATATCAAGAAATGCTAGAAAAACATAAAAAGAATTTATCTAATATAAATAACCAATTATTAATTATAAGCAAAAGACAAGATGTTAAAGGCAAAAAGTTATTAAGTAAAAACCAAGAAGATGAAATAAGAGCAATAAATGATTTCTTTAAAAAAGAAGTAGAAGTTTATAATATGTTTTTAGGCGAAAATGGTGTAGAAAAATTACTTAATGGAAGAAAAATAGGTTGGTCTACATTAGAAGAAATTGGAGAAATAATTGATAAGCAAATAGCACCATATATAGAAATAGATATGGATAGAATAACAAATAAGATTAAGGCTAAATATTCAAAAACACAAGATAATAAAGAAGAAGAAATAGAAGTGTTATAATATGAAAAAACTAAAAATAGATGACACTATATATGAAGCAAATACTGATTTTAGAGTGGCAATAGAATGTGATAGGATTGCCAATGATAAAACAATAGGTGATTTTGAACGTGTTTTAGGTATCATTTGTACGATGTTTGGACCAAGTGCGATAGATAACCCTAATCATTATGAAAAGTTGTTAAAATGGTGCATTAAATATCTTTCTTGTGGCAAAGAAAATTATGATACAAAAGAACAACCTGATATGGATTATATAGAAGATGAAAATTATATTAAAAGTAGTTTTAAATATGATTATAAATACAATCCTTATGATATGGATTATTTAAGTTGGGAAGATTTTTATAATGATTTAAATAATTTAAGTAATAGTGAATTTGGTGATTGTTGTGTATTAAATAGAGTAAGAAATTTAAGAAATATGGATTTAAGTACAATTAAAGATGCAAAAGAAAGAGAAAAATATAAAAAAGCCAAAGAACAAGTAGCATTAAAGAAATATAAGAAAGAATATAATTTAACAAAAGAACAAATAGAAAGTATGGAAAGATTAAATGAAATAATAGGTTTATAGGAAGGAAGTGAATATATGAGAAATGATGGTGAAGTAATAATTGGAACTAGTTTAGATACAAAATCATTTGATGCACAAATAGATTATGTGAAGCAACAAATGGAAGAAATAGAATATTTATTAGAAAAAGCCGATGCAGGTGAAGAAATAGGCAAAGATACAACTAAATTAGAAGCACAATATGAAGTATTATCCAATAAATTAAGAAAATTAGTAGACCAAAAACAACAATTAGAAAATGGAGATATAATCCAAGTAAGAAAGTCTATTGATAATATTGGAAAATCATTAGATGGAATTGTTAAAAAAGCAGTTAAGTGGGGATTAGCAGTTTTTAGCATTCGTAGTGCATATATGGGTATAAGACAAGCAATTAGTCAAGTAATGCAAGAAGATGAAAATTTAAAATATCAAATTGATTATATGAAATATTCATTAGGACAGGCAATAAAACCTATTGTAGAATTTATAGTTGGATTAGTATATAAAATATTAGTAGGTGTTGGAGGTATAATAAAATTATTATTTGGTATTAATATATTTGCAAAAGCAACAAAAGAAAATTTTAAAAGTGCAAATACAAATGCAAAAGAACTTAAAAAGACATTAATGGGATTTGATGAGGCTAATATATTAAATGCTGATGGTAGTATGGGTGTGGCAAATAAAATAAATGATGCTTTGAGTGGATTTGAAGATATAAACAAAGCAGTTGATGAATTTGGTAAAAATTTTAAAAAATGGTTTTGGGGTACTGATAATCCTGATGAGCAAAATTTTTTAAGTGCATTGAAAAGAGCGCCACAAATGTTTGTTGATGGTATGAAACAAATATTTATACCTTTATATGACACAATTATAAATCCGTATTTTGTTACACCATTATTAGGTGCATTTGATTATATAAAAGAAGCATCTAGACCAATATGGGAACCAATTAAAAATTCTTTAGTAGAAACTATAAATAATAGTATTAAACCTAAATGGAATGAATTAAAAGAATTTATGAATGAAAAAATAAAAGTATTAGAACCAATATGGGAACCAATACATCAAAGTTTTATAAGATTTAAAGATGGAATATTACAATTGTTTGCACCATTTTTAAATACAATAATAGATTGGATTAACAATGTATTTGGTGCATTTGGAGTACATTTAGATAGAATAGAAGTTAAAGTAGATGAAACAGGAACTGAAATTACTAATGAATTAGGTGGAGCAATAGATGAAGTAGGAAATAAAGCCGAAGATTTATCAAATCAATCATTTGATATTAATATATTTAGTAGTTCAATAGGTGGTTTATTTGATGGTGTTACAAGTTTATGGGATAGATTAAAAGAATTAGGTGCTAAAATTTGGGAAATTGGTGTTAAATACACAACTAATACAAGTAGTTCAGGTGGTTTCTTTAATAATATGTTAGAAGGATTAAGAGGTGCATTAAGTAAAGTAGGTATTAATTTTGCAAAAGGTGGAGTTGTTACAAAGTTAGCAAGAGGAGCAATTGCAAATAAACCCGGAGGTGGAATACCAACTGTCACAGGAAATGCTCGTTGGGCTGAAGCAGGAGCCGAAGCATACTTACCTTTAACTGATGAACAAGTTATGAGTACATTAGGACAAGCAATAGGAAGAAACGTAGTAATTAATGCTGAAATAAACAATAATATGAATGGTAGATTAATAAGTAGAGAATTACAAAAAGTTACAAGTAATGATGACTTTGCATATAATAGGTAGGTGATAAAAAATGTTTATAAATAGAGATAGTATAATAATTAATAATGTATCAATAGGACAATATATTTTAGATGTAAACTTTGGTTATCATAAAATGTGGGGTAGTGATACAGGGAGAAATACATTAAGTGGTGATTTTAGTGGTACATTTAAAGGTGTATATCCTAAATTAACATTTCAATTTAGAAAATTAACTAAAAGTGAAATAGAATTGTTAGCACCTATTTTAGATAGTCCTTATCAATATACAACTTATTATGACCCTTACAAACAAGCAAATGTAACTATGAGAACTTACTCAAATGATTGGGAAATTAAAAATAAATCATTTGTAGACGAAGCAAGAAAAGGCGAAAGTTTTACTTGGGCTGTAATTAGTACAAAGAAAAGAGTGTAATATATGAAAGCAATAACAAATGACTATAAAGAAAATATAAAATTATTTGGTAGACAAATTAATTGTATAGTTACGTACCAAGAAAATAATGAAGTTATAGAGTTAGGTGAAGACGAACTTAACTCTATAACACTAAATTATGATGGCAACATATTAAAGTCAGTAATGAAACAATTAGAAATAGATTGTAATGTAGATATACCCGTAGGAACTATTTTAAACTATCAATTTGGGGTTTTAGTTGATGATGAGTATGAATATATTAATTATGGTAATTTTGTAGTTAAAAATACCGAAAAACAAGAAGATACAAATAGTTATAAAATATTATGTTATGATAAAATGTTATATTCGATGAAAGATTATGAAAGTATGGGTATAACATATCCTATTACAATTAAAAATTATATTAATGCAATTTGTACTCATTTAGGTTTAACATTTAAAAATATAAATAATACATTTGCAAATTATAATAAACAAATACAAAATGAATTATATTTAGATAACGAAGGCAATTCATTAGGTTATACATTTAGAGATGTTTTAGATGAATTAGCACAAGTAACAGGTAGTGTTATTTGTATTGATGATAATGACAATTTAGAAATTAGATATGCAAGTAATTCTAATGTAACAATTGATGAAGATACTTTAAAAGATAGAAACATTAATTTTGATAAAAAGTATGGACCTGTAAATACAATTATATTAAGTAGAAGTGCAGGTAGTGATAATATAAGTTTATCTTATCCTGAAAATTTACCTGATGAAGATAAAATAGCAGTTAAAATAGTAGATAATCAAATAATGAATTGGAACGATAGAGGAGATTATTTAAGTGATATTTTAAATAAAATGTTAGATATAGAATATTATGTAAATGATATTAAAACTATTGGTATAACATATTTAGAACTAATGGATAAGTATAATGTAGTAGTTGGTGAAAAAACATATAATTGTTTAATGTTAAATGATGAAATAAGAGTGAACGATGGTTTAGCCGAAGATATATATACAACCGAACCTGATGAAGCCGAAACTGATTATACAAAAGTCGATAAAACCGATAGAAAAATTAACCAAACTTATTTAATTGTAGATAAGCAAAATCAACAAATACAAAGTGTTGTAAGCCAAGTAGATGGACAAAACGCAAAAATATCACAAATAACTCAATCCGTAGATGAAATTAATTCTAAAATAAGTGATATAGTTGATATTACAACAAGTGCTGAAGATACTGATGCACAAATTGAATTGGAACAAATAAATGAAAGTGAACCAATACAAATTAAAATACACCCTACAAGTGAAAATATTAGTTTGTTATATCCTAATACAACTTTATATCCTAGTGATACATTATATCCTAAAATAAGAATATTAAGATTTGTAAGAACTTATATTGAAGAAGGAATTACAAAAACTGAAAATATAGATTATGAATTACCTGATGATTTATTATATTATAATCAAAATAATTATGATGAATTTTATTTAGATTATGATAGTCAAACTTGTCAAATAACAAAGAAATGTAAATATAATGCTGATGGTAGTGTAGGCTTATTAACGACACCAAGAATTGATTATTATGAATATCCTTATATTAGTTTAGGTGCAGGAAATTATGTTGTAAAAATATTAGGTTATAATTATGGTTATATATTTGCAAGATTAATGGCAAGTAATATATATACAACACAATTTTATACAAAGGCTGAAACTAATAGTAAAATTAATCAAAAAGCCGATGAAATAGAATTGGGTGTTACACAAACATTAAGTAATTATAGTACAACAAGTGAAACAAATTCTATGATAAATGTTAAGGCCAATGAAATTAATAGTGTAGTGAGTACAAAAGTAGGTAAGAATGAAGTTATATCTAGTATTAATCAAACAAGCGAAAGTATTAAAATTAATGCTAATAAAATCAATTTAACAGGATATGTTACAATAACTAATTTATCAACAGCAGGACAAACATCAATTAATGGTAATAACATAATAACAGGAACAATAGCAACTGCTAGATTATCAAGTGATGTTATTACAACAAGTAACTTTTCAGCACAAAACATTAATGCTAGTAAAATTACAAGTGGCACTTTATCTACTTCAAGATTATCAAGTGACGTTATAACTACAAGTAATTTCTCAGCACAAAATATTAACGCAAGTAAAATAACAGCAGGAACATTAAGTGTAGATAGAATTGCTGAAAGTTCTATTGGTAGTGGTAAATTAAGCATAAGTAATTTATCAAGTATTAGTGCTAATATGGGTACTATTACAGCAGGGCAAATCAGTAGTAGTAGAGCAAAATTAAATTTAAGTTCAGGTTATATTCAAATGTTCCCTAGTGATGGTGGTTCATTTATATTTAATGGTGCAGGTAGAATGAGTGCTGTATATGGTGTAGGTATAAGTTCTAACTCAAATGGTAATGTAGGGGCACCAAGTGATAATGCAATAGTTATTAAAGGTTGCAATAAGGCTAGTGTGTATATGGGTTGTATGAATACAGCATCGGGTTCGGGAGAAGTAAATGGTATTTTGGTTTATTCAGGTGGTATATATATGAGTAGACAACCATCATACGGAAGTGATAAAAGATTAAAAAAAGATATAAGCGATATTAATGATGTATCTTGGATTGATGAATTAAAAATTAAAGAATATTCTTATAAAGTAAGTCCTGAACAAAAAAATATTGGTTTAATAGCACAAGACTACGAAAATAAAGAATATGCAAAATATTTTTTAAATAAAAACAAAGATGGTTATTATTCAATTGGATATGGTAATATCACAAACGCTTTAATTAAATATAGTCAAGAATTAAAACATAGAGTAGAAGAATTAGAAAAGAGGATTAAATAATGGAAAAACCTTTTACATTAAAAATGGAAGAATTGCAAAATGAAATAACACAAAAAATAAATAAAGCAAATATACCTGCTTATTGTATAAAAGCAATGCTAAAAGAACTTTTTGAAATGGTTGATAGAATTGATAAAGAAGAAATAAACAGGTATAATGAATATATGGAGAATAAACCTCAAAAAAAGGAGAGTGATAAATAATGGCATATACAAAAACAAATTGGTCTAATGGTGAAGCACCTGCAATAAACGAAACAAACTTAAATAAAATAGAACAAGGCATATATGATGCAACTTATGTAGATGGTGTAAAAGTAGGAACAAGTATAGACAGCAATTATAAAACTAATATAATAATGAGTAAAAATTTATTACCAACAAACATAAATACATACACTGAAAATGGTATAACAATTACAAATAATGGAAACGGAACAATTACTTTAAATGGTACTTGTACTTCAGGATTTGGTATTTATATGAATGTAGGGTTACAATTAAAAGCAGGAACATACACAAATTCAGTAAATTTAATTAAGAATGGTGTATATCTATCATTAGATAATATAAATACTACTATGATAGTTCCACCTGCAACTTCTAAAACATTTACAATAGCAAATGATACATCTTATGCAAGATATTTAATATGGATTGATACAAATGTATCTTTTAATAATGAAGTTATAAAAATGCAAATTGAAAAAGGTTCAATTGCAACAACATTTGAAGCATACATAACACCAACAATAAATGTATATGGCGAAGATATATATGTAAAAGGACAAAATGAAGTATATTCAACACAAGAGCAAAGAATAGGAACTTGGATTAACGGTAAACCTTTATATAGGAGAGTACTTGAAAGTAGTTCTATTACTTTAAATGATGGGGTGGTACTATCTACAATATCTAATATTGATAAAGTGTGTAATATGAGAGGTATGATTTCTAGTTCAACAGGCTTTAATCAACCAATAGGAATGATTTATATTGATACATTTGATAGAAATAATTATATATGGTTAGATAAAGGAACAGGAGAAGTTAAATATAGATTAAAAAGTGGTTGGACTGCTATTAATTATATTATGGTTGTTGTTGAATACACAAAAACAACTGATTAGAAAGGAATACAACAAGATGGAAAACATAACATTAGGAAATATACAAAACTTTTTAATTATTATAACTTCTATTACAACTTCAATTGTAACATTATATAAATTGATTAAAAGGGCTTTGCATATAGCATTAGAACCATTTAATAAAAGAATAGATGAGACAATAGAAAATAACAATAGAAGATTTGATGAATTAACTAGATTAGTTGATTTTAACGATATAGATGTAGTTAGAAGAAGCATTAGTGCATTTGATAATCTATGTAGATTAGATATAAATAATGACAATATTCAACAGCATCAATATAATACTATATTTAAAGATATAGACAAATGGGCTATGTATCATAAGAAATATCCTGAATTAAATGGTGAAATAAACACAGCAATAGAAAATATAAAAGAGCATTATAAAAATGCTAGATATAAATAAAGTTGTAGAAATACAACTTTTTTCATAGTATACACTATATAAAATTTTTAAATATTGATAAAATAACCTTGATAATTAAATGAAATGCATATATAATATTCGCCTTAAGAAAGGAGAACAAATGTATGTTAAATTTAGTTATCAACATTTTATTTGGTTATGGTTTGGAAACATTATATTTTGGCTATGCCTTTAACAAAATAAAAGGAGTGAATTATAAAAGCACTTATTTAATATTTTTAATAAGTTATATTTTAAGTGCTATTATTGCCAGTTTCAACTTTATAAATCATTATTATGTTTATATAGTAGTAGCGATTATATTTTATATAATATATGCAATAGTACACAAAGAATATAAGCAAATAACAAACTTCTTTTTAATGTTGAATATTCAATTGGTTAGTTCAATTATAACTGCTATTCCAATATTGTTTATAGGATATAACAATTTATATTTGGTAATTAATATTATTGTGAATATTATATTATTAATACTTATAAAGTTTATACCAATTAATAAATGCTATAAAGTTATAATTCAAAATTGGAATAGGACAAATCATAACAAAATAAAATCCGTAACAATTAGAAATTTCACATTAATAATTATCTACATTTTTGTTACTTTAATTAATATGTTTGTAAACGGAATATTTATAAACATATATCAAAAATTGTTATAAAGGTGGTGAAATTATGTATTCATTATTATGGATTTGCAGTGAAGATGGTGAATAATATTGAAAAGAAAATGGATTAAAACTATATTATTTAATTTGTTAGAAACTATATGTATCTTTTATATAGGACATATATTGGGTGTACATCTAGTTAACGAAATAATTATTCTTTTATTATTTGCTATACCAAGACAAATATTTAATAGTGCAAGTCATTATAAAAGCCCATTAAGATGTTTTATAGTATCAATGTTATTGGGTACAACTTTTATGCTAATGTTTAATGTAAATGAATTATTAGGATATGTTGTAGCATTGTTTAGTGGTTGTATACTAACTGAAAAAGGTAATATTGAAAATATATATCAATGGAGAAAAGTAAGCAAATACCAAGATTTAATAGAATATATAAAAGATAATAAAGATGATTATATATTAAAAGAATATGAAAACTTTATTAAAAATGAAAATAAAATAAGATATGAAATATACAAAATGAAATTTATTGAAAATAAGTCAATGGATAAAATATGTGAAGAATTAGAAATATATAGTCATTGGCAAATAGTTAATGAATTAAATACAATATACGATACATTAAAATTTTCTTTAAAGTTATATGAATAGTATGCACTGACTATTCATATTTTTTTATTTTATAATTAAGTTACAATTAATTAATTGAAAGAAAGGAGTAATACAAATGAAAAAATTTCAAGAAGGCAATGAGCCAATTGATAGTCTTATAATGACAAAATTTGTATTACTTCTTTTTTTAGTGTAAGGAGATGGAAAAATGTTTAATAATCCGTATGTGTATAATCCACAAGCAAGTTTAGATAGAATTAATGCTCAAATGAATGAATTGCAAAAGATGAAAGAACAAATACAACAACAACCTGTACCACAACCAACAAATTTAACGCAAAATTTTCAATTAGCACCTACCAATAAAGAAGTAATAAAATATGCAAATTCAATGGAAGAAGTACAAAGGGATATGGTTTTAGGTGATACACCATATTTTAGTAAAGATATGAGTGTTGTGTGGATAAAGAAGTTAAGTGGTGAAATACAAACTTATGAATTAAATGAAATAATACCAAAAGATAGTAAAGATTTAATGATAGAAAGTTTACAAATGGAAATAAATGATTTGAAAGGAAGAATATTAAATGAACAATATGTTACAAATGATGATGCAAAATTTGATGAAACAAGCACCACAAAAGATGATGGGACAATTGGAACAACAATTGAAAAGATTAAACCCACAAGCATATCAAGAATTTCAAAGAGCAAGACAAAATAATGAAAATCCACAAGAATATTTAAACAAAATAACAGGTAATTTTAATCAACAACAACAAGAACAATGGAATAATATGATGGGAATGTTTAATCAACGTAAATAAGCCTAATTTGTAGGTTTATTGGAGCATATATGCTAGTTATGTATGTTCCAATAAGTCTATAAACTAGCAATGGATTTATAGAAAGGAAGAATAAATATGAATGGGTCAATTCAACCAACTGTGGAATTAGCCACTAACAATGGTAATGGTTTTTATCCATATCCTGTAATGCCAATGAATTATGGCAACGGATTTGGTGGTGGTTTTGGTGGATTTGGTGGAGAAGGGCTTTGGGCATTAATTTTGTTCGCTTTAATCTTTTCCAATAACGGATTTGGTGGTTGGGGTAACAACGGTTACAACAACATAGCAACTACTGATTATATTTCTAGTGAATTCACACAAAGAGATATAAATAGTGGCGTAAACTCTATCAATTCTAATTTAGCAAATGGATTTAGCGATAATGCTACTAATATCTGTAACTTAAGAAGTGAAGTATTAGAAAATAGATATGCAAACCAATTAGCCGAAAGTTTAACACAAAGAGATATTTTAATGCAAACTACACAACTTGAAAATCAAGCAAGTATTAATGCATTACAATCTCAAGCACAACTAGATAAGTGTTGCTGTGATTTAAGAGCTCAAGGTTTAGAAAATACTCAAAGAATACTTGATGCTATGAACCAAAACACAATTGCTGATTTAAGAGAAAAACTTAATGAAGCACAAACTGAAATTTCTAATAGAAATATTGAAAGTTCTATTATAAATTCAGTAAGACCATTCCCTGTGCCATCTTATATCGTAAGTTCACCATATACAAGTATTTATAATCCTTATGGAAATTGGAATGGTGGTTTTTATGGAAATGGCTTTTATGGAAACACAATTATATAGCAAATAGTCTATAAGACAAACTCAATAATGAGAACTTGCTAATTATGGGAATAAGCAAGGCTTATTCTCTTTTATTTTAAAAATAAATACAAAATGCACAATATTTGTGCAAAATTTGTGAAAAAATCACAAAAATGCACAAAATATTTAAAATATTGTGCAAAATTATGAAAGGAGAAATATAATGATACAAAGTGTACAAGAACAAGAATTAGTTTTAACTTCAAATACAAGTGCTATTACATTTGCTGATACTGATTTAAGAACTGCTAGTGCTAACTGCTTTAATGGTTGGTTAAATCATAATGAAGGTTCTGCTCAGTTTAATATATTAGGTGGTGGAATATACGAAATAGAATTTAATGCAAATGTTACAAGTGCAACAGTAGGGAATGTGGCTTTAGCCATTTTTGCAGATGGTTCTCAAATTGCTGGAAGCGAAATGAATACTCCTGTAACAGTTGGAGTTTATACTAATGTGTCTGCAACTAAAAAAATAAGAGTATGTGGCAGAGGTAATGTAACTATAACTATTGCTAGTGTTCCAAGTATAACTTATGATGGAACTACTACTGCTACTCAAATACCTATTATTAAAAATGCTAACATAAGTATTGAAAGATTAGCATAATGAATAATAACATAAACAATTTATCTTTAATATTACAAGCATTAAGTTTACAAATATTGTTTCAAGATTATAACAATAGTGATTTAATGCAAGAATTACAAAAACAAGATAAAGAATATTTAGAAAAAATAATTAAGCAAAATGAAATAATAATTAACCTTTTAAAAGAAAGGAGGGAAATAGATGCACGAAAAGTTGAAAAGTAAAACTGAAGAAAGTATAGAAAAAATATTAGATGAAGGTATTACTACTAATAATTTAGAGCATTTATATAAATTAACCAAAATTAATCATATAGCAAAGGAGGAAGAAAATATGAATTACGGAAATTATAGTGGAAGAAGAGCAGGATATGATGCTTATGGAGAAAACTATGGTCGTGGTGGATATGGTGAATATGGAAATTATGGTCGTAGAGGTAGAGATATGAGATATCGTGGTGATGAAGAATTAGATAGAATGTCAGGCGAATATGGAAGATATATGGAAAATCGTAGATATGGTGCAGGGGAAGAAACTGACAAATCATTTCATTATATGGTTAAGGCATTAGAAGATTTTATTAAAGTGTTACACGAAGAAGCCGAAACACCACAACAAAAACAAATGCTTAATGAAACATTACAAAGAAGTATGAGATAATGTATAAGTATTATAATAATAATCCTCATAATAGACACATTGATGATTGCAGTATAAGGGCTTTGTCTTTATTAACAAATAAAAGTTGGAATGAAACGTATGAAGAATTAAGCACGTTAGCAAATGAAGATAGTTTGATGATGGATAGTGTTGTGTTTCTAGAAGATTATTTAGATGATAGATATCCTAGAGAATGCCATTATTCTAAAACTATTGGAGAATTTGCAAATGAATATCCCTATGGAAAATATGCAGTAAGCACTAACGGACATTTGACTGCTATTGTTAATGGCTACATTATGGATACGTTTGACCCTAGCAATCGAATTATGAGATGTGCTTGGAGAATAGATTAGAGCAAAATTGCTCTTTTTCTATTGTTATGATATAATTTGATTAGGTGATTATATGACAATTGGGGTAGATAAAAATTCATATAAAGTAGCAACTAATGATGGCAATAAGTATATATATTTATTTGAAGATGAAGATATAAAGGATTTAATGGCAACTAGGTTACATTGTGTTGAATGGAATGAATGTGAATATGTAGATATAAATACAACTGATTATAATATAGATTGTATCAAAAAGTGTAAAATAACTGATGATAATTGGAAAGAATTACCTAAAAAGGTAAATTATAAAATAGGAATAATAATACCTAATTTTAATTATGAACATACAATAGAAAAATGCTTAAATAGTATATTTAATCAAACATATCAAAATTATGAAATAATATTTGTAGATGATATGTCTACTGATAGAAGTATTCAAATAGCAAGTAAAACATATAGTGATTTTTTAAGTAAACAAACTCTTGATAAAGATTTTGGAGAATTAAAAATAATACAATTAAAGCAAAAAAGATATAATGGTGGTGCTAGAAACGAAGCATATTTACATTTAAGTGATGATGTTGATTATGTATATTATGTAGATAGTGATGATTGGTTATATAATG
>JAEIGA010002109.1_pt1 | contig 31769 bp, 29 predicted proteins | sample 9270691 | NCBI WGS metagenome assembly JAEIGA01 (sample SAMN17057246, study PRJNA624740) | gut metagenome | biome: biome; isolation source: fecal sample | host: Bos grunniens | place: China: Xizang | collected 2019
CGGGTGTACTCTATGTATTGCTTAGCTTTTGGAAAGCAATACAGCATAGAGTCTTGCCCGTTAATAATATCAAATCCCGTTCTCCTCATCCGTCACTCCTTGCGTCGTGACACCTTCCCCGCTGGGGAAGGCTTACGCGAGTGGACGCACAATGTGCGCCCATACTGGTAGAAAATTCCACGAGGTTTCTCGCAAACCCGTAGGGAAGGGGCTTGCTCCTCCCGCCTTTTTATGACCTTTATTTCAAGCGCGAGCACCAAGGCGCTCCTCTACCGCACGAAAGAAGAATATGCAAACATAGGTTTTGCGCCATTTGTCCCCCCATTGGGGAAGGATTCCGGTCATTACAGGATTGTTGTTTTTAAAATATTCCTTTTTTAAGCTGTTTATTTATAGCCACGCTGTGGTGATATGCCTCGGCGAGGGCTTTCTTCTTTAATCTGAAGGCTGAGCTTCTTGATATTCCCAAAAGCTCGGCGCAGCGCTCTATGGGGTCGCATCTTATGTAATGGTGGTAAAGAAGCAGCTTGCCGTTGCCGTTCTTCAGTCCCAGAATAAAATGCCGTATCTCGTACATTTTGGCTTTTGCCACCGTGAACTCCACGGGAGATTCGCTCTCCCATACCATAGTGTCAAAATATTTATCCTCATAATTTTTCATTGCCATCAGCCTGCTGCAAAAGCGATAGGTCTTAAGATAGTTTTCTATAAGCTCTTGTTCCTCTTGGGTTATTTCTTTTTTTTCGGTCATTTTTTCCTTTCCGTCTTTTTGACTTATTATTCCTCGCTCTCCCCGCAAAGCTCACAGAGGAGAGATCTGCCTTTTTCAAAATATATATCCTCGGCGTATATGTACTCCCCGCACTCGTCACAGCGACCTATGGGTCTGCCGTTCACAAGGCTTATTCCCTCGTAAGACGGACATGCGGGCGGGCATATATACATCCTGCAAATTTCACACAAGTTTTTATATTCACCTCCTTTTTAATACGGATTTTCAAATTATTCTTGACAAATGGTTTTCTTTGATATATAATAAAAGTACCTGAATGTATTATAACGGATTTCCGAACTATTGTCAAGTCTTATTTCGCATTTCCGTAATATTTGTATAAATGCACAAAAGGAGGACTGTATGGACTACAAATTTTTTGATAAATTATTGAAAGCTAACAATACCACAGTGTACAGAGTTTCAAAAAGCACGGGGATATCAGCCTCTACCTTTACCGACTGGAAAAACGGCAGGTCGGTGCCAAAAATAGACAAAATAAAGCTCATTGCCGATTATTTCGGAGTGCCGATTGAATATATGATGAGCGGAGGCATCGGCGGCTTGGATGCGGGAAGCTCCCCCTTGCTTGAGGGGAATCTTGTTCCCATAATCGGAGAGATACGCGCGGGCTCGCCTATAATCACCAACGAGAGCGTTGAGGGCTACGAGCGGGCGGAGGTAGCCGATACCGACGAGTATTTCTATCTTCGCGTTAAGGGCGACAGTATGAAGAATATCGGAATGGTCGAGGGCTCGCTGGTGCTTTTCCACAAGCAGCAATATGCCGAGGAGGGTGACGTGGTAGCCTGTCTTGTGGGCGGAGAATGCGCTACGGTAAAGCGCTTCAGCCGTTCTAAAAAAACGGTATATCTTCTGCCCGAGAATGAGGAATACGAGCCTATAAAGCTCAGCACCGACGATTTTGAGTCGGGGGACGCGCGGATTCTTGGCGTGGCGTGTGAGATAAAGATAAAGCTGTAAGGTACGCGCGGAGATTGGCGCAAGATAGTGTTAATTTTTATCAATATACCGCATTGACACAGGGGTGGAAATCTATATAATATTAAGATGGTGTTAGAGCTTGTCTAATAAGGAAAGACGGGCGGAACGGCGTGGCACAAATAAACGAACAGCGCACCTTCCTAAAGGCTTCCCCAGCGGGGAAGCTGTCGAGCGTACATTTGCGTAGCAAATAGCGAGACTGATGAGGAGAACACGGGTGTAGCCTATGTTCGCGTTCATTTGTTGGGGAAGATATAAGTTCCCTCAAAGCGAGCAATACACAGTGCTCCCAGAGCTCTCCTCATCCGTCTTGCCTTGCGGCAAGCCACCTTCCCCGCTGGGGAAGGCTAATGTGTCAGCGAACACCCCTCTTAATAAAACCCCTTTTCAAGTTCTTTTGGTTCTTTTCTTCCAAGAAAAGAACAGAAAAAACGTTTATAATTCTAACTATTCTAACTATAAGGACCGTATATGATAGCAATAACCGTAGATGGGCTTTCGCTTGCCTTTGGCACGAAGGTCATACTTGAAAACGTATCATTTTCTCTTGACGAAGCCGACAGGCTTGGCATTATCGGAGTGAACGGCTGTGGAAAATCCACTCTGTTCAAGCTGATAACGGGCGAGCTGACCTCGGACAGCGGAGAGGTATACATATCCAAGGATAAAAGTGTGGGCATACTCCGTCAGGACGACGCATTTCTCGACTTTTCGGGTGTGGACGGAGAGGCATCGGCTCTTGAGGTGATGTATCACTCATTCCCCCACCTGCTTCGTGCCGAGGAGCGCCTTGGGATACTTGAAAAAAAGCTCTCCTCGGGAGATGAGAGCGCGGTAGCCGAATATTCGGCTCTCAACGAGCGCTTTATACGTGACGGCGGTCTTGAATTTCGGGGCAGATGCGCCTCCACTCTGCTGAAGATGGGCTTTTCTCCCGAGGAGCAGAGCCGTCCCATATCGGCGTTCAGCGGGGGACAGCGCACCCGTCTTGCTCTATCCCGCGAGCTTTGCAGAGAGCCCGATATTCTTATGCTTGATGAGCCTACCAACCACCTTGATATGGAAACGCTGGGGTGGCTTGAGAGCTTTCTCTCCTCCTACAAAAAGTGCGTTATGGTGATATCCCACGACCGATATTTTCTGGATAAGGTAACAAACAAGACTCTGTGCATTGAAAATCACAAGGCGAAGCTCTATAACGGCGGCTACACCAAGAGTATGGAGCAGAGGAGAATAGACCGCGAGATAGAGGAGCGCCACTATAAAAATCAGCAAAAGGAGATAGCCAGACAGGAGGCGTATATCGCTCAGCAAAGGGCGTGGAACAGAGAGCGGAACATTATTGCCGCCGAGAGTCGCTTGAAGCTTCTTGCAAAAATGGAGCGTGTGGAACGCCCCGAAAACGCTCCCAAGAGCATCCGTATGAGCTTTGCGGAGGCGGGCGCCAGCGGAAACGAGGTGCTCAACGTAAGAGGACTTTCCTTTTCCTATGGGGCAAAGGAGATTATCCGAGGAATGGATTTCACCGTACGCCGAGGGGACAGACTCTTTCTCGTAGGACCTAACGGATGCGGAAAATCCACACTTATAAAGCTTCTTATGGGCAGACTTTCCCCCTCCTCGGGATATGCCGAGTGGGGCTATAACGTAAAGTCGGGCTATTACGACCAGGAGAACCAGAATCTTACTCCCTCCAACACCGTTATCGACGAGCTTTGGAACGCATACAGAGGAATGACCGAGACCGAGATACGCAACACTCTCGCTCTTTTCCGCTTTGTTGGGGACGACGTATATAAGCTTGTGGGTGACCTTAGCGGAGGCGAGAGGGCGAGGCTGACCCTCTCAAAGCTCATTCTTGCGGACACAAATCTGCTTATTCTGGACGAGCCCACAAACCACCTTGACATATCCTCAAGAGAGGTGCTTGAGGGCGCTCTCTCGGAATATGACGGAACGGTGGTTATCGTATCCCACGACCGATATTTTATTGAAAAATTGGCAACGCGGCTCATAGATATGACACCCGTGAGCGAGGGCGGCGGCTTTTACGATATTACCGTACCCAAGGAGGGAGAGGGCTACGCCGAGCTTTGCCGTGAGCGTGAGCGCAGACAGACGGCGCGCGCTGTAAGCGGCGGGGGAGGAGAAGCGGCTGTAAGCTCAAACAAGGAGCTTTATCTGAAAAACAAAAAGGAAACGGCAGATAAAAGAAACGCCGAAAAGCGTCTGGAAAGACTGCGCAAGGAGGCGGAGAAGATAGAAGCCGAGATAGATGCCATAGATACCGAAATGAACGGGGAGGCGGCAACCGATTATACCCGTCTTGCCGAGCTTGACCAAAAGAAAAACGCTCTTGAGGAGCGTCTGCTTGAAATTTACGGAGAGATATAAAGGAGAAGAAATGACCGGAATAATAGGAGCAATGAGAGTTGAGGTGGAAGCCCTCAAGGCGAAAATAGAAAATCCGAAAAGAGAAAATATAAGCGGAATAGATTTCGTAAGCGGTACTATCTGCGGAGCAGAGGTAGTTGTGGCACAGTGCGGAATAGGCAAGGTCTTTGCCGCCGTTTGCGCCCAGACCATGATACTCAGATACGGAGTAAAGAAAATAATAAATACGGGAGTTGCGGGAACGCTTACAGAGCGTATAGGAATACTTGACTTTGCGGTATCCTCCGCCGTGGTGCAGCACGATATGGATACCACTGCCATAGGCGATGCCCCCGGACTTATTTCGGGAATAAATATTGTAGAAATTCCCGCGGCAAAGACTCTCGCGGCGCTTGCGCAGGATTGCGCCGAGTCGCTTGGCTACAAGAGCCTTGAGGGTGTGATAGCCTCGGGGGACCAGTTCATAAACAATGCCGAGCGCAAGGCGTTTATACGCGACACCTTCGGCGCTATCGCCTGCGAGATGGAGGGGGCATCCATAGGTCACGTATGTTATCTGTCGGGAGTGGATTTCGTCATAATAAGGTGCATTTCTGACAACGCTTCGGGAGAAGCCGAGATGGAATATCCCGAAATGGTAAGCAAAGCCGCTGTACGCTCTCAGGCGTTAGTCGAGGCAATGCTCAGGGGCTTGGAGGGCTGATATGGAAAACGTAAGAAGAATAACCAGCTTTTCTGTTGACCACGATTTTATAGAAACGGGAATATACGTGTCGCGCATTGACGGCGACGTTACCACCTACGATATGCGCACCCGCAAGCCCAACGCGGGGGATTATATGGACAATATCACTATGCACTCGGTGGAGCATATGTTTGCCACGCTTGTGAGAAACAGCGAGATAGGGGGCGACGTGGTGTACTTCGGACCTATGGGCTGTCGAACCGGATTTTATCTTCTGGTGAGAAACGCAGATAACGCCCGCGTGCTGGCGGTTGTCAAGGAGGTCCTCAGGCAGATAGCCGAGGACGCCGCACAGATGTTCGGTGCCACCAGAAAGGAATGCGGAAATTACAGGGAGCTCTCCTTGGAGAGCGCAAAAGCGGAGGCGGGAAGATATCTTGCCGAGCTTTGCGCAAGGGAGCAGAGCTTTGAATACAAGCAATTGTAAGCATAGCCTGTTCCTGCACGGTGTGATAAAATTGTAGGTGAACCCCGCTTACGGGTAGCAAGTAAGTAATTGCGAGGCTATGGCGCACTTATGCTCAGCCGATAATATTAGGGCTTTGCCCTAAAATGAAATACCACCCGCTATTGAACAAGTCCGTTTTTAACGGACTTGTTCAAATCGGGGGTGTTTTTATATTACACATCAGGAACGTGGGCGGACGCACAATGTGCGCACCTACGGGCTTACATCGGGCGCACATTGTGCGTCCGCACGCGTAAGCCTTCTCCTGTGGGAGAAGGTGGCAGCCGAAGGCTGACGGATGAGGAGTTGATTTGCGTTACGAACACCTCATCAGTCGCTAACGCGACAGCTTCTCCCACTGGAGAAGCCTTTGGGTAAGATGTTCTCGGGCTTACATCTCACCCGTAGGGGTCGGCGCCCACGACGACCCTTAAATCCAACGTAAGATGTTTTGCAATAAAGGCTCCCCTCGGGGGGAGCTGTCAGCAATGCTGACTGAGAGGGGCTAAAGAAAAGGGAGGTTACCCCTCTCCGTCGGCTACGCCGCCACCTCCCCCCAAGGGGAGGCTTTGGTTAAGCGGCATTCTCGGGCTTACATCTCACCCGTAGGGGCGCACATTGTGCGTCCTTTTGCTTTTTTATTTTCTGACCAGATATTTTCTCATATCTATGGCGCAGGCGACCAGAATGATAAGACCCTTGATGATATACTGCATATTGGAATCTATGCCGAGGAATGTGAGTCCAACGAAGATTATTCTCAGGAGAACAACGCCCGTGATGACTCCGCGTATTTTTCCTATACCGCCTACAAAGGAAACTCCTCCGATAACGCAGGCGGCAATAGCGTCAAGCTCGTAGTTAAGTCCCGTTGCCGCGCTGTTGGAGCCTATTCGTGCCGATTCTATAAAGCCTGTGATACCGTACATTATGCCCGCCAGAACAAAGACCCAGATTATGGTCCTTGTGACCGACACTCCCGATACGTTTGCCGCCTCGGGGTTTGAGCCTACGGCAAACATATTCTTTCCAAAGGCGGTCTTGTTCCATATAAACCACATTATTACCGTAATGCCGAGGGCGTAAAATATATAGTTTGGTATTGCCACTCCGCCTATTTTGAACATGCTTCCCGTGATAAAGTTTGAATAGGATGGGTCAAGTCCCGAGATGGACTGACCGTTGTTAGTGCCCTGCATAAGATATATAAGGAGAGCACCGTAGGTTATGAGCTGGGTGGCGAGGGTAACAATAAAGGGATGGAGCTTGAATTTTGCCGTGCAAAATCCGTTGATAAAGCCCACCAGCGCGCCGATAAGAAGTATTATTATAAGCACAGCCCATATAGGGAGCGTAGGCAGATTTGGGAACATTTTATTAGCGTAGCCGCTTGCCTGAAGCAGAGATGCCGCCACGCAGGCAGTAAGTCCCACGATACGTCCTGCCGAGAGGTCAGTTCCGGTGAGGATGATACACCCCGCGATACCAAGGGCGATAGGCAGATTTGCCGCTGAAAGCGAGATTATATTTACAACAGAGGAAAGAGAGAGAAAGCGTGAGTCGTATATCTGGATACCGATTATGGCGGCAAAAAGTAAGATATAGAGCAAATTATTTATAAAAAATTCTTTTATCGCCCTCCATTTTTCCTCGGAGGGCTTTTCTTTAAAATCCCTGAATTTATTTATTGGATTAAAATTCGCAAGGACAGACCTTTTATTACTCATGAAAATTACTCCTTATACATATTTTGCCGCCAGAGCCATAATGTCCTCCTGAGTGGCGGAGGATGCGTCCACCTCTCCCGCAAGGCGACCGCCTGACATAACCAGTATTCTGTCGCATACACCCAGCAGCTCGGGCATTTCACTTGAAACCATCAGTACGCATTTGCCCTTGGAGGCAAGGTCGATTATGAGCTGATATATCTCGTATTTCGCTCCCACGTCGATACCTCTTGTGGGCTCGTCCAAAAGAAGTACTTCAGGGTCGGTGAGAAGCCAGCGCCCAAGTATTACCTTCTGCTGGTTTCCTCCCGAGAGAGAGCGGATTTTGGTGCGGTGAGAGGGGGTCTTTATTCTCATGGATTTTATTGACCATTGGGTATCACGCTTCATTTTTTTGTCGCTGAGAAGCAGACCGCCCACGCGGTATTTTGGAAGCCCCGAGATGACCGTATTTTCGGTGATATCAAGTATGCCGAAGATGCCCGTAGAGCGCCGTTCCTCGGTAAGGAGGGCAAAGCCGTTTTTCTTTGCCTCTCGCGGCGTGCGGTTGAGCGCCTTTTTGCCGTGAAGGGAGATGCTTCCCCCTGTGCGCTCAAGCAGTCCGAAGATGCTCTCCAGCAGCTCGGTACGCCCCGCGCCTCCAAGCCCCGCCACGCCTACTATCTCGCCCTGACGGACCTTAAAGGACACGTCCCGTATGGGGGCGTATCGCGTGGAAAGCCCCTTGACCTCAAGAGCCACGCCGCCTATTTTGTTGGTTTTGGGAGGGAAGCGCTCGGTAAGCTCTCGCCCAACCATAAGCTTGATTATTTTATCCATAGTAAGCTTTGAGGCAGGCTCGGTAGCTATGTGCTTTCCGTCCCGCATGACCGTCACGTCGTCGGATATGCGAAGAATTTCCTCCATCTTGTGAGAGATATAGATTATGCCGCAGCCCTGCGCCTTCAGCTTTTCGATTATGCGGAATAGATGCTCTACCTCGCGGTCGTTGAGTGAGGAGGTAGGCTCGTCAAGGACGATTATCCCCGAATTGTAGGACACCGCCTTGGCTATTTCTACCATCTGCCGCTCTGATACCGACATAGTGCTCATAATGCGGTCGGGGGATATGTCAATGTCCAGAGATGAAAATATCTCGCGGGTCTTTTGGCGCATTTTTCCCTCAAGGGTTACAAAGCCCAGAGCGGTGGGGTATCTGCCAAGCCAGATATTGTCCGATACGCTTCGCTTGAGCGCTTGATTAAGCTCCTGATGCACCATAGCCACGCCGTTTTCAAGGGCATCCTTGGGGTTTTTAAAGGAAACGGGCTTCCCGTCAAGATATATCTCGCCGCTGTCCATAGAATAGATGCCGAAAAGGCACTTCATAAGAGTGGACTTTCCCGCGCCGTTCTCGCCCATAAGAGCGTGGACGGTGCCGCGGCGCACAGAGAGAGAAACACCGTCAAGAGCCTTGACACTGGGGAAGCTCTTGGATATGTTTTTCATTTCGAGTAAAATATTTTGTTCCATAATATATCCTTTGAGGAGCGATTTTTTGTTCTTTTCTTGAAAGAAAAGAACCAAAAGAACTTCAAATGGGGGATTTAATATTGATTTCGGTTTGTGTGCTGACGGAGATTACCGTGTAGCACACAATATTGTAGGAGTTGCCGTCACCCTCCTTCCCATTAGCCTTCCCCAGCGGGGAAGGCTAATGTTAGGGGCGAACTGTGTTCGCCCTCGCGAAAGAAAAGATACACAAAACACCATCTTCAAAAAGGTCTTTGCGCCATTTTTCCTTGTATGGGAGGCTTTCCTGTTTTACTGCTCCTCCTCACCCAGATAGACCGCATAAGGGATTCTAAGCTTGGCTACGTCCTTGTCTATATTCTGCATTTCCATACCGTCGAATATTTTGTTGCCGTTAAGACCGTTTTGCACACTTGCCAGTATTGCCTTTGCCATGCCCTCGGCATCCTGCTTGATGGTTCCCGCCATCTTGCCCGCCTTGATAAGCTCCTTCGCCGCAGAGGTAGCGTCAACGCCGAATACGGGAATAGTAGTGCTGTCTTTTCCCGTGTTATAGCCTGCGGAATTGAGAGCCGAAATAGCACCCTCTGCCATTCCGTCGTTGTTGCATATAATAAGCTCTACCATATTTTTATTGGCGACGCTGTGGGAGGAGAGCAGGGTAGTCATATACTCGTTTGCCGCCTGAGCTGACCATTTGCCCTCGCGGTCAAGGAGATATTTGTCCTTGTTTGCGGCATCGTAAAAAACGAGAGCGGGCTTGCCTGCTGCCTTGAGCTTGGCGTCGGCGTTCTCTACCGAGTAGCGGGTCCTGTATATAGCCTCATTGTTACCCTTTTCGCCCATAAAGAGAACGTAGGATATTTTTCCGTCGCCGTTAAGGTCTACGCTGTTATAGTTTTGCACTATATAATCACCTATCATATCCCCCTGAAGCTTGCCCGCCTCGGTGGCGTCTGTGCCGATAAAGACACATTTGTCGTAGCTGTTTACTACCGAGTCCGACACCTCGCGGTTGAAGAATATAACGGGAATTCCCGCCTCCTTGGCAAGAGCGACAATGCCGTTGGCAGCGTCATCCGAGCCCGTGGTGACTATATTTACCACAAGGAGCTTTGCTCCCTTGGTGATAGCGGTCTGTACCTGCTCGGTCTGGGTGGTCTGGTTGTTGTTGGAATCGTGGTCCTGATAGCTGACTCCAGCGTTTTTCAGCGCTTTATCGAGGGAGGCGCGGACGGTGGAGATATAGGTGTCGCTGTAAGTGTAATAAAAAACGTGAACGTCCGCGTTCTCGCGGGAGCCGCAGGAGATAAAAAGAGGAAGAACGAGAGATAAGGCAAGAAGTAAAACTATAAGCTTCTTTGAGTTTTTCATATGGGCCTCCTTTAGTAAAAATTGTTTTCTGTAATTCATTTTTCCTCGCTGCCGCCGTTTCTATGCGGAAAAGCTTTATTTTTTTAAAATACTTGACAGGGGGGAAAAATAAGCTGTATAATTATGATAAGAACAGACGATGACAAAAAAGTGATATTTTCCGACAAAAATATTATAGCCCGCGGGGCGCGCGGGTGCTATAATTGTATTGGTAGAAATTTAAAAATAAAAACATAAAGGAGTGTTTTTTATGAAAAACCTGAGAATAGGTATTATAGGTTGCGGCGGTATCGCCAACGGCAAGCATATGCCCTCTCTTAAGGAAGCGGGCGGATGCGAGATGGTAGCTTTCTGCGATATTATCGTTGAAAGAGCAGAGAAGGCTGCAAAGCAGTTTGGTACTCCCGACGCAAAGGTCTATGAGGATTACAAGGAGCTGCTTAAGGACGAGAGCATTGACGTTGTTCACGTATGTACTCCTAACCGCTCCCACAGCTTTATTACGGTAGACGCTCTTGAGGCAGGCAAGCACGTAATGTGCGAAAAGCCCATGGCAATAAACTCCGCGGAGGCACAGAAGATGCTTGACGCGGCTGAGCGTACGGGCAAGAAGCTGACTATCGGATATCAGAGCCGTTTCCGCGACGATTCTCAGTACCTCAAGGCAGAGGCAGAGGCAGGCACCTTCGGTGATATATACTACGCTAAGGCAACGGCTATACGTCGCAGAGCGGTTCCCACATGGGGCGTTTTCCTTAACGAGTACGAGCAGGGAGGCGGTCCTCTTATAGATATCGGAACACACGCTCTTGACCTTACACTCTGGACCATGAACAACTACAAGCCCAAGTACTGTGTAGGAACCACCTTCCACAAGCTTAACAACGACACCGATCAGGGTAACGCTTGGGGCAACTGGGATCCCGAGAAGTTCAGCGTAGAGGATTCCGCCTTCGGATTTATCGTAATGGAGAACGGAGCTACTATCGTTCTTGAGTCCTCCTGGGCGCTCAACTCTCTTGACGTGCGCGAGGCTGTTACTACCATCTGCGGAACCAAGGCAGGCGCTGATATGAACGACGGACTTCGCATCAACGGAGTGCGCAACGACAGACAGTACGTAATGAAGCCCAGCTTCGCGGCTGGCGGAGTTGCCTTCAACGACGGAGCAAAGGGCGACAATATGGCTATAAGAGAGGCAAAGGCTTGGCTCAATGCTATCCGTGAGGACAAGGCTCCCGTTACTCTCCCCGAGCAGGCATTCTGCGTAACCAGAATTCTTGAGGGTATATACGAATCCGCAAAGAGCGGCAAGCCCTACTATTTTAACTAATAGAATAATATTTACCGCCGTGACCAAGGTCACGGCGGTTTTTTGTACGGTGATGCTTTTGGGAGGAGCAAGCCCTTCCCCAACGGGTAAGATGTAATTCCGAGAGCATCACTAAACCAAAGCCTCCCTTTTGGGGGAGGTGGCGGCGTAGCCGACGGAGAGGGGTAACCTATCTTTTTTCTTGCCCCTCTCAGTCAGCATTGCTGACAGCTCCCCCAAAGGGGAGCCTTCACGCGAAACGTCTTATGTTGGATTTAGGGTCGTCTGTCGCTTGCGACGTGAACGCACGCCCTACGGTATGTAATAGGCGTTTCGATGCTGTTCTGTCTTTTTTTGTTTTGAATGTGTTTATTTGCTAAAACGGAAAATAAAAGTTACAAAAAAAATCAAACAAACCATAAAATAAAGAAAAATTCCGTTTTTGGAAAAATATTTTTAAAAAGCTATTGACATAGAGCGCAAAAGGGTGTATAATGGTCACGTAAGATACAGTGAATTTTATTTGTGAGGTATTTTATGGCTACTGCTCAGAAAAAGAAGATAGAATTGATGGCACCTCCCGGAAGCGATGCCGAGGCTAAAAAGAAGGCGCTGAAGACCGCGCTCTCCCAGATAGAGAAAAAGCATGGAACTGGCTCCGTAATGCGCCTTGGCGATAATGCGCAGATGGAGGTTCAGGCAGTAAGCACGGGCTCTATATCCCTTGACCTTGCTCTTGGTATAGGCGGAGTTCCCCGCGGAAGAATAATCGAGATATTCGGACCCGAATCCTCGGGTAAAACTACAGTTGCGCTTCACATAGTAGCAGAGGTTCAGAAGGCGGGGGGAGAAGCGGCGTTTATCGACGCTGAGCACGCTCTTGACCCTGTGTACGCAAAGGCTCTTGGAGTAGATACCAATAATCTTCTCGTTTCTCAGCCCGATTGCGGTGAGGATGCCCTTAACATAACCGAGCAACTGGTGCGCTCGGGAGCCATAGATATCGTGGTGGTCGACTCTGTTGCGGCTCTTGTTCCCCGTCAGGAGATAGAGGGAGATATGGGTGCGGCTACCGTGGGCGTTCAGGCAAGACTTATGTCACAGGCTATGAGAAAGCTGTCGGCTATTATCTCAAAGAGCAACAGTATAGTAGTATTTATAAACCAGCTTCGTGAGAAGGTGGGTGTTATGTACGGAAATCCCGAAACCACACCGGGCGGCCGTGCGCTTAAGTTCTATTCCTCTGTGCGTATTGACGTGCGCAAGGGCGAGCCACTCAAGAACGGCAATGATATTTACGGCAGCCGCGTGCGCTGTAAGATAGTAAAGAACAAGGTAGCGCCTCCCTTTAAGACGGCTGAATTCGATATACTTTACGGCAAGGGAATATCCCGCTCGGGCGAGATAATAGACTATGCCATAACGCTGGATATAATCAAGAAGAGCGGCTCATGGTTCTCCTATAACGGAGAGAGAATCGGACAGGGAAAGGACAACGTGCGCAAGTACATAGAGTCTAATCCCGAATTCCTTGCCGAGCTTGACGCTAAGATAAGGTCGCTGAAGGACCAGCTTCCCGAGACTTCGGATGAGTTCGAGCTGGACGAGGAGGATGACGAATTCGATATCCGCACCATGGATGAGGAGCTTTGATGCGTATATCCATAGTATCGCTCAAGGCGGGGGGAAGCGACGAGATATGGGTAGGCTTTGAGCTTGCCGAGGGTGATAATATATGCAGAGAGAGCTTCCTTATATCCACTCTCGCTTATACCGAGCTTGGGCTTCTCAAGGGTGAGAGCGACCAAGAGGTATACAGTGCTGTGGAGCGTGAGTCAAATATATATTCCGCCTTCAAGAAGGGAATGTATATGCTGGGCTTTGGGGCTTGCTCAAGTAATATGCTTGTGTCAAAGCTGCGTGCCAAGGGCTTTTCCACGGACGTTTCCCGCGCGGCGGTTGAGCGCATAAGCTTGAAGGGCTTTCTCGACGAGAATGAAAATGCCCGAAGAGAAGCGGAAAGGTGTTGCCAAAAGCTTTGGGGAGAGAGCCGTATCAGGGCTAAGCTTTGTGAGGGGAGGTATTCTCACGAGGCGGTAGAGCAGGCACTTTTCTTCCTTGAGGACTCGGGTGTGGATTTTGACGCTAACTGCAAAAGTCTTATCGACAGGCGATATCTCGTGATACCTACCGACCGAGGCGAGATGCAGAAGCTTATAGCTGCCGTATGCAGACAGGGCTACACGGTATCTCAGATAAAATCCGCATGCGGCAAGCTTGCTGCTGAGAGAAAGCGGAATAGTATATTTGAATGAATAAAGCGGAGACTGAGAGCGACCTGCTATATGGTAAGTAGCGATAGCGAACATTCATAACTTTAATAGCAAAACTATCGGGCAACACGAGCAAAAGGCTCCCTTTACACAAGGGAGGCTCTCGTTACTCCCCGTTAGTATACTAAAAAAGGCACTTGCGGCAATTTTGCCGCAAGTGCCTTTGCGTTACTTTTGTCATTCCTTTCGGAAGGTAAGTTTCGTATATTTTTGCTTTACTTCGTTATCGGAGCTTATCTTAAAGCAGGTCGCTCTCGGTCTCCGCTTTTCTATTAGTAATTTTAGCTAAATATTAATTTTTAAATTATCCAATCTGTCAAAAATGGGGGGCAGGGGGCAATATTCCTTGACAAAAATAAAAAAATCGTTTAAACTAAAGAAAGAGTTATATTAAGGAGGGATAATAATGAAAAAAACTTGGCGCTTTTTTTGGCTGCGGCTTTTGTGGTGCTTTCACTTTTGTCAGCGCTCTCCCCCGCAACCCTTGCCTTTACCCTTGAAGCCGCTCCCTCCGACGAAGAACGCTTTCCCGCGGAGGATGGCTGGATAGCTATAAAGGAGCCCGCAGATTGGGCGAAAATGACGGCGGGCGGCAAATATTATCTTGCTCAGAATATAACCTTTGGAACACAAAAATATACGCCAAGCAGTGAAAATTCGGTTGGGCTTACCATAGACGGAAATTATCACACGGTGACTATATCTCAAAATCAAGCGGCTCTTTTTGACAACGTTGACAGCCTTACTATGCGGAATATAACGTTGGAGGGCGACCTTTATTTTGGTGATGGGGGAGGAATGAACTCTCCCATAGCGCGATGGAGCAATAAAGGAGCAACCATTCTTACCGACGTTACCTCGCGTGTGAACTATAAGGCAATCAATGCCACTTCCAAGTATCAGAATGTTTCGGGATTAGCCGTAAGCGCCGAGGAGGGCTCCATGTTCCGAAACGTCATATATTCGGGAGAGATATTGGTGGAGCTGGGGGCGCGTTACATAAGCGTGGCGGGAATAGTCGGCACCAGCAAGGGAGCCACCTTTGAAAATTGCGTAAACAATTCCAAAATAGTTGTCAAGGGTCCTATCAGCATAGGAGCGCCGGGACGCTCGTATTTTGCGGTGGGCGGTATCGCGGCAGTTACCTCGGAAAATTCCACCTTTTCGCGCTGCTCCAATATGGGACAAATAATTTACAGCGCTCTTCCGCGAACCGACGAGGCAAACGTCATCTTAGGACAGGCGTTTATCGGAGGGATAGTGGGCTATGCCAGCGGCGGCGTAACTATGGATAAATGTCAGAACGTGGGTGATATAACCGTAGATGACTTCTATGCCGAATCGGGCGGAGGCTCTGTGGGCGGTGTGCTTGGTTACAGCGAGGTAGCGTCAAAGCTGACCGAATGCTCTAATAAGGGAGATATTATCTGCCGCGAGGATAAGTTTAATCTTGGCGGAATAGTTGGAAGCTCCTGCGGAATTGAGCTGGAGTCGTGTATAAACGACGGAAGTATAGAGTCGGTGAGCGAGCAAACCGTAATAGGAGGGATATTGGCGTACTCCGATAACGGAACCACCGGTGCGGAGCTTTGCGCAAACAACGGACGGCTGATCTTGGGTGAAAAAGCGGGTTCCTCGGTAGCTGGCGGCATTTTGGGGCAGACCTACGCTTCGAAAAACACCAAGGCAAGCTTGTGGATAGAGAAGTGTAGCAATAAAGGAAGTATATCCACACAAGCCACCAATCCAAGCGTCTTTATGGGCGGAATTGTAGGAAAGACCGAAGGAACGCCATATCTTTATCTTTATCACTCGCAAAACGCGGGGGAGATAAGCAATGGGGTAGCCTACGGCGAATGGGCAGCAACGGGGGGAATCGTGGGAGCCTTGACCTCTGTGGGCACCGCAAAGGATGGGTATACCGAGGCGGTATATGAAATAACCAACTGTATAAATTCGGGCAACCTGATGGGATGCGACCGCGTAGGCGGCATAGTAGGAGCAAACTACCAATTCCTGCTTGGTGAGATGCGGTATACTATCGCGCGTTGCAGCAACCGCGGAGTAATAAGCGCGGTAAAGAGCGGCGGCGGTATCCTCGGCGTCTTTAACGAGAGAGGCTATGCCTCGGATGGGTCACATAGCGACACGGGAATTACCCTCAGTGAATGTGATAATTCGGGGATGATCAACGGCGACGGCATATCGGGCGGCATCGTGGGAAGGGTATATCAGCTGAAAACGACACCCTCCATCTTTCTTAGCTCCTGTACCAACGCGGCGAAGGTGGGCTTTAAGAACGAGATGTTTGCATCCAAGCAGAGCGGAGGTCTGGTGGGATACTCACCCGTTCCCGTTTTGATAAATAACAGCGTCAGCTCGGGAGAGCTTTTGGGAGAGCAGCGTCACCCCTTCGTTCTAGGTGCGTTTTCGGGAGAAGAAAATATTTTTGTACTGCAGGCGGGTGTAGATAACATAGAGGGCGCGTCAGCAACAGACGTAGCGGGGGCATTGCTTGCCCGAGGTCAGAGGGAGGTGCTGGCTTATGACAGGAGCGCCCTTGAAGCCCTTTGCGCTGAGTGTGAAAAAATGTCCCTCAGCGGATATCTTGCGCTTACCCAAGCCAAATTTAAAGAGGAAAGCATAAAGGCACGGGAGCTTTTGCGTATGGGAGATACCGAGCTTACACAAAAGGCGGTAAACGACTCCTACGCGGCGCTTCTGGCAGCCAAGGAGGGCTTGACCGTAAGAGCGGAGAATTCCACCACTCAAGCAAGCACAGCAGCCGCTTCAGGTGGCTGCGGCTCATCACTCAGCGCGGCGGGAGCTGTCATAATAATCACCGTGGCGGCGTTTGGTGTTGCGTTGAGACCAAGGAAAGAGGATTGAAATTATTTCGAAAATTACAAAATCGGTAGGGTCGTTGCCCTACCGATTTTTGCGTTGCAGTATGTTCGCATATTCTTCTTTCGTGCGGTAGGGGAGCGCCTTGGTGCTCCCGTTGGTTAAGCGATATTCTCGGGTTAATTATAGGCTCCCTGCGGAGGGAGCTCCCGCGAAGCGGGTGAGGGAGAGTGCGTGCAGTCGGGCAATATATTTCTACGGAAAAGAGCGCTATCCTTTTAGTCGCGCAGGCTCCTTCAGTCGCTAACGCGACAGCTTCCTCTCGGAGGAAGCCTTGGGTTAAGCGGTATTCTCGGGTTTATATCTCATCCGTAGGGGCGCACATTGTGCGTCCGTCCACGTAAGCCTTCCCCAGCGGGGAAGGGGGACCGCTTGCGGTGGATGAGGAGAACGAGATTTGATATTATTGACGGGCAAGGCTCTATGCTGTATTGCTTTTCAAAAGCTAAGCAATACATAGAGTACACCCGAGCTCTCCTCATCAGTCTCGCTATTTGCTGCGCAAATATACGCTCGACAGCTTCTCCGCTGGAGAAGCCTTTGGGTAAGATGTATTCTCGGGTTTACGAGGAATCGACCCCTACCAGAGAAACGCTGTCACACGTAATAAGAAAACACCCCGTGGGGTGTTTTCGTTTTTTTAGGTAACAGCCATTTATTTATCAGCTTCTCCGTATTCCGAGATATCTATTTTTTGCAGGTCGGCGGGGGATATCCTACCCTTTGTTTTTTCATAGTATGCCACGTTATTGCGTACCATAAAAGCAAACTGGGCGTTTGGATTGCGCTTTTCCTTTTCGCACACGAAGAGGAATTTGCGCAGGAGCTCCTCGGAGACCTTCAGCTCAAGTTCAAGATTGTTTTTCATAAGCCGTCCTTATTTTTTCTTTTTGCCGGTCGTATTCTTGCGCACTGTGGAGGAATTCTTATTCTGCTTCCTGTCGGCACGCATAAGCAGGAAGGCGGCTACGCATACGCCTATTATTACCACGCCGAAGATGCAAAGGGCGATTACAGTGCCAAGTCCCGCTCCTTCGCTCTTTTCTCCCTCGTCGGTGGCGGGAGTCGTTTCCTCGGGGGGGTCGGTGGCTATCTCCTCATTCTTTTTATAGGTAAAGGTGAAGTCAAGCTTTTCCTCGCCAAGAACGGTGCCCGTATAGCTTTCACTGCCGTAAACAGTGTATCCGTCTATTGCGGCGGCTACTACCGAGTAGCTGTCGCCAAGGCTCTTGGTCTCGGGGGTGCGGGGCTCCTTGACAGTATTTCCTGCGTCATCCACGTAGTATACGTTAATGACGGTGGGCTCCAGTGTCTTGATGACTTTTACCTTGTCGGCGCTTATTGCGGCATCCTCAAGGGCATCCTCGGCAAAGATTACCTCGGGAAGGGTAGCGAGGGTGGAGAGCTTCTCGCACTCCTTGAAGCACCAGCTTCCTATACCCGTTTCGGGCTTGCAGGGGATAATTACAGTCTCAAGAGTACGGCAGAAGGCAAAGGTACGCTCACCCAGTGCGGTAACCGTGGTGGGAAGCTTTACGCTCTTAAGAGCGCGACAGCCCTCAAAGGCGCTGATGCCTATGGACGTGACTCCCTCGGGTATGGATACGCTTGCAAGAGAGGAGCAGAAGGAGAATGCGTAATTTCCTATGCTCTGTGTGTTTGAGGAGAGCTTTACGCTCTCAAGGGCGGTCATTCCGTAAAAGGCGTAGTCGCCTATGCTTGAGATGGTATCGCTTACGGTGACAGTCTTTACGCTGGTGCGTATTGCCGCCCAGCCTATGCTGTCGGCGCTGTCGGCATTTTTCATAACGCCCGTACCGTTAAGAGTGAGAGTTTGTCCGTCCTTTTTGTACTCCCATGCTATGCCTTCCCAGCTTCCCGAGGCATCGTCTGCTATTTTTTCTCCCGAGCCGCAGGAGGCAAAGGAGACGGTGAGGGTAAGGGCGAGCGCTAAGAGGAGAATGAGCTTAAATATCTTGTTTTTCATTGGGCAGTCCTTCTTTTTATGTTATTTTTTATCGTGGCAGTGGTCGGTAAAGAAGCCTTCAAGGTCTACCGTGAAGCTTCCGTCCTCCTGCTCCTTAAAGCCAACGGCTTTGATAAGTCTTTGTGTCTGCTCGTCGGCGGCTGTGCCGAGGAAGCTTGCCTTATGTACTCCGCAGAGGTCAATAAAGTTGAGTGTGCCTCGCCCGAGGACGAATAGTGCCTCGAAATCGAAGCTATCCTTTACGGGGGAGAGGTCGTATAAAAGACCGCCCTTGTCGGTGAGCTTGAATTGGCAGACCCCCGCCAGAATGTCGTCAACTGTGGCGGAATAAGCCAGCAGGTCGGGGTCGTATTTAACGCCGCAGGCAAGACATATCTTTTCCTGCTCCGCTTTTGTTTGTATAGGTAGGACCTTGAGCATTTTTTCTTCCTTTCATTTATTGGCGTTGCCCTTGAGGTAGTCTACCTCCTCGGGGGTAAGATGACGCCATTTTCCCGTTTGCAGCGAGCCCAGAGCGATATCTCCCAGAGCCACGCGGCAGAGTCGAGTTATCTTCAGCTTATGTGCCTCGCACATCTTGCGTATCTGCCTGTTTCTGCCCTCGTAGAGAGTCATCTCAAGGGTAGTGGAGGTGTCGGATGCCGCGAGTATTCGTGTTTTGACGGGCAATATCTCATATCCGTCGATGACCATAGGGGAGGAAAGAGAGGCAAGTGTGGTGCCGCTCACCGAGCCCGAGACCGTCACGTGATATATCTTGGGTATCTCGTGGCGGGGGTGTGTCAGACGGTTTGTCAGCGCGCCGTCGTTGGTCAGCAAAAGAAGTCCGTCCGAGTCCATATCCAGCCTGCCCACGGGGTAGACGCGAGTGCCGATATCACCGATAAGCTCGGTGACGGTCTTGCGTCCCTTCTCGTCGGAGAGGGTGGTCACGTATCCTCTTGGCTTGTTGAGCAGTATGTAGACACGCTCATCCTCCAAGGGCAGAACTCTTTTGCCTTTATATTCGACTTTGTCGGTGCCGGGCAGTATTCGCTGTCCCAGCTCGGCTACCTCGCCGTTTACCCTGACAAGTCCTTTTTTTATCTCCTCCTCGGCGGCGCGTCTTGACATTACGCCGCAATCCGAGAAGTATTTCTGGAGCTTTATAGGTTCCATAAATTCCTCAGCTTATTTTTTATGTGTTGCCTCGACCCCGTATGCGGCTATGAGTGGGGAGCTTGCGCCCTTGCCCTCTACGTAAACAGTGAGGGTTGCCAGCTCCTTGCCCTTTTGAACGGGAGCGAACTCAAAATGCCTGTAAGAGGTCACCGAGAGCCTTGCTTTTTTTCTTTCCTTGGGCAGGGTCAGGGTCAAAGCCTCGGCGTTTGTGAGAGTAACGTAGCTCTCCTTGCCGCCCGTAAGTGGATAGGAGCAGGTAAACTCTCCCGCACTGTAAAGCGTTGCGCGCTCATAGAGTGAGAAGCCGTAGTCAAGCATTCCCGAATGGTCATTCCAATCGTCGGGAGCATTGAGAGTTACGGAAATAAGGGTAAGACCGTCGCGCTCGGCGGCGCTCACAAGACACCTTCCCGTAGCCTTTGTAAAGCCTGTTTTCAGTCCGATAGCCCCATCATAGAGGCTTAGCATCTTGTTATGGTTATAAAGATAGCGTGTGGAAGTCCCCTCGCTTTGTTCTGCGGTCACCCCCTGAGGGATAGTAGTCTTTTTTGTGGATGCTATCCGTATTACGGTGGGGTGGCTCAGCGCCTCCGCGGAGATGATTGCCAAATCGTAGGCCGTGGTGTAATGCTCCTCGTCGTAAAGCCCGTGGGGGTTTGTAAAATGAGTATCCGACAGCCCAAGGGACATAGCCTTTTCGTTCATTTTGTGAGCGAATGCCGCCACACTTCCCGCCGCGGCTATGGCAAGCGCCGTTGCGGCGTCGTTTGCCGAGGACAGGAGAAGGGCACAGAGCAGCTCCTCTACCGTCAGCAGCTCGCCCTCGCAAAGATATACCGACGAGCCCTCCACGTTTACCGCCTCGGGGGGGATGGCTACAATTTTGTCCAGAGGCAAAAGCTCACAGACCACAAGGGCGGTCATTATCTTTGTGGTGCTTGCCATACCCATACGCTGTCGGGCGTTCTTTTCGTAGATGACCGTTTTGTCAGAGAAATCTATAAGAACAGCCGATTGCGCCGATACCGTGGGGACGGAGAGAGCCGCCGAGGGCAGGGGCAGGCAGAGTATAAGAGCGCAGCACAAAAGAAGTGCCACTGTATTGCGGCAGAGCCGTGGGAGAGGGGAGAGCATCATTATTTACCTCAAATTTGCGTTTTCTATATTTATATGGATAGAATTACGCAAAAATGACCGAATATCAGTCCTGAGGCTCTTCCTTGTCCTTTGCGAAAAGGTCCTTTATTTTTGCTATGATATCGGGAGTTCTCTCAACGAAATCGGCTATCTGGTCAACGGGGTCGGGCTTGCCCTTGGAGGCTACGTTGAGAAATTCAACGTCTCCGCTCTTGTCACAGACAAGGAAGCCTACGGGAACTACGGTCATTCCCGTTCCGCCGCCACCGCCGAAGTTCTGGGGACGGGGCTGGTTCTCCTTCTTGGAATTGTAGTCAACGCCGCCCGAGGCAATGCCTACGGATATCTTGGAAATAGGAATGATTACTGTTCCTCCCGTTACGCTGATAGGGTCGCCTACGATGGTGTTGGCATCTACCATAGAGCGGATATTCTCCATAGAGGAGCGGATTATTTCCGGTATCTTGTGTTCGTTTGCCATAATATTGTTCCTTTCATATATATAATGAAGTTTTTTCAAAATTAAAGGGATTTACTGCTTCTCCGCCTTTCTTTTTTGCGCCTTGAAGAAATGCTTTATCAGCTGTCCAAGTGCCGCGAAGGCTACGTGAAAGAGATGCCACACGCGCAATGAAAAGGAGATGCAGATGTCTATCTCGCTTTCCTCGGCGGTGAAGTCGGGGGTGATGTCTATCTGGTCGCCCCTCGGAAATTTTACCTGCTTTACGCTCTCAAGCAGAGGGAAGAGCACGTTTATGCTCTGGGTCACTGCCCCGTAGGTCAGGGCGGTCATTGCCGCATCTCCCGTGCCTATTCTCAGGCGTATGCGGGTCAGTTTTATACGAAGATGTCCGAAAAACTTTCCCACTACCTGCTTTACCAGATTGGATACCAAGGAGATGATGTCAAGTATCTCCGCGGGGGTCTTTTTTTCTTTTTTGACCTCTCCCCGCGCAAGAGCCTGCTTTTTCTCGTCCTTCTGCCGTTTCTTTTCGGCTTTCTTAGCTCGCTTTTTTTGATCCTTTTTTTCGAGCTTTGCCTTGAGCCTTGCCGCCTTTTTGGCACTCATTGAGTGGGAATATTTTTTCTCCTTGGAGGGCAGCACTCTTATTTTTATAAACAGCACACGCACGAAGAGGGCGACCTCGCCGCTGTACTCTACCGTAACGGTTGCCTTCAGCGTAAGGAGAAATATGAGAAACAGAAGGATACATCCGAAAATTACCATATCTTCCTCCTTTCGCTTTTACTCATTTTAGTATTTGTTTCCCCGTAAAAATTATTCCTCGTCGGGGGAGCCTTCTCCCGCGGAGGTGTCATCGTCCATAGAGAGCTGACCGTCCTCCTCTAAGATGGGCGCGTCCTCCTTGGGAGGAAGCATTATCTCGGTCTCGGGAAGCTCGGTAAGCGAGCGCAGACCGAAGACACGGAGAAATTTTTCGGTGGTTGCGTAGAGCATAGGTCTGCCAGGGGCGTCAAGCCTACCGCAGGCTTCGATAAGCGCCTTGTCTATAAGCGAGTTTACGGCATAGGAGCTGTCAACTCCGCGCACTTGGTCGATAAAGCTGCGGGTAACGGGCTGATTGTAAGCCACGATGGCAAGGACCTCCATTGACGACGCCGACAGATTTCCGCCGCGGCGGATTCCCAGCGCCTCTCTTATGTAGGGCGCGTATTGCTCCTTGGTACAGAACTGGCAGGTGTCGTCGAAGGTAAGCAGAGCTATACCACGCTTACTTCCCTCGGAATTGTATTCCTCGCTCATATGCTTGATGAGGGTCTTGGTGTTGCGGAGGTCAAGCCCCAGCACCTCGGCTATTTTTTCATATTTTACGGGATAGCCCGCGGCGTAGAGTATCGCCTCGATAGCGCCCTCTATGCTTTTTATCTGCTCCATGCCGTTAGTGTCGGCGGGAGCCTTTACTGTTTTTTCGTCAGCCATATTTTTTACCTTTCTGAGGATGCGTTTTTCTGTTCTTTTCTTGAAAGAAAAGAACCAAAAGAACTTGCAAAGTATAAGTTATGATTAGACTAAGCTTGCGCGTTGACTTTAGTTAACCTCATGCCTCTATTGTCAGCTGTTCCTCCTGCTTAGTATCAAGCAGGTACTCGCTTTCCTCAATATCCTCGGCGTTGGCGTTAAGAATAAATCTTGTGGACGCTCCCAGAAGCGCGTTCTCACCGTCCCACTCGCCCTCCGCGCTGTCGGATACCAACAGCTTACGAACCTTGATAAGCTCAAGCACTCCAAGGAAGGAGGCTATCATATCGGGAAGCGTGGCTTCGCTCATAAGCAGCTCCTCAAGGGATGCCGCCCCCTGACTCTCCACCCTCTTGATAATGGAAACTATTTTTATCTCAACGGGAATGATAGGCTTGCTTATCATAGGCTTGAAGGTGGTGGTCGCCGCCTTCTCCATTGCGTTGTTGTAGGCTATGATACGGCGTACCGCCGCGCAAAGGGCGGTCACGTCCTGGTCGTGCACGTAGGTCTTGTCCACCGATATCTCGTCGGTGTCCTTTACCATTCGCCCACTGTAAAAGGCGTACATAGGCGTGAGCTTCTGCACTGCCTCCTTTGCCTGAGAGTAGCGAAGCAGAGCATCCGTAAGAGTGGCTCTTGGGTCCTCGCCGTTCTCCTCGGGCTTGGGCAGCAGCATCTTGCTCTTTATAAGCATTAGCTCGCTCGCCATCACGATAAACTCCGAGGCGACCTCCATATCAAGCTCCTGCGCTCTTGTGATGTATTCCACGTACTGGTCGCAGATGAGAGCTATGGGGATATCGGTGATGCTCACTTTATTCTTTTGTATAAGTGTCAGGAGCAGGTCAAGAGGACCCTCAAACTGCTCAAGCTTGTAGGTAAGCTCGTTCATAATACCTCGGAAGATTTTTTATCAATAGTATAGCAGGAAAAATATATTCATCCAATCCTTTTGGGAAATTCCGAAAATGAAGTAGAACAGGTCAAGTATATATCCCGAAATAAAGGAAAGTACGGGGGTGATAACGCCCAATGCCAGAAGCGCCAGCAGGGCGAAGTAGATGTAGCGCTCGTACTGCACTATCTTGAAGTAGAGATTGGGGGGCAGGAACATATACATTACCTTCGAGCCGTCAAGAGGCGGGATGGGGAGCAGATTGAATATCGCCAAGCCCACGTTGAGCTGTATTCCCGCGCTGAGCAGAAGGTAGACGAAGGAAAATATATTCTTTACGAAGGTGTCCGAAAGCAGAGCCGTGTTAGCTCCCAGAACAAGGCAGAACACCTTTAGCAGCCCCGTGAATATGAGCGCCAGCAGAAGATTTGAGGCGGGTCCCGCTACGGCGGTTATAGCCATATCCCGACGAGGCTTCTTGAAATATCTTGTATTTATGGGAACGGGCTTTGCCCAGCCGAAGCCGAAGCAGAGCATACATAAAAAGCCGATAGGGTCAAGATGCTTTATGGGATTGAGGGTGAGTCTGCCAAGGCTCTGTGCCGTGGGGTCGCCAAGCTTGTTGGCGGCGTATCCGTGAGCCGTTTCGTGAACACAGAGCGCCAGCAGTATTATAGGCAGAGCAAGCAGGACGCTTGCCACAGCCCATTTTATGGTTTCCGCGTCGCCTTGTCTGAAGGCGGAAAAAAGGTCAAGTAACATAATTTTCTCCCAAATATAAAGAGTTCATTAAAGAACGTCGTTTCTTATAATGTCCTCGTAGCTCTCTCGGCGAACCGCCACGCGAGCCTTGCCGTCCTTTACCATTATTACGGGGGGGCGGGGAAGTCTGTTGTAGTTTGACGCCATAGAGTAGTTGTACGCCCCCGTTACGAGCACAGCGAGAACGTCGCCGCGACAGGGCTTCTGTATAAGCATATTTTCGCCCAGCAGGTCGCCCGACTCGCAGCATCTGCCCGCAAGGGTAGCGCGGTAGTCGCGGGGCGCGTCTGCCTTGCTTGCGACAATGGCGGTGTATTGGGATTGATAGAGGGCGTATCTCGGGTTGTCGGGCATACCGCCGTCCACGGACACGTAATTGCGAAATCCGGGTATCTCCTTCACCGAGCCTACGGTGTAGAGTGTAGCCCCCGCCGCCGCTACAAGCGAGCGTCCGGGCTCAAGGATAACGCGGGGCATTCTGATGCCGTGCTCAGCGCAGTAGCCGCGCACTATCTTGGCGATATCGGCAATAGCACTGCCGTAATCTATCTCTCTGTCGTCCTCGGTGTAGCGAACCCCAAGTCCGCCCCCGAGATTAAGCTCTCTTATCTCAAAGCCGCACTCTGCTTTTATATCGGCTATAAAACGTACCATTATGTCGGCGGCATCGGCGAAGGGTTCTATATCAAATATCTGCGAGCCTATGTGGCAGTGCAGACCTATAAGCTCAACTCCCTTGGTGGAGAGAGCCTTTTTTACTATGTCCATAGCCTGACCTGTAACGATAGCCGAACCGAATTTTGAGTCAACGTTGCCCGTAACTATGGCTCTGTGAGTATGGGGGTCTATGCCGGGAGTGATGCGCAAAAGGATGCCCTGAGTGATGCCTCTGCGTACCGCTTCTGCGGAAACCGCGGTAAGCTCGTCAAGGTTGTCCACAACAAATCTGCCTACACCCATATCCATAGCGTCACGGATGTCGCGGTCGGTCTTGTTGTTTCCGTGGAAATATATGCGCTCCGCGGGGAAGCCTGCCGCCTTGGCGGTATAAAGCTCGCCTCCGGATACGCAGTCAACGCCCATCCCCTCCTCTGCGGCTATCTTATAAATACCCGTGAAGCAGAGAGCCTTTGAGGCGTAGAGAGGGAGCGCGTCGGCACCGAACTCCTCGGTAGCGGCGCGAAGATACTCGCGGCAGTTTGCTCTTATTACGTTTTCGTCAAGTATATAGGCGGGAGTGCCAAACTCGCGCGCCAGCTCGACGGCATCAGCACCGCCGATGGAGAGATGTCCTTTTTCGTTTACGTCAAAATGGCTGTGTATTATCATGATTTTACCTTGGTATATGTTTATTTTATTTTTACGTCGCTCAGCTTAGTGGGAACCGCGGTCACGAGTGATGGGTCGAGATGGTCAACTATATCGACTCTGACGGGAGTGATCACTCCATTCTCGTACTCAAAAATATTTATAGCCGAGTTGCGGACGAACTGTACGTCGCCTATGCGCTCCGCGCCCCATCCCCGAGAAAAGCAGTCGATGGCTCTTACGGGAGTTGCGTGGCTTGCGAGCAGGATCGTTTTTTTGTCGTTTTCTTTTGCCAGACGACAAACGAAATCAACTATTCTTGCATAAAGCTCGGCAACCGATTCGCCATTGGTGCATCTGGCGTTTGCAATGTCCATTCTCCACGTGGTGAATGCTTCTGTGTATCGCTCGTATATATCCTCTACCTTCATCGCCTCCCAGCTTCCCGCATATATCTCACGAAGTCCTTCGGTGTCGTTTATGGGCAGACCGAATTCCTTTGCTATGGGCTCTGCGGTGCTATGAGCGCGCAAAAGGTCGCTCGAATATATGACGTCGGGCTTCTCACCTATCTTACGCAGATATTTTGCGGCACACTCCGCTTGCTGTCTGCCAAGGTCGGTAAGCTCAAAATTGCTGTGCCCCGCAAATCGGCTTTGAAAGTTTGCCGCGCTTTGTCCGTGGCGTATCATTATAAGTCTTGTCATATTTTAGTATGGCGGAAGATGGTCTTCCACAGCTCCTCCTTGCCTTCTCCCTTGAGTGCGGAGAAGGGAATTACGGGCGCGCCCTTCACTAAGGGGTGAGCAGCTATCGCCTCAAGATTTTTCTTCTTCTCGGTAGCGTTCAGCTTGTCGGTCTTTGTTGCCACCACCACGAAGGGAAGCTCTGCCGCGGCGAGGTAATCAAGCATCATCTCGTCATCCTTTGTTGGACCTATGCGGCTGTCGATGAGCTGAATTACAAGCTCCAAGCGGTCGATATTTTTGTTGGAGGTGAAATATCCGTCGGTAAGTGCCGACCACTGCTTTTTGTCCTCAAGAGTGCGCTTGGCAAAGCCGTAGCCGGGCAGATCCACGAGAAAGAGCTTCTTGTCTACCTCGTAGAAGTTGATGGTTATGGTCTTTCCCGGCGCGGAGCTGACACGCGCCAGACTCTTTCTGCCCAGCAGAGTATTTATAAGAGAGCTTTTGCCCACGTTTGAACGACCCGAAAAGGCTACCTGAGGTATAGGGTCGCTGGGTATCTGGCGGGGCTGCCCCGCGCTTATTTTGAGGACGACATTCTGTGTGTTTAATGCCATTGTTGCCTCCGTTTTAGTTAGAATTATAAACGATTTTTCTGTTCTTTTCTTGAAAGAAAAGAACCAAAAGAACTTCCGAAGGGGGAGTGTTTTATTGTAAGCCTTTTTGTTTGTGCGCTGACACATTAGCCTTCCCCAGCGGGGAAGGGGGACCGCGACAGCGGTGGATGAGGAGGACAAAATTATATATTATTTGCTGGTGATAGCAGATATTTTTGTGCTTTATAGGAGCAAAGATTTACATAGACTATACCCGCGCTCTCCTCATCCGTCACTCCTTGCGTCGTGCCACCTTCCCCGCTGGGGAAGGCTTACGTTACATTTTATTAAAATAGAATTTTTCTTGGTTTTTTATCTTTTTTTCGCTCTGGCGGGAACGCTATGCTCTGTATGGATACGGGGTGCTGCAAATTCGCTCTTTTTCTCCTCTTCCTTTACGCTCTCTGTCTTTGCCTTAAGCTGGGGGCAGAGGGCGTGGCGGAGCACGTCGCTTGCCTTGCGGCAGGGAATGAAATTCAGTCCCTCTATGACTGCCTTGTCGAGCTCGTGGAGATTTCGCATATTATCCTCGGGAATGAGCACGTCGCGGACTCCGTAGGTGAGCGCCGCCATAGTTTTTTCCTTAAGTCCTCCTATGGCGAGGACGTTACCGCGGAGCGATATCTCGCCCGTCATTGCCACGTCGCGCCTTACAGCTCTTCCGCTCAGGGCGCTGACAAGGGCTGTCAGCATAGTAACGCCCGCGGAGGGTCCGTCCTTGGGAACCGCTCCCTCGGGGAAGTGTATGTGTATATCCTTGGTCTTGTGGAAATCCTGCTCGATGCCGTATTCGGCGGCTATGGAGCGCACGTAGCTTACGGCAATTTTTGCCGATTCCTTCATTACGTCACCAAGAGAGCCAGTAAGCTCCAGCTTACCGCTTCCATCAAGCACCGCTACCTCTACCTTGAGCACGTCACCGCCCGATTCTGTATAGGCAAGTCCGTTGACCGCTCCTATCTCGTCGGTGTCCGAAATGCGCTCGGGGATGAGCTTGCGGGGTCCTAAGTATTCGGAAATATTTTCTGCCTTTATCTTTATGCTCTTGAGCTCGCTGTCCTCAACGAAGCGCTTCGCTCCCTTGCGGGCAAGCTCCGCTATGCGGCGCTCAAGACTGCGCACGCCCGACTCGCGGGTGTAATAGTCTATTATCTCACCTATGGCAGAGTCGCTTATGCTAAGCATCCTGCGGTCAAGTCCGTGGCGCTTAAGCTGCTTAGGTATAAGGTGATGCTTGGCGATAGCCGTTTTTTCGGTCTTTGTGTAGGTCTTAAGCTCGATTATCTCCATTCTGTCAAGCAGGGGCTTGGGAACGGTGTCCAGCGTATTCGCGGTTGCTATAAACAGACAGTCCGAGAGGTCAACGGGAAGCTCCACGAAATGGTCGCGGAACGCGTGGTTCTGCTCTCCGTCAAGCACCTCCAAGAGGGCGGAGGAGGGGTCGCCGTGGGAATCACGGGTCAGCTTGTCTATCTCGTCGAGGAGCATCAAGGGGTTCTTGACCTTAGCCTGAGTGAGGGCGTTGACTATTCTACCCGGCATAGAGCCTATGTAGGTCTTGCGGTGTCCGCGGATGTCAGCCTCGTCACGCACGCCGCCAAGAGAAACACGCACGTATTTGCGCTTCATAGCTCTTGCTATGGACGCGGCGATAGATGTCTTACCCACACCCGGAGGGCCTACAAGGCAGAGTATCTGGTTTTTCAGCTCGGGATTGAGCTGCTTTACCGCCAAAAATTCAAGTATTCTGTCCTTGACCTTATCAAGCCCGTCGTGGTCGGCGTCAAGTATTTTTTTCGCCGCCTTGATGTCAAGTCTGTCCTTGGTGGAGGCGCTCCACGGTATCTCAAGACAGGTGTCAAGGTAGGAGCGGATGACCGTAGCCTCGGAGGAGCCGTAGGGAGTTTTCTGCATTCTCTCGGCTTCCTTGAGCAGCTTCTCGCGCACCTCGTCGGAGCATTTGAGCGCCATTATCCTGTCGTAATATTCGTCAGCCTCGTCGCTCTCGCCAAGCTCCTCGCGGATAACGCGTATCTGCTCGCGGAGGTAATATTCCTTCTGGTTCTGGTTGAGGTTGGAGCGCACCTTTTTGTGTATCTTCATCTCGCAGTCAAGAAGCTCGGCTTCCTCTCTTATAAGAGAGATAAGCAGCTCTATGCGGCGAAGGGGATCGAAGCATTCAAGCACCTTTTGCTTGTCGGTATGCTTGACCAGAATATTAGAGGCTATAAAGTCGGCAAGGAGGGCAGGGTTCTTTATGGAACGGGCGGTGGAGAGCATATCGTCGCTTACCGAGGGGAGGTTAGCCGTAAGGTGCTCCGCCTCGCTGAGCATAGCTCTGCAATACGCCTGACTCTTGACCGAATCCTCGTCCGAGAGGGATATGGATTTGCATATAGCCTCGGCGCAGATATAGTTAGCAAACTGATGAAATTCGGTGACCGCCGCGCGGGAGTAGCCCTCGGTGATGATGCGCATATTTCCCTCGGGGGTCTTGACCGACTGCTTTATTTTGGATACCGCGCCCACACGGAAGAGGGCGGAGGGTGTAATTTTGCTTGCCGATAGGTCGGAGACCGAGCAGATAAGAACGGGGGAGTCGGTCTCAAATGCCGCCTCGGCGGCGTGCACGCAGAGTTCGTCGCTAAGCTCGAAGCTCAGTGTTACACCGGGGAAAGCCACAGCGCCCTTGAGCGCGATGACGGGCAGGGTTATCTGTTCTATTTTTTCTATGTATTTAGCCATTTATAATTCCTTTCAAGGGGAGTATATGCCCAAAAATGGACAGACTTTTCAATATATTATATATTATAGCACAAATCCATATAAATTTCTACTATTTTAATAAATATTTCACATTTGTCTACGCGCTATGTTCGCACAGCACCAAATTTTTAAAGTTTAGGTCGAGCGCTTGGCTACGTACAGTATCCAATAGTTTTAAAGTTTTGGTCGAGCTTTTTCAAAAGCTCGCGGGTACTTAGGGCGGCGCCCTAAGTCGCTGACTGCGGTCAGCGAAATACTCTTTTGGTGTTTCTTTTTTGTTTCTTTTTTCTTTGCACCTTTAGCGTCAAAGAAAAAAGATAAAGACGCAAAGCGGCTTCTTTAATCACGTATAGGTGTTCCGTCCTTTGACATCGATGGACCAAAACCTTCTGACTGTTGCGAACATAGTGCGCTAAAAAATATTTTTCATCCGCTCACCCTGACATTTGTATGACATTTTTGTTTTTTTATGTTCAAAAATCACAAAAAGCTTTTATTGGTCCGTGGCTTTTTTCTATTGTGTAGCTTTTTCGACGAATTTTTCAGTAAAAAATCGTATAATTTTCACTATTTACAAATCGTTTCCGTTGGTGTATAATACGAATGCTGTCGGCGGCACCAACTCCACAGCGTCACGCACAACTGCATTCTCCGATGCGGAATATCAATCTTATGATATCAACACGATCGGCAGAGTCCACGGTTGTGCTTTTTTTAAAAAAATTTTCAAAAAACCCTTGACAAAGGGGCAGAGGTGTGGTAAAATAACTCGACAAAGAAGCAGAACTCTCCGTTCTCACCGTATCGCAAGAGGCGCATCACGGTTCAATATGCAAGCTCGCTCCCGCAGTGTCGGGGGTGTATTGTGTGCGGAGATTCTCTTCGCGCAATTTTTTTGCTTTTTCGCAAAAATGGAGGTGTATTTAGTATTAGCGCAAAAGATATGTTGGTCAATGAGGAGATCAAGCTGAAGGAAGTAAGGGTCATCGGTGTTGATGGCGAGGCAATCGGCATAATGAGCTCCGACGACGCACTCAGGCTCGCTTATGACAAGGGCTACGATCTGGTCCTTATGGCTGCTCAGGCTCAGCCCCCCGTATGCCGTATAATGGATTACGGTAAATATCGCTTTGAACGCGATAAGAAGGAAAAGGAAGCCAAGAAGAAGCAGACTATCGAGCTTAAGGAAATTCAGCTTTCCTGCAGAATAGACACTCACGACTTTGAAACAAAGGTAAGACACGCTCAGAAATTCCTTGAGAGCGGTAACAAGGTCAGGGTAGTAATGCGCTTTAAGGGACGCGAAATGAGCCACATGGCAATAGGTCAGGAGATAATGCAGAGATTTCAGGACGCATGCTCCGAGCTTGGCAATGTGGATAAGGCACCCGTTCTCGACGGACGTCTGCTCTCAATGGTAATAGGTCCCGCAAAACAGAAATAATTTTGTTCATAATCAACGGAAGACCGTTATTTTATGATAGATGGGCGAAAGCCCCAGTCTGAATGAAAAAAAGGAGTAAACTTAAAATGGGAAAGATCAAGACACATAAAGCATCTGCTAAAAGATTCTCTGTTACCGCTTCGGGTAAGGTAAAGATGGGACACTGCCATCACAGACATAACACAGGTCTTAAGACCGCGAAGAGAAAGAGACATCTTCGTTCCAGCGCAATCCTCAGCGAGTCTATGACCGCTAACATCAGAACACTTATCCAGAAATAATCGAGAGTAACATAGGAGGGAATTTAAAATGGCAAGAATCAAGGGCGCTATGATGACGCGCAAGAGAAGAAATAAAGTACTCAAGGCTGCGAAGGGCTACTGGGGCGCAAAGTCCAAGCACTTCAAGATGGCTAAGCAAGCCGTTCTCAAGAGCGGAAACTATGCTTTCGCAGGCA
>JAEIGA010002110.1_pt1 | contig 31768 bp, 26 predicted proteins | sample 9270691 | NCBI WGS metagenome assembly JAEIGA01 (sample SAMN17057246, study PRJNA624740) | gut metagenome | biome: biome; isolation source: fecal sample | host: Bos grunniens | place: China: Xizang | collected 2019
AAAGATCACCGTCTACACCACCCGCCCCGACACCCTTTTCGGTGCGACCTACATGGTGCTCGCTCCCGAACATCCCGCCGTTGACCGCATCACCACCGCCGAATGCAAAGATGCCGTCGAAGCATACCGCAAAGCTGCTTCCCTCAAAAGCGACCTCGACCGCGCGGAACTTTCCACCGAAAAAACCGGTACTTTCACCGGAGCTTATGCCATCAACCCGGTCAATGGAGACAAAATCCCCATCTGGATCGCCGATTATGTCCTCATCAGCTACGGAACCGGCGCCATCATGGCGGTCCCCGCTCACGATACCCGCGACTTTGAATTCGCCCAGGTGTTCAACATCCCCGTGAAGTGCATCATCGCCCCCGATCCGGAAGCCGCCGCCGCCGAAAATGCTGACGTCGAAGCCATCCTCGCCGGCAAAGCCTGCTGGACCGGCGAAGGCAAAATGATCAACTCCGCCAATTCCGACGGCCTCGACCTCAACGGTATGTCCGTCGCTCAATCCAAACCCGCCGCCACCGCATGGCTCGCCGCCAGAAATCAGGGCAAAGAAGCGGTCAAATACAAACTCCGCGACTGGCTCTTCAGCCGTCAGCGCTACTGGGGCGAACCGTTCCCCATCATCCACTACGAAGATGGTTCGGTCGAACTCGTCGATGAAGCCGAACTCCCCGTCCGGCTCCCCGAAATGCCCGACTTCAAACCCGCCGCCACCGGCGAACCGCCGCTTTCAAAAGCCGCCGATTGGCTCAACTACACCGACCCCAAAACCGGTCGCCGCGGTCGCCGCGAAACCAATACCATGCCCCAGTGGGCCGGTTCCTGCTGGTACTATCTGCGTTATCTTGATCCCAAAAATGATTCCGCTGCATGGGATAAGGAGATCGAAAAATACTGGATGCCCGTCGACCTCTACGTCGGCGGTGCTGAACACGCCGTGCTGCACTTGCTCTATGCCCGCTTCTGGCACAAGGTCCTCTTTGACCTCGGATATGTTTCCACCAAAGAACCCTTCCAGAAACTCGTCAATCAGGGCATGATCCTCGGTATCAGCTACAAAGATCCCAGAGGCGTACTCGTCCCCACCGATCAGGTCGAATTCACCCCCAACGGCCCCATCCGCAAAGCCGACGGCGCCAAACTGGTCGAATTCCCCGCCAAAATGTCCAAGAGTCTCCGCAATGTCGTCAACCCCGACGATGTCATCGCCGCCTACGGCGCCGACAGTATGCGCCTCTATGAAATGTTCATGGGACCGCTCGAAGCCACCAAACCCTGGAACACCACCGGTGTCGAAGGTGTCCATCGCTTCCTCAAACGCGCCTACCGTGTTATTTCCCAGACTCCGCTGACCGATCAGGAGCCCTCCAAAGAACTGATGCGCACCATCCACGCCACCTTGAAAAAAGTTTCCGCCGATCTGGAATCTTTCGGCTTCAATACCGCCATCAGTGCCCTCATGGTCTGCCTCAACGATCTGGCAAAATGTGAAACCATGCCCAGATATGCCGCAGAAATTTTCACCATCATGATCGCTCCGTTCGCCCCCCACCTCGGTGAAGAACTCTGGCAGTACCTCGGACATAACGATTCCATCACCTACGTCCCCTGGCCGCAGTATGATGAGAAATATCTCGTCCTCAGCGAAGTCGAAGTCCTCGTTCAGGTCCTCGGCAAACCCAAGGCCCGGATCATGATGCCGGTCGACTGCTCCGCCGATGATGCCAAAGCGATCGCTCTGCAAAATGAAGCCGTTATCGCCGCCATCGCCGGTAAAGAACCCCGCAAGGTCATCTACGTACCCGGACGCCTGATCAATATCGTTATCTGATAACCAAAAGGAGATCGCGATGAAATACCTCTTCTGCAAATTTACACTTCTGTCACTCGCCCTCGGCGCACTCCTGTTCGCCGGGTGCGAACAGCTTACCCTCGACAACGGTAAATATGAGACCTCTCTCCCCGGCAGAGAAGATTTCGCCGCAATTTACGAAGACTTGATCTTCATCCGGGTCAGAGAACCCTCCGAAAACCCCTCCAGCAACAACTATTGGGACTGGGCAGGTAAATTCAAAATCGAAGAAGATGGCCATATCCGGCTGAAAATGCCCCGCGAACTCGCCCGCAAATGGGACTTCCATTTCGACTTCTATCGCAGAAACGGCATGATCACCGTCTATGACCTCGATGCCGAAAACAGCTACAATCTTCGTTTCCGCCCTGCCTCCGCCCAGCAGAGAAACGATAACTATCATCCACAATTTCAGGGAGGAATCCCCGCATATAGATAATTTATCCGCTCTCATAGCTCAGCTGGACAGAGCAGCTCCCTCCTAAGGAGCAGGTCGTGCGTTCGAATCGCACTGAGAGCACCATTTACTTTCTTTTCACGGGAAAAGAAAGTAAAACAAAGAAAAGCGAGTTATCGCGGCACTCCGTTGTCGTGCCTTGATCGGTTTTCGGGTTGATTTCACGGGAAAAAAAAGAGTAATACAGGCGGCGTATTGCAACGGCAGTTTGGATTTTGTCGAGGCAGATGTGAGGGAGTGGACTACTGTCCTCGACCGAACAGATGTCCGATGACAAGGTCCAAAATGGCAAGCAAGACACCGCCGCGACAAAGAAAAGCGAGTTATCGCGGCACACTCCGTTGTCGTGCCTTGATCGGTTTTCGGGTTGATTTCACGGGAAAAGAAAGAATAACTTTCCTGCGAAGCAGGCTGTGCGGCGGTCAGCCGCACCACCAGCGATATTGTTTGCAAGATGGTTGATCCACCCGGCACGATGATCGTTGAGTAGGGTGCGTTTTGCAAGTGAGAGCCGATAGAAGCGTACTGACGTACGCAACTGGAGGATCGAACGAAGCAAGGCGCGAAAATGCTCGACGAGGGCGTGCCGAACGTAATATTTTTAGAAAAAGGGAAGATTTTTTATGAGAGGTAGAGTTGCGCTGACATTTGTATTGTTGATACTGCTGATTGCGGCGGTTGTATTCGGTGTGTCGTACAGTTTCAACAATGTTCCGAGTTTCAAAGAGTTGTTTTTTGCTTCGACGGCGGAAACGCTGGGCAACGTCGGACCGGAAGCGGAAGAGACGATCGCCAAACGCGGCGAATTCACCGCCCGGGTCTCCATGTGGATATTTGTCTCTATCACCATATTGCAGTTTATTGCGGTGTGGATCGGATATGCGGTGGTTTCCAATATCAAACTTGGCAAGGAAGAGCCGGAATTCAAATTGAAAAATCTGGAAAACTCCGAAGTTTTCTTTGATGTTCCGCTTTACTTCGGATTGTTTGGTACGGTGTCGGCGTTTCTGGTCATGACCTTTTCACCGCAGAGCAGCCGTCTGATCGCCTACAGTTCGACGTTGATCGGTATTATTTTCAGTTTGATCCTCCGGGTTTCGTTCCAATATCCCCTGCGCCGCAAACTCATGCGTGAACAGTATGAAGCAAGCAAAGGTATTGACAAGTGAATAAATCGCTTCTGATCGTAATCTGTGACTTTCTTGTTTCAGCCATGCTGACGATGATGACCGGCATGGTTCCAGCCCATTCCGGCGGTACCGGTGTCGGCTTGGACGAGAACACCACCAAATTGCTTTTGAGCGAACTTGATGCGCACCGTTCCGAATTGGAAAAACTCCGGATGCACCTCAAGGAAACTATTGAAAATTCCGGCAGCAATCCGAAACTCGATGCCGAATTGAAGCGGCTTACCATGGAACTTGCCCGCAACAAAGTCCAGCAGGACAAACTTCGCGCCCAGCTCCAGTCCACTCCGAATAACACCGGCAAACTCACCGAAAAAGAGCTGCAAAAGCGCCTCGATGAAGAAAAAACCCGCCGTGCCGCCTTGGAGATCGAACTCAAAGACAAGCAGTCCGATCTGCATCACACCAAAGAAAAGTTGAGCGATGCCAAAGCGCAGATCAAGGTCAATGCCCGCGATCTTGCCGCCAGTCGGCGGGATCTTTCCAAGACCCGGGATGCGCTGGCGAAAACCAGCGAAGCGCTGGTCGATATGACCCGCACCCACGTTGACACCCAGAGAAAACTTGCCAAAGCCGAAAGCGAAATCGAATCCGGCAAAAGTGAGATCCGGCGCCGCGACGAAGAGATCAAACGCAAAAGTGCGGAGTTGAAAATAAGTGCCGCAAGATTGAGTTCCGCTCAGGGCGAAAACCGTTCCATGCAGAGCAAACTTGCCTACACCACCGGTCAGCTCCGGGTGAGAGAACGGGATTACGCCGGACTGCAGGATCAGTTGAGCCGGGCGCAGGGCGAATTGATGGTGGAAAAACTTTCCGCCGCCGAAATGCGCGCCCGCAGCGAAGAGCTGGGCAAAACGCTGAAAACTGCCGTCACCCAGCTTTCCGCCACCTCTGCCGAACTCAAACGCGTCTCTAAAGATAAAACCGTTGCGGAAACCAAATTGGCAAGCATCCAGCAGATCACCAACGAATTGATCCAGCAGAGTGCCCGCAAACGCAGTGATGTGATCGCCAATTATGGAAATTCGGTGATAAACCTCAATTGCCGCATTTCCGAGGAGAAAATTTTCGGTGTCCACACCGGCGACGGCAGTTTCTTCCTCCCGGTGGTTGATTTCAGCGGCAGAAAACTAATTGTCGGCACCTTGAATAAATTTGCCGGAGATTCCAATACTGCGTTGAGTTTCAACAAAGTCAAAGAGGTGTTGTTCACCGCGCAATCCCCCGGCCCCAAAAGCATCCGGAAACGCATTGCTTCTCCGATACTTCTGCTGCCTTCAGAAATGCGCGCCGCCGCATTTGAATACGATGCCGGAGACCGCAAAGCTCTGCCGCTGTTGACCTTCAATGCCTTGCAGGAACGCGGACTTGACGGATTGTATTTATTCAAATGCACATCTCTCGGCCGGGAAAGTGCGGTGCTTGACGGCCGCTGTTCATTGTCCATGGTTCCGGGCGAAACGCAGATGTTCATCCGCAATGCCGGACGTGCCAACAATGAATTGCGCGCAGAACCGGGCGACTTCATCCTCTCAAGAGAGGGGCAGTTTGTCGGTATTATCGTTGACCATGACCAGAATGATTCCGGCAGGGTCCGGGGCGTCAGAGCGGCACTTTTTGCTGACGGCAAAGCCTGGGACAATGCGGAAGCGATCCCGACGGTCAAAAAACCCGGCTCCGCCTATTACAATGATTTTGCCAAAAAAATGAGTGACCTCCGCCGGAAAATACCGGCAGATTCAAGGCGGCGTTAATGGATAATTACAATACAGAGAGCTTTTCCGGCGAAATCAAAAATACCGGCAATCCGGAAACGGTCACCGTTTTCGGCGATCCCGGCAACAACGATCCGTCGCCGTCAGTTGATCTGCTGCGTGAACAATATGACATCCCCGGCGGGGATGATTTAAAACATTACGGCAAATTGAAACTGATCGGTCTTGGCGGTATGGGAATGGTTTTTCAGGCCAAGGACCAGACTCTCCAGCGTAAAGTCGCACTTAAAGTTTTACGTGCGGACTTCCGCAACCGCAATGCCAGCGTCAAAAAGTTCATCCGGGAAGCCCGGATGACGGCAAAGATCGACCATCCCAACATCGTTCCCATCCACCGGATCGGAGTATCAGAGCAGGTCGGGGTCTATTTTACCATGAAACGGATCCACGGAGAAGATCTCCGGGAAATTTTTGAGAAACTTGCCGCCGGAAACGAAAAAGCCATTCAAAACTACACCCTGCGCCGATTGCTCAATATCTTCATCGCCGGATGCAACGGTGTCATCGCCGCCCATGCCCGCGGTGTACTTCACTGCGACCTCAAACCCGGCAACATCATGGTCGGGCGCTTCGGTGAAGTGCTGGTGCTGGATTGGGGCGTCGCCCGGGACCGCATCCCGGCAGGCCCCTACCGTCCCGGAGAAGAACGTTTTTCACCGGAAGATCGCCCGATCGAAGGAACTCCGGTATTCATGGCTCCGGAATTGCTGTGCGGCGAAGTAAATTATCCGGACGAACAGACCGATGTCTACGGCATGGGCGCCATTTTGTATACCATCATGACCCGGGGACGGCTGCCTTTCGATGCCGCATTGAGTGCCGACGAAGTCGTTCAAAAGGCGATCCGCGGCGATATCATTCCGGTCAGGCACAATCTCCCCCGCAAAGCAGTCTTCCACCACGAACTTGCCGCCATTTGCGAAAAAGCGATGGCGCGTGACCGGATGGAACGTTATCACAATGTTGAAGAATTACGGGATGATATTGAAAATTATCTCAACGGCTATCCGGTTTCCGCCTCGATGCCGACCATTTGGGACCGCTTCGTGAAATTGATCCGGCGCCGTCCGCTGATTCCGGCGGTGCTGCTGACCATTGCGCTGGCACTGGCAGGACACGTTGCCTTTGATGAATTGCAGGAATATATCGACAACCGGACGCTTCAGGAGATTATCGCCACCAGCGCAAGAGAGGCCAATGTCAACCGCCGTCTGGTGCTGCGCCGTATGAATACGCTGAAAAATTCAAAGCTTTCCGCCGAAGCCGCCGCCAGAATCCAGCAGAACATCCAATCCACCGCCGCCAACGCCACGGTGGAATACAACGTCGTCTTCGACGCTGCCAGCAGATTGAATCCCCAGAATCAGGAACAATTTCTGCGTTCCGGCGGAGCGGATATGTTTTACCGGGCTCTCCGGATGAATTGGCAGCTGAACAACCGGGCGATCATCCGGACCTTTTTCACCAGATGCCGTTCGCAATGGAATGAATTGTTCTCGATGGCGCGCCGCATCAATCCGGAACTTGACGAATTGGTCATCCGGATAAATGAGCAAATGAAAATAAAGAAGTAAACTTCATCTTTTTTAACAAGATAGAGTTGAAACTTGGCTCTTGCGGGTGTACATTATTGAAGATGTATTGTATTATTAAGCCCAACAGATATCAGGGAGCATATAAATGAAAACTTTTGAGGAATTGTTTGCAGAACTGCAGGCAAAAGCCAAAGCGGCTGACCCCGCCTCCGGAACGGTCAAAGAATTGGCCAAAGGAACCCACTTTATCGGTAAAAAGATCGTCGAAGAAGCCGGCGAAGTCTGGATCGCTTCAGAATATGAAGGCAAAGACCGGACCGCCGAAGAGATCTCTCAGCTCATCTACCATTTGCAGGTGATGATGATCGACCGTAAACTTGAACTCGAGGATATTTACAAGTACTTATGAATGACTTCATTGGAAATTTGAAACTGGCAGTCCCCAACAAGGGGGCTCTGTCCGAAGGTGCAGTTTCTCTGCTCCAGCGGGCAGGATACCGTTGTTCACGTTCCGGCCGCGAACTGGTGGTCAGCGATAACGAAAACGGTATCGATTTTGTCTTCCTGCGGCCGCGGGATATTGCGCTTTATGTCGGCAACGGCATCATCGATCTGGGCATCACCGGTATCGACCTCGCCGGAGACAGCGGCGCGGATGTCGAAGTGCTCTTCAAGCTCGGATTCGGCAAATCCCGTTACTGCTTTGCCACTCCCAAAGCCAAACACATGACCGTTGAACAGCTTAACGGATTGAGAATCGCCACCAGTTATCCGGATCTGCTCCGTGCCCAGCTTGCCAAGCGCAACATGGAATGCAAGATCGTCAAACTGGACGGTGCCGTGGAAATTTCCATCGCACTCGGCGTGGCGGATGCCATCGCCGACGTCGTCGAATCCGGTGCAACTCTGCGTGAAGCCGGTCTGGAGATCATCGGCGAACCCATGCTTCACAGCGAAGCCGTTCTCATCGGACGCAGCACTCAGGTCCTGGAAAACGCCGATGTGGCGAAACTCATCGCCCGTATCCGGGGTATTCTCATTGCCTCTGAATATGTTATGATCGAATACAACATCCCCCGCAACAAACTTGATGAAGCGTGCAAGATCACTCCGGGAGTCGAATCTCCGACGATCTCCCCGCTTTCTCATTCTGACTGGGTGGCTGTCAAAGCTATGGTCAAACGGCGTGGATTCAATGCGGTAATGGATGAACTTTACAGCATCGGCGGACGGGGAATCATCATTTCCGAAATCAGTGCCTGCCGTCTGTAAAAATATACAGGATATTCTAACTTATGGACGCAGAACAGATTTTGAAGCGGGCATACGAAGTCTTTGATACCGAAATCGAAGGCATCAATGCCGTAAGAGCCAAGTTGAGCGAATCTTTCGCCGAGTTGGTACAGCGGTGTTCCGATACCATCGACCGGGGTGGTAAACTGGTCATCACCGGTGTCGGAAAATCCGGATATATCGGTAAAAAAATGGCCGCCACTTTGAGCAGCGTCGGCAATCCGTCAGTCTTTATGCACCCGGTCGAAGCACGACATGGCGATTTGGGTCTGCTTCAAAAAGATGATCTGCTGATCGCCATTTCATACAGCGGAGAAACCGAAGAACTTCTGGCGGTGCTTCCGCCTGCCAAACGGCTCGGTGTTCCGCTGATCGCCATTGCCGCCAACAAGGAGTCTTCTCTGGGCAAAATGAGCGATTTCACCTTTGAAATGCCCGTCCCGAGAGAAGCGTGTCCTTTTAATCTGGCTCCGACGACCAGCACCACCGCACTTCTGGTACTCGGTGATGCACTGGCGATGGTTCTGCTCGATCAGCGCGGATTCACCAAATCCGATTACGGTCGGCGTCACCCCGGCGGTGCCATCGGCCGCATGGTGACCATGAGCGCCCGGGATGTGATGCGCAAACCGGAAAACAGCGCATTGGTAAAAGCCGATGCCATCGTCCGGGAAACCCTCTACGAAATGAGCCGCGCCCGCAGCGGAGCAGCGATCGTGGTCGATGATGACAACCGTCTGCTCGGTATTTTCACCGATGGCGATTTCCGGCGCCGTGCCGCCGATGATGAAGATGTCCTCAAGCGCAAAATGTCCGAGGTCATGACTGCCAATCCGGTGACCGTAAAAGCTGATTCCATGGTCGCCGAAGTGGTGAAAATTGTCGAATCCCGACGCATTGACGATCTGGTAGTGATCGATAATGACGGCAAAGTTGCCGGTTTTATCGACATCCAGGATCTGCCGGGATTGAAAATAATGTAATTGACAAGTTCAGGAGTATTACAGTATGCCGCGATCAATAAGCAAATGGTTTCTTGCCGGTATCGCCTTTTGCGTGATGCTGCCATTGGCGGCGACCGATGCGGAAGCTGAAGCCAAATATGATGCAGGCAGAAAACTGTATCTGAAAAACGATTACCGGGAAGCCGCCAAGTGCTTTGCCGACAGTTATATTCTGGCTGAAAGTTCCGCCATACGAGCCAACAGTCTGCTCGCCCAGATCGGTGCCTACCGGATGTGCGGACTCTATTACGAAGAGTTCAAGGCGATCGAACTGCTGCTGGACAAATATGCCGAATTCGGCAATTATCAGGAGCTGGTCGACCGGGAATTCGAGATCGGCGACGCATTTCACCGGGGACGCCGGGATCCGGCATTCTGGGCGTTGCGCTGGGTTCCGTGGCTGACCGGCCCGGACTACACCGAAGAGATCTACAAAAAAGCCTTGAAACGTGCTCCTTTTGCCTCCAAAGCGCCGCAGGCGATGCTCCGGCTCGCTCATTGGTACGAGATGGAGAACAAAACGACCGAATCGCTGGATACTTTGCGCAAACTGCTCAAAGATCACCCCAAGGCTCCGGAAAGCAAATATGCCATGCTCGCTCTCGGCAACGGACTTTTGGAAATCGCCAGAAACGGCGGTGACGGCGACGGCATGATGGTCAGCGAATCGCTGAAATATTTTCAGGCCTTTGCCGCAGAACACAAAGAAAGTACGGAATTGAACTTTGCCAAACGCAAGATCGCCGAAGCAAGAGATGTCCAAGCCGAAAATCTGTGGAATATGGCAGAATACTACCGCAACATCGGCCGTTCTGAAGTCGCCGCCCGCTATCTGGCCAAACTGGTGCAGAATTTCCCGGAAAGCCGCAGCGCCGCCGAAGCGGAAAAAGAGTTGACCCGGCTTGACCGCACCTATTTGCCCGGCGACTTCGCCCCGGCTCCTGAGCCGCGGCTGATGCCGATACACGCTTATCAGATTCCGGTTGAAGCCGAAAGAGAATTGATCTCCCCGCTCGCCCCGGGAACTCACTTCCTGCTGCCGGTGCCGGATCTCCAACTTGACAAACACAAACCTGCCGGGAGATGATCTATCATGAAGTATCTGTTTTATTCTCTCGTTCTGACTGCAGCGGTGTTCTGCGCCGGATGCGGTTACAAATTCGGTTCAACGATGCATCCGCAGATCACCAGCGTCGCCGTGGCGCCCGTGACCAACGAAACGCTCTCCTACAATGCTTCGGCGGTTCTGCGCCAGAAACTCACGGAACTTTTTACAACTGACGGTTCTTTGAAACTCAAATCCATCGGCAACGCCGATTGTATCGTCTATGCCAGGATCCTCAAGGTCTCATACAAAGAGAGCAGCGGTCATCTCCGGAGTGATGATGACTTCCTGCCCAACGAATGGACCGTCACGGCGGATGTCGAATACTCAGTGATTATCCCCGGCCGGGCCAAACCGCTTCTCGGCCCGCGTACCGTCTCCGGAAAAGCCGAATTTGTCAGCGATGCCGATTTGGAAAATTCCCGGCTCAACGGTGTGCGTCAGGCCTTGTTTGATGCCGCCCGGAGCATCGTTTCAAATTTGACCGAAGCCTGGTAAAATGAAAATAGATATTGCCAGAAAAAGTCAACTCTTTTTGCTGCTCTCCTTTGCCGCGCTGATTTTGGCCGGCACCGGATTGCTGCTGCTTCCCGGCGTATTGCCGGAGGGGCGACTGGCGTTTATCGATGCACTTTTCATGGCATGCAGCGCGGTCTGTCTGAATGGTCTTACCACCGTGCCGCTTACAGAATTCACCTTTGCCGGACAGCTGATCCTGCTGATCCTGATCCAGTTCGGCACCCTCGGCATCATGACCTTGAGTGCGATGGTGCTTCTGGTGCTGGGCAAGGGGTTGTCTTACAGCGAAACCTTGATAATAAGTTCGCTCAATGACCGCTTCACATTGCGGGGTACGGAATCACTCACCAAAACGGTCGTTCACTATACGCTGATGATGGAATTTCTGGGTATGCTCCTGATGATCCCGGGATTTCTGGCCGATGGCTGCGGCATACTTCATTCGCTGTGGTATTCGCTCTACTTCTCGATCGGCAGTTTCTGCAATGCCGGTATGGGGCCTCTGCCGCAAAGTGCGGCGCATCTCAATGTCTATGTCCGGATGATCTCGATCACGCTGATGATACTCGGCGGCCTCGGCATCTATGTCATCTACGATTTGAAGCAATATTTTCAGAAAAAGAAACAATTCCTCACTCTGCACACCCGGATCGTGGTGAGAATGGCAGGATGGCTGATCATTTCCGGAGCGATTCTGCTCTGGCTGCTCAGTCACACCGATTCGGAAACGGCCACCTTGGGTATTTTTGATTCGCTTTACCTTTCAGTTTCCGGACGGACGACCGGATATTCCACAGTCGATCCCGGCAGTCTCTCCGGCCCGTGCCAGATCCTGTTGATCGTGCTGATGCTCATCGGAGCTGCTCCCGGTTCAGCCGCAGGCGGCATGAAAACAACCACCGTCGCCGTGGTGCTGGCGGCGCTGCGGGCCTCATTCCGGGGCGATAACAATGTCATCATCAGCAACCGGACCATCGAATTGCGTACCGTACTGCGGGCATTCACCGTGATGGTGCTGTTCATCCTGCTCACCTGGGCGGGCACGGTTATTTTAAAAAGTCTGACTCCGGAATTGAACAGCACCAGCTGCTTCTTTGAATCGGCATCCGCCTTGAGCGCCACCGGATTGTCGACCGGAAACACCACCTTGCTCTGGGGAAACGGAGCCAAATTATTACTGATACTTTTTATGTTCGCCGGACGTATCGGACCGGTGACCATAATTTTGTTTTTCATCGGAAAAGAGAAAAAAGAGTGCCTGCGCTATCCGGAAGAACGGATCATCGTCGGCTGAAGAAAGAAGCAACAGGATAACACTATGGCAAGAAACAGTTATGCAGTTTTCGGCATGGGCTCATTCGGCAGCAAGCTGGCCCTGGCTCTGGCCCGTCAGGGCAACACAGTGCTGATCTGTGACAGCAATCCCCAGCGGGTCAACGAATTGCGGGACAAGGTCACGGAAGCTGTGATCGGCAACGTCAGTAATGAAGATGTCGTCCGGGAACTCAATGTCAGTAAATTTGATGCCGTGATCTTGAGTATGAGCGGCTATTTCGAAGATCAGGTTCTGGCGCTTACCCTGCTTAAACAGGAGGGTGCCAAAAAGGTGGTGGTCAAATCCAACAGCACCATTCAGGAACGGATTTTGTACCGATTGGGTGCAGACGAGGTCATCCAGCCGGAACTGGATGTCGCTGAACGGCTCTCCCGGAGACTTTCGCTCTCCAACATCACCGACATCTTTGAATTCCGCGGTTCCGCGATCGCCGACGTCATCGTTCCGGCACACCTCGGCGGCAAGCCGCTGAAAGAACTTGATTTGCGTAACAAATACAATATTACGGTGCTGCTGGCATGCAAAGGCGGCACCAATGAATGTGCGGTTGGTCCCGATACCATTTTGGAAGCGGGAGATCAACTGACCGTATTCGGAGCAGAAAAAGCAATTATTGAACTCTTCAAGGAGCGGTGAAAATTATGGGCGAATGTATTTTTTGTAAAATCGTAAACGGTGAGATCCCGGCGGCGAAGGTCTATGAAGATGATCTGGTGACAGCATTTCTGGACATTGCTCCGATTAACTTCGGGCATGTGCTGGTCATCCCCAAAGAACACCACCAATCCGTTTCCACGGTTCCGGAAAATGTCGCCGGCAGAATGCTCAAAGTGGCTTCCAAAATCGGCATCATCCTCAAGCGCCGGGAAGAGTACGATGCTTACAATCTTCACCTCGCCGACGGAACCGCCGCCGGTCAGGTGGTGATGCATGCCCACATGCACGTCGTGCCCCGGGGCGTGGAGGACAACTTCCGCTGGAACTGGCGCCAGCTCACCTATCCGGATGGCAGAGCCAAAGAGATGGCAGCTGAAATTGCGGAAAAATTGGCGGCGGCGCTCGACAAGGAGGATTGATCATGGCTGTTCGTACCGGGTGGATCATTTCATTGCTGACAGCGGTATTGAGTGTGATGCCGCTGTTCGGAGATGAGTTGGATAACTATTCCAAAACACTTGACCGGGTGGAAAACGGCTTCTGGAATGCAGCATTTACCAAAACCACCTCCACCCGCGAAAAGTATAAGAATATGTTGAATTCACTGCGGGAATGCGCCCGGCGGATCAACAAGCTGGAATATATCAACAGCGTACCGCGCAACAGCGGAGATCTGACCAGCAATGTGATCCGTATCAGCAATTTGTTCACCGATCACATGGCTTTCCGTAAGAAATTCGTGGTCTTCAGCAACCTCAAAAAAACCAATCTGGAAGTTTACCGCAAAGCCGTTGCCAAGGAAAAAGGACGCAGTTCACGAAGCCTCCCGATCGCCTATAAAGAGTTGTCTCCGACCGACTACCGGGAGTTTTTGAATAACGTCAAAGATGCCAATATCAGCATCATCGAAAAACGGCTTAACAGTATGAGAGAGTTCAACGGCAATCAGAGAGATTTTCTGATAAAAACCGCCGAATCATTTTATACCTGCATCACCGAATTGCGGTTGACCATATTGAAAATGCGTCAGCAGCATCCGGTGTTCATGCCTAAAAAAAATACAAGATAAACAGGAAATAAAACTATGAGTGAAGTCAGAACCCGTTTCGCACCCAGCCCGACCGGCTTTATGCATGTTGGCAACTTGCGTACCGCCCTTTACGCCTGGTTGTTGGCGCGTTCCCGTCAGGGTAAATTCATCCTCCGCATCGAGGACACCGATCAGGCCCGTTATGTCGAAAACGCCGTCGAAGTGATCTATGCCACCTTGAAAAGTGCCGGATTGGAACACGATGAAGGCCCGGATAAAGATGGCGGCGTCGGCCCCTACATCCAGAGCGAACGCCGCGGTCTTTACCGGCAATATGCCGAACAATTGGTGAAGTGCAACGCCGCCTACTACTGTTTCTGCGATAAATGCGAAGATGAGAATGAAGATGATATCCATGAAGCTTCCGCTTTGTGCCCCTGTGCTTCGATGGCGCCTGCCGACGCCGAAGCCCGGGTCAAAAACGGCGATGCCCATGTCATCCGTCAGCGTATCGACCGCACTCAAACATCTACATTCACCGACACCGTTTTCGGTGAGATCACCATCGAAAACAAAGTTCTGGACGATCAAATCCTGCTCAAGCGGGACGGTATGCCCACCTACAACTTTGCCAACGTGGTGGACGATCACCTGATGGGGATCACCCATGTCGTGCGCGGTTCGGAATATCTTTCCAGTACGCCCAAATACAATCTGCTCTATCAGGCATTCAACTGGGATATCCCGGAATATGTGCATCTGCCGCTGATCATGGGCCGGGATGCCGAAGGAAATGTTTCCAAACTTTCCAAGCGCCACGGTTCGGTCAGCTTCGAAAATCTGGTCTCCGAAGGCTATCTGCCCGAAGCCATCGTCAACTACATCGCTCTGCTGGGCTGGTCGCCCAAGAGTGACCGGGAAATTTTCTCCCTCGCTGAACTTGCCGAAAGTTTCAGCGTTGCCGGTTTGAATAAATCTCCGGCGGTCTTTGACTATGACAAACTGCGCTGGATGAACTCCGAATACATCAAAGCTCTTTCTCCGGCTGAATTCGCCGCCAAAGCGCTCCCTTTCACCTCCGTCGCCGACTCATTCCTCGCCGGAAGCTGGGACAAGATCGCCGCCTTGCTTCACACCCGGGTGGAAACCTTTGCCGACTGTCAGGAAAAGATCGCATTCCTGCTGGAACAGCCGGAGTACACCGTTGATCTGTTCACCCACAAAAAGAGCAAATCCGATCCGGCAAACACCGCCGCCGATCTGCCGCTCATCCGGGAAAAACTTGCCGCGATCGCCGATTGGAATGCCGAAAATATTTCCGGTGCCCTCTCGCAGTTCGCCGCCGATACCGGCGTCAAAGCCGGACGTCCCATGTGGCAGGCACGAATCGCCGTTTCCGGCTGCGCCGTCACCCCCGGAGGTCCCGGAGAAATCATGGAAATCCTCGGCAAAGAAGAATCTTTGCGGAGAATCGATATGGCCTTGAAAAAGTTCTAATATACAAACAAAAAGGAGTAAAAAAATGAAACGTAATCTTCTGTTGATGCTGATGCTGCTGGTCTCCGTGACCGTCTTTGCGGGGAAACCGGCAAAGTATGTGTTCCTGATGATCGGCGACGGTATGGGACCGGAATTCTGCAAACTCTATATGAGCCAGTATCCCGAATCCAACTTCAGTAAATTCGCCCAGCGCATCCCCACCGGAACCAATAACATTTACGGCAAAACCACCGACTCAGCTGCCAGCGGTACTGCTCTTGCCTGCGGTATCAAAACTTACAATACTGCGATCGGCGTCGGCAAGGACAAAAAACCGGTAACCAGTCTCGCCAAAAAACTCAAAGAACAGAATTGGAAGATCGGTATCATCTCCAGCGTCGGTATCAACGATGCCACTCCGGCTGCCCACTACGCCAACCAGATCACCCGCAAAGAACGCGGCAAGATCCTCACCGATATGTTTGCCTCCAAATTTGACTTCTTCGGCATCAGCACCATCCTGAGCCAGAAAGAGTACAAAAACAAAGATATCAACAAACACCTGAAAAAGAATGGCTACACCGTCGTCAAAGGCAAACAGCTGGCCGCATTGAAACCGAACAGCAAAAATGTGGTCATGTCCGACACCCATGCCGGCAACAAGCCCCGCCTTGCCGATGTCACCGCCAAAGCCGCTGAACTGCTCTCCGCTGGCAACAGCAGCTTCTTCATCATGGTCGAAGGCGGCGCCATTGACCACTGCAACCACCGCAACGACCACTCCGCCGCTCTCAAAGAGATGATCGAATTCGATGCCGCCATCGGCGAAGCACTCAAATTTGCCGAAAAACATCCGGAAGATACCCTGATCATCGTCACCGCTGACCACGACACCGGCGGACCCAAGATCAACGACATTGCCAAATATCGTAAAGAATCCTTTTTCAAACAGAACAAAAGTTTCGGTGAACTTACCGAGATGGTCAACAAAATGAAAAAGGATAAAGCTCCTGCCGCCGATATGATCCGCGCCGTCACCGATGCCGTCGGTATCGTCAACCTCTCTCCGGAAGAGGGCGCCCGCATCGAAGCCGCCTGCCAGCAGTTCATCACCGGCAAGCAGACCAAAACTGACAAATTCACCGCCAGCATGGGCTACGGCAAATACAATCCGCTGCTCATTGAAGCCTTCCGCATCCGGGACAACCGCAATGGCTTCGTCTACACCAGTTTCGGCCACACTCCGGTGAAAGTCACCACCTTTGTCAAAGGTGCCGGTGCTGAAAACTTCAAAGCTCCGCAGGAAAACAGCGACATCCCCCATCGCATCGCTGCTGCCGCCGGATTTGCCGGTATCCTGAACAAGTAAGGAATATAAAAGATGAAGTTCCAGCGCAATATTTTATTGCTTCTTCTGCTGCTGGTCTCAGTAACCGTCTTTGCCGGGAAACCGGCAAAGTATGTGTTTCTGATGATCGGTGACGGTATGGGACCGGAATTCTGCCGGCTCTATCTGAGCCAGTCTCCCGATTCCAATTTCAACAAATTTGTCAATCGCATCCCCACCGGAACCAACAATGTTCTCGGTACGACTACTGACTCCGCCGCCAGCGGCACCGCGATCGCCTGCGGTTTCAAAACCCTCAACCGGGCGATCGGCGTCGATAAGGACGGAACTCCCCGCAGCAGTCTGGCGCGTCGGCTCCAGGCCCGGGACTGGAAGATCGGTATCATCTCCAGCGTCGGGATCAACGATGCCACTCCGGCTGCCCACTACGCCAACCGTCTCAAACGTTATGAATCCGCCGGTATCCTCGCAGATCTGTATGCTTCACACTTTGATTTCTTCGGCATCAGCACCATTGCTCTGCCGCCGGAATACAAGATCTCCGATATCAACAAACACCTGAAACGCAACGGTTACACCGTCGTCAAAGGCAAACAGCTGGCCAGTTTGAAACCGGGCAACAGAAATGTGGTCATTTCCGACACCCATGCCGGAAATAAACCCACTCTTGCCGCAGTCACCGCCAAAGCCGCTGAACTGCTCTCAGCCAACAACAGCAGCTTTTTCCTCATGGTCGAAGGCGGCGCCATCGACCACGGCAACCACCGCAACGACCACGGCACCGCCCTCCGGGAGATGATCGAATTTGACGCCGCCATCGGCGAAGCACTCAAGTTCGCCGAAAAACATCCCGAAGATACCCTTATCGTCGTCACCGCTGACCACGATACCGGCGGTACCAAAATCAACGATATTGCCAAATATAGCAAAGAGGCCATCCTCAAGCAGACCAAATCGCTCAACACCATGACCGGCATCGTCAATCAGATGAAAAAGGATAATGCTTCCGCCGCCGCCATGATCAAGACGGTCACCGAAGCGGTCGGCATCTCTGCGCTGTCCAAGGAAGAGAGCGCCCGCATCGAAGCCGCCTGCCGGCAGTTCATCTCCGGTCAGCAGACCAAGACGGACAAATTCACCGCCAGTATGGGCTACGGCAAATACAATCCGCTGGTCGTTGAAGCTCTCCGGATCCGGGACAACCGTTGCGGATTCGGCTACACCAGTTTCGGTCACACTCCGGCTAAAGTTATCACCTTCGTCAAAGGTGCCGGTGCGGAAAACTTCAAAGCTCCGCAGGAAAACAGCGATATCCCCCATCGCATTGCCGCCGCCGCCGGATTCCCCGGCATGCTTGCCAAAGAGGGCACTATGCCGCCGTTCCCGGTGCGCAAAAACAAGATTGCCGACCATGTCGATCTGCTGACGGTCACCACCACCAGCGCGACCTTCCGTTACGGCTTCAATGTTGCCGCCAAGCGCAGCTGCAAACTGAGCAGCGGTGTCAAAAAAGAGATCGACGGCTACTTCGGCAGAGTCACCTTTGACAACCTCAAACCGGATACGGAATACACCCTCACCGGCCCGCTGAAAAAACCGATAACTTTCCGTACTCAGAAAGAGGCGACCGGCAAACTGCTGCTGAAAGTCGGCGTCATGTCTGACACGCATTTGACCACCATCCCCGACAACTTCGGCAGAATGCACAGCCGCAGTCAGAAGCTGGTCAACGATATCGTTGAAAAATTCAATGCGGATAAGATGGATTTCATCCTGGTCCCCGGAGATTTGACCGACAAAGGTCTTCCCGCTGAAATCGAAGCTGCCAGAGAGGCATTCAAAAATGCCAAAATGCCGGTTTTGTATACCCGTGGCAATCACGACCATATCCGCGATGCCTCCAGCAAATGGATCCCGACTTTCGGTTCTCCCGCCGGCATGGTCATCCACAACGGAGTTCAGATCGTCCGGCTCAACATCCCGGTCGGTATCCTCGATACTCCGGAAAACAGCGCCCTGATCAACAAGATCGACGAAAAGATGCCGGTGCTGATTTTCACCCATTACCAGCTGGTTCCGGACAACTACGTTGCCGCCAAGGATAAATCCGCTACCATCGGCGAAACGCGGGGCAAAAAATCCATTTCCGAAGCCCCCGAAGGCGCCCGGAAACTTCTGGAAAAACTCTCCCGCTGCAAAGGATTGCTGCTGGTCGGACATAAGAATGTGGCAGGTTCAGTCAAGCTGGGCGGTCTCACCCAGATCAATATGCCGCAGACCACTGAATATCCCGCCGGTGCCGCCGCAGTCGAATTCTACGACAACGGAGCGCGCGTTACTTTTGTTCCGATCCCCGATATCTATGCCGAGGAATATTCCCGGCGCCGGATCGGAGAAAGCTCCAGCCGTCTGCGTTTCCGCACCCGCTACACCTATCCGATCTGGAACAGTTTTGTCAAGTTCTGATCGGCTGATGTGATCCTTTCGACCGGCGAATTCCCGCCGGTCGATTTTTTTGTACCGGAATCAGGGCAGTTCCACCGGTTTGGATGTATGAGAAGCGATGGTTGACAGATAGGATCTGACCGTTTCATCAGCGGGGAAATCTTCCGGGATCCCGCCGTCTGCCCGGTTTAGCTGGCGGTATTTGCTTTTGGCAAGCGGATTGTAGGGTTCAACGTGAACGGCACGGACATTGCTCAATTTTTCGGCAAGACGGGCAATTGCCAGCAGATGTTTTTCATCATCATTCACGCCGGGGATCAATGGACAGCGCAAAATGATATTGGCACCGAGATCGTTGAGTTTTTGCAGATTTTCCAAAATAAGAGCATTGTCCACACCGGTCAATTTGCGGTGCAGTTCACCGTCGGTAGCCTTGATGTCATAAAGAAAAATATCGGTATAACTGCTGAATTGCTGTAAATATTTGAAATTACCATAACCGCAGGTTTCGACACAGCAGCTGATCCCCTTTTCTGATGCAAGACGCATGATTTCCAGAGTGTATTCCGCCTGAAACAAGGGTTCACCGCCGGAAATGGTCAAGCCGCCGGAACTCTCCTGAAAAAAGATCCGGTCTTTTTCGACCTCTTCAATGACCTGCGCCGCTGGCATCTCCATCCCGGCAACGGAAAGCGCACGGGTCGGGCAATTGCCGACCAGAGTCAATTGTTCACTATCGGGATCGACCAGCGGCAATTGCCGGCACAATTGCTGACAACTGCCGCAGTCAAGGCAATGTTCAGGATTGTAGAGCAGTTCAAATTCGCGGCGCTGCGACTCCGGGGTGTGACACCACAAGCAATGCAGCGGACATCCTTTCAGAAAAACGACTGTTCTGATGCCCGGGCCGTCGTGAACGGCAAAGTGTTCGATATTGAGAATGGTTCCGGTCATAATTTCTCCGCCTGCCGGATATAAGCATCCTGCTCCCGTTTGGAAATAGAGTTCCAATAGACGTTCCAACCGCAGATACGGACTTGCAGATCACGGTATTTTTCCGGATTTTTCTGGGCATCCCGCAGAATGGAAGCATCCATCACATTAAAGTGCATCGCATGGCCGTAATTTTTGATATAGGTCATCAGCAATGAACGCATGGCGGCAAGTCCGGCATCGCCTTTGACTTCGCTGGGATGGAGCATTATATCCACCGGCAGATCAGCCATAAATAAAGAGCTGTCGAACTTCAAAACTGAAGCCACCAGCGAAGTTGCGCCCCGGATGGCATTGCCCTGAGTTGCACTCATATTTTTGCTCAATTCGTCGCCCCGCTTTCTGCCGTCGGCGGTCGCTTCGCAAAGATCCGCCCATTGGAAAAAGCGGTTGGATGCATGCAATGCCGTGGTGATGATGCCGCTGCGGGAATTGGGTTTGCCATTGATGCGTTTGGCTGCAGCTGAAGCAAAATGCACGGCAAGGCGGTCGGGCAAAGGTTGGTTGTTGCCATATTTTTCCGGATCATTGAGCAGCTGCTGACGGATGATTTCATCGCCCTCAAAATCCCGGTCGAGCATTTCAACGAGCGCGGGGAGGGTGAATTTTTTCCGGTCAAAGCACCAGCGCTTGATCATGGCAAGAGAATCGGCAGTTGTCGCAGTACCGCAGATCCACACATTGGTGTTGTTGTATTTGGCACCCCGGGCGTAGCCGTCAACGGCGCGCTGCAAACTGGATTCAAAAGTTCCGGAGATCATAGGGGCGGGAGTGCACTCATCCAAATGTTCCTCCAGGCGCAGGGCATACTTCAAATTGCGGTCAAGCTGATAGAATAACTGCCGCATAAACGCCCGGTAAAATTGCCGGAAAGAGGTGAATTGCGCCGCATCTCCGGTTTCAGGGCCCTGCCGCTTTCCGCTCAACACTTCGATACCGTTGTGCAATGCCAATCCCAGGATCTTGACCGAATTGAGCGTCAACGGTGCCGTTTCCACGCATCCGCCGCGTACACAATATTCGTAGCACCCCTTGATGTCGGCGGTCTGGGCCTCCCGCAGAGAATAACCGTGTTTCATCATGGTGCGGATGATGCACGGCTCACCGACAAAGACGATACTGTTGCGGCCGCTGCGGATCATATTCAAGGCATAGTCGATAAAATCCTGCGGAGTATTTTCCGAAACTTTGATGTGCAGTTTCGGGTCGAGGATGTTCATATCGTTGTACTCTTCCAGAATCCAGTAGGACAACTCATTGATGGCGCTGCTGCCGTCGGCATTGGTTCCGCCGAAATAGAAGGGGTGACCGACTTTGTAGTGCATCGCCGTGATCTGATACATGAAACAGCGGATGAAGAAACGGATATCCTGCTCGGTATATTTCCCGGAATCAATATCTTTCCGGCAATAGGGATGAAGAATCCGGTCGAGATTGCCGAACGAACGGGTCTGGATGACATCGATGTACTCAGACAATTGGAAATAGAGCCAGATCTGCAGCAATGCTTCATAAAATGTGGTCGCTTTACCGGAACGCAGCTGTTTCAAAGCATCATATTGCAGTTTGCGGAACGGATGTTCCGGCAGTTTTTCCACTTCGGAAATCAGCCGGTCGATAAGCGCAAGCGAAGCGTTGTACTCCATAATGACCGCATCGTAAAAGATGGCATATTCCGGGTGTTCGGCAAACTTTCCGGAATTCTGCTGCTGATAAAACTTCACCCGTTCGAGCAATCCACTCAATCCCAGTTCCAGAATCGCATCCCAATCCGGCACGGAGTGTTCAAAATCACTGCGGATCTGAATGGTGCGGCTTTCAGCTGCGGAACGGATCTCCTGACGCTCCGCTTCGGTGAAAACCCGGGCGTGGGTATCCCGACGCCACGGAGTTACATAAGTTGCGGCCAGCGGCTTGGTCAAACAGGAGGCAAAGGAGGGGAAACAATCGCCGTTGGAAACTTTCAGCTGAATCTTTTCGCACACCAGTGTAAATGCCCGGGCTTTGGCGATGGGGCGGGGCAGATCGCGGTCATTTTGAAAGAGTGTTTCCAATTCAGCGATCAACTCCGGCAGCGGTGTTCCGGGTGAGTTGCGGTAAAATTCCGGATCATCAAATTTTGCGGCGATATTGCCGGATATTTTTTCCCATGGTTCGATCATCATTACCTCCGTGATTTCAACATTGGTAAATATACTGCATCAAACGGGTTTGGACAATACACAAAAATATCAAAAAAATATACTTTTCTGTATTTTGATGAGTTTCTGAATTCCGGAAGATCAGAATTTGTCCGTTTTATTCCGGAAGCTTCCCGGAGAAATTTTCATATGCCGTTTGAAAAAACGGGAAAAATAGTATTCGTTGGAAAAATGCAATTTTGCGGCGATTTCTTTGACGGAAAGATCGCTGTTATCCAATAATTCCACCGCGTGGTCGATGATGATATTTTCATTGAATTTATGCGGTGTCATACCGAGTGCCGCCGAAAATTTACGGGCAAAACTCTGTTCTCCGGAGTTCATCACCTTTGCCATTTCGCCGACGGAAATATGCAGATCGAGTTTCCGGTGCAGATATCCGGTCAACGGATAATAGATGCTCATTGCGGCAACTTTGCGCTCAAGATCCCAATCATATTTCTGCATAAGGAAATAGAGAGCATGGCGCAAAATCAGATTGGCTCCATTTAAAAAATGGATACTGTTTTCCGGAGAGATGGCTTCGGCAACCGGCAGCAATTCCGGAGCACAGCCGTGTTCAATCTGCTTCATACCGGAAAAAAGTTCCATGCCATCCAGCAGAGAACAGGTAAAATGTATCGCCAGATGATGACTCTGCCGAAGATGCTGTTTCACCTCCACAAATGGCGGTATCAGTACCCAGGTGCCCCGTTCAAAAACCGCTTCGGAAACCCCGTCGGAAAAAAAGGTATTCCCGTCATTGCCCAACGAATAGATCAATCTGGGATAGGGATAACAAGATCTGCAACGGACATTGCTTACACCCAGATAAAGTTTTTTGAACTTCAGTTTGAACGCATTGTTCAAACGGACGATCTCATCGTTCAGCGGCTGCATACCATTGAGATTCAGTTACAACGGATGAATTCCGCCCGGATGATCCGGCGTGAGGAACCGGAAGAACTGTGATTGTTTCTGACCCGCCGGGTATTGGAAAAATTCTGATCGACATCCTGATAGATCTGGCGCCAGCTGCTGCTGGTGTCATCATAATCAAAAGCGGTCATAAAAGGCTGACTGCCGGAAGCGGTTCCAGTCGGGATAAGCTGCTGTTCGACGATCAGGATCGCCGAGGCACCGCACTTGTGGGCTTCGGAACGGAGTTTTTCGATCATGCGGTCCCGGCTGACATCCTGGCTGTTGCCGGAAACGACAGCCGTACCCAGAACCGTATAACTTTTTCCGATGGCGCCGGAATCGTTATAGATCCGGATATCTTTTGCCGCTTTGACAGGCGGTTCCATCTTTCCTTCGTAATTATAAGAAACGCAACCGGCAAATGCCAATGCAACTGCCGCAGCAAACAACAGACAGACGAAATTTTTCATTGTATTTTATCTCCATATCATTGGTGCTTTTTACATAATTTAACACTGATGCGGCTTTTTTCAAATCCGAGTATTGATTTTAACTGCAAATGGTGGTAAATTATAGCAGAACAATGTGTCCAAATGGAAAATCTACTTTTGAAGGAAACAGAAAATGTTATTACAAGGCGTCTACACTGCATTGGTTACTCCGTTCAAAGATGGCAAAGTTGACTGGCAGGCCTTTGAAAAACTGCTCGAAGCACAAGTCGCCGGCAAAGTCGCCGGTGTCGTCCCCGTCGGAACCACCGGAGAATCTCCGACCCTTTCCAACGAAGAGCATATCGAAGTCATCGCCCGTACCGTCGAGATCATCAACGGACGCTGTCAGGTCATCGCCGGTACCGGTGCAAACTCCACCGAAGAGGCGATCTACCTCACCCGGGAAGCCAAAGCCGCCGGAGCCGATGCCACGCTGCAGGTTACTCCGTATTACAACAAACCGACTCAGGAAGGTATCTACCGGCACTTTTCCAGCGTCGCCGATGAAACCGGTTTGCCGGTAGTGCTTTACAACGTTCCCGGCCGTGCCGGAGTTCCGATCGCCACCGAAACCATCGCCCGTTTGTCCGCCAATCCGCTGATGGTCGCGGTCAAAGAAGCCGGCGGCAGCGTCGACCGGGTTTCGGAGATCCTCGAACTGTGCGACATCACCGTTTTGAGCGGCGATGATTCTCTGACTCTGCCGATGATCTCCGTCGGTGCCAAGGGTATCATCAGCGTCGCCTCCAACCTCATCCCCGGTGAATTGAGTGAAATGGTTGCCGCCGCGCTTGCCGGTGATTTTGCCACCGCCCTCAAAGCGCATCGCAAATATTATTCGCTCTTCCGCAATCTGTTCATCGAGAGCAACCCGATCCCGGTCAAAGCCGCGATGGGCATGACTGGAATGATCACTCCGGAATACCGGCTGCCGCTTTGCGAAATGAGTGCCGCTCACGCCGAAGTCCTCAAAAAGACCCTGGTGGATTGCGGAATTCTGTAAAACGTTGCTGTTCAGCGGATAATATATGATGAAACTGCATGTCTTCGGCAGCTGTTCCGGAACTGAACCGCAACCCGGACGCCACCACACTTCGTGGGCATTGGAGTGCGACGGTAAATTGTACTGGTTCGACGCCGGAGAAAACTGTGCGCATACCGCCTGTTCGATGGGTTTGGAACTGCGTTCGATCCGGGCTGTTTTCATTTCGCATCCGCACATCGACCATGTCGGAGGTCTGCCGCACCTGCTCTGGAGCATCGCCAAGACCCGTTTGGTGCAGAAAGACGATTCGCTGTTGAAATTCCCGCTCTATCTGCCGGTACCGGAAATCTGGGATCTGACCTGCCAATGGCTGACTCTCTGCGGCAAACATGAGGATAAGCAGCTGCAGATCACTCCGGAAACGGTCTCCGACCGTCTGCTCTTTGACGACGGCACCGTTTCTGTGGAGGCCCGCCACAACTATCATCTCCAGACGCCGGATGCGGAGAAATTCACCTCGTACTCATTCCGGATCAGGGCAAATGGTAAAACCATTATCTTTTCAGGAGATGTGAAGCATTGGAGCGATCCCGGCGATTGGCTCGACGACTGCGATCTGCTGCTCATGGAAACCGGCCATCACAAAAGTTCGGAAGTCTGCGCCCAATTGAAACAAAATAAAACCGGTGTCCGGGATATCATTTTCATCCACCACGGCCGGGAACTGCTCAACGATTTCGATGCCGCCAAACAGCGCGCTGAAGCGGCCTGGCAAGCTCCGGTCAAGGTCGCATCCGACGCTTCGACCTTTGAATTATAAGCCAACAAGATACTTCAAATACACACTATGCATAAATTCAAATTCAGCGCAGAAGAATTGGAACAATACTTCCTTGATCTCATGGCTGGCAAGCGTAAATGCTGGTACGATCGGGTCATGGTGTGCATCCTCTTTGTGGCTTCCCGATTTTACCGGATGGCGGTGCAGTTCCGCCACTGGCTCTATGACAAGCGGGTCATCCGCAATCAGGCGCTGGGCTGTCTGGTACTCAGTATCGGCAACCTCACCTGCGGCGGAACCGGCAAAACTCCGGTCGTGGAGGTCTTTGCCCGTTCTCTCTCTGCCAAAGGGCGCAAAGTTGCCATTTTGAGCCGTGGCTACCGGAGAAAAAAACGTACCTTCTGGGAAAAATTGTCCCACACCTTTCACTCCGGAGAAATGGAACTGCCGCCGCAGGTGGTCTCCGATGGCAATCAGCTTCTTATGGACAGCGAACACGCCGGCGATGAACCTTATATGCTCGCCTCCAATCTCCGCGGTGTCGCCGTCGTCGTCGACAAAGACCGGGTGAAATCCGGTATTCATGCGATCAACGAATTCGGTACCGATGTGATCATTCTGGATGACGGCTTCCAATATCTGCGTTTGAAGCCGCACATCAACATTGTGCTGGTGGATTCCACCTCTCCCTTTGGCAACGGCCATGTCCTGCCGCGTGGTATCCTGCGGGAACCGATCAAAAATATCCGTCAGGCCGACTACATCTTTCTCACCAAATCTGACGGGACTCATAAAAATCAGCATTTGAAGCGTTTCCTGCGCCGTCACACCCGCCGGGCGGAGATCATTGAATGCTGTCACAAACCCCAGCATCTGGTGAAACTCTTTTCCGACCACGAAGAGCAGCCGCTGGATTTCCTCAAGGGCAAAAAAGCGGCGGCGCTTTCCGCCATCGCCAAACCGGAAAGTTTCGAAGGATTCCTCGAACAGCTCGGTGCAGAACTGGTCGCCAAAGATCACTTCGCCGACCACCACCGCTACACCGCAGAGGAAATCACCGACTTCATCGACTCCTCTATTAGGGCCGGAGCAGAAATGATCGTCACCACCGAAAAAGATGCTGTACGCATACCGGTTATCGAAAATTGCAAAATTCCGATCTACTATTTGCGTATACAAATCGATATTTTAAGCGGTAAAGAGAGTTTTGACCAATGCATCTCCCGCATCTGTTTTATGTAAATTCCGGAGAATTTCAATATGAATGACCTGATCGAAAAATTTATCGCCCGCTTCGGGATCCGCCCGGAAGCCGCCGCCGCCGCTCCCGGACGCCTGGAGGTGCTGGGCAACCATACCGACTACAATGAAGGCTTTGTACTCTCCTGCGCCGTGGGTCAGAATACCCGCTTCCTGCTGGCACGGCGACCGGAAACATCCCGCTGTCAGGTGGTGGATTTCCGTTCGGGTGAAACGATGGAGTTCACCCTTGAAGATATGGACAATCCGCCGCCCCAAAATGGCAGTGCTTACATCATCGGTATGATGAATGAAATGCGTAAACGCGGCGCAAAGTTCACCGGATTTGCGGCAGGATTGGACAGCGAAGTGCCGCTTTCCGCAGGAATGTCCAGTTCTGCCGCCTTGGAAACCGCCGCCGGTCTGGCGCTGGGCAAGGCCTTCGGATTTGAACTGGATAAAACCGAATGGGCGCGCGCCGGTCAGGGAGTGGAAAACAACTTCCTCGGACTCAAAACCGGATTGCTCGACCAATTCAGTTCCCTTTTCGGCAAAGCGGACAATATCATCATGAGCGATTTCCGCTCCGTTGAAGTCATCGACTCTCTGCCGCTGCAGCAGGGATATGTTTTTGTGGTCGTCAATTCGATGAAAAAACACAATCTGGTCGATTCCGCCTACAATGTCCGCCGGGAAAATTGCGAAAGCGCCGCCGCCAAACTTGCAAAAATCTATCCCGGCGTCAAAACTTTGCGCGATGTCACCCCGCAAATGCTCGAAGATGCCGCCGATAAACTCTCTCAATTGGAACTCCTGCGCGCGCGCCACGTCGTCAACGAATGCGACCGGGTGCAGCGTTCGGTTTCCATTTTGCAAAATGGTCTGATGAATGAATTCGGCCAGCTGCTCTACGATTCCCACGAATCCAGCCGGATAAACTTCGAAAACAGCACCCCTGAACTGGATTATCTGGTGGAACTTTCCCATTCGATCCCCGGATGCATCGGCGCCCGCCTCTCCGGCGGCGGATTCGGCGGCATCACCATCCATCTGGTCGAAACTTCCGAAGCCGAGCGTTATTCCAAACGCATCGCCGCCGCTTACGAACTGCAGACCGGGATCGTCCCGCAAACTTTGATCTGTTCCATCGGCGATGGTGCAAAAGTTGTTCTTTGAATTGATTTAGTGTTTAAAAATTTGTGAAATATGGGACTATTGCAATTGATAATACCGCATCGAAAACGTTGCTGCAATCGGCGGATGCAGTGTGCGACAATGTCGTGTTTTGCGCCGAGTACGATGCAGGAGTGGACTTGTGTCCTCGACTGCATCAGCGCAGAAGCAAGGCGCGAGATTGACCGCAATGCGCCGCCGTCCATCTGATTTGTCACAAGAAATGAATATAACTATTTTTTAAAATATGGAGAATAACACAATGCGTATTTTGACCGGTATCCAACCTTCCGGAATCCCCCACCTCGGCAACTACTTCGGCGCCATGCGGCAGGTCTGTGACCTGCAGAGCAAAGGCGAAAGCTTCCTCTTTATCGCCGATTACCACTCGCTTACCACCAACCCCAAAGCTGACGTTCTGCGCTCTTACATCACCAATCTGGCGCTCGACTTCATCGCTTGCGGTGTGGATTTGGACAAAACTTTCTTCTTCCGTCAGTCCGCCGTTCCGGAAGTTTGCGAACTGGCATGGATCCTCAACACCGTCACCCCGGTCGGTCTGCTCGAACGCGCCCACAGTTACAAAGATAAGATCGCCAAAGGTTTCGCCCCCAACAACGGATTGTTTTCCTATCCGGTCCTGATGGCAGCAGACATCCTGCTTTACAGCGCCAATCTGGTGCCGGTCGGCAAAGACCAGAAACAGCATCTCGAAATCACCCGGGATATCGCGATCAAATTCAATAACGAATACGGCGAGATCCTGACCATTCCGGAAGGATACATCCCCGATCAGGTCGCCATCGTCCCCGGTATCGACGGACAGAAAATGTCCAAAAGTTACAACAATACCATCCCCATTTTCGGCAAGGAAAAGGAGATCAAAAAACAGGTGATGAGCATCGTTACCGACTGCAAAGGTCTGGAAGAACCCAAAGACCCGGAAAACTGCAACGTCGTCGCCCTCTTCAAACTCTTCGCCACCGATGCCGAAGTCGAAGCCATGAAAGCCAACTACCGCGCCGGCAACTACGGCTACGGACACGCCAAAAAAGAACTCTTCGACAAGATGTGGAGCTTCTTTGAACCCATGCGCAAAAAACGCGAAGAACTCGCCAACAATTTGGACTATGTCGAGGAAATCCTCCGCAAAAACGGCGAACGCGCCCGCGAAGAAGCCGAAAAACTCCTGAGCAAGGTCCGCTGCGCCATCGGCTTGATTTGACAGCAAACGCTGAATGGAGAAGACGATTCCGGATGCAAGGTTGATCGATACTGCGGCGCAAAGCGCATGCGCCGCAGCTGAAAATTATTTTAAAGCAACTTTTTATGAAAATTATTTTCAGTATACTGTTTACAACTGTTTTGCTGTTTAATCTTACCGGAGGAGAAGTGATGCCGAAATCCCGTTATATTTCCCTGATGGAAAAAATCCTTTCCGCGTACACCAACGAACACATCGTGCAATACTACAATGAGGTCAAAGCCAACGGCCTCAAGGAACACGGCTACCCCCGGCTCACCGCCAACATCGGTATTTTGATCGCCCACGGCAAGCGCACCGATCTTAAAGAACAGTTTGTGCAGATGATGGATCTCTGCTGCAAAGAGATTCCGCTTCACAAAAACGCTGCCAATGAATTCAGCATCAAAGAGGTGATCTTTGCGCTGCTGGAACTGGATAAGCATCAGACTTTCCCGCGCGAGCAGATCGAACGCTGGAAAGGTGCTTTAAAAAATGTCACCGTTGAAAATTGTTACCGCGTCTACGCCACCGCACCCGACTCTCAAGTTTACAACTGGGCGGCATTTGCCATGGTCAGCGAATGGATGCGTTATCACATCAAAGTTGCCGAACCGGATTTTAAATTCATCAATAATCAGGCGGCTTCTCAATGGCAGTTTGTCGACGTCAACGGTATGTACCGGGATCCCCACGAACCGATGATCTACGATATGGTCACCCGTGGATTGTTCGCTGTGCTGTTTCACTTCGGCTATCGCGGAGAATATTTTGAAAGATGGGATGCTGCGCTCAAACGTGCCGGACTTCTCACCTTGAAGATGCTTTCCGTTACCGGTGAGGTTCCTTTCGGCGGAAGAAGCAACCAGTTTTTGCATAATGAATCCCATGCCGCATTGATTATGGAATATGAAGCCGCCCGCTATGCCAGACTCGGCGATATGAAAATGGCATCCCGCTTCAAAGGCAGCGTTGATCGCGCGCTGGACAACATCGAACTCTGGCTCCGTCAACAACCGATCACCCATGTGAAAAATTCATTCCCCCGTTCCACCCGGTACGGTTGTGAAAAATACGCTTATTTTGATAAATATATGATAACTGCCGCTTCATTTTTGTATGTGGCATACCTTTTTTGCGATGAAACGATACCGGTCGGAGAACTGGATGATGTCACCGGCGCGACCTGGCAGAGTTCGGATCATTTCCACAAACTTTTTCTCCGTGCCGGAAATTATTTTGCCGAATACGATTACCGGGCAGATTACAATTATGACGCCTCCGGATTGGGCAGATTGCACCGCAAAGGAGCCCCCGGCACGATCGCCCTTGCCATTCCGGCGACCGATCAGCCGAAATATGTGGTAAATGCCGAAGAAAAAACGGCTTTTGCCATCACTCCGGAATTTTTCCACAAAGGACAATGGTTGTCCGGCGCCGCCCGTGAGGCCGAACATCAGGTGAAATCGCATCGGGCGCAAAAGAACAGTGCCTCTGCGGAAATCAGTTGTTCATGGCCGGACAATGCAAAAGTGGAAACCGCTTATTTCTTGAGTGAAAAAGGATTGCAGATCACGGTCAAAGGCGACGGTAAGGTTGGTCTGATGCTTCCGGCCTTTGCGTTTGACGGCAAGATCGAACCTGAAATCAGCAATGACGGCAAGCGTTTGAGCATCAAATATCAGAATTGGATCTGCAGTTATGTGCTTGTTGACGGAATCATCCGTGATACCGGAAAGACCGGCTGCAATCGCAACGGACATTACAAACTATTCCGGGCGGAAAACGATCAGCAGCTGACGGTTGAAATTTCCATCACCCCGCAGCCTTGAAAATCAGCTGTCCAAAAACAAAAACTCCACAGTATGCGGTGCTTGATCCATTTTCGCCAAGGCTGCGGAGGACAAGCAGCTTAAATCACATCAGACGAGCCGGAGCGCAGCGACGGCAACCCCAATAAAAAATCACGCTTTCTGCGCTATGCAGAAAGCAACAACGTAAAAATGAAAAATCTCAAGGGTATCATCAAGATTGCAACCGAATTGAGACAATGATTCATTAAATAATTTATATTTCAACATATATCAGAAAATCTGAATCCAAGAAATATCCATGCAAATAATAGACAATAAGATAGAACTGAATATGAAATCAGCCACAATACGAAAAAAAGCGTCCGCAAAAATTTTTTGCATGGCAGGGCAAATATGACATTACTACTGCTGTATATCAAAGCAATAAGGAAAAGTAAAATATAGAGCAGAAAAAATATCCCTGAGATGTAATTTCCAGAAAAAACTGCCATGCCCAGAGTTATGCCACTCCCGCTCAACGCTGAAATCAATATCAATATAAAAGTTATTCCAATGCTTCGTTTCAATGTTTTCGTCATTGTTCGTCGCCTTTTGCTGTATTGATTGATTTTATCAGCATTATCCGGATTTGAGAACAAGTTGTGTAAAGTTCCTGATATTTGGTTTCGTCTATATAATTTGTTTTCAACAGAAGTTCCAGCCAATAACTTGTTTCGTTGGCTTCTTTGAGGGCGATTTGAAGTTTTACGATGAAATCCGCTTTGCCGTGAGCATATTGCGCTTCGTGAATGTTTGCTCCGATACTGGTTCCGGCTCTGCCGATTTGATTGGAAACGATCGCTTCGTGCTGGCTTTTCAGGAATTTCACCAGATTGAGAATCTGAACCGCAAAGTCAATAGAAAGTGTACGCAATTTGCTT
>JAEIGA010002111.1_pt1 | contig 31759 bp, 26 predicted proteins | sample 9270691 | NCBI WGS metagenome assembly JAEIGA01 (sample SAMN17057246, study PRJNA624740) | gut metagenome | biome: biome; isolation source: fecal sample | host: Bos grunniens | place: China: Xizang | collected 2019
AAATCCCCGATTGTATCAATATCTTCAAGAGCTTCGTCTGAAATCTCCATTTCAAATTCATCCTCAAGGCTCATAACAAGGTCAACGAGATCGATACTATCAAGAGTCAAATCGCGCAAAAGATTTGCCTCAGGAACAATATACTCTTCTTCAACTTCAAATTCTTCACATAAAATCTGTTTGATTTTTTCGAATGCCATAAAATAAACAACTCCTGCAAGAATTAAATATTAAATTATAAATTAAATCTATAACTTATAAATTATATAAATTTTAAACATATTAGTCAATAGTTTTATAAAACAATTTATAAAGCCAGTCTCTGCAAAGCGGTATCCACTTTGATGCGGAAATTTCATACATACCATCACATGTTACATAATCTGCTGTTGAAAATCCGTGGCCACCTTCAGAGAAAATGTGCATTTCATAAGGGATCTTATTTTCACCAAGTGCTTCTGCGAATTTAACTGAGCTTCTTATAGGCACCAAGCCATCATCCGACGAAGCAAAAATGAAGGCAGGCGGAGTATTGCTGTCAACCTTATCGTCTAATACAGGTACTTTCTCGTGGTTTTTAAGCACATCACAATCATTGCAGATATCTTTTGTGATACACGGATAACCTAAAATCATTGCAGCAGGGCGAATTTTGCCCATTGTGCCAATTGCAGCAGCTAAGTGACCACCTGCTGAAAAACCGCAAACTGCAATTTTATTCACATCAACAAGCCACTCATCTGCATTATCAATAATCATCTGCATTGCTTCGTCAGCATCATCAAGAGGCTGAGGGAACATTGAGTTTTCGTTTAATGAATACCTTAACACAAAGGCATTGTATCCCATAGCAAGAAAGTACATTGCAATTGGCTCTGCCTCTCTGTTTGAACACATACCATATCCACCACCAGGGCAAACAAGCACAGCAGGTCTTTTATAACCTTCTCTGTTATCAAATGATGAATCAAGAATGTATTTTGTAAGAGTTACATTCTCATTTGTAAGATTATATGTGCAGGTTATCATATTATTCACTCACTTTTAATCAATAATTTATCTGTTAATATTTTAGGGGTGAGAATTGTGTATATGGTTACATTACTTGTAGCTTTAATAAGGTTAAAACCAACACATACCCACAAAAAGCCGTCAATAAAGCCTTTGGCGTCAATGTTCATAAACTCAGAAACAAGCCACATATTCATAGGAATCATAACAAGTGTCATTACCACAACACCGCATATATCCGATAAAATAACGCCTTTGAAGCCTTTTATTGCTTTGCGGATAAGGTAAACAACAATTATCATAAGCCCCGATGATACAAAATGCATAACAAAGCCTATAAATCCGCTTGATGAACTGAAAAACAGAGTCTGAATAAGGCACACAATAAACAATGATACAATTGAATAAACTGGACCTAACAGACCTGAGCAAATGAGGATGGGTACATCTGAAAACTCCATCTCATAAAATGGCGCAGACGGAAAAATGGGAAATCTCACAGTTGCCATAAGCACAAGAGAAAGAGCAGATAAAACTGCGGCTAATGTGAGTCTTTGAAGCTTTTTTGCGTTTTTACTTTTTTTGTTCATAATTAAAACACCTTTCAAAAAAAATTGCCCCGAAAAGACTCAGGGCAATTGATATAAAAGGTTGCACTTTTATATGAAACATCTTTCATCCGGACTTAGGTGGTAAAAGATAAGCAGCATACGTTTAGAATAAAAGTTATGTGCCTAACATATCAAAGTTTTGTAAGGCAAAAATTTTTACAATAACAAGGAAAAACTCGAAGGAATACTGACGTATTTCAAGAGTTTTGACACAGTTAGTGTGAAAATTTGCCTTCCAAAACCGTGTGCTGTTTGTTTTTTGCCACCTTCACCGTCGGTTTGGGAATCGCACCCAATCAACCAAAAAGGCTCGCAGACTATACTGCCGGTGGGGACTCACACCCCGCCCTGAAGTTTCGTAATTATATTTTATGCAACAGGATGCATTTTGTCAATAGTAATTAGCAAATAGCATGCAGATGCCAGAGCTACGCATTTATCCAACTGAAGATGACAGAAAGAGAACTATCCACCACAGCTACGCGCAGTGAAGAGTGAATAGTTGATAGTGAAGAGGTATGTACCACCCACCACCTGCGGTGGTCCCCCCTCCTCCGAGCAAAAGCTCGCAAGAGGGATAAGCTTCGCGAAGCTTATAATGTTCGGAAGCGAAGCTTCCCCGAAATTCCTAATTCCTAATTCCTCATTCCTAATTTGTAATGCGTAATTAAGCTTCGCGAAGTTCTGGCATCTGGTATCTATTTGCTAATTTCATTTGACATTCTTTTACATTTATAATATAATTATTTTCGTATGTAAAACAGTAACTTTTTAGGAGATTTTTTTATGGGTATTTATGAAGAATTAATCGCTCGCGGACTAATTGCTCAGGTTACAAATGAGGATGAAATCCGTGAGATGATAAACAACGGTAAAGCTAATTTCTACATTGGCTTTGACTGCACAGCAGATAGCCTTACTGCAGGTCACTTTATGGCACTTACTCTTATGAAGCGTTTGCAGATGGCAGGCAACAAGCCTGTGGCACTTATTGGTGGCGGTACAACTATGATTGGTGACCCTTCAGGCAGAAGCGATATGAGAAAAATGCTTACAAAAGAGGATATTCAGCACAATGCTGATTGCTTCAAAAAGCAGATGGAGCGCTTCATTGAATTTGGTGAAGGCAAGGCTATTATGGTTAACAATGCAGATTGGCTTCTTAACCTTAACTATGTTGACCTTCTTCGTGAGGTTGGCGCTTGCTTCTCTGTTAACAATATGCTCCGTGCAGAATGCTACAAGCAGAGAATGGCAACAGGCCTCAGCTTTCTCGAATTCAATTATATGATTATGCAGAGCTATGACTTCTACTACCTTTTCAAGGAATACGGAATCAATATGCAGTTTGGTGGCGACGACCAGTGGAGCAATATGCTTGGCGGTACAGAGCTTATCCGTAAGAAATTAGGTAAAGACGCTCACGCTATGACCATCACCCTTCTCACAGACTCACAGGGCAAGAAGATGGGTAAAACCGCAGGTAACGCTGTATGGCTTGACGCTAACAAAACATCTCCATATGATTTCTACCAGTATTGGAGAAACGTTGGTGACGGCGATGTTCTTAAATGCATCCGTATGCTCACCTTCCTCCCTCTCGAGCAGATAGACGAAATGGATAAATGGGAAGGCGCAGAGCTTAATAAAGCAAAAGAGATTCTTGCTTGGGAACTCACTGCTCTTGTTCACGGCGAAGAAGAAGCTAACAAGGCTCAGGAAGCTGCAAAAGCAGTTTTCGCGGGTGCAGGTAACTCAGAAAATATGCCTTCAACACAGCTCGATTCTGCAGACTTTTGCGATGAGGGTATAAACATTATTGATGCCATGATAAAAGCTTCTCTTTGCGCTTCCAGAGGCGAAGCAAGGCGTCTTATAGAGCAGGGTGGCGTAAGCGTTGACGACGTTAAAATCACTGCGCCTCAACATATTATCCCTGTTTCGGACTTCGACAAGGGTTACGTAATTATCAAAAAGGGTAAAAAAGTATTCCATAAAATTATTAAATAATGGGAGGTCTTTTAAATGAGCACATTAAATAAAGTTTATTGCAGAACATTCCAGAAGGTTATGAAGGTTTCCGTTAATTTCCTTGACTGGACTCCACCTCAGGTTGTAAAGGGTGCAGGCTCAGTCAAGCAGTTGCCTGAGCTTGTAAAAAAAGAAGGCCTTGACAATGTTCTTGTTGTTACAGATAAAGGTCTTATGGGTCTCCACCTTTTAGATGGTCTTTTTGAAGGACTTGAAAAAGCAGGTGTTAAGTATTCTGTTTATGACGAGGTTCAGCCTAACCCAACAATATACAATGTTGAGGATGCTCTCAAGATTTACAAAGAAAACAACTGCCAGGGCTTTATTGCTTTCGGTGGCGGTTCACCAATGGACTGCGCAAAGGTTACTGCTGCAAGAGTTGTTAAACCAAATAAGACTCCGTCAGAAATGCGCGGCCTTCTTAAAATTTTAAAGAAGCTCCCACCATTCTTTGCTGTTCCTACAACTGCAGGTACAGGTTCAGAAACAACTATCGCAGCTGTTATTTCTAACCCTGACACACATGAAAAGAACGCTATTAACGACCCTAGCCTTCGTCCAAAATACGCTATTCTTGACCCTGAGCTTACTCTCGGTCTTCCACCACACATTACATCAACAACAGGTATGGATGCTCTCACCCACGCTGTTGAAGCTTACATAGGCGGCAGCAACACAAAGCAGACATTCGAAGACGCCAGAATTGCTACAAAGCTTATTTTCGACAACATCGAAAAGGTTTATGAAAACGGCAAGGATGTTGAAGCACGTGAAAATATGCTTGTTGGTTCATTCCACGCAGGTCTTGCTTTCACAAGAGCTTATGTTGGCTACGTTCACGCAATCGCTCACAACCTTGGCGGCATGTACGGTATTCCTCATGGTCTCGCAAACGCAGTTATTCTTCCATATGTTCTTGATTACTTTGGCGAAACTGCATACAAGAGACTTGCTGAGCTTGCAGACGTTGCAGGTATTTCAGGTCCTGCTCAAGGCGACAGAGAAAAAGCAAAACGTTTTATTGCTGCAATCCGCGAGCTTAACGCTAAAATGAACATTCCAACAGGCTTTGAACAGATTAAGGATGAAGATATTCCTCTTATTGCTGAACGTGCACTTAAAGAAGGTAATCCTCTCTACCCTGTTCCAAAGATTATGGACCAGGCAGATTGCGAAGCACTTATTAAAAGCCTTAAAATATAATTTCTATTGAGTAAATAACCTCTATGAGAATTAATCTCATAGAGGTTATTTTTATTTAATATTATTAATTTTTCTTCCTTTTAAATTTACCGATTATTGCATCAACAACCTTAAAAATAATTATTCTGAGAATAGATGCGGCGATAATACCGCCACCGATTGCAATGGCAACTTCAGCTGTAAGTAAAAGATAATGACCTGCTTCAATATAGTTTGAATTAAGAAGATTGCTCATACTATAATAAAGAGAACCACCGGGAACGAAAGCTATTATACCCGGAAGCAAAAAAACAGTTGTGGGTGCTTTCGCGATTCTCGCAAAAAACTCTGCACCCAACGCGCCTACGAATGCTGCAAGCAAATTCGGCAAGAAGGCATCATCGAAAACATCTAATAAAACAACATAACATATGCAGGCAAGCAAACCATCTATACCGGCAAGAATCCAATGAGTAGGCTTTAACCTGAAAAGAATCGCAAAACCGATTGTACTGATAAAGCCGGCAATTATTTTAATCATAACAGGTGTCATACAGCTACACCCCCGAATACCATAATTGCGACAATGAAGCCGAATGCAACCATAACAGCAGTCATAATCGCCTGAACAAACTGAATAAGACCTGATATTGTATCACCGAACAAAAGGTCTCTGACAGCATTACCAAAGGAAAGACCGGGAATAACAAGCATTATTGTACCAATCATTATCATATCTATATTGTCGCCAAGACCCAGTCTATGAACAACAAGACCAGCAAGCGCGCCAACAAAAGAAACGGCAACAGTATAGAGCATCTGGTTGCCAAATTTTATTTTATGAAGATTAAGAGCAGACACAAAAAGTCCCGCTACCGCAGCTGCAAGACCATCGTATATTGTTCCGCCAAAAAACACAGCAAAACCGCCTGCAGCAATAACACCACCTAAAAGAGCAAGATACCTGTTAAATGGTCTGGACGCCATTATATCCTGAATATTCTTATCAATGTCCTCAAGAGGAACTGTACCACAACAAACATTTCTCGAAAGATTATTAATTTTATCAAGTCTATACATGTTATTAGCTGTTTTATAAACGCGACGCACCTGAGTGGCTGTTGTACCATCTTTCATGCGAACACCGGCAATAACAAGAGACGGAAGCGCAAATACATCTGTATGTACAGAACCATATGCAGAGCAAATTCTTGTTACTGTATCTTCAATTCTATGTGGCTCGCCACCACATTTCAAAAGGTTTTCACCAATATCAAGAGCTTTGCAAAGAATATATTCAGCGGAAAAGCCTTGTTCATTTAAGCAAGCAACGGGCTTTGCTACTTTGATTTTTCTTTTTTTCACGAAAACACACCTTTAGAGTGAAATGATTTATTTAACATTAAATTTACGCCAATCAATATAATCCTGAAGAATTATTTCTGCAGCAACAGAATCAACAACGGCTTTGCGCTTTTTGCCACGCACATTATTTTCGCTTAAAATTTTGTGAGCCGAAACTGTTGTCAGACGCTCATCCCAGAATTCAACAGGAATCCGAGTACGCGCTTTAACAAGCTCACCTAATTCCTTACACGCATCCGCTCTGAAGCCTTGAGAACCATCCATATTTTTAGGAAGACCTATAACAATTGTTTCTGCCTTTTTATCGATGGCAAGATTAACTATTTTATCTGCAAGAGTTTCAGGATTCCATTCAGTAAGAACCCCAACAGGAGAAGCAAGCATTTCAAGTTTATCACAAATCGCAATACCTGTTCTTTTATCGCCATAGTCAACAGACATTATTACCATAAAACACCTCAAAAGTGGCTGATAATTTTATCAGCCACTAATATTATAAAAATAAGATTTAATCCAAATTGTGTCTTATAGCAGCCGCAACCTGAGCCTGAACAGTAGAATCATTTGGTGCCTGTGTTACAGGAGCCTGAACAGTAGTTGCTGGCTGCGTAGTTACAGTTGTTGGCGGAACGGTTGTTGGTGGTGCTATAGTCGTAGCAGGCTTAGTTGTTGAAGGCGCTGTTGTTGAAACCTCTGTGGTTGTTGCGGTATTAGGTATAACATCCGGAATACCCTGACCAATACCATTTCTGATTGCACAATCCTTACATTTCGAAGGAACGTTATTTGATTTATAATAGCCTGTTGCCTTTTCTGCACATTTATCTGTAGCAATATCACCTGAAATTTTACAGAATGTTCTTGCAACAACACCACTTGCAGTCGGGAACGAAAGGCTGTCAAGGTCTTTATGAGCAGCATTCATAACCTTGCTGTAAAGCTTACCGGCAGGATTACCATTACGTGTTGAAATAGCTTCGGGAATATCGTATCCATACCAACATGCAGCTACGTAGTATGGTGTGCCACCAACATACCAACGGTCATACTCATTAGTAGTTGTACCCGTTTTACTGAAGTTTGTAAATCCGCTAACACCATAACCACTACCTGTTCCTCGTGTTGAAACAGTTTTAAGAAGCTCTCTCATAACGCCTGCTGTTCTTTCAGTAATCACCTGATCACCTTCATCATCACCCGCTTTAAGAAGAACCTCAGTACCATCATTATTGGTTACTTTATAGTATGAATAGGGCTTATAATAATAGCCGTTATTTCCAAAAATTGCGTACGCGGCCGCCATTTCAAGCGTTGTTACGCCTTCGCTCATACCACCAACACAGATTGAAGAATAGTTTCCATCATAATCAGGGTCATTTTCATCAGTAACAAGATGTTTAAAATGAAGATCCTCAGAAAGAAAATCGAAACAGGGACTGATACCTAAACGACGAACAATCTGAGCAGGAACTGTATTAAGAGACTGCTGGAGTGCATATTGAACAGTAACAAACTGATCCGGCTTACCTGCGTTGCCACCATAGTTAACAGGCCAACGTGATGAACCCATCCTAATACCATAGTTCTGCACCATTGTTGACCAAGTAACAAGTCCATTTTCAACTGCAGGAGCAAAAACAGACAATGGTTTTATTGATGAACCTGGCTGACGTGGTGAATTACAAGCTCTATTAAGTCCACGGAAGCTTTCTTTCTCACCTGCTCCACCTACCATTGCAACAACTCTGCCATTGTAGTCCATAATAGTCATAGCAGCCTGTGCAGCAGGATCATCTTCAGTGCTTTCTTTTTCAGGCATCGTTTCACGGTTAATAAAAACTTTTTCTGCAGCCTTTTGAACATCAAGGTCAACTGCTGTATAAATTCTTAAGCCACCAAAGAAAACCTTACGCCAAGCCTCGTTGTATGTTAACTCGTACTCAACCATAAGATCTTCAATAACCTGGTCGATAACATACTCAACATAATAAGAGGATTTACCATCTTCTTCAGTACCGCTTACTTTAACATCATCCTCTGTATATTCTTTTTCATCTTTTTCTTCGTCCTTCGTTACTTGACTACCTTTATAGTTTTCACTATTGGTAAAAACGAGCTCAAAATCAAGCGCTTCCTCATATTCTTTCTGAGTAATTGATTCATTGTCTCTCATACAGGTGAGGCAATATCTCTGTCTACCCATATTGCCATCCTCGTCCTTATCAAGTAAAGCGGAGAGACCATCCTTAGTTAACGGATCGAATGTGGCGGGAGCCTTTGTAATAGAAGCAATTGTTGCACATTCTGCTGTATTCAAATCCTCAACATTTTTGCCAAAATAAATTTCAGCTGCAGTTTTTATACCATAACAACCATTACCTAAATAAATAGTATTCAAATAGAACTCCATAATGGTCTTCTTGTGATAAAACCGCTCAACATTAAGTGCATTAAGTATCTCGTAGAACTTTCGGGAAACTGTTCGACCATTTTCCTTTGTAACGTTTTTGATAAGCTGCTGAGTTATTGTTGAAGCACCGCGCTCAAAACCGGAGCCAACAACACCTAATATAGTTCCGTACCAGTCAACGCCCTGATGTTCTTCAAAACGTTTATCTTCAAGGTCACGGAAAGCATCAACCATATCCTGTGGAATGTCATCATATTCTATCCACACACGGTTTTCTGCACCATGAAGACGCAAAAGCTCAACAAGCTCTTTGTTAGAATCATAAGCATAAATAATACTTGTTTGCGCTTGATTTGCTTTATAAATATCAAGATCGACCTTTTTATCTCCCTCAATATATTCCACAGCAAAGTTATAAACATAACCGCAGGCAACAGTACCGCATATAAGTGCAATACTGCACACAACAATTGCAACGCGCGCAAACTTTTTAAGCAAAGGGCGTTCTTTTTTTGGTTTGCGCTGTTTTTTTACCTTAGACTCATTCTTTTTGAAAATCTTTGGTAAACTCAAGCGTTTTTCTTTCATTCAGGAATCCTCCTTTAGAATAGAGTTTATATTACAACGAAACAGTTTATGCCATATTCATAACAACTGTTTCAGCGACTGCCATATCAAAAGGTGTTGTTAATTTTATATTAACATCCGAACCTTCGACAAGTTTTACTCTGTATCCTCTGTCAGCAAATATTGAGGCAACATCAGTATATTCACCCAATTCACTTTCAGACAAGGAATTTATAAGATTATTGAGTTCGAAAAGTTTAAAACTTTGCGGTGTCTGCACCCTGTAGAGTTCTGCTCTGTGAAGATGCTCCGTAAAAAATTGCCCTGTTGAACTTCTTATTACAGAATCATATACAGGCATTACCGTATTACAAGCACCATACTCTTTAACAGCCTCAATATTATCTTTAATAATTCTTGAGTCTATAAATGGTCTAACAGCATCATGTGTAAGAATAACATCATCATCACATATATTAAACCGTTCAGTTAAAAATTTACAACCATTTTTGACTGAATTATTTCTATTTGTTCCACCCGGAATAATGAAAATATTATTCGTTGAAATTCCATATTCAAGCAAGGTGGCTTTTGTGTACTCAACCCAATCAACAGGACAACATATAACACCTGCCCTAAATAAGCCAAAATCCTCGAAATTTCGAACAGTACGAACAAGAATTGGTGTATCTCCGATTTTAAGAAACTGTTTTGGAAGCTCTGGCGATTTCATTCTTGAGCCAATACCACCGGCAAGAATCATATAATATAAATTCATATTAATTCCCTTATTTTTTATTTTCTTTAGTTTTGGTTTTTTTTCTCACATCAAAACCTTCAGTACTCTCTTTTTTAAACAAGATCTTAAATGTCATAATAATGAGTTTTAAATCAAGGAGAAGAGAATAGTTCTGTATATAAATTAAATCCATTTTTAATTTATTGTATGCAGATGTATTATATTTACCAAAAACCTGAGCATAGCCCGTAAGACCACCCTTAACCTTGTATCTGTTAACGAACTCCGGAATCTGCTCAGAATACTCAGTAACATGCTCAATTCTCTCAGGTCTGGGACCAACAACAGACATTTCGCCTTTGAGAATATTAAATAACTGAGGCAGCTCATCCAATCTGAAACTTCTGATTATCTTACCGATAGGTGTAATACGTTTATCGTTATCAACTGCGGGTTGAGGACCATCTTTTTCCGCATCAACAACCATACTTCTAAACTTAATAATATCGAACGTTTTTAAATCTTTGGTGCAACGCTTCTGTTTATAAAAAACCGGACCTCTGTCATAAAGCTTTATTGCTAGCGCAACAAGAAGCATAATTGGTGAAAAAACAATAATTCCAAAAAGGGAAATCAGAATATCAATAAACCTTTTAACTGCTCTTTGTTCAACCGTAAGACCTGTTGAGGAACACTTCATAATCGGTGAATCAAAATAAGTAATATCGGAAGCACTTCTTATAATAATGTCAGAAATTTTCGGAATAACATAAACCACTTTATTCTGTTGATAACAGTATTTAAGGATATCATTACGAAGTCTTGCGGGAACATCACAAATAATCACACCTTCGTAGCGATCCACTTTTTGAATAAGACTATCAAAACCTTCATCAACATTAGCTGACTCTGAAATAACAAATTTGTCTTCCATCTTACTCATTTTGTATACAATCTCTGTTGCAAGATGACTACCATAAATGATAATTAACTTTTCAGGCGGACTCAAGGTATAAACAACCTTCGACGAGAGAAACGCCCAACCTATAAGAGCAATAATTTCAAGAAGAATAATTGCAAGCATCCCACCAATCGGAGCAATAACCGCTTCGATAAGACAAATTTGCGCATAAGCAATTGCATTTGAGAAAAGTAGTGCTATTGATTCGTAAATAATAATTTCACTCTTTCTCAGTTTATCAATCTTAAACATTCCCATGATAAGGCTTGTAACAAATAAAACTGCAAAATATTCAACTGTTATAAATAACTTGCCCTTGTCATCATACGGAAACCTAAAAAATGGATTGTAAAAATCCTGCCATATAAAATAGTAGATATACGTTGAAACAAGACAAAACAATGTTATTGCAGTTCCTCGTATAGTGGTACGATACTGTTCGATCTTTTTCATATAACCTCACAAAAGATAGCGGACTTGCAAATCCGAAAATAGTTTGAATACATTTATAGAAAGGAGGACTTTCTATGAATATATTCGCGCTTTTAAGCAATATAATCTGTTTTATTCTGCATGTTACTGACGCTGATAATTTCCCTAAACCACTTTCAAAAAAAGAAGAAACCAAAGCAATAGAGGAAATGAAAAACGGCAATGATGAAGCCAAAAAATTATTAATAGAACATAATCTCCGACTAGTGGCTCATGTTGTAAAAAAATATTATACGCAAACAGATTACGATGATTTAATTTCTATTGGAACAATAGGACTAATAAAAGGCATAAACAGCTTTAATCCCGATAAAAATGCAAAGCTGGCAACATATTGTGCGCGATGTATCGAAAATGAAATCCTGATGCATTTCCGCTCAACAAAAAAACAAACAGGCGAAATATCATTTGACGAACCAATTGACACAGACAGTGAAGGAAACCCATTAACTCTTATGGATGTAATAGCCATTGAAGATACTATAGTTGACGATATTGATACAAAAAACAAATTAATAAAAATGATTAATATCATAAGAAACATGCCAGAAAATCGGGATAAAGAAATACTAATTCTTCGATATGGCTTAAACGGGAAACCGCCACTAACACAAAGGGAAGTTGCGAAAAAAATGAAAATCTCTCGTTCATATGTATCCCGTATAGAAAAAAGAATACTAACCGATTTTAAAAATTTACTCTGACCGTGCAGATAATGTAATCTGATACCTTATAGGTGAACCATGTTCATCCACAGAGCATATAAGAGCAACATTGAATTTTTTATATTGTTCTAAATTATGACCGGATTTAATTCTTAAATCAAAGAATGTTATATCAAGGCTCATTTTAACTTGAGAAATTTTTTCCTGAAGAAGCGTTAGATCATCAGGATGAATATATCCCATAATAGTACTAATCGCTTCGTTAGAATAAACGTTAAAAATGTTGTGGCCCAATATTTCTGTGGCATTTGGTGTAATACTAAGTCTTTGTCTTTGGATATCATAAATCATCCATATCATACCACTGTTAAGAATTCCATAAAAAGCAATAGAAGGGTCAAGTTCATTAATAACTCTATTTTTAGCTACAGGTTTTGAAATAGCAGTTTTACTTCTCTTTTTATAATCACCGACAAGAGACTGAAGACCTTTAATAGCAGGCTCACTGTGTGAAAAATCTGAAAAGCCGCCATTAAACATCATTTCCTTCTCATAATTTGAAACTTCGCTCGGAACTGTAACATCACTAACAAATTTTTTTAGTATTGCCAATGTATCTGCGCAATATTTGATGTTACCGTTTGAACAAACCGCATGTGCAATATATTCTGATTTAACAACATATCTGTCAAATAAGTCATAGATATGACAATAGTTGTGAATATACCTGGCACCTAATAAATACACGCCTAAACCAAAACCAAGTTTATGGATATAATTTGAGAAATTTTTCAACCTATTGATATTCAGATCATCAAGAACATATTGAGGTAAAAGGATTGTAAGGTTTATTCCGGTGCAATCATTTTCCTCTTTAAATGTTTTCAATTCTTGAAGAAGTGATGGTAAATCATCCTTTTTAAACAATGTATATATTGATACGGGTGGCGTTGACTTACCTTGGTTTCTAAGACCAATCAACATATACATAAGACTCTTTATGGAAACAATGCTTAAATTTTTAGCGTTTTTATCATTAATATTTATTTCAAAAAAAGCCTCAGCAGAAAGGATATTAGTTGAACTGAAAGTGTTATATGGAATATAGTCATAACATACTAACGAACCGGTTTTTGCGTCAACAACAGGATAAAAAGATGGTTCATAATCATCTTTTGACCTATCTATGTTAATGTTCTTATCTGTTACAGAAAAAGAGGCAAGATTTTGCATATTTGAATTAAAAAACGCATACGAACTGTCGCCGTTCATTTTTGCAGTTTTAGCAGCATACTCAGATGCAATCGCAAGACTCTTAAAATCTTTACCATCATTAGGATACCTTGCAATACCCATTGATGCGGTAAACACGCCTGATTCAGTTGCAGTTTTATATGGCTTTTTAAGAAGATTATGCAGGTTTTCAATAAATACAGCAGCCTCGGCCTGATTTGTAATATTTTTTACAAATAAGTAGAATTTATCTGAGGCGGCCTTGCCAATAATCTTATCGATAGATGAAACACTTCTTAATTTTGAAGCAAACTCCTTGATAAGAACATTACCGTATTCGTAACCAAAAAGATTGTTGCAGGTACTCATATTATCAATGTCAATATGAATAAGAAGATTTTTGGTTTGTATATTATCTCTGAGATATGAGTTAACATCAATCTCAAATTGTTTTTGAAGCGGAAGTCCAGTTAAAGAATCTGTTACACCAAATCCACGCTTAATATCAGTAAGCATTTCATCGTTGTCATATACGTTAAAAACGCCGTTAAGGCCAATGAGATTATCATCATCATCGCATTTGAAGATAATAAAGCCAACAGCAAGATACTCTTCCCCATCTTTAACAACACGAAATTCAACTCGAGTTTTTCTTTTACCGGCTTTACATAATTCTGAAAATGCATCAATATTGACCTTTGCAGCAAACCTTGCTGCATCTGCCGGATGACATAATCTCAAGCATTGTGAAATAGCTTCTGTAAAGTTTTTGGGAACATAAGGAAAAAGCCAGGTCCACTCACCACGAACAACATTAAAGTAACCTTTTTTTATGTTTGCTTCAAAAATAATATCATGGCCGGCGAGAACGCTTTCTTCACACTCTGAAAATTTACTTTCTTTTGGTATATCTGTTAATGAAGCGGCATCTACCGGTGGAATTGAACTCTCAGGCAGCTTAGGGGTATCACTCTTGAATTCTCTTTCAATTTTTGCAAATTCAGGCAGAACAGCTTCAAAACATTTCAAAAGCTTAGGTGAAAACTGACCGCAACCACCTGAAACAATTAAATCAACAGCTTCTTCGTGAGTAATAGCGGATTTATACGGTCTGTGGCTTGTAAGAGCATCGTAACAGTCGCAAACAGCAACAATCTGAGCAGAAATTGGTGTTTCATCACCAACAAGCCCTTCCGGATAACCCCTACCATCCCATCTTTCATGGTGGTAGTGGCAAATTTCTTGGCAATACTTGAAATAAGGATTTTCTGCATCAATACCATCAAGCATATTAAGAAGTGCATAACCACGTGTTGTATGAGTTTTCATAATTTCAAACTCATCTTGAGTAAGTCTGCCCGGTTTAAGCATAATAGCGTCAGGTATAGCAATTTTACCAATATCATGAACAGATGAGGCATAATAGATATACTCAGCCTGTTCCTTTGTTATGTTATATTCGGGACAAGATGCAATAACAGAATCTAAAAGCGCCTTTGTAAAAAAACGAATTCTTTTAATATGTTGACCTGATTCAAGGTCTCGGCTTTCAATAGCTGCAACAAGAAGTTCAACAAGATCGTAGTTGATTGCTTGCATCCTTGCATTCTGTTCTTTAAGTTTATTAGTTTGATTTAAAATTCTTTTAGTATGAATTTGAGTAAGGTTGTATATTTGGAATTTCAACTGACGAATTTCCGCAATATTCTGAAAACGCCTATAAGCCAACTCGTAATCAAATTGTTCAGGAAATACGTCATAAGCAAATGATGCAAAACCTGATTTTTCAAACTCATACATTGCATCAAATGATGTAAAAAGAATAGGAATTTCTGCAAAAAGTCCTGCTTCAGAAAGTTTAGAAAGAATCCAGCTTGATTCCTTTGTGTGAGGCATTTCATCCATAACAAAACAAACATTTTTATTAGAATAAAAATCAATGTCTGTCCATGATTCTGAAGAATAAGTGCACATACTTAAATTTGAATTTAAATCAAGCATTTCAATTAAACGAGAATGCTTTTCTTTGGAGTCAGTAAAAAAGATAACTGAACTGTTCTTCAAGCATACCACCTCAAAACATTGTAATACAACAGTTTGATATTACCATTTCGTATATAAAAAGTCAACAAATCCATATATAATGTAATATATTGTAACCAAATCAATAAAGTACAAAACGCAAAGTGCAAAGCGAAAAACGACATCTGTAACGCAGTTTTCACCTTGACATGATAGTTATATTTTGATAAAATATCGATTGTTAAATATGGAGATGTACCCAAGAGGCTGAAGGGTCCGCACTCGAAATGCGGTAGGTCGTGAACAACGGCGCAAGAGTTCAAATCTCTTCATCTCCGCCAAATAAACAACTCAACTATACAGTTGGGTTGTTTATTTTATGGATTTAATGTTACAAGAAGAGATTTGAACTCCTCTCGGCAAAGCCGAACATAATCAGATTAACGAGCGTACGCGAGTGTGAAAGGCAGAGCCTTTCATATCTCTTTATCTCCACCAAATACAAAAGACATTCCAAGGCAGTTCCTCGGAATGTCTATATTTTTAGTTTTTCGGCAATTTTACCGTAACCTTGAACAAGTCGCCGTCAATATTGATAATTAATTCTCCGCCTTGAAGTTTACAAAGGTCTTTTGCAATAGAAAGTCCTAAGCCGTTACCCTCATTTGCACGGGATTCATCCCCTCTTACAAAGCGTTCTGTTAATGTTTCGGGAGAAATATTAAGCGCTTCCTTTGAAACATTTTTAATTTCAAAATAGCCGTATTTTGCATCCTCATAAACAGAAGCGTAAACCCTTGTATTAGGCGCAGAATATTTCTTCGCATTGCTGAAAAGGTTAGAAATAATTCTGTAGGTTTTAACGCTGTCGGCAAACACAACAGGTGCTTTTTCAGGCTCTGTGAATTTGATTTCGTTCTTATTGTTTTCAAAATCGGGTGAGAATTCAACTATTGCCTGAACTGCAAGCTCAGAAAGATTTAACTTTGCTTTATTAAGCTGAACATTACCTGTGGAAACCTTTGAAGCTTCAATCAAATCCTCAATAAGCCTTTTAAGCTTTGCGGATTGACCGTTGATTACACCGATATACTCTCTCGCTTTTTCGTCCTCTATTTCGCATTTATTAAGTAAATCTGAATAGTTTATCAAGGAAGTAAGCGGTGTTTTTAGGTCATGGGAAACATTTGTTATAAGCTGTGTTTTCATCTGCTCATTTTTAATAGCTTCTGCTACGGCTTTATCAAGTGCTTCATTTGAATTTTCAAGGTTTTTAGCAAGTGTCTGAAGTGATTTTTCAATGTGCTTATCTGTAAACTCAACAGTTTTATGCTCACCTGATGCGACGATAATTTTATCGAGATTATTTATATATTTAATCACAAAGTAGCAAACAATCAAGTCAAAAACAATAATTATTGCACCAAAAATAAGCATAAACATGCCATCAAAGCCTGTAAACCATTCCGCAAAAGAAATAAACAGGCATACGAATGCATTAATCAAAAAGAATAAAGCACAACATACAGCAACCTGCCATTTAAATACCTTCGGCTTATATTCAAAAAGCTTTTTAAGCTTGCGGAATATATATGCAACGCCACAACAGATTTTATAGAGAATCATATAAATCAATGTTCTTTTAAAGAAAGACTCCTCTGCTTTCTTGATGCGAACAACTGATGAAAGCCATTCTGTGAGCAATAGCAGATACAGAATACAGGCATCAATAAGAATAATACGGAATTCTCTTGTGTATATGTTTTCATCAAAATAAACCGAACCGAAAAAGAGAATATCATGAAGGCATACAGTTAAAGCAAATCCGATACCGATAGCTCCTGCAAGGTGCAAATCTGTTGGAAGTTTATCAATAAGCAAAAGCTTTGTTTTGGTTTCATTTGCTTTTTTGCCAACAAGACTGAGCCAGATAAAAAGCATTGAAATTGCAATAAGGAGATAAGCCACAAATAATACAACTGTTTGTAAAACATTATCTGTTTGAGAAGTTTTGTAAATGCTATACATACGTCCGTAAACATCATCAGCCTTGAATTCTTCGTCATAATACATGCAAATGATATTGACTTTATCATCTTCGATATAGCTATTTGAAAGCTCAAAGCCTTTGACCTCGTGATTTTTACCGTTTGCAAGAACATATCTTTCGTTGTTCTTAAGATTCTTAGGAATAGAATCAATATTCGAATACACATCTCCATCGAAATCTACAACATAGTATTTAAGATTTTCCTTGCTTTCAAGTCCCCGAAGAGTTTCAAAGAAAAAAGATGTATCATCAACATTGTGCGAAACGAAGGTATCATATTCTTCGGAAATAAATGTCTTCGCCTGCTCTTCGTTATATTCAAGAGGAATATCAATATTAAATTCATACGAATAATCAGAGCCATCAAAAGAAACATCAACATTCTTGTTAAACGGATGTGAGGCTTCAAACGCTTCGCTTCTTACAAGCTCCTCGTAAACAAGAAACTCCTGACCCTTGGCGTTAACGAGAATCTTTTGCGCAATCTGAATGCTTTCAGGATCATCTATGTTAACATACACCTTTGTGGCATATTCTTCAGGAACGGTAACCTCAAGAGTGCCATCATAATCATAATAGCTGTCATCCCAGTTTTCAACTGCATAGCGAAGCTCTGATTCAATAATTCCTGCCTTATAATCAAGGAATTTCTCAAGAGCTTTCGCTGAAATATCTTCCTTTTGTGCATTCAAGGATTTTTTTAGCTCTGTTGCATTGTTTCTCGACAAATACACACAAGCATTCAAATCAATCTGATACGCATTAGTAAATCCACTTGTTTCAAAAAAGGAAATATCCGTACCCTTAAAATAATTTTCAGGGCCCATCACAATGCAGCCAAGTAACACCTTAAGCGCAACCGAAAAGCAACAGGCAAACGCACAGATTGCAATCAGCCAGCACAAAAATTTAGTGAATAATGAATACTTAAATTTTTTCAACCTTGTATCCAAGACCCCACACCACCTTTAAATATTTAGGTTCTTTCGGATTAATCTCTATCTTTTCGCGGATGTTTTTAATATGTACCGTAACGGTTTTCTCTGTTTTAAAGGCAATTTCATTCCATACTGCCTCATAAATCTGCGAGCTTGACAGCACCTTACCCATATTCTGCATAAGGTATTCGAGAATGCTGTATTCTCTTGCAGTAAGCTTTACACCTTCACCGTCAACAGTAACCTCTTTTGTATCGGTGTTAAGTGTTAAGCCACCTGTAACATACATATTCTCCGTTTGCACAAGGCTCCCGAGACTTACATAGCGCCTTATCTGTGAACGAACACGGGCAACAAGCTCCAATGGATTAAAGGGCTTTGTAACATAATCATCACCACCAAAGCTGAGACCTGTGATTTTATCGGTATCCTCACTTTTAGCAGATAAAAAGATTATGGGGAAATTATATTTCTCCCTGATTTTTATTGCCGTTCTTAATCCGTCAAGGCGTGGCATCATAACATCAAGCACAAGGCAATGAATTTCGTTTTTTTCAACAATCTCCAAAGCTTCTATGCCGTCGGATGCAGTAATTACCTCATACCCTTCGCTATCAAGATAAATCTTAATAGAATCAAGAATTGCCTTATCATCATCACAAACAAGAACACGATACATTTTCATTCCTCCGAAATAACAGGATTTATATCCTGAATACAGAATACAACACCAAAATCAATATAAAATTCAAAAAAAGTTAAGAAATAATTAAGATTACAAATTTATTTTAATACTTTATTTCATATGTTTCAACCTAAACACTTGAAAACACAAAATTTTACAGTTATCATATAACCATAACACTTCGAGGATGTGGTGATTTGAAGGAAATTAAAATTCATTTTAATAATCCGTCAACAACAAATAACGGTAAATTTCAAGGCTGGGGCACAAGCCTTTGCTGGTGGGCAAACAGGCTGGGCTATTCCCCTGCTTTAACAGAAAAATCAGCAAAGCTGTTCTTCTCAAAGGATGGTCTCAACCTTAACATTATGCGCTACAACATTGGTGGCGGTGATGACCCTGAACACAAGCATATCACACGTACTGATTCAATTGTTCCAGGTTGGCTGATTTATGATAAAACAACAAACTCGTATAAATACAAATATGATGCAGACTCAAATCAACTTAATGTTTTAAAAGCCTGCTATAAGGCTACCGAAAACCCGTATGTAGAGGTTTTCTCAAACTCTCCGCCATACTTTATGACAAAAAGCGGTTGCTCTTCAGGTGGTGAAAAACCAAATGAGAATAACCTTCGTGATGACTGCTACGAAGCCTTCGCAGAATATCTTGCCCACGTTACGCAGTACATAAATAATACATTAGAAATTAAAGTAAGCTCAATATCACCCATGAACGAGCCAAACACAGATTATTGGCATTATCTCAGCGAAAAGCAGGAGGGCTGTCATTTCGATTCAGGTGATAGTCAAAACAAAATAATTTTGGAAACTGCAAAAACTATAAAAAGCAAAGGTCTTTTTGATATTGAAATCGTAGGCAGCGACGAAACCTCAACAGACAAGGCAATTATAGCTTATAACGCATATTCAGATGAAGTAAAAAATGTTTTAGACAGAATAAGCACTCATTCATACGGCACCGAGCGTATAAAAGACCTTGGTGAGCTTATGAAAAAAGAAAGCAGAAACCTTTGGATGAGCGAAACAGACTGGGGCGACGTAAGTGGTGAAAACGCAGGTGAAATGGGAGCAGGTCTGTGGCTCTCTAAAAAAATTATTTCCGATATAAACGCTCTTTCCCCTTCTGCCTGGGTGCTTTGGCTCGTTATTGACTTTCATAAAAGTGAAAATGGCTACTGCGGTAATAAGGATTTTGGCATTCCAGATAAAGAAAAAGGCTTCTGGGGTCTTGCCTTTGCAGACCACGATACAAAAGAAATTCTTCTCACTCAGAAATACTACTGCATGGGTCAATTCAGCAGATACATAAATGTTAACGATACAATTCAGCATATTAACGAGGATGTCCTGTGCGCCACAAACGATAAAGAGGTAAAGTTAGTTGTCGTAAACGATAAAACGGCACAAATGCCCCTTAAAATCGATTTAAATGACACAAACAGATGTATATCATCGGTTAAAGCTATCCGTACAAGCGGAAACCTTCAAAACGGCGAAAGCTGGTACGAGCTACCCGACGAAAAAATTAGCAAAAACATTTATGAAACAACTTTAAAAGGGAATTCAGTTACAACACTTATATTCAGGTAAAAAAATACTCTGTGCTACATTCAATGTAACACAGAGTTTTTTTATAAAATTATTTCAATACCTATAAGAGCTGCAAGCAAGGTTGGAACAGCAATAATGACACCATTTTTTATAAAGTCCTTAAATGATAATTTTATGCCGTACAGTTTAAGAATTGATGACCACATAATTCCTGCGAGAGCGCCTACAGGCGTAAGGTACGCTCCTATATTGGAACCCGCAACAGTAGAATAAACTGCTTTAAGATATTCATTGCCTGCAAACGAAACATTATTTAAAACCGAGCTGAACAATACGCTCATAGGAATATTATTTATAATATTTGCAGTTGCAACTGACAAAAAGCCGAAAGAAAACACAGAGCTTACTGAATTCAGGAAACTCGCAATAAGATTTGTTGCACCAACATAATCGAGAGATAAAACAATTGTAAACATTGAAAGTACAAAAGGAACAAGCTCAAAGGGAAGCCTTACAACAGTTCTGTATAAAACATTTGGTTTCTTTCTTCTTTTAAGATAAACAAGGCAAACACATATAAATAAAGATAATGCAAAGCCTGCAGAAATTATCCACATTGGAAGATTTATGTAAGAGCTCACCGTTAAAAAAAAGGTGCAAAGTCCAAGATGTATAAGGCCTAAAATAACAAGCTTTTTATCCCTTAGTTTTTCATTTTGAGTGCTGATTTCAATCGGCTTTGAAAGATGCTTCCTGAAGATAAAATACAGCACCGCAAAGGATGTTAACCCTGCCATAATTGTAGGAAAAAGCATAACCTTTAAATAGCTTATAAAGTCAACACCCGATGAGGATGCAAGATAAATATTTGTGGGGTTACCTATAATAAGTGCCATACTCCAGGTGTTTGCTGCAACAAATTCGGCTATAAGATACGGCATAGGGCTAATTTTTGCTTTCTTAGAAAAGAAGCATATAAAAGGTGTAAAGGTTAAAATAATTATATCGTTTGAAGTGAAAACAGTAAGAACAGAAACTGTTATATACATCAATGTAAAAAGCAGTCTCTGACTACCCTGCGCCTTTGATAAAACTATATTTGCGAGATACCTGAAAAAACCTAATACATCAAGAAAAACCGAAAGCGCAGTCATACTGAAAAAAAGAACAAGTATTTTCAGAGGATTCACAGAAGTATCTGCCGTAAGACCACTAAAAAACTCATTCAATGGTAAGCTTCCGCTTATCAAAAGTACAATCGCACCAATAAGAGAAACAATCCAATATGTCCCAAATTTGAATTTTCCTATTTTTATATCCGGTTTGAACAGAACAGATAAAAACACTAAAAGCGCCGTTATACAACAAACCAAAACAGTAAAAATCATATTAACCCACCAAAACACCAAGACTACTGATAGCCTTGGTGCATATTTTTATCTTCAGAATTTTATCATAACATACGCTATAATTCAATAGGAATCTTGCTATCGATTGAAATTTCATCAGGTGAAACAACGCAGTCAACAGCAAGTATCTTAACGCCATTTTTTTGAGCACTTCTAAGAGCATCACCAAAGGCTTTATGGGTTATATCATTAGGCGTAAATTTATATACACCTTTCATCTGTATAACAAAAAGAACATATGCCTCGTAGCCGTCCTGAAAAGCACAAACAAGCTCGTTGATATGCTTTATTCCTCTTTCGGTTGGCGCATCCGGAAAAGAGGCAACGCCATCATTTTCAAGCGTAACACCTTTTACTTCAAGGAACGCTTTACGACCATTGTCTTCAATATAAAAATCAAACCTTGATTTGTTGTATGTAAACTCACGTCTTATCGTGGCATTCTTCGAAAAAAGCGCACCGCCTTTAAGCCATTCTTCTGCAACATCATTAGGAATTTGTGAATCCATATTTATAAGAACAGTATCGTTTTTCGTTTCCTTTTCAACCGCAATCAAATCATACTTTGTTTTACGCGAAAGGTTATCTGACTCGTAAAGATACACAGTCGCGTTTTTTAAAAGAATCTCTTTACAACGACCTGTATTTTTGACATGAACTATCTCTTCTATGCCTTCTATTTTTACTTTGGCTATAAATCTGTTTGGTCGTGATATAAACCGACCTTTTTTTATCTTAGTGTACTTCATAAATTAACCTAAAATAACATCAAAGAATAACATCAGGCAGAAGCCAACAAGCAGAGAATATGTTGCACCTCGTTCGTTACCATGGGCGTGCGTTTCAGGTATTATTTCATCACTTACAACATAAAGCATTGTGCCACCTGCAAAGGCAAGAGCAAAGGGAAGAATAAACGATGCAAGGCTTACCGCAAAATACCCTAAAAGTGTACCAAAAACCTCCACTAGACCTGTTGCCATAGCACAGACGAAGGTTCTGCGCGGCGAAACACCTGCCGCAAGCATGGGACCGATTATAACCATACCTTCAGGGATATTCTGAAGAGCAATACCACCTGCAATAAGCAGTGCTTCAGTATCGTTACCTGAACCAAAACCAACGCCTGCTGCAATACCTTCAGGAAGATTGTGAATTGCAATTGCAGTAACAAACAAAAGAACTTTATTTAAGTTTGAATTATTTTTATGTTCTTCTGCATCAACGCCAACGAGCTTATGCATATGAGGAACTAATTTATCCAAAAGATTAAGACAGACAGCGCCTACAAAAATACCTATAATTGTAATTAAAACGCCATATTTCCCGCCATATTCAACAGACGGAATAACAAGCCCCAAAACCGCAGCCGCAAGCATAACACCCGCCGCAAAGGAAAGCACAATATCACTGAATTTATGTGATATTTTTTTAAAAACGAATCCAATTAAAGACCCGAAAATTGTTGCACCGCCAACGCCTAAGGCAGTAAGTAACACCATTTTCATCAAATCACCTCAACAAAAATTCAAGAAGACTTTTACAACCATTATAAATATCGTTGTATGTTATCTCAAAATCCCCTGTATACCAAGGGTCTGCAACATCTCCACCGTTTTCAGTAAAGCTCATAAGTTTATAAATTTTACTATCTTTATCGCCCTTTAGTATTATATTCATATTCCTGATATTTGCTCTGTCCATTCCAATAAAATAATCATATTTTTCATAATCAGAGTATTTCAATTGAACAGCTCTTTTACCCTCACAGGAAATGCCGTGCTTGAGTAATTCCCTTTTAGCAGGCAGATAAACAGGGTTACCTACCCCATTCCATATTTCCTCGGTGCTTGTAGCAGAAGAGGAAATATAAAAATCATTAGCCATTCCCTTTTCAGCCACCATTTTCTTGAATATAAACTCTGCCATAGGGCTACGGCAAATATTGCCGTGGCAAACAAACATTACTTTAATCATATTTTTCATCACCAAAGCGATTATACCACAAAATATAAACTTTAAAAAGTATTTTCTATTGTTACAGCATAAAAATTATGATATAATTTTAAAAAAATCAAAGAGGTTTTAAAATGATTTCTCTTTTAGTTATAATTTACGTTGTATTTGTTTCATTAGGGCTTCCTGACTCTATGTTTGGTGCCGCTTGGCCTGTTGTACATACCGAATTTCAGATTCCCGAAAGCTTTGCTTCTGTTTACGGTATAATTACAGGCGTATGCTCCGGTGGCGTCAGCTTTCTTGCAGGCTACGTTATAAGAAAATTCGGTACACCCAAAGTAACTTTAGTATCTATCCTTTTAACTGCTTTAGGTCTTTTAGGCATCAGTTTTGCACCCAACATCGTTGTTATGATGATTTTTACAGTTGTAATGAGCTATGGCGCAGGTGCTATTGATACAGGCCTTAATAACTATGTTTCTCTTCACTTCAAAGCTCGTCATATGAGCTGGCTTCACTGCTGTTGGGGATTAGGCGTAACAATAAGTCCTCTTGTTCTCTCTTTCGTTTTAGATAGCGGTAATTCATGGCGTAGTGCATACAGAATTATATCATTAATGCAGTTTTCGATCGCGTTGGCTGTCGGTTTATTTCTTAAAAAATGGATAGCATTTGATAAAAAGCAAAATATCGACATTGAAGAAGAAACGAAAGATAAATCCAACGAGAAATTAAACATTTTTAAAATCAAAGGACTTATCACAAGCATACTTTCCCAGGGCTTTTACTGCAGCATGGAGTTTTTAATAGGAACCTGGGGTGCAAGCTACCTTGTTAACGTTTACGGTAGCGACCCTGCAATAGCTGCAAGATGGATTTCACTTTACTATTGCGGAATAATGCTCGGCAGATTAGTTTCCGGCTTTGTTTCAATAAAAGCCAACGACAAAGCACTTATACGTGGTGGAATTATATTCTCATTCTTGGGTTTATTATTTTTATCACTACCAATAGGAGAAATCGCATCAGCAGGTCTTCTTTTAATCGGATTCGGTTTTGGTCCCATATTCCCAAGCATTCTCCATAGTGTACCTGCGCGCTTTGGCAAAAAGTTCTCGGCAGATATTACAGGCTTTCATATGGGTGGCGCATATGGTATAGGATTTTTTGTACAATTAATTTTCGGCTTTGTAGCAACAGCAACCACATTTAAAATAACGCCATATGTGTTACTCGCTTTCTGCATATTACTCTTTATAATGAACGAATCAACTGAGAAGAAGGTAAAGCTCTAATGAAATCGGCTCTGGTACTTGAAGGTGGTGCGATGCGCGCTATATATGATGCAGGTGTGTTTGATGTTTTGCTTGAAAACAACATCGAAACAGACCTTTGTATTGGCGTTTCTGCAGGTGCACTTTTTGGTATAAACTACAAATCAAAGCAAACCGGTCGTGTATTGCGCTACAACTTGAAATATTCAACAGATAACCGCTTTGTTGGATGGCGCTCACTTTTAAAAACAGGCGACCTTATGGACAAGCAGTTTTATTTTGATGACTTACCATACAGACTCGACCCAATGGATTTAGAAACATACAAAAGTAATAAAACGACTTTAAAAGCCGTTGTTACAAACCTTAAAACAGGCAAAGCAGAATACCCTGAAATAAACGATTTAGCTGACTATAAGTGTATGGAATTTCTGCGGGCATCAGGCTCACTTCCGTTTTTATCACGAAATGTTGAAATCGACGGCACTCCATACCTTGACGGCGGTGTTGCAGACAGCGTACCTGTTGAATATTGTTTAAATGAGGGCTATGATAAACTTATCGTTGTGCTTACCCGTCCTTTCGGATTCAGAAAAAGCGGAACAATTAAATTCACAAAACTATTTTATAAAGAATACCCTGAATTTTGCGAAACATTAAAAAACAGGAACTACATATATTCAGAGCAATATGATTTGATTGATAAGCTTGAAAAGGATGGAAAAATTTTCGTTATAAGACCATCAAAGGTTATAAGAACGAAAGCAACAGAGAAAAATCCTGATATATTAAACGCTCTTTACACATTAGGCAGAAGCGATTGCGAGAAAGTGTTAAAAGAACTTGTTGAATATTTGGAAAAATGAAGAAAAACCCTTGATTTTCCCGAAAACATATAGTATAATACACAAGCATTCGGGAGCATAGCTCAGCTGGGAGAGCATCTGCCTTACAAGCAGAGGGTCATAGGTTCGAGCCCTATTGTTCCCACCAAATAAAAGGAATCCATTAAATATGGGTTCCTTTTGTTTTTGTTTAAAAAATATTAGGGCTCGAACCTTCTCGGCGAAGCCGAACATAATCGGGTGTTCGCGTAGCGAATGATGGGCAGAGCCCATCGAGCCCTATTGCACAAAAAAGAAGGAACTCACAAATTCGTGGGTTCCTTTTACTTTATGTTTTCTTCTATTATAATTTCATTTTATTACACCTGATACAATGTACTTTTCACAATCTGAAATTACAGTATCAACAGTAAGATAATCTTTCATTAAATCTGCAAGTTTTTCTGCTATTGGTAGTATATTTGATACTAAATCAGCAGCACCTGAATGACATTTTATAATTTCCTCTCTACTTGCACCGTGAGCAATAGTTAATCTGCCGCCATTGTCAAGATGAGCAACAAGATTTTTAAATAAAAGTTGCGGATTAACAAAATGCGGAAAGGCATTAAAAACTATAATGCAATCAAACTTTTCGTCAAACTTATATTCCTCGGCATCACCACAAATAATATTGACTTTCTTGTACTTTTCCTGTGCCTTTTTGACCATTTCAGGTGATATATCAATGGCAGTTAAGTTTGTTACTCCCCGCTCAATATATTTATCAAAAAGCACACCTGTTCCACAAGCAACATCAAGAAGTGTTACATCTAATTTAACACCAGCATAATCAAGAATCTGTTGCAAAACAGCATCATTCTGAACACTTATTTCATCCCAACGAGGTGCACAATTATCAAAAAATGAAATTACACTTTGCTTATCCATTTTGCGCTTCACCTTTGCTCGATTTAAAATGAAGTTCTCTCATCCCCTCAACTTCATCACAAATTTCTTTCAGATTACAATTTGCGCAATCAAATTCAAGATTATCCATAACCTTATTAAGTGTATTGGTTATTTCCCTTGTCATTTCTGCAATTTCCTGAAGCGCAGTATAATCTACTACATCAGTGTTAACAAAGATTACTCTAACGCCTTTAACCTGTGGAATTTCCTTGTATTTTCTGATAAAAAGGTTACCGACAGATCCAAAAGAAATGTTGTTTTTCAATGCAGTTTTGGAAACACGAACACTTTCTTTATTGGAAGATGAAGCTGAACGCATCATATAGCCATCAGGATAGCAGTTATATTTCACATACTCTGCTTTTTTTATTGTGTCATGAAGCTTCTGGGCGTCATCCTCGTCTTCAATCTGAACAATAGCAACTCTTGCATACTTGGTATTCGACGAAATATTTTTAAGTTCGTCGCCTACAACTACAACTACGTCATTTATATCTTCGGTTGTAACCAGTGTAAAACCAACCCCGTCAAGTTCGAATGCAGTGTCTTTCTGAAGAATAACCTGATTGTAACCGACATCAGTCCACAACCGATGCGAATCGAAGTTGTGGACTGTTTTAGTATTATCTGAAATAACTTCTTCTGTTCTTTTAATAAGAGAATTAAATAAATCCATTACAGCTTTTTATCTCGTTTCATTTTATCGTAGTGCTTCTGAAGAAGGTCATAAACCTTGCGAACAAGCTTCATATCAATGTTGAACCAATATATAGCAAAAGTAACTACAAAAAATGCAAGGATAACTGCTAATATAATCAAAACAATATCCATTTTAATTCTCCTTTGCCATACCCTTCTGACGAGCATATTCTGCCGCACCTAAAGCACCCATAAGCTGAGGGTCTGTTGAAAGCTCAACAACCTTAATTTTAAGCACTTTTTCAATTGCTTTTTTGAGACCATCGTTTTTAGCGCAACCACCAGTAAGAGTAATACTATCGGTAGCACCTGCTTTTTTAGCCATAACAAAGCATCGCTTTGCAACAGCAAGCTGAATACCTGCAGCAATTTCATCCATAGGCTTACCTTCGCCAACGAGAGAAATAACTTCACTTTCAGCAAAAACTGTACACTGAGCAGTAATCGGAATAGTGTTTTTGGCTTCAAGTGAAAGTCTTGAAAACTCAGGAAGGCTCATTTCAAAAGCATTAGCCATAGCCTCATAGAATCTACCTGTACCCGCTGCACATTTATCGTTCATGGCAAAGTTTTTAACTGTACCATCTGTATCAATTGAAATACCCTTAACGTCCTGTCCACCAATATCAATAATAGCCTTAACATCAGGATTAGTTACGTGAACACCCATAGCGTGGCAACTGATTTCTGATATATTTTCATCAGCAAAAGGTACTTTATTTCTGCCGTAACCTGTACCAATAAGGTATGATAATTTCTCAGCTGAAGAAAGTCCTTCAACCTGAGAAACAGCGTCATTTAAAGCTATTTCTGCGCTTGCTACAGGGTTTATTTTGCTTCTGTTTGTAACTTTAGCAACTATATTGCCGTTTTCATCGAGGATAACACATTTTGTATATGTTGAACCTACGTCGCATCCACCAAAATATTTCATTTTATAATCTCCTTACCAAGCTAAATCATCTTCAAAATCAAGAAGAGAAGCATCAATAGGCTCTTCCTGAAGAACAGTCTGCATATATTTATTAACCTGTTCACGCATATCTCTTCTTGAAATTGTGCGTGGGTCCATAAGGTCTTGTTTAACCCAGATAAAGTTAATGTTACGTTCTCTTGCCTGATCATCAAATATACCTGCAAGGCCATCCATACCCTTACAAGAAATCTGGTCATACATAATAACTGTATCTGCCTTATACTCTTCAACAATACGCCAGAGCTCGTCAACTACATTTTTGTAGCCACCCTTTGTATGCTTACGCATGATTGAACGCTGATATGTTTTTGCAAGATCTTTGAGAGATTGCTCTTTATCCTCTGTATTTATTTCAAGGTAAGAAATCATTGTTTCCATATCCATAACAACGTTCATACCCCAACAGTTTTCGAGCCAGTTAGCAAAGCTTGTGTAGTAGTTTGCAGGGCAACTCCATACAACTGTTCTATGGCGCATTTCTTTAGAAACAGGAGTTTTGTTCTCATACGCCTTCATCATAATTTTATTTACTTTTTTATCTACCTTAAGGAACTTTTCGTTTGTTCCACCAGAAAGGTTAAAGTAGAAAATTCTGTAAAGCCAGAAGCAAGCACCTGTCATCTGAGGATATGGAGTTTTGTTTACGTCCCACTTCTGACGCTCGTATTCAAGCTGCTCGTTATACTGCTTCATACGTGAAAAATATGCATCCCAATCAAATTTTTCACCTGTCTGCTTTTCTATAAAATCAATAAGACCTTTAATCTCATCCACAGCATATTCCTGAACATCTTCACCATCATAACGAAGAGGAACGCCAAAGAAATATGTAGGTAAATTAAGACGTCTGTCAAGATATGATGAGTTCATAATAGAGCCGTCGCAAGGCATATTTGTACCAATCATACAGCAGCCCATTTTAGGGTAATCATCCTCAATTGCAACGCCTGCTTCCGCACTTGGCAAAGGACAAACGTCAGCAGGAACACCAAAGCTTTCTGTAACCTCAAGATATGGCGGTGTAATCTGCTGGTCGACCATTGAAGACAAGAAAATCGGCAAAGTCTGAAGTGGTATTGGAATAAGGTTCGGGAAGCCTGTAAACACCTCGTTAGGAACAATTTCATCCATAAGAACAATGCGCTTTGACAGCTTGTTGTTAGGATTGATTTTTTCATCGGCACGGAAAGAAATATTAATTAAATGAGTTGTGTGCTTAACAATCATATTGTAGTGCAAATGAGCCATACGAAGTTGAGGTCCACGAAGACCTGCAACGTGCCTGTCTATAAAAGATGGTGCAGAAAGATAGGATGCCATCCAACGATAGCGCCACAAGCCTTTAACAGTTGATATAGGCGCTTTAAGCACCATTTTAATCATATCTTTCCAGGTTACAAGCCAACGATAGTAGTCGTACATTGTATCCTTTAAGCCACGCCACTCTCTATGCTTCAGAATGGCAGTATCTTTTTTATATAATTTTCCGTATTCAGCCATTCTGTTTTTTCTCCTTTTCTTTCTGAATCTTTTTAATTTCAAGGCTTTCTACAAATGCCTGTACACGTGTTCTGAGCTGACCTGATGCAGAAGCTGTATACTGGCGGTCAACAGCAGCAGTTGGTACGCCATAGTCATTACTCATTACATATGACGCCAATGCACGCTCATAGCCCCAATATTCGCAGAATTTAAGCTGTTCATACATAACGCCATCTGCGTGATATTCATCAACAAGCTGTTTAATATAATCTCTACGCTCCTGAACCTTTTCATGGCTCATAAAACGAGGGCACTGGCTTGTTTTAAGGTAATGAGTGCAAATCTGAGTAAGTACATCCTCGCCCTCATTTATAACTATTTCCTGACGTCCAGGCAAAGCACCGAAGCAGAATCTATCAGCAACAACAAGAGCGCCACTATCTTCAATAAGTGAAGTAAACTCTGGGTCATCCATTTCAGAACCAACAACAACGATTTTTGCTCTATAATTCTTTTTAGCATCAGGCTCTCTTGTTTTAAGCTCCTCTGCAGTTTCTCTTAAAGCCGGAAGAATAAGCGATTTAGGGCAACAATATGTAATAAGGTTAAGAATGTGATATTCATAGCCTGTTATACGAGGATTTTCCTCTTTTCTATACTCACCTATTTCTGTTATAAGACGGCAAACCTCGTTATGCTCTTCCACGGCCTTTAAAAGAGCTTCATCAGATGTATCTACACCGTAAACTGATGTAAGCATATCAAGTATTTTTGTCCTAGTCTGCTTAACATAATGCTTTATGGTATGAGCTTCAACCTTGAATGGTGCATCAAGGAATGTAACAAAGAATTTATCATTAGGAACTAAATCAAGCAATTCAAAATGCTCTGCCGCTCTGTTCATTTCAGAACAAGTTTCAGAAGCAAGAAGTGCATTAAGAAAGTTGTAGCCACCCTCAATCGCTCTTTCAAGAATAGCCTTTGAATAGCCGCAAAGGAAGTTGCTCATATAATATGTAGCAATATCCATTGAACCTGTTCTTGGGGCGCGCAGCCTTACAGAAAAGCAATTACCGCAATTGAGTAAAACCTCAGGAATATGATAGCAGGTATATCCCAATGCTATACCGCCATCATTTTTTGCTTTTTGCACAAGCTCGTTGTTAGCTTCCTGCAAAAGTTTTTCAAATTCATAAAGATGCTTTAAATCTTTCATATTCAACCTCTAAAAATCAAATAATACCTAATTCGCAAAGCGCTTTTCTCGCACCTTCAACAACCTCAGAATCACCAGGAAGTTTTGTTATATTTTTACCTTCAATATCATATATAACAAGGTTTTTGTCGCTCTTGATATACGATAAAACAGGGATTCCATTTGTGTTTATATGCTCCAACACACTTTCATCGGGCAATCTGTTTACAATTGCACCAATTTTTTTGTACATGACAAGTTCATCAGCAACATTTTTAATAGTTGATATAACTTGTGTGCCCTTTTTACTTGCATCTGTAATAAGGAGCAAATGAGTAACCTTTTCCATAACTCTGCGGTTAATCTGCTCAATGCCTGCCTCACCATCAATTACAACATAATCGAAATCGGCGGAAAGTATACTGATAAC
>JAEIGA010002112.1_pt1 | contig 31750 bp, 31 predicted proteins | sample 9270691 | NCBI WGS metagenome assembly JAEIGA01 (sample SAMN17057246, study PRJNA624740) | gut metagenome | biome: biome; isolation source: fecal sample | host: Bos grunniens | place: China: Xizang | collected 2019
AGAAAGAGATACTTTGTGGACTGGCTTTGTCCGTTTATCTGGTATTCTTGTTAGGTGGAACATTGCTTGGCAGGGATTTCCGACGTAAATATAGAATTGAGCCAATTCCATTTTGGTCCTATTACAAAGCCATTGTTGAAAGAGATGTGGCGATGGCATTACAGATGCTGGGCAATGTTGTCATATTTATTCCGTTCGGAGTCCTTTTGCCGGCAACATGGAAAAGGATGCGAAATATACGTTGTATTATTTTGATTGCGGTCAGCGTTTCGCTTTCATTGGAACTGGTACAGTTGATATTCAAACTTGGCCTGTTTGAGTTTGATGATGTATTTCATAATACGCTAGGAGTAGTGCTTGGGTATGGGTTATTTATCCTGTTCCATATCATCTATTTCTCTATCGTACATAGAACCGCAACGGATGCAGCAGTAAAGTGCAAAGGCAATAAATAGAAACAAACCACAGATTAAAAGTTTTAACATGTTTTATCCTCTTTTCTTGACAAAATCTTTTATATTTAATACTATTCACACAAAAGTTGATGTTTATACAAAGAAGGAATGTGGAATGAAAAATAAGAGATTAATTTTTTTGATATTAACATTCATATGGACTGCAGTGATTTTTTCTTTTTCCTTGCAATCTGGCGAGGTGTCAGGGGATTTAAGTGGTTCTGTATTAGAAAAGTTACTTGGCTTCTTTATGCCGGGCGTGTTGGAGAATCCTGAGCAATTAGATTTCTTTCATTTAATTTTGCGAAAGTGTGCGCATTTTACGGAATTTATGATTTTAGGTGTTTTATGTTCAATTGCATTAAACTGCATGAAGGTTGGATTTAAAGGTGTTGTTGGATTAGGTTATTGTGTGTTTATAGCATCCTTAGATGAGACGCTGCAGTTGTTCGTTAGTGGACGAGCTGGGAGAGTGCAGGATGTGTTGATTGATAGCGCAGGGGCGCTTGTGGGGATAGTGGTTGTGTTTATATGTTTGAAATTTGAGATGTATTGTAATTGTAAAAAAATGTAAAAAATGTATACAAACTGTCTGGTACAGTGTTATAATATGCATAAGGAACTCAGTGTAAGGTACTGCGCCGAGAGGTGCAGTATTCGTGCTGAGTTTTTTTGTTGCACAAAAATAAGAGGAAAGGGGTGTTTGGGCAAAATGATAACAGATAAGATGGCAGCAGAGATTGAAGAATTTGAAGTGATTTATGGATTGCATGCGGATAATCTTTACAGGTACTGTTTGTATTATTTGAGAGATGTAGAAAAGGCATCGGACATTACTCGAGAAGCATTTCTAAATTTTTACAAATATTATGAAACAGTCGATTCTGATGCCATGTTAAAATACTTGCTTTACGAGGCAAAACAATTGTTATCAAACAATCAACATCAAGAACTTGCAGGGAGGGAGGCGTTAGAATGACAGATGAAGATTGGAAAGAATTTATCAAGAAAGAAATGGACAAAAGTATAGATGATATCATGGCTGAGATAGAGGCCGACCCTAAAATGAAGGATGTCAAACCGCCGGAAGGGATGTATGAAGAATTAATGGAAAAGATACACGAACACGAGCGGCAGACAATCTATGAACAATTGTCGGATGAAGATAAAGAGTTAATTCAACTTGGAAAGGTATATAAAAAGAAACGGAGATTTGATAGATTCGTCGTAATATTGGCTGCTATGATAGTTGGATTATGGTTAGGGACGGTGTGTATTGGTGAGAATGAGAATGTTTTTAAAACCATTTCTACATTGTTTACAAGACGGGATAGAACGGTGGTTAATTCGGAGGATACAGAACATATTACCAATGTTAAGGAAGAAGAGGTGTATGAAAAAATTGAATCCACATATGGTGTAAAACCAGTAAAAATGGGTTATCTTCCTCATGATATAGGTTTTGTCCAAGCTGTATTTAGTGCTGATATGCAGAACATAAATATGATATATGAAAAGTATAATATGACAAGTATTGTATATATTATACGACCGAATTATAGAGAGTCTTCCTTTGGAACCATTATCGAAGATAAGAAAATACAAGAGTATAATATGTCCGTAAATGATGTGATAATCAATGTAACGGAATACAATATTGTGGAAACAGGAATGAATAAATGGGTTGTGAATTTCGAATATCAAGATGTGCAGTATATGCTTCGCATCAATAATACGGTACAAGAAGAGGTTGAAAAGATTATAAATAATTTAGGATTTGAAGGAGAAGAATAGTGATGAAAAAAAGGAGTTTAACATTATTTTTGGCGTTGATAATTGGTTTTTGTGGCATAATAAATTGGAATGTAGAAGTTCGTGCAGAAAACACAGGTGAGAATATTGAACTTTCAGAAATTATGACGGAGGATGCATTAGTCGGATATGCAGAAAATCAGACATGGGGTGTTTATTTCTCCGATGGTTATTCAATTATTAATAAAATTTCATCCACAAAAATTGGAGCTGGCGGTGTAACTAATGCGAATGTGAGATGCACGGTTAAAGTTAACGCTATTGTCGAAAGAAAAAACGCTTCTGGAACATGGGTAAGGGTTACGTCTTGGAGTGTAACCAACGAGAATGCGTATTCAGCAATGGCGAGCAAAAGTATAACTGTATCGAGCGGTTATTATTATCGTGTAAGAAGTCACCATTATGCAGGTAGCGATAGTGCTACTTCCTTTACAGATGCACTCTGGGTAGGAAACTGATAAAGTAATTCGGCGAAAGAAAGTTGCGAATTCTGTAAATATGTAGACTATAAATAAGACCTTGCTGTAGATCCGGCAAGGTCTTTGTTTATTCCTATTCGTTTATACCTAACTGAGTCTCCAGGTTTGCGATTACGGCATCCTTTTCAGCAAGTTTGGCATCCTTTTCAGCGAGTTTGGCGTTCTTTTCAGCAAGTTCAGCATCTTTTTCAGCGAGTTCAGCATCTTTTTCAACTACGGAATTTTGCAAAACTTTATTCTGTTGCTCCAAATCAGCGACTCTTTGATCTGCCTCGCGGGCACCTTCTTCTTTTAAACCTTGTTCATATAATTCTTTATTAAATGTAGTTAACATCAGTTCTAACACCTCTGCTTTTTAAATATCATTTTTTGTTAACTCAATAGGAATTACACTCGTAAAATCTCCATGTAATTTAGTTACTAATATTCAAGTTCTGAAATGTCAATACCATAGGTTGAAAGTTTAACTTTCGTTATTTTGATTTGATATTCTAATTCCTCATTGACCTCTTTTTGAACTTTTTTGATTCTCATTAAATTTATGTATGCATCAATAAGAATTTGCTTTTGTTCTTCTAATGTCATGCTTTCACCCACTTTCAACACCCTCTTTCATATGATTTATATGACTATATTATAAGGGGAATAATATAATGTTTCAAGAGTGAAATTCCAATTTTGCTCGTGTGTATGCATAGCACTTAAACAGCGTGATTAAAATCGCACACGAAAAAAATACGAAAAAAATACGAAAAACGTTGTATTGTCTGCTTGTTGTGGTATACTATAGGTGAGGTGATGACGATGACGTTGAAGCAATTACGCATATCGAAGGGCCTGAATCAAGCTGAGTGTGCGAGATTCCTTGGTATGACCACAAGAAATTATCAAAACTATGAAAATGATGTGAAGAAGACGAAGACTGCCAAATACAATGCAATATACAAGAGATTGGAAGCCTATATGTCTGCTGTATCTACTATGGTTGTAGCGGGTGAAGAATTTCATACCAATGTTGTGACAGGCATGGGACTGCAGGCGCTTTCTAAGAGAGTTACAAAGTATAAAAAAAGAGATTGCTATAAGAAATTGAAAAGATTTGTGAGTGCGGATTTCGATGGGAAAATCTGTATCTTATATGGTCTGCGCCGAACAGGTAAAACTACGCTTTTGTTTCAGATGATGAGTGAACTTCCTGTGGAGCAGACGGCCTATATCAAAATTCAGACTACAGATAACATGTCCATGCTGACAAAGGATCTTAAACGACTTTTTGAAAGCAACTATAAGTATGTCTTTATTGACGAAATTACACTGATGGAGGATTTTATTAACACTGCTGCCATTCTTTCGGATGTGTTCAGTATGATGGGGATGAAGATTATTGTTTCGGGTACGGACTCTTTGGGTTTTACTATGGCAAACCGTGACGAACTTTATGATCGAAACGTTATGATTCACACGTCCTTTATTCCATTCAGAGAGTATGCGCGACTTTTGAATATCCGTTCCATTGACCGCTATATCGAATACGGCGGTACGCTGAAAAAGGAGAATATGAGTTTTGATGATCCTGAGGCGGCATATGATGAGGTTTCATTCCGTGACGATGAGAGCACGAGAAAGTACATTGATACTGCCATTAGTCGCAATATTCAGCATACTCTTAAAAACGATCACTATGGTGAATATTTTAACCAATTACGTGAACTCTATGATAAAGGTGAACTGACAAATGTGATTAATCGCATTGTTGAGAATATGAATCATCTTTTTTTACTTCGCGTGGTGCAGGAGAAGTTTAAATCTCATGATTTGGGCTCGGCGAAGGAAATCCTCCTTCATGATTTTCCGGCAGAGTATGCTACTGCTCTTTACGACATTGACGAGAAGATGGTTGTGGAACGCTTAAAGTCGCTGATTGATGTGAAAGAAAAAAGCGAAACTACCATCGAAGTTACCCAAGAGCATATCGATAAGATCAAAAAGCATCTCCTGATGTTGGATTTGATAGTTGACTGCGCTGAACGATATGAAAGCGGCAAACGCGCAGAACACACTGTGTTCACTCAGCCGGGTATGCGATACGCCATTGCCAAAGCACTTGTCTATTCGCTGGTTCAGGATCCGTATTTTCGTTCATTGTCGGAGCTTGATAAGGAGTATATTGTTGCCAAGATTCTGGATGATGTCAAAGGCAGAATGCTTGAGGATATTGTATTGCTTGAAACCTACAAAGCTGCCTCTCGTAATGAAGAAGTTTTCAAATTCAAGTTTGACCAAGGTGGCGAATATGATATGGTAATTTACGATAAGGATAAACATACCTGCTGTCTCTATGAGATTAAGCATAGCACTGAAATTGTAGAAAGACAGATGCGTTACCTAAGAGATGACGAAAAGTGCAAGGTTGTCGAGGCGCGATTCGGCATGATTACAGGAAAATACGTTTTATATAGAGGTGAAAATAAGACTGTTGGCAATGTGCAGTACTTGAATGTGGAGCAGTTTTTATGCAAATAAAAACCACTGTGGAGTGAGAGAGTAGATAAAGTGTTTGGGAAGTAAAAAGGGGTGCACTTCAGTGCACCCTACAGTATTCCTACCTCTCATACACCACATATCGATATTTCCGCAACAACTCAGCTGCCTTCTTGGAGGATGCTTCGTCATAGAATTCAATACGAAGGACTCCTTCTTCAAATTCACGATTGTGGATAATTCCAATGTTTTTTAAGTTTATATTGTTAGCTGCCAGGATAGTGGCAATGGTTGCGATTCCACCGGCTTCATCGATGATATCACAGTACACCGCAAACATACGCTTGATTGGTCCGGATGAACCGCCAGGGATGGAGTTGCGGTAATTCTTTGAGGTTTCAAAGAAATTGTAGATATCGCTTTCAGCACCGTCTGCAACAGAGCGTTTGGCATTTTCCAAGACAGCAATGTATTCGTCTAAGATGTTCACGATATTGTCTTTGTTTTTCAGGCAAATGTGTTGCCACATGGTAGGTGAAGAAGAGGCGATTCGCGTAATATCTTTAAAACCGCCGGCTGCTAACTGTTTCATTAATTCTTCCTTGCCGTCTTTGTCTTTGACAAAGTTTACGAGGGCAGAAGCAATTATATGCGGCAGGTGACTGATTGCACCGGTGATATAATCGTGTTCTTCATAATCCAGAACCACAGGAAGTGCCTTTAAGGATTCTACAAATGCAGCGTAAGCATCCACCTTTTCTTTTGCGACTTTCGCTGTTGGGGTGATAATATAGTAAGCATTTTCAATCAGCATGGCTTTGGAGTTGACGAAACCGGATTTTTCAGAGCCGGCCATTGGATGTCCGCCGATAAAATGTTCCTCCAAGCCGAGTGCAATTACCTCTTTATGAATGGAGGTTTTCACACTTCCAACATCTGTCAAAATACAATTTTCATTTAAATGTGATTTCAACTGTTTTAGGTAAGCAGTATTATAGGACACTGGCGCACATAGGAAAATGTAGCTACAGTTATCAAAGTTATCATCAATGGTGGTGCAAGCAACGTCAATTGCAGATTCCTGTGTGGCAAGTGCCAGGGTTTCTTTACTTTTATCAAATGCAACGATTTCGTAGTCAGGGTAGTATTGGCGGATGGCCTTTGCGATGGAACCGCCGATTAATCCAAGTCCTACGAAACCGATTTTTTTCTTATTATTCATGATTTACATCCTTTCCGGAGACAGCCGACAATGTCGCTGTACCGCCTATGTATCCACCTATATTGTGGCATTTGGTTAAATTGAATTTTACAACCAAGGAGAGGAAAAGTCAACACTATGTTACTTTAAAGCGTAAAAGCGAATAAAAAGTTTGAAAATTCTGAAAATTCCAAATAAAATAATGTTCTTAGAAGATTCTTTTATTTTCTTATCTTCTCAAAACATAAAATGTATGATATACTTACGTTCCACTACAAAATTCAAAAAAGGATTCTATATCTATATTTTAGATAATCGGATGTGCTAGTTCGGCATAATTATCCAATGAAAACATAGTGTCATATGCAGATTATTTAATTAACTTGACAATATAGGAAATATCCTATATAATGAACATAAAGGAGGAATCGCATGCCAGTAATCTCAAGATTTAATGGTATTGTTATAAAAATGTACCTTAGAAAAAAAGAGCATAATCCGCCACATGTTCATGCTCTTTATGGTGAATATAATGGAATGTTTTCTTTGGTGGATGGAGAAATGTTTGAAGGAGATATTCCGTTAAAAGAACAGAGAATAGTTGAAAAATTTATTAAAATAAATCAAGAAAAATTAATTCGCATGTGGGAAACTCAAGAGTTTGAAGTTATTCCACCAGTAGAATAAAAGAGGAGAGAATGTATATGACACATAGAATAAAGAAAGTAATTCCTTTAGAGAATTTTGTAGTGTTAGCTATATTTCAAGATGGTGTAGAGAAAGAATATGATATGAAGCAATTGTTTGATACATTTCCGCAATTCCATGCATTTGAATGTGAAGAGGGACTGTTTGAAAAGGTTTCTGTTGATGCTGGTGGATATGGAATCTCGTGGAATGATGAATTAGATTTGGCAGCAGAGGATATTTGGGATGAAGGTAAATTGACCGGCAAAATTCATGAGGTGGATATTGTATCGCAGTTGGGGGTTAATCTTACGAAAGCAAGAGAGCTAGTAGGCATTACACAAAAAGAATTATCCGAAAAAGTGCACATTTACCAAGGTGATATTAGCAAAATTGAGAGAGGAAAGGCCAATCCATCGGTGGAGACATTACAAAGGCTGGCAGAGGGAATGGGCATGCAGTTGAAGATTGAATTTATTCCTAAATGTTAAATAAAAATGGACGTAATAAAAATGCTTTATTGCGTCCAATTTGCTCTACCTCTCATACACCACATATCGATATTTCTGCAGCAGTTTAGTTGCCTTTTTCGAGGATGCTTCATCATAGAATTCAATACGAAGAACAAAAACAAGAGGAGGTCGACACATGACTTATGAACATATGTTAAAAAAGAATAAGAAAATTGAACAAAAAATCAAGCAAATACAAACAAAGCTTAAGAAACTCCCGGAGGGTCAGCTTTATTGTTCGAGTTCCGGGAAATATACAAAATGGTTTTGCAGTAATGGAAAAGATCAAATTTATATTCCTAAGAAGAAAAGACGTTTAGCTGAACAGCTTGCTTTGAAAAAGTATCTGACACTTCAATTGAAGAATCTTCAGCATGAAAAAATTGCAATTGATTTTTATCTTAGACATCACGATAAGGATGCAGAACAAAAAGAAGTTTCGCTTTTAAATTCACCGGCGTACAAAGAACTTCTTTCCCCGTTTTATCAACCAATATCTCAGGAACTATTCGAGTGGACAAATTCCCCTTATGAAAAAAATGATAATTATTCGGAATCACTAAAACACAAAGCCGTTTCAGGTGGTTATGTCAGATCTAAATCAGAACAAATCATAGATATGGTTTTATACAAAAACAAAATTCCGTTTCGTTATGAATGTGCATTACGATTTGGAGAGACCGTGTTTTATCCTGATTTCACAATTCGTCATCCCAAAACAGGGCAACTGTTTTATTGGGAACATTTTGGTCTTATGGATGATGCTGACTATAGCAAGAAAGCATATTCTAAACTTCAAACTTACACATCACATGGTTTGATACCAACAATTCAGTTGATTACCACATATGAGACAAAAGAACACCCATTGAGTATTGAGATGAAAAAGTTTGTGGTTGTTCGTATATAAAATAATTGTGCAAAATCTAACCCTAATCATGCGATTTTCGGTTAGAAAAAGCATGATTTTTTAGCCAACGAACAAAATTCTTCAAAAACGCTTGCTTTTAGGTGAATTTCGGTTAGTTTCCAAGCTGTTTTTCGCCATACGAACAAAAAAGCAGGCCTAAACCACAAAAATGCAGACCCAAACCACAAAAGTGCAGGCCCAAACACCAAAAAGCGTGCAAACGCACGTCAAAAAACAAGCAAATCCGACCACCAAATAAAAAGTTTGAAAATTCTGAAAATTCCAAATAAAAAATTGTATAAAATTCATAAAAAGGTTGAAATAATCAAAAAATTTTAGTACAATATCAACATGTGATACTACAAATCAAGGAGGCAAAAGTAGAATTATGAAAGTTTATAGAACGGACGAAATTAGAAACGTAGTACTATTAGGTCACGGAGGAAGTGGAAAGACTAGTTTGGTTGAGGCTATGTTATATGTATCTGGCGCAACAAACAGAATGGGAAAAATTGCAGATCATAACACAGTAAGTGATTTCGATAAAGAGGAACAGAAACGTGAATTTTCAATTAGTACAAGTTTAGTACCTATCGAGTGGGAAAAAGCGAAAATCAACGTGCTTGACACACCGGGTTACTTCGACTTTGTCGGTGAAGTGGAAGAGGCAGTTAGTGCAGCGGATGCGGCTGTTATCGTAGTTTCCGGTAAAGCAGGTGTGGAAGTTGGAACGGAAAAAGCTTGGGAACTCTGTGATAAGTACAAATTACCTAGAATGGTATACGTAACAGAGATGGACGTGGATGATGCATCCTTCCGCCAGGTAGTGGAAGATTTGACAGCGAAATATGGTAAGAAAATTGCACCACATTTCCAACCAATTCGTGAAAATGAAAAATTAGTTGGTTATGTTAACGTTATTAAAAATGCAGGTAGAAGATACACGGGTGTTGGTCAGAGAGAAGAATGTGAAATTCCGGATTACTGTTTACCAAACTTACAAATCTGCCGTGATGCATTGATGGAAGCGGTTGCTGAAACTAGTGAAGATTTCATGGACAGATATTTTGCAGGAGAAGAATTCTCCGTAGAAGAGATTCGTGCAGCAATGCGTATGTCTGTAACAGATGGAAGCATCGTACCGGTTGCTATGGGTTCTAACACAGAAGCACAGGGTGTTGCGAACCTCTTATCAGATATTGTTCGTTTCTTCCCAAGTCCGGACAAGAAAGCTTGTGCAGGTATTAACCGTAAGACGAACGAAATCTTTGAAGCAAACTATGATTTCTCTAAATCAAAGAGTGCATATGTATTTAAGACAATGGTTGACCCATTCATCGGTAAATACTCATTTATCAAGGTTTGCTCAGGTGTATTAAAAGGCGATGATGTTCTTTACAATACAGATTCGGATACAGATGAAAAACTTGGTAAATTATACACCATGATTGGTAACAAACCGGTGGAAGTATCTGAACTTCATGCAGGTGATATCGGTGCCGTTGCTAAGTTATCAGATGTAAAGACAGGTGATACACTTTCCACAAAGAATACACAAGTATTGTTTGGTAAGACAGAGTACTCGGTACCATATACATATATGAAATATGTTGTGAAGGCAAAGGGTGATGAAGATAAAGTTTCTCAAGCTCTTGCGAAAATGATGGCTGAAGACGTGACACTGAAAGTGGTAAATGACAGTGAAAATCGTCAGACATTGGTTTACGGTATGGGCGACCAACATTTGGAAATCGTAGTGAGCAAATTGGCTAGCCGCTACAAAGTAGATGTTGCTTTGGAAACTCCAAAGGTTGCTTTCCGCGAAACATTGCGTAAGAAATCCGACGTGGATACAAAATATAAGAAACAATCTGGTGGACATGGACAATATGGACACGTTAAGATGACATTTGAACCTTCCGGCGATTTGGAAACACCATTCGTATTTGAGCAAATCGTAGTTGGTGGAGCGGTTCCGAAGAACTACTTCCCGGCAGTGGAAAAAGGTTTACAAGAATCGGTTGTGAAGGGTCCTTTGGCTGGATATCCTGTAGTAGGTGTGAAGGCTGTATTATACGATGGTTCTTACCATCCGGTAGACTCTTCCGAAATGGCATTTAAGACTGCAACAGTTCAGGCATTCAAGAAAGGATTTATGGAAGCAAGTCCGGTACTTCTTGAACCAATTGCAAATATTAAGGTTACTGTTCCGGATGAATTCACCGGTGATGTAATGGGTGATTTGAACAAACGTCGTGGTCGTGTGCTTGGTATGACACCAATCGCAGGTGGCAACCAGATTATTGAAGCAGACATTCCGATGACAGGTGTATTTGGATACTGTACAGTACTTCGTTCTATGACAGGTGGTAGAGGAACATATAGTTATGAATTTGTTCGCTATGAGCAAGCACCATCTGATGTACAGGAAAAAGAAATTGCAAAACGTGCAAATGAGGAATAGAAGGATTCCTTAAGAAAGAGATTAGGGCATATCAACTTGATATGCCCTACTTGTATATTTGAAATGAAAGTGTTATAATTTGCCTTACATTAACAAAACATAAGTGTATGAGGAATGAGCAATGAAGATTGTAATTATCGGTGACGGAAAAGTGGGATATAAGCTGGCAGAGCATTTGTCAGTAGATAACTACGATGTCGTTTTAATTGACAATAATGAAGAAAAATTAAAAGAAGCTATCAACAATCTGGACGTCAACTGTTTCGCGGGAGACGGTGTGAGTGTAGAAGTGCAGGCGGAGGCAGGTGTGCCGGAGGCAGATCTTGTTATCGCATGTGCATCAACGGATGAATTGAACATGTTGAGCTGTCTGGTTGCGAAAAGATTAGGCGCGAAGCATACCATTGCCAGAGTGCGTAATCCGTTGTATTACCATCAGATAGACATGTTAAAGGAAGATTTACACTTAAGTATGGTAATCAATCCGGAGTTTGCAGTTGCAAATGAAATCGCAAGGAACTTGATTTTCCCTGACGCAAGCAAGGTGGAGACTTTTGTGAAGGGACGATTGGAATTGGTGGAATTCCCGGTACGTGAAGGCAATCCGGTGATTGGATATAAGCTGGCGGACATTTATTCCAAATTCCAGATTAAGATATTGATTTGTGCCATCCAAAGGGGAAGCGAAGTGTTTATTCCGGATGGTGAATTTGTGATTGAAGAAGGGGACAAACTTCACATTGCGGCTGCACATCGAGAGATTGAGCAGTTTTTCAGCAGACTCGGAAACCGCAAGCGTCGCGTGCGCAACGTACTGATTTGTGGTGGCGGACGTGTTGGGTTCTATCTTGCAAAGAAGCTTTGTTCCATGGGTATGGAAGTGAAGATTATTGAGCAATGCCACGAAAGATGTGAGGAATTATGCGAAGAACTTCCGAAGGTAACAGTGATTCACGGCGATGCAACAGACCACGATTTGCTCTTGGAAGAGGGCGTTCGTGAGGCGGATGCCTTGGTTGCCCTTACCGGTGTGGATGAAGAAAATATTATCATGGGCTTATTTGCAAATAAGCAGGGAGTACAGAAAATCGTTGCGAAGGTAAATGAGGATTCCAGAGCACAGATGGTGGCAGGTCTTGGTATTGACAGTATTGTTTCTTCCAAAAATGCAACCGTAGATGCGATTTTCAGCTATGTTCGTGCAAGACAAAATTCCTTGAGCAGTGCAAATATTGAGTCCATGTACCGTTTGGTGGATGACCGCGTGGAAGCCTTGGAGTTTGTGATTAAGGAAGAAACAAAGTATACGAATATTGCGCTCAAGGACTTAAAAACGAAACCGAATAACTTGATTGCATGTATCGGACGAAACCGTCAGTTGATTATCCCAAGTGGTAGTGACAGCATTCAGGTTGGCGATACTGTAGTTGTGATAACAAAATCTAAGAAGATACAAGATATTACAGACATCTTGGAATAGAGGGTAGTTATGAATAGAAGAATGACGACTTATATTTTGGGAAGAATGCTTGGAGTAGAAGCAGCGGTTCTTTTGATTCCTGCGCTGGTGTCTGTGATCTATGGAGAAGAAGGGTGGAAGGCATTTCTTCTTACTAGTGCAATCCTTGTGCTGTTATATGTACTGTTGGGTAGAAGGAAACCGGAGGATTCCACCATTTATGGCAAAGATGGATTTATCATCATTGCATGTGCCTGGATTTTATGGTCTGTGTTTGGCGCGTTACCATTCTATATATCAGGAGAGATTCCATCTTTTGTAGATGCGATTTTTGAAACGGTATCCGGATTTACAACGACCGGTTCTACCATATTGACAGACATTGAAGCAATGTCCAAGGGAATGAACTTCTGGCGATGCCTGACCCACTGGATTGGTGGAATGGGTGTGTTGGTATTTGTAATGGTAATTGTCTCATTAGAGGATAAGAATTCCATGCATTTAATGCGTGCAGAGGTTCCGGGACCGGAAACGGATAAGCTGGTTCCAAAGGCAAGGGATACTGCGAAGATATTATACAGTATGTATTTTGTGCTGACATTGGCAGAGGTTATCTTCTTGCTTGCGGGTGGCATGAATCTGTACGACAGTATTATTCATTCCTTTAGTACTGCTGGAACAGGGGGATTCAGTAACCGCAATAGTAGTATTGCTTTCTATGACAGTGCGTATATTGACGGTGTAATCACCGTTTTTATGATTCTGTTTGGAATCAACTTTAACATGTATTATCTCTTGTTACTTAAAAAGGTAAAAGATGTATTTAAGAATGAGGAAACGAGAGCGTATTTGGGAATAATTCTCGGGTCCACCTTGCTAATTACAATGAATATACTGAGCATATATGAGAAGCCATTAAAGGCCTTTCGATATGCCATATTCCAGGTGGCATCTATTATAACCACAACCGGAATGGCGACGGCAGATTTCAATCTTTGGCCGGAATTTTCAAAATGTATCCTTTTGGGATTGATGGTATTTGGTGCCTGTGCGGGGTCTACCGGTGGTGGTATGAAGGTGGCTCGTGTTTTGATTTTGCTTAAGAGTGCGAAGCGCGAATTGAAGCGTTTGCTTCACCCAAAATCTGTTGCAATTGTAAAGGTAAACGGGAAAAAAGTAAAAGATGAAACCTTGCAGGGTGTTTATGTATATTTTATCTGCTATGTTGCAATATTGATGATATCAGTATTGTTGATTTCGCTAAATAATTTTGATTTTGCAACTTCATTTAGTGGGGTACTTACTACCATTAATAACATTGGACCGGGGATTTCAGCCATTGGACCGATTGAGAACTTTTCCGCGTTCTCTGATTTTTCAAAAATTGTATTCTGCTTGGATATGTTGATTGGAAGATTGGAAATTTTCCCGTTCTTGGTATTGTTCTCACCAAATTTATGGAGAAAGAAATTTTAGGAGGTAGTTATGAAGAATTTTAAAATTAAAGCAATAGGAACAATTCTAGCGCTACTTTTTGCAGGAATTTATTATTATATAACATTGCCGGCGGTCAATATTCACGCGGCAGGATTTTGGTTTTTTATAATCATATTGATTTTATTTGTTGCGGCTCTTTACATTTTCCGCAAACGATTTGGTGTATTTGAAATTAAGCAGTCAAAAGTGGTGAAGGTGTTGGGCGTACTCTTAATTGCAGTGATTGCAGTTTATTTGATTGGTTCCCTGCTGTCATCACCAATTATTAATGCAAAAAAATACCAGAAGCTTTTGACGGTAAAGGATGGCGAGTTCACGAAGGATATCGAGGAACTGTCCTATGACCAGATTCCGTTATTGGATAAGAATTCGGCAGCCCTTCTTGGCAATCGAAAAATGGGAAGTATGATTGATATGGCTTCTCAATTTGAAGTGGACAACATTTACAGTCAAATCAATTATAAGGATAAACCGGTGCGTGTGTCGCCGCTTCGCTATGCAAATGCTATCAAATGGCTGACTAACCGTGGAACAGGTATTCCGGCATACATTACCATTGATATGGCAACGCAGACGACAGAGCTTGTGAAACTGAAAGAGGGTATTAAATATTCGACTTCAGAATATTTTAATCGCAATATTCACAGACATTTACGTTTTAATTATCCGACGTATATCTTTAATGAACTTAGCTTTGAGATTGACGAGGAAGGCGTTCCATACTGGGTGTGTCCGGTGAAGAAGTTCAACATCGGCTTATTTGGTGGTGAGACGGTAGGGCGCGTGGTTCTTTGTAATGCCATCACCGGTGAAACGGTGGACTATGCGATTAAAGACGTACCATCTTGGATTGACAAAGCTTATTCAGCAGAACTCTTGATTGAACTTTACGATTATCATGGTACCTTAAAACATGGATTTATCAATAGTGTATTAGGGCAGAAGGATTGCCTGGTTACCACAGAGGGTTATAACTATCTGGCTATCGATGATGATGTGTGGGTTTACACAGGTGTTACCTCTGTGAATAGTGATGAGTCAAATGTGGGATTCGTGCTTATGAATCAGCGTACTATGGAAACGAAATTCTATGAGATTGCAGGTGCGGAAGAGTATTCTGCCATGGATTCAGCAGAGGGTCAGGTACAGAACCTGGCGTATGAGGCGACTTTCCCATTGCTCTTAAATATTGGAGGCGAGCCGACCTATTTTATCTGCTTAAAAGATGATGCAGGGCTTGTGAAAAAGTATGCCATGGTTAATGTTCAGAAATACCAAGTGGTAGGAATCGGTGACACGGTCAGCGAATGCGAGGAAGAGTACCACAAGCTTCTTTTAAAGGAAGGGCTTCAGATTGAAGAGGATACACGCGAATCCGGTTCTATCACCGGAAAGATTACCAAGATTGCGCAGGGCGTAGTAGATGGTGATTCACATTACTTTATGATGATTGAAGGTTCGGATGATATTTTCGACATTTCTGTGGTAGAATTTATCGACATCATCAAATACGAAGTTGGTCAGGAGATTTCGCTGGAATATAAGATTGGCGAGAAGACGAATGTTGTAACGGATATGAAGTAGATAAATTTCTTATTAAATAAAATGGATGGGAATTTTGAAAGTTCCCATCCATTTTTATGTCCGTATTCTATTATCATTAATTTAAGAAATTACATTTTTCAGCGTCAACACTTGCTAAATCTTCTTTGCTTGCGCTAAGGCTTACGTAGAAGTCAACATTGTGTGCTTTAGAGATACTGTCAAGAGTATCGATAAAGCTTGGGATTACATCAAGGGTAACACCTTGTTGTTTCAAAATACCATCAATAAAGATTACTTGGATATCGCTGTTTGCACTGAGCATACCATAGATAAATCCTGTATATTCGCTAATGCCACGGATAGAAGGGTAATCAGCCATAACGATTGCTCTGATATCAAAAGACAAGCTGTATGTATCATTGTGGCTATTCTTAATGAATACTACGTTTCCGTCACATTCCTTTACTTTTTTATTTGCAGCTTCGATCATAATCTGAGTTTTGCCGCTACCTTTTTGCCCTGTTAATAAATTAATCATGGGGATCACTCCTTTGCTATGTAATATAGATATTATACAACAGAATTAGAATAAGAGCAATAAATAAAACGGAAAAATAAAAAAATGGGGTGTGAAAATGAGGAGCGTTATGTTATACTGTCCCTATAAGGCAGAGCCAAGAACACATAAGGAGCAAACAGTATGAAAAGAGTATTACTAAAGCTAAGTGGAGAAGCACTGGCAGGAGATAAAAAAACAGGCTTTGATGAAGCGACTTGTATCGGTGTTGCAAAGCAGGTGAAGGAGTTAGTAGACGATGGTATTCAGGTTGCAATTGTAACCGGTGGCGGGAACTTCTGGCGTGGAAGAACAAGTGAAACCATTGATAGAACGAAAGCTGACCAGATTGGTATGCTTGCAACAGTGATGAACTGCATTTATGTGTCAGACATTTTTAGACACGTTGGTATGCAGACAGAGATTTTCACACCGTTTACATGCGGAGCATTTACGAAATTGTTCTCTAAGGATGCGGCTGTGGAAGCATTGGATGCAGGAAAGGTTATTTTCTTTGCAGGCGGAACCGGACATCCATATTTTTCAACAGACACTGGGGCTGTGCTTCGTGCGATTGAGATTGAAGCAGATGCAATGTTACTTGCAAAAGCGATTGACGGTATCTATGACAGCGATCCGAAGCTGAACCCGGATGCGAAAAAATACGATGAGATTTCCATTCAGGAAACCATTGATAAGCGACTGGCAGCTGTGGATTTGGCAGCATCTATTCTTTGTATGGAAAACAAGATGCCGATGTTGGTATTTGGATTGAATGAAAAGGATAGTATTGTTGAGACAATGAAAGGAACATTTACAGGTACGAAGGTAACTGTATAATGATAGAAAATTTATAACCGGAGGATTTTATTATGAACGAGAGATTACAAGTATTTGATACAAAGATGCAAAAATCAGTTGCAAGTTTAGAGGCTGAGTTAGCAACCATTCGTGCAGGACGTGCGAACCCAAATGTGTTAAACAAATTGACAGTGGATTATTACGGAATTCCAACACCAATTCAACAGGTGGCTAATATTTCTGTTCCGGAAGCACGTATGATTCAGATTCAACCATGGGAAAAGAGTCTGATTAAAGAAATTGAAAAAGCGATTTTGATGTCTGATATCGGAATTAATCCAAACAATGACGGTTCTGTTGTTCGTTTGATTTTCCCTGAATTGACAGAAGACCGAAGAAAAGAAATCGTAAAAGACGTGAAGAAAAAAGGAGAAGCAGCTAAGGTTGCTATTCGTAACATTCGTCGTGATGGTAATGATGCGTTTAAGAAATTAAAAGGCTCAGAAATTTCAGAGGACGAAATCAAAGATTTAGAAGATGAATTACAGAAGTTGACAGACAAGTACATTGCAAATATTGATAAGGCAGTGGATGTGAAGTCAAAAGAAGTTCTTACAGTATAGTTGCATAAGAGAAAAAGAGTCTGTCAAGACAGACTCTTTTTTAAAGGAGATAGTTATGAACGTACCACAACATATCGCGATTATTTTAGATGGGAATGGTCGCTGGGCGAAAAAGAAGGGAATGCCGCGTAGCTACGGGCACACACAGGGCAGCAAGAATGTGGAGCGCATTTGCGAGGATGCCTATAAAATGGGTGTCAAATATTTGACAGTGTATGCGTTTTCTACGGAAAATTGGAAGCGTCCAAAGGACGAGGTGGATACCTTGATGAATCTGCTTCGCAACTATATGAAGACCTGCCTGAAGACAGCAGAAAAGAATCGGATGCGTGTGCGTGTGATTGGTGATAAGACTGCTCTGGCTGAGGATATTCAAAAGCGTATTGCAGAGCTGGAGGAGGCCACCAAGGATAACGATGGTCTTTGTTTCCAGATTGCATTGAACTACGGCAGCCGAGATGAAATGCTTCGTGCCATGAAACGAATGGCTGCGGATTGTGTGGATGGCAAAGTGGGCTTAGAGCAGGTGGATGAGGCCTTGTTTGAGACTTACCTTGATACCCATGATATTCCGGACCCGGATTTGATGATTCGAACCAGCGGGGAGCAGAGGTTGTCCAATTATTTGTTATGGCAGCTGGCCTATAGCGAGTTTTATTTTACAGATGTATTATGGCCTGATTTTACAAAAGAGGATTTAGCGAAAGCGATTGAATATTACAATTGTAGAGACAGACGCTTTGGCGGTGTGAAGGAAGGAGAAAACTAATGTTTAAGACAAGATTATTAAGTGGAATTTTACTTGTGATTATTGCATTAGCAACGATTATTACTGGTGGAGATGTTTTATTTGCAACTCTATTAATGATTAGCTTTATCGGAATGACGGAAATCTATAAGGTGCTGGAAATCAGTGGTACAGCTCTTGGAACTGCAGGATATGTGGCGGCAGTGGCTTATTACTTCCTGCTTCGTTTTCATAGGGCTGATTTGGTAACCATGCTTTGCATTGCATTTCTGATTTTGGTTATGATTATATATGTGTTTTCGTATCCGAAGTATCGCTCGGAACAGATTATGCTGGCATTTTTTGGACTGTTTTATGTAGCGTTTATGCTTTCTTATGTATATCAGATTCGTATGTTGGAACAAGGTGCTTTCCTTGTTTGGTTAGTGTTCTTGTGTTCATGGGGAAGCGATACCTGTGCATATTGTGTGGGTATGTTGATTGGGAAACATAAAATGGCACCGAAGCTTAGCCCGAAGAAATCTATCGAAGGTGCAGTTGGCGGCGTAGTAGGTGCAGCACTTCTTGGTGTGCTTTACGCATTGGCAGTGAACCGTTTCTGGGAAGGCGCAAGTGCAGACGTTTTGCAATACGCAATCATTTGTGCAGCTGGCGCATTGATTTCCATGGTGGGCGATTTGGCTGCATCGGCAATTAAGAGAAACCACGATATCAAGGATTATGGAAATTTAATTCCTGGACATGGGGGAATCTTAGACCGCTTTGACAGTGTGATTTTTACAGCGCCGATTATTTATTATATGGCAATTATGTTTTTGTAGGAGATTAACCTGATGAAAAAAATAGCAATTTTAGGTTCTACAGGTTCCATTGGAACACAGACCTTGGAAGTTGTGAGAGAAAATGGCGATATAGAAGTCTTAGGACTTGCTGCCGGTAATAATATTAAATTATTAGAGGAGCAAATTCGTGAATTTCATCCGAAAGTAGTAGCGGTTTGGTCCGAGGATAAGGCAAAGGAACTGCGTGAAAAGGTAAAGGACGTCAGTGTCAAGATTGTTTCGGGAATGGAAGGTTTAATTGAGGTTTCTGTTTTGGAAGAGACAGAAATTTTGGTAACTGCCATTGTAGGAATGATTGGTATCCGTCCGACTATAGAGGCTATTAAAGCAGGGAAAAATATTGCCCTTGCGAACAAAGAAACCTTAGTGACGGCGGGGCACATTATCATGCCGCTTGCTGCAGAGCACAACGTGGCGATTTTGCCGGTAGACAGTGAACACAGCGCGATTTTCCAATCCTTGCAGGGAAGTTCACGTGGAGAATTGCATAAGATTTTACTGACCGCTTCGGGCGGTCCTTTCCGTGGAAGAACGAGAGAGGAACTTACTTGTATTCAAGTAGAGGATGCGTTAAAGCATCCAAATTGGGAGATGGGAAGAAAGATTACCATCGATTCTTCCACTTTGGTCAACAAAGGACTTGAGGTTATAGAGGCAAAATGGCTGTTTGATGTGGACATTGACCAGATTGAGGTTGTGGTACATCCGCAGAGTATCATCCATTCCATGGTGGAGTATGTGGACGGAGCTATCATCGCGGAGCTTGGAACACCGGATATGAAGCTGCCGATTCAGTATGCCCTTTATTATCCGGAGAGAAGATATTTGCCGGGTGACCGCGTGGATTTTGCAACATTATCGCAATTGACTTTTGAGAAACCGGATTTGGATACATTCTATGGCTTGCGACTTGCCATGGAAGCAGGAAAAACAGGTGGCTCTTTGCCAACTGTATTTAATGCCGCAAATGAACTGGCAGTCAGCAAGTTCCTGAATCGCAAGATTAAGTATTTGGAGATTCCGGAGATTATTGAAACTTGTATGAGTCTTCATAAAAATATAGCATGTCCGACAGTGGATGAAATCTTAAGGACAGAGCAGGAAGTATATGAACTAATAGAAAGTAGGTGGTAGAGTGGGCATCATTCTTGCAATTATTGTGTTTGGACTGATTATTTTCGTGCATGAATTGGGGCACTTTTTACTAGCAAAAATAAATGGAATCCGTGTGGATGAGTTTTCCATTGGAATGGGACCTAGACTTCTTAGTTTCGTGAGGGGTGAAACGAGATACTCTCTGAAACTATTGCCAATCGGCGGCTCCTGTATGATGGGAGAAGATGATGTAAATGACGTTGGAGAAGGAAGCTTTAACAGCAAATCTGTCTGGGCAAGAATTTCCGTTGTGGCAGCCGGTGCTGTTTTCAATTTTATTTTGGCACTCATTTTCTCGATGATTGTGGTTGGATACACGGGATATGATGAACCTGTTATTTCCGGTGTTATGGAAGAATTTCCGGCAGCGGAAGCAGGCATGCAGGCCGGAGACCGCATCGTTAAGATGAATAACAAAAAGATAAACATCTGGCGTGAGGTTACGTATTACAACATGTTTCATCAAGGTGAGACTGTAGATTTGGTATATGAGCGTGATGGAAAAAAACATGAAGTTACAATCACACCAAAACAAGATGAGGATGGCAGTTATTTGCTAGGTGTCACATCACCTGGCGAACTGAAGAAAGCAAATCTTTTGACAGCGTTACAGTATGGTGTGTATGAAGTGAAGTTTTGGATAGCTACCACCATCGAAAGTTTGAAGATGCTGGTGACAGGAGCAGTTGGAATGGACCAACTTTCCGGTCCGGTTGGTATCGTTGATGTGGTGGATGAAACCTATCAGCAAAGCAAGGATTACGGCGTAGTTGTTGTGATTATGCAGATGCTGAATATCGGTATTCTCATTTCTGCAAATCTTGGTGTTATGAATTTGCTGCCGCTTCCGGCATTGGACGGCGGAAGATTAGTCTTTCTCATTATTGAAGCCATTCGTGGCAAACGCGTTTCACCGGAAAAAGAAGGCTGGGTACATGGTATTGGCATGATTCTTTTGTTGGCACTGATGGCGTTTGTATTGTTTAATGATATTAAGAGATTGTTTTAGACTTTCTATAAAGTGGCCTTTTATATAGCTCTATACCCACGATTTTACGAAAACGTGGGTATTTTCATGCCCTACATGCCTGATTATAGAAATTGACAAGTAAAATAGCTTGTTTATACTCAAACTCATGATAGCAAGCAAATATGTCTTATATATACCTAGATTATTTGCAATATATCTCTCTCGTAATTTTGTCATGGGAATTTCCTGCAAAATCCACTGCTTCAACAAGCTTCCAACTATTCAAATCTAAATCAAGTTTGAAATCAAATGGGTAACTTCGATTCCATTTGTATATAATAAGTTGTTCGATATCGTCCACATATGGTAAAAGTTTTTGGCTTTCTACAAAGCAAAATTCACTTGTGCCTGCTTTGTCTAAAAACATAGGATCAACATTAATCTTTACATTTGCACCTTCAAACAATTTCTCTGAAAAAGAATCTATCCACACTTCATTTGTCAAACTAACAATATCCTCCAATACCTTGGCATCTCTGCTTTGGCGTCTTTTGTTAAATAGAATTCCTTTGTTATCATCTATGCAGATTATTACCTTCATGTTTTTCACCTTTCTTTTTTCTTTACATACAATAATAGTAACAGATTTTTAGCGAGGTATCTACATGAATATTCTGAGGGCATCCCAATTGAATAACAATATGAATAACAATGGCAGTAATTTCAACAACAATATGAACGGCAATACAAACAACAATGTGAATAATCTAAATGGCAGAAACAATAGAAACATCGGAAATAACAGGGATGTTTCCAATAATATTGACACAGGACGACTTCAAATCAATGTCACATCGGCAATTACATCTTTTCCGGTTGCAGATGCAACGATTTCTATCTCATACACAGGTGTTCCAGAGGCGACTTTGGAGCAGCTTCGAACAAATTCTTCGGGGCAAACAGAGACAATAGAACTAGATGCGCCACCGGTGGAGCTTAGCTTGAATCCGAATAACGAGATTCAGCCGTATTCCGAATACACATTGAATGTAACGGCACCGGGCTTTGAGCCAATTAGTATTTCGGGAACTGAAATTTTGGCAAATGAAACGGCGCTTCAAAATATTACCATGAATCCAAGTGAACCGGATGAAACGGGAGAAGAAGTGTTTGTAATTCCGGGACATACGCTTTATGAGGAGTATCCACCGAAGATTCCGGAGCCGGAAATCAAACCGGTTCGTGAGACAGGAGAGATTGTCCTCAGTCGTGTTGTGGTTCCGGAATTTATCGTGGTACATGATGGAACGCCGAATGATACCACAGCAAGAAACTATTATGTCAGATATAGAGACTATATTAAGAATGTGGCTTCCAGTGAGATTTATGCAACATGGCCTGCCAATACGATTCGTGCAAATGTGCTTGCAATCATGTCATTTACTCTGAATCGTGTCTATACGGAATGGTACCGAAACCAAGGATATGATTTTACAATTACGTCATCGACGGCATTTGATCACAAATGGATTCCGGAACGAAATATCTACACAAATATTTCGCTGATTGTTGATGAATTGTTTTCAAACTATTTGTCACGTCCAAATGTAAGACAGCCGATTTTGACACAATATTGTGATGGAAATAGGGTTAGTTGTCCGGGCTGGATGACACAGTGGGGAAGTAAGGCCCTTGGTGACCAAGGCTATTCTGCAATTGAGATTCTTCGATATTTCTATGGGGATAACATGTATATCAATACGGCGGAGGAGATTTCTGGTATTCCTTCTTCGTGGCCGGGTTATGTTCTTTCCCAGGGTTCAACTGGTGATAAGGTGCGTCAGGTTCAAGAGCAGTTGGCGGTGATTGCAGGTGCATATCCGGCAATTCCGAGAGTTACAGCGGATGGTGTCTATGGTCCTGCAACGGCAGAAGCGGTACGTGAGTTCCAGTCTGTATTTGGGCTTCCGGAGACGGGTACAATCGATTATAGAACATGGTATAAGATATCGGAGATTTATGTTGGAGTATCCCGAATCGCTGAGTTAGTGTAGCATAGAAGTCTTATTGCAAACGCAGGACATTTTCAGTCGATGAATGTCCTGTGTTTTTTCATTTTTAATATATTATTTCTTTAAACAAATCTCATTTTCTGTTACTATAGAAGTATCTTGATAAGGGGAAATGAATATGAAGAAATCAAAAAGAATTTGGGCATTATTATTAATGATAGGGATACTGGCTGTTTATGAGGTACGGGATATACACATGGAACGTCAAGAGCCAGTGTCGGTAGGTACACTTGCTGAAATTCCTGCATTTGCCGGCGAACCATATGTTGTTTTGAATGACAACGAACCGGATTTCACAGAAGAGGATATGGTTGCTCAATCCTATGAGTACTATAGTGACCTAGATGAAGATGGGAAATGCGGAGTTGTGGAGGCCAGTGTGGGACAGGATATTATGCCTACAGAGGAAAGAGGAAGTATAGGTCAGGTTAAGCCGACGGGATGGCAGACAGTCAAGTACGATAACGTAGATGGGAAATATTTGTATAATCGTTGCCATTTGATTGGATTTCAATTAACTGGGGAAAATGCTAATGAAAAAAATCTAATTACCGGCACAAGATACATGAATGTAGAAGGCATGCTGCCTTTTGAAAATATGGTTGCAGATTATGTAAAAGAGACGGGAAATCACGTTGTTTATCGAGTTACCCCAATCTATGAGGGAGATAATCTGGTGGCTTCCGGGGTTCAAATGGAAGCAAAATCGGTAGAAGATGACGGCGAAGGCATTTGTTTTAATGTGTATGTCTATAATGTGCAGCCGGGCATTGACATCGATTATGCAACTGGAAGTAGTCAATTGGCTGATGAAGATAAACCATAAAATTGCTTGTAAATATGATGCCATAATGTTATGATAAAAGGTAATGAAACATAAGGAAATGAGGTACAAAAATGATAGTAGATATACTAGGAATTGTAATTGGATTTTTACTTTTGGTGAAAGGTGCTGACTGGTTTGTTGACGGTTCTTCTTCCATTGCGAAGAAGCTTCGGATTCCGGCAGTAGTCATTGGACTTACCATAGTTGCTTTTGGGACAAGCGCTCCTGAATTGGCAGTTAGCGTGTCGGCAGCTCTAAAGGGTAGCAATGATATTGCACTTGGAAATGTAGTTGGCTCGAATATTTTTAATACCTTAGTGGTGCTTGGTGCAAGTGCAGCCATTACACCGATTGCAGTGGGAAAAAGTGCAATTAAAAAGGATTATCCATTGTCCATTTTTGCGGCAGTATTATTAGGTGTTCTTTGCTTGGATACCATTATTTTCCAAGCTGCAGATATGAAAATTAGTCGCATAGATGGTATTATTTTATTGATCTGTTTTGCCTACTTTATGTATACAACAGTGCAGGCAGGCTTGAAAGGCAGAGCGGAGGCAGAAGAAGAGGAAATTCAAAGTTTTCCAACATGGAAAAGTATTTTGTTTATTTTAATTGGTCTTGCCGGAATTGTGGGCGGCGGTCAACTGACTGTCACTTGTGCAAAAGGTTTGGCGAGAGATTTGGGAATGACTGAGGCAGTTATTGGACTGACTGTGGTAGCCCTTGGAACCTCACTTCCGGAGCTGGTTACTTCAGTGGTTGCAGCTAGAAAAGGGGAAAGTGATATTGCAGTTGGAAATGTAATTGGTTCTAATATCTTTAACATTTTCTTTATTTTAGGTACATCGGCAACGATTTTGCCAATGCAGAATCTGGACCCTTCTTACGTATTTGATTTACTTGTGTTGATTGTTGTGATGGTTGCAACATTTATTCCAATTGCAATCACGAAAAAGGTTGGAAGAGGCATGGGTATCACCATGGTATTGGCATACGTGGTTTACACTGCATATCTCATTATGAGATTATAGATAAAATCATATAAAAGCAGGTAGTTAGATGAAAAACAAAATCAAACAATTTTCGAAAGGTGAGTTCAAAGTAGAACAGCCGGACATTCGTTTTTCTACAACACATATTCATATGTCTGTTGGGGAGGGCGAGGTTTATGAAGGCAGTTTTCTTATAGAGAATGTAAAAGACGGAGATATCAGAGGACTTGTATATCCGTCTTCTTTTCGTGTGCATTGTTTGGAAGAAGGGTTCGAGGGGAACCCGGTGAAGGTGAATTACACCTATGATAGCAGAGGCCTTACTCCGGGACAAATGGAGCAGGGGAAATTCACGGTAGTATGTAACGGCGGTGAATTTGAGCTGCAGTTTGATGTGGTGATTGAAAAGCCGTTTATCATGACTGCTTACGGAAAGATTCAGACACTTGCAGATTTCAAAAAATTGGCTATTCAGGATTTCTCAGAAGCGAAGAGTCTGTTCCGCTCCAGACAATTTTATGATGTGCTGAAGTATGAAGAAAGACGAGTGAGAAATCTTTATGAAAATATGCGCAAGTGGTCTTTGGATGAGCAGGCATTGGAAGAATTCCTCGTTGGAATTAAGCAGAAGGAAAAAATCTATCTGACTTTGGAACAGGATGAAATCACCTATGATAATATCTTGGAAACACAAAAGGCTTGGATAGACATTCGAAAGAATACATGGGGATATGAGAAGATTACTTTTGAAACCATGGGAGATTTCCTTGAAGTGAAACAGCAGGAAGTGTCTACCGATGATTTTGTGGGCAATACATACCGTTTGGAATATTTTATCCATGCGGATAAACTGCATAGTGGCTATAACTACGGAAAAATTTTAGTTGCTACACCGTACGAGACATTAAGCGTTCAAGTGACCGTGCACCAAGAGGCTAAGCGTGATGAAATGCGTGGCATGAAGGGCATGATTGCAGGGCAGGGCTTGAAGGAATACCTGGGATTTATTTCCGGTAAGATGGGTATCAGTGATTGGTCACAAAAGGCGATTAAACGGGTAGACCAGCTACTTGAGTTAGAACCGAACAGTGAATATTATCAGCTTTTGAAGGCTCATATCTATCTGCGCAGCAGGCGGGAAGAAGAGGCGAAATGGATCTTGGATAACGGCAATTATTCCAAGTTTGTCATTGGCCGCAAGCCGGAGATTAGCGCTTATTATATGTTTTTAACTGCATTGTTAAAGAAGGATACACTGCATACGAATCGTGTTTTAGAGGAGATTTATCGTGTGTACATGAAGCATCCGTACTCATGGCCGTTGCTTTGTATGATTATAAACTTGGATACGAAGTATCGGGATTACAATGACAGAATCCGAGTGCTGGAAAGGCAATTCTTTAATGGTGCGAATCAGATTTTACTATACGCGGAAGCTTATATTTGTTTCCAGGAACGTGTGCTTTTGCTACGCAAATTGGAATCCTTTGAGGTGCAAATTCTGAATTTTGCAACAAAGTATCACATGATTACCAGAGAACTGGCGCTTCATATGGCGGATTTGGTTTGTCAGCAGAAGAAGTATGACCCGAAGTTGCTTCGTATTTTGGAGCGTGCATATAAGATGTATGAGGAACCGGATATTCTTCGTGCTATTTGCATGCAATTAATTAAGGGAAATAAGACGTCAAGCGAATATTTTAGATGGTATGAGATGGCTGTGAAGCAGGAAATGAAGATTGCTCAGCTTTACGAATACTATATGATGTCCATGAACCCGGAACGTATACAAGGGGCATTCCCAAGAATTGTGTACTTATATTTCCTTCGTGGTATTAATTTAGATTATCGAAGAACCGCATTGTTGTATGAAAATATTTTGACTTATGAGCAGGAAGACAGTGAAATTTATAAGCAATACTTTGAGCAAATGAAGGTGTTTGCCACAGAGCAGCTTCTAAAGCGTCATATCAATGATTCGCTGCGTGTGATTTATAATCGACTGATTAATCCAAACACCATCGCTTTGGATGAATTGGATGCTTTGTATGATGTGTGTCACGCGTATCATATTACAACGAAGGTCAAGGGGATGAAGTTCGTCCTTGTGATTGAGAGTGATGGAAGCGTAAGGCAAAGAGTTGCCTACAAAGCGGAGCATGGTGCAAAGATTTATTTGTATAATAAAGAGGCAAGAATTGTTTGGGAAGGGGATAACGGTAGACGTTATGTGGATTCCATTCCATACGAGACAAGACGATTATTTTATGAAATGCGCTACTTAGAGCTTTGCAAGCAGCGTAAAACGATACACGCCACATCAGAGCAGATGGAGTCAGCTATTGAATTGAGTTATGAAAATCTGAAGCAATACGGTATGGATGCCTTTGAAAAAAAGGATATCTTCATTCTATGCTCGAAACGGGTAAGGGAACAGCAAGAGATGGAGGATGATTTCTTGTTGCATCTTTGCTTTGAATTGGTGAAGGAAGGATTTTACGATAAGGCTGTGTTGACCTATTTGGCACAGTACTATTGCGGCGCCACACGGGACATGAAGATGGTTTGGAAGAAAGCCAAAGAGTATGGTGTCAATGCAAAGGCGATTGCAGAGCGTATTATTACGCAAATGCTTTTTTCTGAGGTGATGTTCCAAGAGGAAGAAATATTTGAGGATTATTATATGGGAAGACCATATTTCCGCTTGAAACAGGCGTACCTTGCATATGTATCAAGGATGTATGTGGTTCAGAACCGAATAATGCCGGCTGATATTGTCCGTATTATGCTCCAAGAATTATCGCAAAAAGAATATCTTGCAGATATTTGTAAGGTGGCAATCCTGAAATATTATGTTGGAAAAGAAGTAGAACCGGCAATGGAAGCCTTGCTACAAGAATATTTTGCAGAAATGAGCCGCAAACGTTTGGTATTTCCATTCTATTTGCAGTACCCTGCAAAATGGTTGAAGGAAGCGCAGAGTTACGACAAGGTTATGGTGGACTATCGAAGCCGTTTGGGTGGAAAGGTCAAAATTGTTTATCGCATTTTGCGGTCAGATGAGATGGCTGGTGAAGAATATGCGGAGACCTTGCTTCCAATCTACGATGGCGTTTATGTCAAAGAATTTGTTTTATATGAAGGGGAAACTCTGGAATATTATTTTGTAGAGGATAGTAAGGACAAGCAGATTGTCAGTGAAAAGGCAAGATGCAGAAAAGAAAATATTATTTATGAAGATGGCAAATATGGAAGACTGAATTTGATTTCACGTTTGTCAAAGGAAAAGCAGTATGAGTCCATGCTGCACTACCGAAAAGAGGAACAGGTTGCAGAAGAGATATTTGTTACTTATTAATGTACAGGGAGGAGGACGTGTGATATGTCAAATAGTATCATAGGATATGAATTGAATGAAAGATATTGCCAGATCAGCTATTATCATGAAGAGAATCAAGAACCGCAAACGCTAGAGACAATCGCATATTCTGCCCACAACTTGTATATGAGAGCAATTCGGCATGAAAGTGATGAGATTGTACATTTGCTAAGGGAGTTTATTGAAAACTCCTTGAGCAGATTTGAAAGCATTGGACAGATTGTGTTTACTGTGCCGGAGTTAAATGTGGATATTGTGCGTATGCTAAAAGGAATTGCAAAACGCATGGGTATTGATAAGGATAACGTTTATGTACAGGATTACAAAGAGAGCTTTTGCAACTTTATGATTTATCAGCCGAAGGAATTGTGGCAATATGAGGCGGCCTTGTTCCATTGTGACCGCCATGAGGTAAAAGCCTATATGCTGCGCAAACTGCGTACGGGATATGGCAAGGGCAGGGATGCTTTTATTACCGTTGATGAGGTGGCAAGCGCAAGAATGGAAGAGTTGGCTGCCGTATATCCGGTGTTAAATGTGGACAGAGCAAAGGAAGCGGATATTCAATTCAAACAGTTTGTGCAGGGCGTGTTTGATAAGAAACTGGTTTCTTCCGTGTTCTTAGTAGGGGAAGGCTTTGAAAACAACTGGTATCCACAGTCCCTCAAAGTGCTCTGCAATGGAAGAAGAGCATTTCTTGGCAATAATTTATATAGCAAGGGAGCTTGCTATGCTGCCTACAAGCGGAGTTTGGGATATGAGGATTCTTTAATCTATTTGGATGAGACCAAAATGATGGATCAGATTTGTTTGAGGCTCCGCATGCAAGGCGTGGATAAATGGTATCCAATTGTATCCTGGGGAAGCAGATGGTACGAGTCGGATATGCAATGCGAAATACTGTTAGAAAATACAGACGATATTGAGATACATATAGAGTCGTTGGTGGGAGCGGAGATGCGCGTGGAGCGTGTTTCCTTAGAGGGTCTTCCAAAGCGAAAGAACTATACGTTAAGACTTCAGGTAAAGGTCATGATGCGAAATGAAAAATGCTGCTGTATCAGTTTTAAGGATATGGGATTTGGCGAGTTCTTTCCGGCAACCGACTTTTATGTGGAGAAGGAAATACATTTAGGAGGAAGCAATGAGCAGTTTAATTCTTTGTCATAAAAGACACGCAAAACAGCCGTATGAAATCACGAGAATTCATCGTAGGATTTACACGATTGAAGAGCTTGTGTATTATTTGTGCAATCATTTGTATTTGATTGATTACACGATTATGAACGAAAATTTGTGCGACTGGTTGGAAGAAGAATTAGAATTGGAAGAGCTTGCTAATAATATTAGACAATTGCTGGAGCAAAACGGCAGCCTAGAGCAGTTTGTTGTGACTATCTTGGCTTATTCCTCTATTTATACCACAGGGGAGCTGAGTCAAATCCAAGATGTATTAGAGAAATTGAAGAATCAAAAGCCGGTGGAAAAGCAGAAGTACAAGGCAGATAATCTGTTACAAAGCGGCTCTGTGAAATCAGCAGTCATGGCTTATCAGGAAATTATTTATGGTGAGCGTGATGAGAGTATGGATGGAAAATTTTACGGCAAGGTCTATGCATGTCTTGGAGCGTGCTATGGACGATTGTTTTTATATGAAGAGGCTGCGAAAATGTATGAAGCCGCATACCAGATTTGTGAAGAAGAAGCCATGCTGAAGGCTTATCTGTATGCCTGCCGTCATTACATGAGCAAAGAGGAATATCACAATCTTTTAAAACGCAGTCAAATCTATATGAATCTGGATGCATGGATTGCACAGGAAGTATTGGAAATTGAAAATCAGGTAAAAGTGCTACAGTATGAGGATACCTTGACCAATTGGAAGAATCAATATCGCAGACTGAGCACAGGGGAAATATAAAGGTGAAAGATGATCGATTATAAGTTACTTGCGAATACCGCCATGCTGGCCGGCGAGATTATGCTGTGCAGTGGCGCGGAAACTTATCGCGTGGAAGATACTATGTATCATATTTTGAAAACTTCAAATATAGAATCGACCCAAGTGATTGCTATGATGACCGGGCTGGTTGTCACATTGAACGACCCTGGCTTTGAACAGCCGGTTACCATGATGCGCAGAGTGAGTGAACGTTCCACAAATGTGAGCAATATTGTGAAGGTAAATGATATTTCGAGAAGATACTGTGAAGGAAAAATTTCCTTAGAGGAAGCCTATGAGGAATTAAAGCATGCCAAAGGAAAGCAGTATAACCGTTTGCTCTACAATCTTGCAACCATTGGTATTGCCGTAGGGTTTGCCATGATGTTTGGCGGGAGCCTTCACGACATTATAGCTGCAGCAGTTGTGGGTGCGGTTTTGGCAGGGGTAATGACCATTGGAAAAATCGCCAAGCTAAGCAGTGTGCTTGTGCATGTCCTTTCAGGACTTGGAATTGCCATGCTGACAGTTGTGATTCAAAGAGTACTATTTGCGGACCTTTCCGTGAATATTGTCATTGCCAGCTCCATCATGCCGATTGTGCCGGGGGTTGCAATTACAAATGCCATCCGTGACACCATACAGGGGGATTACCTGTCCGGCTGTGCAAGGATTTTAGAAGCCTTCTTGGTTGCAATGGCGATTGCAGTGGGGGCAGGTCTTGGATTGTTGATTGTTGGAGGCGTGATATGATAATAAAAGTAATCGGTGCATTTCTGGCAATTCTTTGTTTTGCAATTATGCTGGAAACACCAAAGAAATATATTGTTTTTGCAGGCATTGTAGGTGCAGTAGGCTGGTTTGTATTTCTATTTGCAGGGAAAATGGGGGCGAGTGAAGTGTTTGCAACCTTCCTTTCCGCACTGACTATTGCGTTCATCTCACATGTGTTTGCCCGTGTATTTAAAACGCCTGTCACCGGATTTTTGATAGCCGGGATTTTACCGACCGTTCCGGGAGCAGGTATGTATCACATTGGTTATTATCTGTTTCAAAGGGATATGGATATGATGGCATACTATATTACAAGTGTATTACAGATTGCCGGAGTGATAGCGGCAGCTATTTTTATAGTGGATGGGATTTTTCGTGTAGTATCTTTACTATTCATCCAAACTCAAAGCCGCTAAGCGTCAAATACCAAATAGTAAAAAAAGGGTTGATAAAACATGGAAAATCGTATAGACTTACAAGTTAGGAGAAAAAGGGAGGTTTTGAGAGATGACAGCATATAAAGATTTAAGTGTAGAAGAATTACAGTCATTAAAGAAAGAACTGGAAG
>JAEIGA010002113.1_pt1 | contig 31721 bp, 31 predicted proteins | sample 9270691 | NCBI WGS metagenome assembly JAEIGA01 (sample SAMN17057246, study PRJNA624740) | gut metagenome | biome: biome; isolation source: fecal sample | host: Bos grunniens | place: China: Xizang | collected 2019
CAGAAAAGCTCACTTCTGTAATCGGCGAGTTTTAAATGAAATCAGGAGGGGATTTATTATGTCCTTTCAGGCCAATTTAGATACTCAGGACGTATTTTATATATATGACGGCAGCTTCGACGGACTTTTAAGTGTTATTTATACAGCCGTTTATTCACGTATTACTCCATGTGGAATTTGCATATACAAGGGGATGCAGTTTTCCCTTAACGCACGCTATGTAGAGGTCTATACAAACAAAAACCGTGCAAGACGTGTCTACGATGCGATTTTTCGTAAAATAGGAAGTTTAGGACTTAAACGGCTTTATTATGTTTTTCTAAGCTCTTCACCTGATAAAGAAATTATTATATATAACTATATGATGCTCGGCTTTAAAAACGGCAGTATTACAAATTCCGCTCTTTCAGATGATACTGTCGCACGTGTGTACAGTCTTGCCGAAAATGTTTCACGTGAAACAGAGAAGTTTCGTCAGTTTACAAGGTTTTCAGTTATGCAGTGGGGTGTTCAGTACGCAAAGATTGCTCCCAACAACAATATTTTGCCTGTTCTTACTCCTTTTTTCGTAAACAGACTGAAAATAATTCCGTTTGTTATCCACGATGTCACTCACAACATTTGCGCCGTCTACGATACTAAGGAATGGCACGTTTCCTCATCAGACGGGCTTGTTCCTCCTGAAAAAGGGAAGGACGAGGTGGAAATCGAAAAGCTGTGGAAAGCTTTCTTTGACGCAATTTCTATAAAAGAAAGAGAAAATACAAAGCTTCAGAAGCAGAATATGCCGTCACGTTATTTTAAAAATGTCTGGACGATTTAAAAGACGGCTTGGATTAATCCAAGCCGTCTTTTTACCGTATAGGGAAATTGTTTAATTTTTTCGAGAGCGACGTTTGTCGTATTTAAACTTAGTCAGGACGCGAAATGGGTGAAACGGCACGCTTCTTTCTTATTTAATCACTGTCTTTCCGCCCATATACGGAACAAGAACCTCGGGAACGGTAATGCTGCCGTCTTCATTCTGATAGTTTTCTATAATTGCCGCAACAGTCCTTCCTACAGCAACACCGCTGCCGTTAAGGGTATGAACAAACTGCGCCTTGCTGCCCTGACCGTCTTTATATTTAATATTAGCTCTTCTTGCCTGGAAATCCTCGAAATTACTGCAGGATGAAATCTCAACATATCTGCCGTAAGAAGGCATCCATACTTCAATATCATACTTCTTTGCCGCAGTAAAGCCAAGGTCACCGATACAAATTCTTACAACACGGTAGGGAAGGCCTAATCCCTGAAGTACCTTTTCTGCGTCATTTGTAAGCTTTTCAAGCTCTTCATAGGAATTTTCGGGCTTTGTAAATTTAACAAGCTCAACCTTGTTAAACTGATGCTGACGGATAAGACCTCTTGTATCTCTTCCCGCACTGCCTGCCTCTGCACGGAAGCACGCAGTATATGCAACGTGCTTTATGGGAAGGTCCTTTGCATCAAGTATCTGTTCACGGTACATATTTGTAACGGGTACCTCTGCCGTAGGAACAAGGAAATAATCGGTGTCTGAAACCTTAAATGCATCCTCTTCAAATTTAGGAAGCTGTCCCGTTCCCACCATTGAATTTCTGTGTACCATAAACGGAGGGAATACCTCTGTATATCCGTTTTTCTCGGTATGTGTATCAAGATAGTAGTTAATAACGGCCCTTTCAAGTCTTGCGCCCGCATCCTTGTAAACGGTAAAGCGTGCGCCTGTTATTTTTGCCGCAGTATCAGCATCGAGGATACCTAAATCCTTTCCTAAATCCCAATGGGGCTTCGGCTCAAAGCCAAAATCCTTAGGCTCGCCGAATTTTCTGATTTCTATATTATCCTCATCAGTATCTCCGTCGGGAACGTCATCACTGGGAATATTGGGGATAGTGAGCATCATACGGTTAAGCTCGTCCTCAACCTCGCGCGTTTTACTGTCAAGTTCCTTGATTTTTTCTGAAATTTCTTTCATCTGGGCAAAAACTTCGGTTGTATCCTTTCCCTCTTTCTTCATTACGGGAATTTGCTTTGTAACCTCGTTCTGCTTTGCCTTAAGAGCTTCTGCCTCTACCAAAAGAGCACGTCTTTTATCGTCAATTTCGATTATTGCATCGATATCAACAACTTCTTTTCTTCTTGCCAGAGCTTTTTTCACTCTGTCTGTTTCACCTCTGATAAGTTTAAGGTCTAACATTTCAATACTTCCTTTCGTATATTTTAATCAAGCATATCAACTATTCTGGTAAGGTCTTCCACACTGTAAAATTCAAGCTCAATTTTCCCTTTTTTTACACCTTTTATCCTTACCTTTGTACCAAATTTCTGAGAAAGAGTTCTTTCTACGTCTTCATATGCGCCCACTTTAGAGGGGGCAGGGGCTTTTTTAGAGGCGGGCTGCTCATCTTTAAGCGCCTCTGCCTGCCTTACACTGAGTCCCTGCGTAACTATTTTTTTTGCCGCCTCAATTCTTCCTTTCCCCCCAGGAAGCGATAAAAGCGCCCTTGCGTGACCCATTGTAAGGGCATTTTGCGCAAGCAACTCTTTTATTTCATCCTCGAGCGAAAGAAGTCTTAGCATATTTGCAACATTACTGCGGCTTTTACCTACTCTTTCACTGACCTTATCCTGCGTCATCGAAAATTTTTCCATAAGGGTTTTATACCCGAGTGCCTCTTCAATAGGATTGAGGTCCTCTCTCTGCAAATTTTCAATCAGTGCAACCTCTGCTATCTGCAGCTGATCATAAGTTCTTACAATTGCGGGTATTTCTAAAAGATTTGCAAGCTTTGATGCACGCCATCTTCTTTCTCCCGCTATTATACTGTAATAGCCGTTTTCTCCCTCTGTGACTATTATGGGCTGTATTACGCCGTGTTCAGAAATAGAATTTGCCAGTGCCTGAAGCTGTTCCCTGTCAAAATTCTTTCTCGGCTGATCCCGCCTCGGCTCAATAAGGCTTGTCCTTATCATTCTTACTTCGCCTTGCTCTTTTTGCGCTTCTTCTTGGGCGGAGTCGCTCTTGGAGAAAAGAGCATCAAGTCCTTGTCCTAAAACCCTCTTCATCTTAATCCTCCTGTTCTTCGGCTTCTACGCTTTCTATAAGCTCTGCCGCAAGCTCCATATAGCTTTGCGCCCCTGCGCAGGAGCTGTCATAATATATAACGGGTCTTCCAAAGCCAGGGGCTTCGCTTATTCTCACATTTCTCGGAATAATCGTAGAATAAACTTTCCCTGGGAAAAATCTTTTTACTTCATCTACTACCTGCACCGCAAGATTTGTGCGTGCATCATACATTGTCATAACTATTCCCTGAATAAAAAGTGTGGGGTTTAAAGATTTTCTTATTCTTTTAATTGTTTCTGTAAGCTGACTTACTCCCTCAAGTGCATAAAACTCACACTGTATAGGGATAAGCACACTGTCTGCCGCCGTAAGGGTGTTTACGGTTATAAGGCCAAGTGACGGAGGTGTGTCTATCAGAATAAAGTCATACTCATCTCTTACGGTTTCTATACTTTCCTTTAATCTGTTCTCCCGTCCCATAACGCTTATAAGTTCTATTTCAGCGCCTGAAAGGTCTAAGTTTGACGGGCAAACGCTCAAATTCTCATACTGTGTGGCATATGCTACGTTTTCCATCTTTTCCTCATTTATAAGGCAGTCATAAACCGTCTTTTCACAGCGCCTTTTATCAATTCCGAGGCCGCTTGTTGAATTTCCCTGCGGGTCTATATCAATCAGCAGTACTTTTTTTCCAAGCTTTGCAAGGCAGGCTGCAAGATTAACAGTCGTTGTTGTTTTTCCAACTCCGCCCTTCTGATTTGCAATCGCAATTATCCTGCTCAACAAAATTCATTCCTTTCAAAATCTAATCCGTTTGAATATAGATATTATAGCACATAATTGTTTCACGTGAAACATTTTTTTACAAAAAAACCGCATTTTTTTAAAATGCGGCTACTTTTTATGTATTTTTACTGTGAATTCACTGAATTCTTCATTTTCTTGTTGGGAAAAATCTACTGTTGCCCCGTTTTTACGAAGAAGCTCTACCGTTTTTTTAATAGTATTTATGTATACGGGCATTTTCTCATTTATGTTCTTTTCTTTAAAAGATTTTGATTCCCAAAGGCGCTTTTTTGCCATTTCCTTTATTTCTTCTTTTATTTCTTTTGAAAGTCTTGTATATGACCAGTCCTCCTTCTCAGCTTTTTCTATGATTTCAAGCTGTTTTTCCTCATCACGAAGCTTTAAAAGCTCTTGTGCAAACCTTTCTCCGTAACCTTTTTCCTCTATTTTATACCTTGCCTTCTCGCTAAGGCCTAAAAGACGCACCCCTTCATTAATTCTCATCCATTCAAGCGAAAGAATCCCGGGAAGCTTTTCTCTTTTTATCCTGTGGTATGCCATGAGATTATAAAAGCCTTCAGCTTCCTCAAAAAAAGTAAGGTTTTCACGCTGAAGATTTTCCAAAAGATTAAGATAGGCGCACTGTGCATCGCCTGCCTTAATTATAATAGCAGGAATTTCCCGAAGTCCTGCCATTATTGCCGCCCGCAGGCGTCTTTGCCCGCAAATAAGCTCATATCCATTTAAACCTCCCCTTACAATAACGGGGGAAAGCATACCGTTTTCCTTTATGGACAGCGAAAGCTCCTCAAGCTTTTTTTTGTCAAAATTTCTTCTTGCCTGATAAGGGTTTGGCGAAATTTCTGCCGTTTTTATCATCTTAATCTTCTGTGCGGTGCGTATCATAGCAAACAATCCTTTCTATGATACTATTTTACCACAGTGTCAAGATATATTAAAGATAAAACTTTCGCCTTATTCTCACCATTTTTCTTTAAAAAATGCTCTTTTTTTCCTATTTTGACAAAGTTTTTATACAATTGGTTCTTTGCTTGGCTTACCTGCCTTGCGTGGGTATTTTTGAGGTGTATTTGAAATTTTCTTAATTATTACGAGGCAATGGTTAATTCCCGACGGTAAAACTACTTCCTTCACTTCTTCTATTTGCCCACCCATTTCTTTTATGGCACGTTTGGCATTGTTTATTTCTTCCTCGGGCGCATTTCCCTTTAATGCAACAAAATATCCGCCCAATTTCACAAAGGGGAGTGCATATTCCGAAAGAACGGCAAGGTCTGCAACGGCACGTGCCGTTGCTACGTCGAATTTTTCACGAAGGTTTTTGTCTCTTCCGCCGTCCTCTGCACGAAAATGTATTGCACGTGCTTTTTCTATTCCAATTTCACTTATTACATCGTTTAAAAAGCCTATACGTTTATTGAGGGAATCAAGCATAGTAAGGTTAATATCCTCCCTCACTATTTTTACGGGAAGTGACGGGAAGCCTGCACCTGCGCCTATATCAATCAGGCTGCAGCCTTTCTCAAGCTTTGCGCTTGTAATAAGAGTGAGAGAATCAAGAAAATGCTTTTCCTTTACTTCGTCAGGCTCTGTAATAGCCGTTAAATTCATAACTTTATTATAAGAAATCAGCATATCTGCATATTTTTCAAAACTATTTTGCATCTGGGGCGCGATTTCTATATCAAATTTTGCGGCTTCCTTTATTAAATCCATTTTTATTCACTCTTTTCGTCTTTATTTGTTGCAAGGTAAATGAGGAGAACACCTATATCCGCAGGGCTTACACCGCTTATTCTGCTCGCTCTTCCTATATTTTCAGGGCGCATTTTTTCAAGCTTCTGCCTTGCCTCTGTCCGAAGACCGTAAACCTTTAAATAATCAATATTATGAGGTATCATTTTCTTTTCATTTTTGGCAAAACGCTCCACCTGGTCAAACTGCCTTTTTATATAACCCTCATATTTTACTGCGATTTCAGCCTGTTGCCAGTGCGTTTTTTCAAGATTTGGTCTTTCCTTGTCAAACGGCGCAAGGTCTTCATAGCAAAGCTCAGGTCTTCTTATAAGCTCTGCAAGACGAATGCCCGTTGTAAGAAGCTGACTTCCATTTTTTTCCAAATATTCGTTGATTTCTTCTGTTGGGGCTATATTTACAGAATTTATTCTCTCTATTTCTTTTTCAATATTTTCTTTTTTCTCAAGGAATTTTTTATATCTTTCCTCTGAAATAAGACCTATTTCGTAACCGACGGGTGTCAGGCGCAAATCTGCATTGTCCTGACGCAGTAAAAGTCTGTATTCTGCCCTTGAAGTAAGCATTCTGTATGGCTCGTTCGTTCCTTTTGTTACAAGGTCATCTATAAGTACACCTATATACGCCTCACTTCTGTCAAAAACAATGCTCTTAAGACCTTTTAATTTTCTTGCTGCATTTATTCCTGCCATAAGTCCCTGCGCCGCAGCCTCTTCATATCCGCTTGTTCCGTTAAACTGTCCTGCACCGAAAAGTCCGGGGATTTCTCGCATTTCAAGTGAAGGTCTGAGCTGCAACGGGTCACAGCAATCATACTCTATTGCATATGCACTGCGCATTATTTCAACATTTTCAAGGCCTTTCATAGTTTTAAGCATAGAAAGCTGAACGTCCTCAGGAAGACTTGTACTCATTCCCTGAAGATACATTTCCTGCGTAGAAAGCCCCATAGGTTCTATAAATATCTGATGACGCTCTCTGTCTGCAAAGCGTACAACCTTATCCTCTATAGAGGGACAGTATCTCGGACCTATTCCGTCTATAAGGCCGTTAAAAAGAGGGCTTCTGTGAAGATTTTTCCTTATTATTTCATGTGTTTTTGTGTTTGTGTACGTAAGATAACAGCAAACCTTATTTTCCTCCTCCTTTGTTGTTTCAAAGGAAAACGGAACTATTTCCTTGTCGCCCTCCTGCTTTTCAAGAACAGAAAAATCGACACTTCTTGCGTGAACTCTTGTAGGTGTCCCCGTTTTAAAGCGCATCATGCTGACGCCTAATTTTTGCAGGCTTTCACTAAGTCCGTTTGACGGGAAAAGTCCGTCAGGACCGCCGCTGTACGCACTTTCACCTATTATAATTTTACTTTCAAGATACGTTCCCGTTGAAACTATAACGCATTTTGCATAAAATTTCGTACCCGTATGTATGGTAAGGGTAAACATATCGTCATCTTTTTGAATTTCCTTAACCTCTGCCTGCCTTATATAAAGGTTTTCCTGCTCCTCAAGGCGTTTTTTCATTTCAATCTGATATGCACGTCTGTCTGCCTGCGCACGCAAAGAATGAACTGCAGGCCCTTTTCTGAGATTTAGCATCCTTGTCTGCAATTTTGTAAGGTCTGCAACCTTTCCCATTTCACCGCCAAGGGCATCTATCTCCCTTACAAGGTGTCCCTTTGCCGTTCCGCCAATACTTGGATTACAGGGCATATTTGCAATTGAGTCAAGATTTATTGTAAGCAGTATAGTCCTCATCCCAAGTCTTGCTGATGCGAGTGCCGCCTCACATCCTGCGTGGCCTGCACCTATAACGGCTATATCATAATTAAATGTATTATCCATAATTTCCTCCATACTTAATAAATAAAGCTATATAAGGGGGTTTGTTAAGGGGCATACCCCTTGACATAAAATTCGTTAAAATCGGGGGCGTGTACCTCGATTTTAACTCCTTACAAGGGCTGGTACGGTGAGTGCCGCGCGAGCGAAAGCCCTTACTTCGAAAGAGAATGTTTTGCTTGCAAAACTTCTTTTTCGAAAGGCTGACCTTGTCAGCCTTTTTTATTTGCCGAGGCAGAATTTTTCGAATATTTTGTTTACTGTTTCCTGATTAATGCTGATACCCTCTGCCTCTCCCAAAAATGTAACAGCCTGACCTATATCTATTGCCGCAAGGTCGCTGAAAAATCCGTCATTTATGGTATCAATGGCTTTTTTTATACTTTCTGATGCTCTGAGTACTGCTTCATACTGCCTCTCATTTGCTATAAATGCATTTGAGGGTGTATTTCCTATAATATCTGAAACGGCTTTTTTTACTTTTTCCGTTCCCTCATTGTTCTTTGCACTTATTCCTATATAGCCGTCTTTTATATTTTCGTTTAAATCAACCTTATTTGCGACGAGAATATATTCCTTTTCTTTTATTTTTTCGAGTATTTCTTCCTCTTCCTCTGTAAGATTGCGCCCGCTTTCTGTTACAAAAATGCATATATCGGAATTTTTTATATAATCAAACGATTTTTCAACGCCTATGCTTTCCACAACGTCCTGACTTTCACGTATTCCTGCCGTATCGCCGAATTTAACGGGAATTCCGTCTATATCAGTGTATTCTTCTACAACATCACGTGTTGTACCTGCTATATCCGTTACAATAGCCTTTTTCTTTTCTACAAGTGCGTTTAAAAGAGAGCTTTTACCTGTATTTGGTATTCCGCAGATTGCACATGTTATTCCGTTATTTAAGGCTTCGCCTCTTCTTGCCGTTTTTTTAAGGTCATCCAGTTCATTTTTTATATTTTCAAGCTTTACTTTAAGCTCTCCGCCTGCAAAGGTATCAATATCCTCTTCGGGGAAATCACTTGAAACCTGTATTGCCGCCAGTAAATCAAGAAGGTACTCCCTTATTTTTATAATGGGCTTTGTTATACCGCCCTCTAATCTGTTTACTGCCGCAAATAATGCCTTATCCGTTTTTGCCTCTATTATATCGTTTACTGCCTCTGCCTGCGTAAGGCTCATTTTACCGTTTAAAAATGCTCTTTTAGTAAATTCACCCTTTTTTGCCATAGAAGCTCCGTTTTCAAGGAGAGCATCAATTATTCTTTCCACACTAAGCGGAGAACCGTGACAGCTTATTTCGCACACGTTTTCACCCGTAAATGAATTTGGTGCCCTGAAAACTGATACAAGACATTCATCAATTTCCTTTTCTTCAAAAAATGCCTTACCGTAAACTATAGTATATCCGTCTGCCTCGGTAATTTTTTTATTTGATTTTATTACTTTTTCAGTTATAAGAAGTGCATTTTCACCGCTTACCCTTATAACTGATATACCTCCCTTTCCGCGTGGGGTAGAGAGGGCGCAAACCGTATCATTTTCAAACATTTATATTACCCCTTTTGTAATAAAAAAGGCGAAAGAATTTTCTCATAAGAATAGTTTTCTTATAAGAAAGACCTTTCACCTCTTTCCTGACTTTATTTGTAAACTTAGCGCGACATCCTTCGCACTCTCACACGCCTTCTATTTCGTTTTCCTTACGGTTATACCTGTACTTTGATACGTAATCACTGCCGTATTCCTTTTTCTTCGTTGCTATTACTATACAACGGTGGGGGTCCTTACCGGTAGAATAAGTAGTTATGTTTTTATATTCCTGAAGTGTAGAATGTATAATTCTTCTTTCATTAGGATTCATCGGCTCAAGAGTAACACTCTTTCTGCTTCTTGAAACAACCCCTGCCATTCTTTTTGCAAGCTTTTTAAGAGTTTCTTCTCTCTTACCTCTGTAATTTTCAGTATCAATTGTAACTCTTATATAATTTTCTGCACCCTTATTTACAACAAGTGATGTAAGATACTGCAGGGCATCAAGGGTATCACCCCTTCTTCCTATAACTTTACCAACCTCTTCACTGTCGCCGATTATTTCTATACTAACCGTCTCATCTTCAAAAGAAGATTTTAAAACTGCATCAATTCCAAAGCTCTTTAATACAAAAGACACATAATTTTCAGCCTTTTTAAGAGGATTTTCCTCCATTGAAACTCTTACCCTTGCTTCTTCAGCGCCAAGTCCCAGAATTCCTCTTTTACCTTCACATATTACTTCTATTTCTACATCATCCTTTGATGCACCAAGCTCACTGAGAGCTGCTTCAACGGCTTCGTCTATTGTTTTGCCGTTTTTTTCTATTATTATCATCTTTTATCTTTCCTTTCAGAAGATTTATTTTCCAGATTCTTGTTTACTACCTTTGTAATAACTGTCTGCTGAATTATCTGCGTAACAGTTGAAACAAACCAGTAAAGTGACATTCCTATTGGCATTGTATATGTGAAAAACGCTGTCATTATAGGCATTATTGTCATCATTGAATTTGACATTGACTGTGCCTGCTCATTACCGCCGTTACTACTTGTCTGCATCTGTTTTTTAGAAATCTGTGCAGACCATATAGTTGCTAAAACGGCAAGAACGGGGAATATCCATACGAGTAAATCCGTCTCGTTTCCCTTTACCATACGTGTAAGGTCAATTCCCAAGAAATCAAAATTAATAGGCCTTTTACCAAGGGCAATTATCTGCTCACTTACACCCTCCATGCCGCAAAGAGTTACCTGATAAGTTGTAACTGTTGCACCGACTGCCTCTTTAATTTTATTAATCTGGTCAACGCTGAGCTCAAGAATATATCTGAGCGGGTCATATACAACACGTATAAATCCGAAAAGCACAAACATCTGCACAATAAGGGGCAGACATCCGCCCATAGGGTTTACATCGTGCTTTTTATAAAGCTTTTGCATTTCTATGCTGAGCTTTTCTTTATCGTTTTTATATTTTTGCTGTAACTTCATAAGTTCGGGCTGAATAAGCTGTGTTTTAGCCGTACTTTTCTGTGACATTACAGTAAGCGGAAGTGTAAGAACTCTTATAAGAACGGTAACTATTATAAGAGTAATACCATAATTTTCAATCAGATTATAAATAAGCCTTGTCAAAAAGGCAAGAGGTTCTGCTAAAATATACATTTTCTTTCTCCTTTTTCTAACCTAAAGCGGTTATGGAACGGGGTCATATCCGCCTTTACAAAAGGGATTGCATCTCAAAATTCTCTTTACAGACAAATAAAGCCCCTTTAAAACGCCGTACTTCTCAAAAGCCTCAATGGCATATTGTGAGCATGTCGGTGTAAAGCGGCAGCAAGGTTTTTTAAGTGGAGATATATATTTTCTGTAAAGCTTAACTATTGATATAACAAAATTTTTAATCAAGCTCATCCCTTTTAAGTAGCCCGCTGTCATATAGCGCACCCTTTAAATCTTTTCCTATCTCGTCATAATTTGCAAATGCGGCACTTTTTCTTGCCACAATTACAATATCATATCCGGTGGATATACCCTTTAAAAGTCGGTAATTTTCTTTTAAAAGTCTTCTTACTCTGTTTCTTGTAACGGCATTTCCCACTTTTGGAGAAACTGTTATTCCAAGTCTGTTATATGAAAATCTGTTTTTTCTGTAATATAAAACAAGCCTTTTCTTTACCTGGGAACTTCCTCTGTAATAAAGCCTTTTAAAATCACTGTTTTCTTTGATGGATACTGTTTTCATTTTTTTACACACAGAGTGTGTTCTTTCTGCTGATTATGCAGAAAGAACACGTCTGCCTCTCTGACGGCGTCTTCTGAGAACCTTTCTTCCGTTAGCGGTACTCATTCTTTTTCTAAAGCCGTGATCCTTTTTTCTTTTTCTTACATTTGGCTGATAAGTTCTGAGCATTTTTGTGCACCTCCTCATTTTATAAAAGCCTTTAAGGGGCTAATCTTCTCAATCATACCATAACGATACCAACTTAGTATACATAAACTTGTCTTTTTTGTCAACAATTATTTTATTTTTTTTAATTTTAAGTTGAATTCTGCTCTATTATTTGATATAATGAATTGAATGTTTATTTTAAGTTTTTAACAGATTTTATTTGTAATTTTTATTTATTAACAGGTTTTTTTGCGGATATCCCTTGTTTTGGCTACTTTTTAACAGGTTTTATTAACAGGTCTGTTTAAAACTTTTATTTTTATTAAAGGACTGTTTATTATGGTATCAGATTTAATTAAAATTTGGACAGAGTGTCTCATTCTTTTGGAAGAAGAGGTTACTCCCGTAGGGTTTAACACATGGATAAAGGACATTAAACCCCTTAATATGAATGATGGTACGCTTACTTTTTCTGTAAGCACATCCATTATAAAAAATATGGTGGAAATGCGCTATTATGACCTTATAAAAAACACTGTTGCACAGATAACAGGGAAAATTTATAATGTTGAATTTGTGATTGGTGACAACTATTCTTCGCAAAATAAAAAGCCTGAATGCCACAATACTTATCAAAAATATACATTTGACAACTTCGTAGTAGGTAATTCAAACCGTTTTGCGCAAAGCGCCTCTCTTGCAGTTGCAGAATCACCTGCGTATGCGTATAACCCCCTCTTTCTTCACGGCGGGGTAGGTCTTGGTAAAACGCATCTTATGCACGCAATAGGTAATTACATTAAAAATGATAATCCCGATGCTAAAATTGAATTTTTAAGTGCAGAAACCTTTACTAATGAGCTTATAAATTCAATTAAAGACAATACAAATCAGCAGTTTCGTGATAAATACAGAAATATTGATGTTCTTTTGGTGGATGATATCCAGTTTATTGCAGGAAAAACAACAACAGAGGAGGAGTTTTTCCACACCTTTAACACACTTCACGAAGCTAATAAACAAATAGTTCTTACAAGTGACAGACCACCAAATGAAATAAAAACTCTTGAAGAAAGACTTCGTTCAAGATTCGGATGGGGACTTATCTGCGATATTCAGCCACCCGATTACGAAACAAGAATTGCTATTTTACGTAAAAAGGCACAAAATGAGAATATAATTATAAGCGACGAAATTATAGAATTTATTGCACAGAAAATAAAGTCTAACATTCGTGAACTTGAGGGTGTATTTAACAGAGTTGTCGCTTACCGGGGACTTATTAATAAGGAGATTACCATTGATGTTGCAATGGAGGCTCTTAAGGATTACGGTGAAAGCAGCGAAAAGAAAATAACCCCCGATTATATCATTGAATGCTGTGCTAAATTTTATAATGTTAAAAAAGAGGATATTTATTCTGAAAAAAGAAATAAGGAAATTGCCTTTGCCCGTCAGGTATCAATCTATATAATAAGGGAAATCACAAATTACTCATTCCCAAAAATAGGTGATATATTTGGAAAAGACCATGCAACTGCAATTTATGCAATCAAACAGATAACAAAACTTATGGAGAATGATATAAGTGTAAAAATAAATATAGAGGGGCTTATTAACGATATAAAAGGTGAAGCTAATTAACAGTTTTCTGTTAATTAACAATTTACATAAATACAGGTTTTATTTATTTAAACTCTTTTTAAACAATCGTAATTTATAATAAATTCCTTTATAAAGCCATATAAAGTACTTATTAACAAATTAAACCTTACTACTTATACTTTTAATAAATATATTATTATATAATAATGATTTTCTCACCGGAAAGGATGTATAAAATGAAATTTTACTGTGATACAAAATGTCTTAATGAGGCAATAAGTATTGTTTCAAAAGCTGTTGCCGTAAAATCACCCATTCCTCATCTTGAGGGTATACTTCTTACTGCCCAGGGCGGTACTCTCACTCTTTTGGGAAATAACCTTGAAATATCTATTAAAACATCTATCAGTGCAAACATAAGCGAAGAAGGAAGCATAGTTCTTAATGCAAAAATGTTTTCTGATATTGTAAGAAAGCTTCCACAGGATGTTTGTGAAATATTTTCAAATGAAAAAAATAATGTTTCCATAAACTGCCTTAATGCAGATTATAAGATAGTAGGACTTAATGCAGAAGAATTTCCTCAGCCTCCGCAGATTGCAAAGAAAAGCAGTGTAAATATAAAAAGCGACAAACTGCGTGAAATAATAGGTAAAACATTATTTTCAGTTTCTCTTGATAATGCGAGAAAAATACTCACAGGATCTCTTTACGAAATAGAAAATAATATTCTTACTGTTGTAGCTGTTGACGGTTATAGACTTGCTCTTACAAAAATGGAGCTTGACGGTGAGTATAATGATGCTAAATTTATTATTCCCGGAAAAACCCAGAGTGAGATTGCAAAAATAATAAGCGGAAGTAATGAGGAAAATATAAATATTTCATTCAGCGAAAACTATGCCCTTATAGAGGGTGAAGGAATAACCATTACTTCAAGACTTATAGAGGGTGAATTTTTCTCCTACAGAAATACAATTCCCGCTGAATCAAAATATATTGTAAAGACAGATTGCTATTCATTCAGTAAGGCAATTGAAAGAGTTGAGCCTATTATTGATGAAGTAAGTAAAAACTGTGTCCGCTTTAAATTTGAAAACGGAAAAATTATAATAAGCTGCGAAACAGTACTCGGAAAAGTTAATGACGTTGTAGAATGTGATTATTACGGAGAAAGCCTTGAGATAGGATTTAACTACAAATACCTTCACGATGCAGTTTCCAGGTGTGAGGGCGATGAAATAGAGCTTAAAATGAACTCACCCTTTAATCCACTTATAATAAATTCAACAGATGATGACAGCTATTTATTTATGGTTCTTCCCGTAAGAATTTAAGAAAACGTTTTTAACGTATCAACCACCTTACCCCCTATCTTGGGGGCAGAGCGGTACGTTTTCTTGAAACATCCAAAGTGCGTACTTTTCGCACGCACTTTCCTATGTTATAAAAAAGGAAAAAAATTATGATAATAGAAATAAATACAGAATTTATAAAGCTTGACAGTGCTCTTAAATACTGTGGCGTTGCGGAAAACGGCTCCCATGCAAAGGAAATGATTTTAAGCGGTGATGTAGAAGTAAACGGCGAAATAGAGCTTCGCCGCGGGAAAAAGCTTTATAAAGGTGATAAATTTAAAATATTTGATGAGGAATATGTAATAGGATGAAAGCTTCACAAATAGAACTTTATAATTTCAGAAATTATGAAAACGAAAAAATAGGCTTCGGTGATGAAATAAATATAATCTGCGGCGACAACGGAATGGGAAAGACAAATATACTTGAGGCTGTTTATTATTTTTCATACGGACGAAGCTTTCGTTCAAGCGGGCGTGAAATAATAAAAGAAGGTCAAAGGGAAAGCCGTATAAAGCTTGATTTTGAAAGTAATGAAAGAAATTATGAAAGCGAGATTAAATTTTTAAGCGGTAAAAGAAAAGAAATTTACTTAAATGAGGTAGAGCTTAAAAAAACAAGTCAGCTCCTCGGAAATTTTATATGTGTACTTTTTACCCCTGATGAAATGAATATAATAAAGGGGATGCCTGAGGTGAGGCGTAAATTTTGTGATAGCGGTATTATGCCCCTTCGTCCTCAATTTATAAAGGAACTTATAAGATACAGAAATATTTTAAATCAGAAAACAGCTCTTTTAAAGCAGAGAAGCTACTCCACTCTTGATATATGGAATGAAAAGCTCGCACAAAGCGGCAGTAAAATTATGATGATGCGTAAAAGCTATATTGAAAGAGTACTTGAAAAAGCAAAAATTTATCAAAACGATATATCAGGCGGAAAAGAAGATTTATTTATAGAATATAATCCATCTGTTAAGATGGGTGAAAATGAAGATGAAATAAAGGAATACTTCTTTAATAAGCTTGAAGAATATAAAGAAAAGGAAAAAGAAAACCTTTTTTGTATGGTTGGAACTCACCGTGATGAGATAGATTTTAGAATAAACGGTAAAAACGCAAAAAATTATGCAAGTCAAGGGCAGATAAGAACTGCAATCTTAAGCCTTAAATCGGCACAAATGGAAATAATAAAAGAAGAGAGCGGTTCTTATCCCGTGATGCTTCTTGACGATATATTGAGTGAACTTGATAAAAAAAGACGTGATTTTCTTATATCACAGATAAAGGGAAAGCAAATTATTATAACCTGCACCGATATAGAAAATTCCTTTAAATCTGAAGGCTCAAATATAATTGAAATTAAAGAAGGAAAACTGCAAAAAAGGTGATTTTAAAATGTTTCTTCATATTGGTGAGGGTAAGATTTTAAATAAAAAGGATATTGTGGCTATTTTTGACCTTGAAACAACTTCAATCAGTAAAAAAACAAGGGAATTTATAAAGAAAAGTGAAAAAAATTCACTGATAGAATACGTTTCGGATGAAATTCCAAAGTCATATATAATTTGTAATTCGAAGGGAAAAACGAAAGTTTACATTTCACAGATATCATCTCAAACACTCTATAAAAGAGCAGAAAGGATTGACGGATTTGGAACAGAAAATTAACACTGCCTACGACGAAAGTCAAATACAGGTACTGGAAGGACTTGAAGCTGTAAGAAAAAGGCCCGGTATGTATATAGGCTCTACATCTGCAAGGGGACTTCACCATCTCGTTTATGAGATTGTGGATAACAGTATAGATGAGGCGCTTGCAGGATATTGTACACAGATAAATGTTACGCTTAATAAGGATAACAGCGTAACTGTCAAGGATAACGGTAGAGGTATGCCCCACGGAATACATCCAAAGATGGGTATATCTACTATTGACGTTATTTTTACTGTTCTTCACGCAGGCGGTAAGTTTGGCGGCGGAGGATATAAGGTATCAGGCGGTCTTCACGGCGTTGGTGCATCTGTTGTAAATGCTCTTTCCACAAAGCTTGAGGTAGAGGTTCATGACGGAGAAAAAATATGGTTCCAAAGCTATACACGCGGTGTTCCCAATGGTCAGGTAAGGGAGATTGGCACAACCGATAAAACGGGAACGCAGGTTACTTTCTGGGCAGACGGTGAAATTTTTGAAGAAACAGTATATGATTATAATGTTTTACTTAAAAGACTTCGTGAGCAGGCATTTCTTAACGGCGGTATAAAGATAATATTTACCGATAAAAGGCAGGAGGAAAATCACGAGGAAGTTCTTCATTATGATGGAGGTATTAAAAATTTCGTATCATACCTCTTTAATGATAAGAAAAGCAGAAAAGAAACTCTTGAAAACATACACGAAAATGTAATATATGTAAGCGGTGAAAGAAACGGCAGTATGGCAGAGGTTGCGCTGCAGTGGAATAACGGATACGATGAAGTTATTGAGTCATTTGCAAATAACATTTCAACTACAGAGGGCGGAACACATGAAACGGGATTTAAGTCAGCTCTTACAAAGGTACTGTTTGAGTATGGAAAGAAGTACAAGCTTATAAAAGATACAGAGGAGCTTACAGGCGAAGATGCCAGAGAAGGTCTTATAGCCGTAATTTCCGTAAAGCTTGAAGAGCCGCAGTTTGAAGGACAGACAAAAACAAAGCTTGGAAACAGTGAAATACGTTCACTCGTTGAAAATATGGTAAAGGAAAAGCTTGCCGATTTTCTTGAGGAAAATCCTGATGTGGGAAGGTCTGTTATAGAAAAGGCACTTATGGCTTCAAGGGCAAGGCTTGCCGCAAGAAAAGCGAGAGAAGCGACAAGAAAAACACCTCTTGGCTCTTCCACACTTCCAGGTAAGCTTACAGACTGTATTGTTAAGGACCCCACAAAAACTGAAATTTATATAGTTGAGGGTGACAGTGCGGGCGGCAGTGCCAAGAATGGACGTGACAGTAAGTATCAGGCTATACTTCCGCTTTGGGGTAAGATGCTTAATGTAGAAAAAGCACGTGAGGATAAGGTATACGGAAATGATAAGCTTACCCCTGTAATTCAGGCGCTTGGCACGGGAATAGGCGGAGAATTTAATATAGAAAAGCTCAGATACGATAAAGTTATCATAATGGCGGATGCCGACGTTGACGGAGCGCATATACAGACTCTCCTTTTAACATTCTTCTTCAGATTTATGCGTGAGCTTATAGAAACAGGGCATATATACCTTGCAAAACCGCCTCTTTATAAAGTAAGCAGAGGTAAAAAGAGCGAGGTTGCATTCAGTGACGAGGAAAGAGACCTTATAAGTGAACAGCTTAAAGGCGGAGATGAAAATGCAAAGGTTGATATAAGCCGTTATAAAGGTCTTGGTGAAATGAATCCTGAGGAGCTTTGGGAAACAACAATGGATCCCAAGAACAGAATTCTTTTAAAGGTTACTCTTGAAGATGCACAAAGAGCTGATGAAATATTCAGCATACTGATGGGTGACGAGGTAGAGCCGAGGCGTATTTTCATAGAAGAAAATGCGCAGTATGTTACAAACCTTGACGTATAAAGGATGACAAGGTCAGCCTTTCGAAAAACATTCTTTAAAACCTTTTAGATGAAAGGAAACATAAAAAATGGCTAAACATAAGAAATACGAAGATTCTCATTTCGAAGAATACTTTGATACACAAACCATTGTAAATATAGATATTGAAAAACGTATGAAAGAGGCATTTATCGACTATGCGATGAGTGTTATTGTGAGCCGTGCGCTTCCCGATGTGCGTGATGGTTTAAAGCCCGTTCACAGAAGAATTCTTTATTCAATGTATGAGGAAAATCTTACAAGTGACAAACCGTTTTTCAAATCGGCAACTACCGTAGGTAATGTAATCGGTAGGTATCATCCCCACGGTGATGCTTCTGTTTACGATGCAATGGTAAGACTTGCGCAGGATTTCTCTATGAGATACCCGCTTATTGACGGTCACGGAAACTTCGGTAGTGTCGACGGAGATCCGCCGGCTGCATACCGTTATACAGAAGCAAGAATGAGTAAGCTTTCAAACGTACTCCTTGAAAATATTGAAAAGGATACGGTTGATTTTGCACCAAACTTTGACGAAAAAAGAAAAGAGCCTACAATTCTTCCTACAAGAATTCCCACGCTTCTCGTAAACGGAAGCAGCGGTATCGCAGTAGGTATGGCTACAAATATACCTCCTCATAACCTTACAGAGGTGCTTAACGGTGCAATTGCGCAGATTGATAATCCCGACATAACCGTTGAGGAGCTTATGGAGCATATTCAGGGACCTGATTTTCCGACAAGCGCAACAATTATGGGCAGAAGCGGTATAAGAAGTGCATATAACACCGGCCGTGGAAAAATTATAATCCGTGCAAAGGCGGAAATAGAGGAGCATAAAGACGGTACATCATCAATTATTGTGACAGAGCTTCCATACCAGGTTAATAAAAAGATGCTCGTTGAATCTATTGCAAACCTTGTTAAGGAAAAGAAAATTGAAGGTCTTTCTGATATCGATGACCATTCATCAGACCGTGTCGGCATAAGACTTGAGATATTCTTAAAGAGAGATGCAAATGCACAGGTTGTTTTAAATCAGCTTTATAAGTATACAAGACTTCAGGACAGTTTTTCTGTAAATCTTCTTGCAATTCATGACGGAAAGCCTAAGACTATGGGTCTTAAAGAGGTTCTCCATCACTTTATTACATTCCAGGAGGAAATCGTTACAAGGCGTACAAAATATGACCTTGCAAAGGCAGAGGCAAGGATGCATATTCTTGAAGGCCTTCGTATAGCACTCTCTAATATTGATGAAATTATAGATGTTATCAGAAATTCTTATGACGATGCAAAAGAAAATCTGATGGCTCGATTCGGGCTTTCTGAAATTCAGGCGCAGAGCGTTCTTGATATGCGTCTGGCACAGCTTCAAAAGCTGAATGGTGAGAAGATTGAGGATGAGTACAGTGAGCTTACTGCAAAAACTCAGGAATATAAAAATCTTCTTGCTGATAAATCACTTCTTTCAGAGCAGATTAAAAAAGAGCTTGCTGAAATACGTGATAAATTCGGGGATGAAAGAAGAACGGGCATCGAAAATGTAATGACTGAAATTGATATAGAAGACCTCATTGAGGAAGAAGAAAGTGTAATAACTCTTACAAACGGCGGGTATATTAAACGTATGCCTACCTCGACCTATTCAAGTCAGAACCGTGGCGGTAAGGGAATTAAGGGTATGAGTACCAAGGAAGAGGATTTTGTGGAAAACATTACAGTTGCATCCACGCACGATAATATGCTCTTCTTCACAAACAAAGGCAGAATGTACAGATTGAAGGGTTATCAGATTCCTGAGGCAAGCAGGCAGGCAAAGGGAAGTGCTATTGTAAACATTCTCTCCGTTGAAAAGGATGAAAAGGTAACTGCAATGATTGCACTTCGTGAGTTTGAGGATGATAAGTACCTTCTTATGTGTACACGCGGCGGTGTTATAAAGAAGACTGCCGTAACAGATTATGATACCTCCAGAAAGGGCGGAATTATAGGTATTGTTCTTGATGAGGGCGATGAGCTTATAAAGGTTGAGCTTACAAACGGTGAAAATGAGGTAGTTATAGGTACAAACAGCGGTATGGCTATACGCTTCAACGAAAAAGACGTTCGCTCTATGGGCAGAGTAACACGTGGTGTTAAGGCTATTACACTCAGGGGCGAGGACTATATTATTGGAATGTGTCTTGCAAATGGGAATACACAGCTTCTTGCTGTAACTGAAAACGGTTACGGAAAGAGAACAGAGTTTTCTGAATACAGAGTGCAGTCACGTGGCGGTATAGGTATAAAAACTTATAAATGCAGTGATATTACGGGAAATGTTGTGGGAATACGCTCTGTAAAGGATGACGAGGACATAATGATGATTACATCTGAGGGTATTATTATAAGAATAGCCGCAAAGGATGTAAGCTCTATAGGAAGAAGCACCAAGGGTGTAAGACTTATGCGCCTTTCTGAAGGAGTGAAGGTTGTTTCTATCGGTATAACAGAGCACGAAGAACCCGAGGAGGAAACAGGGGAAGTAACTCCTGAAAACACAGCAGTTGAAATTAAAGAGGAAGAAAAAAAAGAATAATTTGATTTAGCTGAAAGAGAGTAATCCGAACCCGCCTGAAATGGCGAAATTTCGGTACTTTTCGGCTTGGCGTCTTTGCAAGGCACAAAGCCTTGCTACATCCTTCCCACCAAAACCTACTCAAAAATTCATCCATTTCAGGTCTTTGAATTTTTATAGAGCAGATTTTTGGTTGCGCAAGGCAAAAACACAGGGAATACTTTGTGTATTTCCGAGTATTTTAACAAAGCGAAAGCGAAAATCTGCCTCTAAAAATCGAGTTCGGATTACTCTCTTTCGGCTAGGGTGATTTTATGGAAAATAATAACGATAAATCAAAAACAGTTGAATTTCGTCCCATAAAGGAAAAAAAGCAGCAGGTAAACCGTAAGGAAAATGATGTCTACAGCAATGCAAGAAAAAGTAAGGTTTATGTAGAGGCGGAGGAAACGCAGAATAAATCACTGATTATTCTTGCAATAGTACTTGCGGTGCTTTTGATTGTTGCTATTATAGCAGGCGTTATAATACTGGGCAGGGGTAATAACAGTCCAGAAGAAAATATTCCCACCGAGGATATAATAGATGTTCAGGAGGAAATTCCAGAGGAAGAAAAGGAAGTTATAACAGCCTGCCAGATTGTTTTTTATGGTGACAGTGTTATAAAAAAGGAAAGCGGATATACAATTCTTGCAGATTTATATGACAGCGAGTTTAAAAAGATTGATAACAGAAAGCTTGTCATAAGTGGTGAAACTCAAATCCGTGAAAACGGAAAAAGACTTTCAGCCGAAGGACTTATCTATGCAGTGGAAAGTATGGCAGGAGAGGGAATTATATTTGACGGACAGATAAGGGAAAGCGATAATGTTGTTTTAAAGCTTAGCTACGAGGGAAGTTTCCGTGAAGAAGCGCAGGAGGAGCCTCCCGCAGAGGAGGCTCCTCCTGAGGAAGAGCCTGCAGAAGGAGAAACCCCTGACGAGGAAAAGCCTTCCACAGAAGAACCACACAATGATACAGCTCCATCAGAAGGAATAATTGATGGTATATGATAAGAAAATGCTTTGTGATTTCATCACAAAGCATTTTCTTTTAAATAATCTAAAATATATGATATATCGGGCAGTACTATTTCGGTTTGTTTTAAAAACCGTGCTCTGTTCTTTTCGCCTTTAGCCACGCCTATCATTTTAACTGAGCCGTTTTTTGCAAAATTGACATCATTTACAGTGTCGCCAACCATTATGATTTCATCGGGAGAAAGGGAGAATTTTTTGCAAATATCGTATATGCAGTCAGGCTCGGGCTTGGGGGGTACATCGCCGTCGTCTGTATATATACCGTCAAAAACGTCAAATATACCGAGCTTTTTAAGCGACTTTTCTGTGGTAAAAAGTCTGTCAGAGGTTACAACAAATATTTTAATACCCTCTTCTTTTATTTTCAGCAGAACTTCCCTTATATTATCGCACGTTCCCTTTGCAATACCTTTATCAACGTGGCGGGCAAATGCGTCCATCGTAATACTGCGGACACGCTCTAAATCAAAGGTGTAGCCACATTTTGAAAGGGCGTAATTTATATTATCACCTATTTTGGAATAAGTGCTTGAGCACAGTATGCCATCTATACTTGTAATACCATTCTCTACCCCTAAAACGGACAAAACATCTTCGGCAGTAATATTTTCGCATTCAAGCTCTTTTAAAATGTCTTTAATAGCAATAGTACTTATCGTAATCCAGAACGCATCAAAATCAATAAGAGTTCCGTCTTTGTCAAAAAGTATAGCCTTTGTGTTCATTATAAATCAATCCTTTGAATTTTTTTAACTATATTATATTTTACTCCTTTTTCAATGAATTTTCAAGAATAGAACAAAATTTACTTCGTCAATTAAAGATTCGCTTAGCTCACCTTTTTATAAAGAAATTACAACTTAAAAGTAGTTATTTTCTATATTAAAAAGAAAAACCGCACAATTTTTCAAATTGTGCGGTTTTGTATGCCGAAGATAAATTTATATTTTCATATGTTCTTCATTGATAATTTGAACTTTTACATTCACACTGCCATAATTTGCACATAACATCGTAAATATCTCAAATCTAAATTATCCCTGTTCAATCTTAAATTTGCTAGGCTTAGCAATTTTGATATACTGTCCCTCTTTTATAGTAAAAGCTCTTGATGCCCCTGCGTCAAGCAATCTTGCAAAAATACATTCAGCAGGTTCTTCCCTACCGTCTTCAGTTTTATGTATTTCATCACTATAAATACAAAATCCTGACATTAAGTCCCCTATGTTAGTTGCTGTATAATCGCCGGCAGGAATATGGTAAGCAATCACAGTTTCCTCAAACTTTGTTCCTTTGTTGAATGTTATAGGTGTGCCATATTTTCCTTTCTCACCTGCAACTAATTCAATCACTAGCTTTTCACCTTTTGATTTTTCAGCTCCTGTTTTTTCTGCAACATCAGGAGTAGATGGTTTTTTGTCGGGTGTGTTTTTTTCTGCAACATCTGTGGAAGATGGTTTTTTGTCGGGTGTGTTTTTTTCTGCAACATCTGTGGAAGATGGTTTTTTATCAGGTGTGTTTTTTTCTGCAACATCAGGAGAAGATGCCGTTTCATCAGCCCCTGTTTTTTCTGCAACATTGGAAGAAGATGCTGTTTCATCAGCCCCTGTTTTTTCTCCGCCACAAGCAGTTAATGCCACCACTAATGACAGACAAAGTAAAGTTGCCAATAATTTTCGAGCCATAGTTGAAACCTCCTTAAAATAATAAAGAATGTGTGACCCTCTTGTTAAGAGTTACACGCAAAAAATATTCGACTCTGACATAAGGTTGCTACACACTTATACCTACATAATTTATCACAAATTTGCAGAATACACTTTGTGATAAATAACTATACCAAAACCATTGTAAATATAAATATCTAGCATACCTATTGTATCACAATATTTGATAATTTTCAATATAATTAATTATATTTTTCAAAAATTATAAAGAGGACACTTTAAAACGGATTTACGCTACCAGAATTTACATAAAAACTGATGTTATTCCAAAACGGAATAACATCAGTTTTTAGTTCTCTTATAATTTGTGGTAAAACCCAAAAAGAAAATCCCAGAAACGGCTTGTTTCTGGGATTTGTAGTAGATAATAATTATCTCTTTGAGAACTGGGGAGCACGACGTGCAGCCTTGAGACCGTACTTCTTTCTCTCCTTCATTCTCGGGTCACGAGTAAGGAATCCAGCCTGCTTGAGTACAGGTCTGTAAGCTTCCTCATCAACCTTGAGAAGTGCGCGAGCGATACCGTGACGGATAGCACCTGCCTGACCTGTGAAACCGCCGCCCTTAACATTACAGATTACATCAAACTTACCCTCTGTGTTTGTAGCAACGAGGGGCTGACGAAGAATAACCTTAAGTGTTTCAAGACCGAAATAATCGTCTATAGTTCTCTTGTTGATAGTGATTTCGCCTTTTCCGGGGATGAGGCGAACACGAGCAACAGACTTCTTTCTTCTACCTGTTCCGAAAAACTGTGTGATTGCCATTTAATTCACCCTCCCTTATTTAATATCGCGAGTCCAAGCCTCGGGCTGCTGCGCCTGATGGTTATGCTCGCTACCCTTGTAAACTCTGAGTCTTGTAAGAGCGCTTCTGCCGATTGTTGTAGCGGGAAGCATGCCCTTTACTGCAAGATACATAGCTCTGTCAGCACTTTTCTCCATCATATCTTTAGCACTAACAGTCTTAAGACCGCCAATCCAACCTGTATGACGATAGTAGTTCTTCTGAAGAAGCTTATTTCCTGTAAATACTGCCTTGTCACAGTTAAGAATGATTACATGATCGCCGCAATCAACGTGAGGTGTATATGTTACCTTCTCCTTACCGCGAAGAATGCTCGCAGCCTGAGCAGCAACACGACCAACACTCTTACCGGTTGCATCGATGATGTACCATTTTCTCTGAACCTGACCTGCTTTTTCCATAGTGGTCTTCATTCGGATTTACCTCCATTTGAATAAATTTTAAATAACTTTTATTTTCAGCAAAAGTAATTGTAATACACAAAAATGCTTTTGTCAACACTTTTTTTGCAATAATTTAATTTAAATTACTGATACTCTCGTTTTCTCTTGTTTTCTCTTTAAATCTCTCGTTTCCTCTTATAGCAAATTAAAAATTTTTTCAAATAATGCGCCTATTGATTTAATTTTTCTTTTATTGTATAATGAAAAAAGAAAATTTCAGAGGTGAAAGTATGCAAAAATTACTCAGCTATCTGCGCCGTGGTGTAGATGACTACAATATGATAAATGAAGGTGATAAAATAACAGTTGGCGTATCGGGTGGAAAGGACAGCCTTGCCCTTTTATACGCGCTTGCAAAGCTCAGGGATTTTTACCCCAAAAAGTTTGAGCTTTGCGCTGTTACCCTTTCAATGGGGTATGAGGAAATGAATTTTGATAAGGTAGCACAGCTTTGTGAGGATTTAGACGTTCAGTATGTTCTTAAAAAGACGGATATTGCACAAATTCTCTTTGAAATAAGGAAAGAAACAAATCCGTGCTCTCTTTGCGCAAAAATGCGCCGTGGCGCTCTGCACGATGCCGCACTGGAGCTTGGAAGCCATAAGGTGGCGCTCGGGCATCATAACGATGACGCACTTGAAACCTTTATGCTCTCCCTTGTGTACGAGGGGCGTGTAAACTGCTTTTCCCCCGTAACTTACCTTGACAGAAAGGATATAACGCTTATAAGACCGCTTTTATATGCGCCCGAAAATTATATTTCAGGATTCGCCCGAAGATATGATTTGCCCGTGGTAAAAAATCTGTGCCCTGCAGATAAGCATACGAAACGTGAATATGTAAAAAACCTTGTAAAACAGCTTGAATATGAAAACCCTGGCTTTAAAACGAGGCTTTTTACGGCAATTGAAAATGGCAAGGTAGGAGGTTTCGGCATATTCCCTGAGAAATTATAAATTCGAAGTTCGAAATTCGAAGTGAATGTGGATTTTCTCCGCAGAGAAAATCTTCTGAAAGAAATATATATTAAATAAAAAAAGCTCGGAGAAAAAAAGTTTTCGCATTTCACATTTCGAATTTTGCATTTAGAGATAATAATTATTGACAAAAGCATCCAATAATGTTAAACTATATTAGCACTCTGAACAATAGAGTGCTAATATTTGTTTTTATAAGAAAGGAAGTTTTTATCATGGCAAAAAAGCAGTTTAAGGCAGAGTCAAAAAGGCTTTTAGATATGATGATTAACTCTATCTATACGCATAAGGAGATTTTTTTAAGAGAGATTATATCAAACTCATCCGACGCACTTGATAAACTGTGCTATAAATCGCTTACCGAGGATAGGGTGAGCGTCTCACGTGAGGATTTATTCATAAAGGTAACAATTGACAAGGAAAACCGCATTATAAAGGTAAGTGACAACGGTATCGGTATGACGGAGGAGGAGCTTCAGCAAAACCTTGGTACAATTGCACGCAGCGGCTCTCTCCATTTTAAAAACGATACGGAGAAGAAAGAGGATATTGATATTATAGGACAGTTTGGTGTAGGCTTTTACAGTGCCTTTATGGTTGCGGACAAGGTAACCGTTATAACAAAGGCATACGGCGAAGAAGTTGCAAATTGTTGGGAGTCAGACGGTGCAGACGGATACACCATAACACAAACGGGTAAAGAAGGATATGGTACAGACATATATATGAAGATTAAAGAGGACACCGAGGAGGAGCGTTACAGTGATTACCTCGAAACGTATATGCTCCGTTCTCTTATAAAGAAGTATTCTGATTATATCCGTTATCCTATCAAGATGGATATAGAAAAATCACGTAAGATAGAAAAGCCTGGAGAAGAAAATCCTGAATATGAAAAGTATATAGAGGAAGAAATTGTAAACAGTATGGTTCCCATATGGCAGAGAAGCAAGGACGACGTGACAGATGAGGAGATTAACCGTTTTTATAAGGAAAAATACTTTGATACAAAGGACCCTGCCCTTACAATCCGTGCAGACGTTGAGGGGGCATTTTCCTATAAGGCATTGCTCTACGTTCCGTCAGGCACACCTATGGGATATTATACAAAGGAATATAAAAAGGGACTTGAGCTTTATTCCTCAGGTGTAATGATTATGGATAGCTGTGAGGATATAATTCCTGAACATTTCCGTTTTGTAAAGGGTATTGTGGATTCTCAGGATTTGTCGCTTAACATTTCGCGTGAAATGCTTCAGCACGACAGACAGCTTGGCGCAATCCGCAATAATATAGAAAAGAAAATTAAGCAGGAGCTTAAAAAGTTACTTACAAATGACCCTGAAAATTATGAAAAGTTCTGGAAGAGCTTCGGTCTGCAGTTAAAGTATGGAATAGTATCAGACTACGGCGCACATAGGGAGCTGCTGAAGGATTTACTTCTTTACTACACGTCAGGAGAAAAGAAGCTTGTAACACTTGAGCGTTATGTTGAAACAATGCCTGAGGAACAAAAGTTCATCTACTATGCCTGCGGTGAAACAGTAAATAAGATAGATAATCTTCCCCAGACAGAGCCGCTCAAGGATAAGGGCTATGCAATACTTTATATGACAGATGAGGTTGACGAATTTGTTATAAATATGCTTGGCGAAATTGACGGAAAGCAGTTTAAGAGCGTTAATGATAAAGACCTCGGTATAGAGAGCGAAGAGGAAAAGAATGATACGCAGATGAAGCAGGAAGAAAATCAGGTTATGCTTGATTATCTGCGTGACAGCCTTGACGGAAAGGTTTCTTCGGTAAGACTTTCAGGAAAGCTTAAGAGCCATCCCGTATGCCTTACAACGGATGGTGAGGTATCGCTCGAAATGGAAAAATATTTTGCAACTATCCCGGGGGACCACCCTGATATAAAGGCGCAGAGGGTTTTGGAAATAAACCCCTCGCACAAGGCATTTTATATGCTTTTAGATATGTGGCAGCTTGACAAGGATAAGTGTGCAAAGCTTGGTAAGCTACTTTATAGTCAGGCACTTCTCATTGCAGATATATCGCTTGAAAATCCGGCAGAGTACACAGACCTTTTCTGGGAACTGATATGAAACTGGAGTGCTAAATTTTACATACAATAAAAAGAGTGGGTGTAAAAAACCAAGTTTTTTACACCCACTCTTTTTGCCGAAAGGCTGACATTGTCAGCCGATTATAGTACTTTTCCTAAAAATTCTTTTAGTCTTGGATGCGTGGGATGATCAAAAATCTCCTCGGGAGTTCCCTTTGCGGCAACCTTTCCGTCATCCATAAATATTACGGTATCTGCAACCTCACGTGCAAAGCCCATTTCGTGTGTTACCACAACCATTGTCATACCGTCAGCGGCAAGCTCTTTCATAACGTCAAGGACCTCACCTACCATTTCGGGGTCAAGTGCACTTGTAGGCTCATCAAAGAGCATTACCTCGGGATTCATTGCAAGAGCACGCACAATAGCTATTCTCTGCTTCTGACCGCCTGAAAGCTGCTGAGGATAGGCATCAGCCTTATCAGAAAGACCGACACGGCAAAGAAGCTCCATCGCTTTTTTGTCTGCCTCGTCCTTAGTCATTTTTCCAAGCTTTATCGGTGCGAGGGTGATATTTTGCTTAATTGTAAGGTGCGGAAAAAGGTTAAAATGCTGAAACACCATACCAATGTTCTGACGAACTTTATTAATATCACATTTTACGGAGGTAATTTCCTCCCCATTAAAGAAAATCTGACCTTCAGTAGGGTTTTCAAGAAGATTAAGGCATCTTAAAAACGTACTTTTACCACTGCCCGAGGGACCGATTACAACGACCTGCTCCCCTTTTCGGATATTTTCATCAATTCCTTTAAGAACGTGGATTTCATTGTTTTCGCCAAAGTTTTTTTCGAGGTTTTTAACGGTTATCACTCTTACGCAGCCTCCTTTCAAGCTTGTTTACAAGCTGTGTGAAGAAAATGACCAAAATAAGATAAATTCCTGCAACTGCAAAAAGCGGCATAAAGGTTTCGTACGTAGCACCACGAATAATATCGCCGCCCTTGGTAAGGTCCTGTATAGCCACGTAACCTGCAACGGATGTTTCCTTAAGAAGAACTATAAATTCGTTGGCAAGTGTGGGAAGAACACTTTTAAAAGCCTGCGGGAAAATAATGTATGCCATAGTTTTTATATACCCGAAGCCCAGACTTCTGCCCGCCTCAAACTGACCGTTGTCGATGCTCATAATACCGCTGCGGAAAATTTCAGCAACATATGCACCTGAATTTATACCAAAAGCCGTTACCGCAATTAAGATGCCGTTACTGGAGCTTGCAAAAATTATGTAGTACATAATCATAAGCTGTACAACAACAGGTGTTCCACGTATAACAGTAAGATAAATGTTGCATATAAAATTTAAAATGCAAAGCACGCTTTTACCAAAGCTTTTACGCATACGCTTGTGGTTTTGCTCATACGTACTGCGGATAATTGCAACGATAAGACCTATTACAATACCCATCAGGCACGAAAAAAGAGTTATCTTAAGTGTTGCCCACAAGCCGTCGGTAATAAATGTCCACCTGTTTTTTGTAATAAAGCATTTAATAAAATCGGACTTAAGTCCGGCAAAAAACTCTGCCATAGAGTTATCACAGCCTTTCTGACTGAAAATGTAAAGGGCTGTGACAAATCTATGTATTCTGTCACAGCCCGCTTTTGGGGCGAAGAAAAAATAGTGCAGAACAGAAAAACTGAACCAGAAGCTGTATATAGATACTGCGAGAGGTGAAGTTTGTCTGTAGCATAAAGCGACTAATTATAAAATTCGTTATTTAACGAATTTTTTCTTTAAGTTCTTTGTCAAAATTCAAGTTACCCTTGAATAACAGTTTTGCTTTATACGGTCTGTGCATTTTGTCACAGCCCCTGATTATTCAGCACTGATATATTTATCTACTATCTTCTGAAGAGTTCCGTCCTCTGTAAGCTCAGAGAGAGCCTTGTTGATAGAGTCAAGAAGCTCTGTGTTTTCCTTTGAAACTGCGATAGCGTACTGTTCCTCAGCGTATGCTGTGTCAAGGATTACAAGATTTTCGCTTTCTGCAACGAATGCCTTTGCAGGCTCATTATCGATGATAACGCAGTCAACCTTACCTATTTTAAGAGCCTCAACAGCGTCAGCACCCTTGTTGAAACGTGAAACCTTTCCAAGTCCCTCATCCTCAATATCCCAGGTTGAGTAAAGGTCGCCTGTTGTTCCTGTCTGTACACCGATTGTGTAGTTCTTGTCACCGAAAAGGTCATCAACTGTCTTGATTTCAGAATCCTTGTTAACGATAACAACCTGAACACCTGTTGCATAACTGTCAGAGAAGTTAACCTCTTCAAGTCTTTCATCTGTAACTGTCATACCTGCCATACCCATATCATACTTACCTGCTACAATAGCGGGGATGATTGAGTCAAAGGCTGTGTCTACAATCTCAAGCTCCATACCGAGCTTTTCTGCGATAGCGCCTGCGATTTCAGCATCAATACCTACAACCTTTTCACCCTCATAAAATTCGTAAGGGGGGAACTCTGCGTTTGTAGCCATTGTAAGAGTCTTTGCATCCTTCTTATCTTCGCCGCATGCAGCAAACACAAATACGCAAAGAGCTACTGCAAGAACAAGAGAAATAATCTTTTTCATAATATGTAACCTCCAAAAAATAAGATTTAACAATAACATTATAAGTTCATATGAATAAATTTGCAAGTCTTTTTTAGAAATATACAAAAAATCTTATATCATAGGAAATTGCGTCAGCAATTGCTTGTAACAACAAAATTTACTTTATAAAAAGGTGAGCGAAGCGAACATTTAATTGACGAAGTCAATTTTGTTTCTTTTTGAGGGCTAATGTCTTTTCAAATGCCTTTATAACGGCATTCATTGCACTCCCGCGAAGTCCGCCCTCTTCAAGGGCACGCACGCCCTCAATCGTTGTTCCGCCGGGAGAGCATACGGCATCCTTAAGCTCCTCGGGATGCTTCCCTGATTTTATAACCATTGCTGACGCACCCTTAACTGTTTCTGCCGCGTATAAAAGTGCCTTATCCCTGGGAAGTCCGCAGGATACACCGCCATCTGCCAGAGCCTCTATAAATAAATAAACAAAAGCAGGACCGCAGCCTGAAACGGCACTTGCCGCATCAATAAGAGTTTCGGGAATTTTATCTATAATGCCTGCGCAGGAGAAAATATTTTCAAATTCTTTTTGTGCAGACACACCAAAAGATGCCGCAGGGCTATAAAGAATTACACCCTCACCCACCGCACAGGGGGTATTCGGCATAATACGTACAAGCGGACAGTTAAAGCCCAGTGTTTTTAAAATTAAATCAGTAGAAATTCCCGCCGCCATAGAAACAAGGATGAAGTGATCCTTTCTTTTTTTAAGAACGGGTGCAATTTCCCTGAGTGTTGCCTCCATCACCTGAGGCTTTACCCCGAGGAAGATATACTTACAGTATTTTGAAATTTCTTCGTTTGAAGAAGGGTTTGCGCCAATGCTTTCACATAGCATAGTGGCTTTTTCACTTATAAAATCAGAGGCGTAGATATTTTCGCCGCCAATAGCCTTTGCCAAGCTGCGGCAAAGAGCACCGCCCATATTTCCGCAACCGATAAATCCTGCAGTTATCATAAAATCAGTCCTTTTTTAATAGTTTTTAAGGTGATAGGAAAAAGTTTCAGAACGGACAAACTGAACCCGAAGCTGTATGAGGATACTGCGAGAGGTGAAGTTTGTTCGTAGCAAAAAGATTTAAAAACAAAGAAAAATTTAATGAAATTTTTCTACAGATACTACTTAAGTATAAACCAAATATATTCAGGCAACAATTTTGTAAATTGTTATCTTTTTGCGTTCCGGGGCTTTTTACATCACCGTATATGTCCTTGTCCTTTTATAATATACTTATAAGTTGTAAGCTCACAAAGTCCCATAGGTCCTCTTGCGTGGAGCTTTTGCGTGGATATACCCATTTCACAGCCAAGACCGAATTCCCCGCCGTCGGTAAAGCGTGTTGACGCATTTACATAAACGGCACTGCTGTCTACTGCGGC
>JAEIGA010002114.1_pt1 | contig 31706 bp, 15 predicted proteins | sample 9270691 | NCBI WGS metagenome assembly JAEIGA01 (sample SAMN17057246, study PRJNA624740) | gut metagenome | biome: biome; isolation source: fecal sample | host: Bos grunniens | place: China: Xizang | collected 2019
AATATAACTCTAATCTTTCCTATGTTTTCTATAGAGCCCACCGTAGCAATAGGCGTTGTAGATATTGTTCCATCTGCTTGATTTAAACTAAATGCTTCTATAGATTCAATAGAATAAGCACCATAAAGATAAGGATCTATCTCTATAACATTAAATCTTGCAGTTCCTAAAGCTATCTTATTATCTAAAGTATAAGTTATTGTTATTTTGTCTTTTGTCAATTTATCAAATATTATTTCTTTTTCTAATGAAGTATCTGACATTAAAAAGTTTATATATGATTCATTATCTGCGACTATAGGTACTTCATCTGCCATAGAGCTGGTTAAAGAAGTAGAACATGATAAAGAATTTTTAAACATACTTCCACCAGAAGATAACTTAAGATTGAAAATATCTATAGGGTTATTTTTAAACTTAGGATGTACAGTTAATCCATATTGATTAAAAGTTCCATTTAGATTGCCGTTAAATGATGTAACTTGTTTAGAAGATATGTCATTTGTAAAAGAGCTATTAAGTATTTCTGTTTCTATAAATTCATTTGCGCATTCCATTATCTCTAATTTTTTATTCATATTATTTAAAGCAACAGTTCGTTTAGCCATTTCCATATCAAACATATCACGTGCAGATCTAAACATTTCATTGTATTCTTGCGAACTTAAAGTTTGTTTCATTGGACTCTCCTTTCTACTTATTCATAATAATTTTTGTATAGACAGTCTCCATATTTTTCATAACAGTTTCAAATTGCTTATCTATTTCATCTTGTGTTTCTTTAAATGTTTTATAATCTTTAGATGTATTATTCATATCATATATATAATCGTTTACGAAGTTTATATAATTTAATATATTTAAAGTAAACTTATCATATTCATAAGGACCGCGATATCTCATATTATAATATATCATAATTAAATCTCCTTTATGACTATTGATTCTAAACTATCAGTTATATCTACAAGAGTAGAATCAATATATACTTTTACATTATATGCAATTAAATTTGATCTTACATATTCTCTAAGAACTAAATCTCTTATATCTTTATGTCCATTATATAAAATAGAATTATTAGTTGGATTAACTACGTCATCTACCTCTGCAAATATATCACCTTTAGTGCAGTTAAATGCCATTGATAATCCTGGTTGAGCGTCTATATATATTCTTTTTACTTGTTTGTCTATATATACGTACCCATTTTGCAATGAGAAGTTTGTATGTTCAGGAGCCATGTTAAAAGAATATTCTAATAGACCATCTGTTCCATCTGTAATAAAGAACTCTATATAGCAATCTTCAGCTGCATAAAAACCATTCCCATTTATTAAAGGGATTTCTTCTATATAGCTTATACCAGTTCTTTTAGATGTTACCTTCATAAAGTTTTTTCCACCAGCTAATTCATATTTACTTGAAGGATCTAAATCAAAATCTATTTCCATTTCATCATTTATTATTAATGTTTCACCTAAATCAAATGTGTGATTATTAACTTCTAATTGTCCAGGAATATAATAATGCATATTATTATGATTATAAGGCTCAGCATAGAAAGATTTATCTTTATTAGAATTTTCAAATTTAAAACTTATTTTACTTCTATCTATATCATTCACATTTGCTATACAAGCTATCTTGATTCCTTCTATAAAATTTATAGTTCCTAAATCAATTATAAAAGTTTGATCAAGAGTATCTATTTTCCAATCTGTTGCTTGGAAATATATTGTTGTACCTAATGCTGTTGTATTTATTTCTTCCTCTCTTCTTAAAGAGAAGTGCTTAGCTTTATTTTCTATTTCAGATAAAGCTGTTTCTACTGTCAGTTTTAAATTAGCTAATTCATTAGTTAATATTTCTTCAATAACACGATAAAGTATTTCTATATCTTTAGCTATCATATCAAAACAATAGTTTATTTCTGTATAATTAAAATATGATCCTGGTCTAGATATATAAGCTTCAAATAAAGAAAGTCTACTATTTACTTTCTCTAACGCAGCTTTCACTTCTTCGTTAGAAGGATAGTATCCGTGTTTTATAAATGCATGCATAATTATTTCTTTATGATACTTAAGTTTTTCTAGCATATCTTTATATATATCTACAGCAATTGTATTTGTTTTCACTTATATCTCTCCTCCTATTAATATTTTAAGATTATTAATATAAGGACTTACGCTTGATTTACCTTTGAATATTATATTTAATTTAGCAGACTTTATAACTTCAGACACTAATGCAGTGTATGCACTAGAAGATTTTCCGCCGCTAAATCTTATAACTTTTATACCATTCATATCACTATTTATAGGTACTATATCGTATTCAACACCATCTACATACATCTTAAATTTTACTGCATCATTTTCTAAACCGCCCGGAATATAAATATTACAGAACAATGCTATACTATAAGCAGGGGCAGTTATAAGTTCTCTAGATATTATTGACATTTTAGCTGAATACACATTTTTATAAGCTTTTATTTCGTTTATTCTTATAACAGAACGTCTTGCCTCTGGTATTTCTTGAACTACTGAAGTTAAACGAGGAATAGAACCTTCTTTATCTACGTTCTCGTCTTCATATATAACCTTATCATACGCAATAGGATCATTCTTAAAGCTGTTTGATTGCATAGTTATTTTAAAATATTGAGCTGTAGGCACACTTATTTTTCCTGATCCATATACATAACCATAGTTTTTATAAGAATCTAATACATCGTTAACAGTTATTGTTGGCATATCTAATTGTTTATAATTGACATTATCTACACTATATCTAATATCTATAATTTTCAATCCTCGTTCTTCTGTGTGTATTTCTATATAATTAACTAATTCTTCTGCTTGTAAAAATATAGTACATAAAGCATATTCATTATCTCTATTAAATATTAATTTAGATACATCTCTATTTGATTCATCTACTATCAATCTAGAATATTCATAATAAGTACTAACAGATTTATCAAACATATGCTCTCTTTTTGATGTATCAAATATTTCAGCTTGATATTTTCCATCTATATAAACATGACCATTGCCTTCATAACCATTACCTTGTACATCAAATGCAACTAATGTAACTTCATTTGATCTTTGTATAGGCGCAGATATAACTCCATCTGAATACATATATGAGCCTTCGAATTCAGTTAGATCATATGATTTAACACTATCAAAATCAGTATATTTATTACATAACATCATCATATCTTGGAATCTTTCTTTTTCTGTTAAAATATTGTCTTTAGCTACTTTTAATCTGTTTGATGTTTTAGATAATAAATTTTCTATTTCTTTTCCTGTTTTAACAAGACAAGCGTCTATTTCTAATAGATCATTTCTTATTTGCTCTAAACCTTCGTTAACAAAAAAGTCTCCGCCACCTTCAGGATGAAAGAACATACCAAAATAATTCTGTTCAAGATTCTGATTTTTTAAATTTTTATATTCATCTAATATTTGTTTATCCATACTGTATCCTCCCCGTATTTTCGTATTGTAATCATTTCTATAGATGGAGATAATTTAGGATTCTTTTCATAAGTTCTTACATAAGCTCTGATTTTAATTTCAGGATTAAGTGGAATATAGTCATAATTATTTTTTGCAGGCTTATATGTAATACTATATCTTCCATCTAAATCTTTTTTTGAACTAACACTTTCAAATGATTCGTTTATTACTAATCCATTTTTCTTAACAACTTCAGGTATATAACCTGGCGTAGCAGTATTCATAGCACGATTAAATCTTGTGTCTTTATTAGAATAAATACGTTCATTATACACTACACTATCTTCTATTCTCATAATAGGAATTTCTCTTTCCCCATCTATTATAGAATACTCTATAGAACTATTTGCATCTACTGTATGTTTAGTAGATATGTTTATATATTCTTTCTCTCCTAATCTTCCTATATGAATAGGTTCAGATTCAAAATAACCTTCAACATTCATTTCAGAATACTTAAACTCCATAACTTCTAAACTAAAAATATATGAATACATATGTAATGTCATAAGATCAGCTTCTGCTTCCGCATCACTATATACAATTGTATTTCTTTCATTTGTTGTTTTATCTATGGTAGATCTAGATAATATATGTTCCGTCATTAAGAATTCTCTATCTATCTTTGTAGAAACCCTTCCTATTTTTTCTAATTCAAAGTATTTCAAAGAACCCCATGCATCATCTGATGATTTATTTAAATCTATTTCATATATAACAGTTTCATAATTTATACATGTCAAATCAAATTTTATATAATTACATATACGAGTAGATTTATCTACGTCTTTTAATTCTTTAACTGTTTCTTCGTAACCATTAACAAGTCCGAACTTTATATTTGATACAGTACAGTTAACTGGTTTTAAATTTAAAGAATTTATAGGTTTTGGGTCATTAAAATGAACTGTTATAGTTTCTGTTAACCCATTAGGCATTATTTTTTCTTCTAGATATATTGAATAATATTTTTTATCGAAAGGAGCCTTTTTTACGTTATCATCAAAAGCTATAGAATCAGTTTGTTTTAATAATGAAGTAAAATCATAAATAGTTTCTTCTTCGGCGCTTAAAACAAGCGATTTGTTTTGATTTATTAAAGGCATTAATGTTTCATTAGAGTGCTTTATTTTTAATACACTTTCTTTTAATGGTACATTATAAGTATAATATGCACTATTTTTTGTTATATCAGTTACATCTTCTATCTCTTCCATTATAGATGTAATTTCTGCATCGAAGTCTCTTATTTTTGTATCAAGAAATATCTTTGCATATTCTATTGCGTCCTCTATATATCTTGTTTTTTCATATAATGTATTTAATGAAGTTTCTATTTCAGAAAATGTTCTATTTAATTTTCCGCTTTCCATTATTTTGTCTTGATAAACTATTTCAGGTTGTAATTCTTTTGTAATTTGTTTTATCGCATAATCGAAATCTATACTATCTTTTATTGCCATCCTTTTCCCACCTACCTTTATTAGCTATTTAAATATTACTTAAAAAAATAGTGCCCGTAGGCACTATTATAATTACATGTAAGTCATATTATATACTCTTCTACCTTCTATTATGTTAGTAGCAGTTATATTTCCTGTATTAGTATCTTCAGCATTTCCACAATCTATATTTCCATGAATTTTTATATTGTTTATAGTACTGCTTCCATCTGCTCCTGTTATATTATTTTGTCCATCGTGTTGAACCATATGCTTAGTTGTTTCTGCTATAAGAGCAGCTGTTCTAGCTTCTGATTCTTTTATCATTTTGTCTATTGTATCTTTTATATATGCAACTACGTCGTCATGTAACTTATCCCATGTAACAGAATCGTCTGCTAATTTAGATGTAACAACGGCACTATCATTTATTTTTTCTGTAGTAACACTTGAATTGTTTATTTTTGCAGTGGTCACTGCGCTATTAGCGATTTTTTCAGTTGTCACTGATGAATTTTTAATCTTAACAGTCGTAATAGCATTATTTGCTATCTTACTTTCAATTACAGAACTTTCTGATAGCTTAGATGTTTTTATTGCTCCATCTTGTATAGCATCTCCATACACTGAATCCTTAGCTAACTTAGTATTTGTTACAGCACCATTAGCTAACTTACTTGTTGTAATATTTTCATTTGCTATTTTGCTTGTTGTAATAGCACTGTCTTGTATAGCGTCTCCGTATACTGCGTTTTTAGCTATCTTAGTATTTGTTATAGCTCCATCATTTATTAAATTTGTAGTGATTGAACCATCTAAAAATGTTTTCTCTGCATCTAATTTAGAGAAAGATTCTGGACCTACTTTTATTCTAATAAAAGGATGAGCTCCGCTTGAGTTATAAGAAGAGAATATTGCCCCTGTATCTATTGCTAAATTATCTAATCTTTTAGCTTCTTCATCAAAAGCGGTATCATCGTTAGACGGAAAACAATAAGTAAGAGCACGTTTGTCTTCTATAACTGATTCAGTTATCTTTTTAATACCTACTGCCATTTGTTTTCACCTCCTATTATCTTAGTGAATTTAATATTGAACCATTATCAGTTGAAACAACTAATGACATTAAGCCTTCGTATGTATCTATCCCCACTTCATATTCTGTATCGAACACTATCTGGAATTCTATTTCAGTAACAGAAAATACTTGTCCTGTAGCATCTTTAAATTCAAAATCCCATACCAATTGCTTACCAGAAAGCATTCCGTTAGCATAAACTCTATGGTTTATAACTCCTGCTTCGTTCACTAGAGTTGCTGCTCTCCATGGATTCTCACTTGGGTTTATACCATCAAAATTTGTTATATCTAGAGCATTTCTACCTCTTACATATAATTTAAATGGAAACTCTTTTTTATCATCTTTAGGATTGTAATCTTTGACTGGATTAAATGTTATTCTAACTCTTGTTGCATCACTTTCTTCTAATACAAATGAAGAAGAATAAGCCCCTGCTTTAGCTGGTATATATTTAGTCTCAAGACTTCTAACTGCTCCTACTCCTATATATGCATCTGGAAGATACCCTGAAGCGTCTGGATATTCTGGAGCTATAGAACCATCTGATCCTATCCAGTAAGTATCTTGATGGTACTCAGTAGCGCAAACTTCTCTAAATCCACCTATCTTCCATATGTTTCCGCTTGATGTTCCCTTAGCTTTTATTAGAATTACATATGTTATATTAGAACTTAATAATATATCTTTAGATAATAAGAAAGGATAAGTTCTAAACACACTAAAAGCTTTTCCGCTTTGTAATTCTTCTGACATTATACATTGTTCACTATTAGGATCATAAACACCTGCTTCGTTATAAGGATATATTTCTAAATGAATATTCCCTGGATTACCATTAACAGCAAGAATTAAATCTAATTGTCTTAAGTAAGTGTTATCCAAAGAAGCTGGCACTGTAAATGTAGTTGCATATCCTAATACATTTCTATCTAGATTAAGTTCTCCTACACATATTCTTTCTGAACCATCTTTTAATATTGCGTGAACGCTATTTCCAGTATCTAAATCCCTTACATTATCTTCTTTACCGAAGAAGAACATACCATTTCTATAAACACCATACGTCTTATCTATCGTATCAGGAGAATAATCCATAAAGAACTCTCCAACATCTATATCTGTATTGTTTACATCTATTATTTGTCTAGCAACAGGATGTTTATCACTTGCGCTATTAAATAATAATACATATTGATCTGGTGTAAAATCACCTAAATCTTTTGTTTGAACTACTCCGTCTTTAGATACGACTTCTATACTTTGTGTGTCATTTTTATATAAAGGAAGAGCCGCTTTAAATGGATCAACTAAACCATTATATACTTTAGTAGTAGGAGCAAGATTTCCTGTAACCATCATATCTCTTTTCATGTGATACATTTCATTTCTTAAAACTCTCATGTCCTTTGCAACATTTAAAGCAGTAGTAGATGCGTTTTTAGCAAAATCAAATCCTTCTTGATCAGTCATTAATCTATTCGCATCTAATAAATCAAGAGAGCCGTCCTCTAATGTTTTTATATTCCCCTCTTCATCAAACTGTACTAATCCTTTTGCCATATCTACTAAATTTCTAGAGTGTTGTAATTTATCTTTTCCATCTGCATCTTTTATTAATGATGCATTGGCTATAAAGTTAGAAGGAGTTCCATCTACTGCAACTGTATCTCCTGATGGATCGTCTTCAGTTCTAAAACCATATACTATTTTTAAATAGTTTTTAAGAGCTTTTAAATCTAGTTGGCTTAAGTTTATTGACACGTTATCATCTCCATTCAAATGTTATTTTATCTATTTTACGTTCATATTTTTCAGTACCAAATAAATGCTTATATCTTTCCCATTCACTAGGATACATATTAAAATATTCATAAAGAGGATCTATCTTTAATTCTTCATTGCTTAATAAATGAATACCTCTTGATCCATATCTGTTTACTAATTCATATTCTCCTTTATATAAAACACCATTTATATAAATCTTTATATGATCCATAGTGTTTCCTAATGATCTAGGTAAATCATAATAATCTTCAGTAAAATCTAATGTTCCATAAGAAGATATTTCTACATCAAATGTTATGGATTTCATATTCATATCTGTTCTTTTTTCTACAAGTACAGTATCTCTACTATTTGTAGGTATATAATACAATCCATTTTCTTCTACTACTCTAAGAATTTTCTTAGGTGAGTTTTTATAATCAGTGATAATAGATTCTTTAAATGCTTCTGATAAATATTTACTGTTTAAGCATTGTTTCATAGTTTCTACATCAGGTAATTGTTGTAATCCACATATGTCTTCTTCGAACATTATTTTATTATTATCGAATTTATGATAATAAGCCTCGTCCATTAAAACACCATTATGATAAACATTTATTATAGCAGGAGCTAAAGCAAAATCCACAACTATTGAATCTTTAGCTGATTTATTAACTTGACTATTGTCTTCGTTACTGTATGTTTCTAAATTTATAAAATCACGATAAGCTGCTATAGTTTCATATCCTTCTATATTTTCTATAACATAAGTTATAGTTTCCTCAGTAAGCTCTTCTTTTATATGTCTTATTAATTCTAAAGCACTTGCCACTAAACTATGAGTCATATAAATATCTCTAAGAATTACTCCTTCTTTTACTGTTTCTTGTAAGATATCTTTATAAGCTTCATTCGTTAATAAGTCAGAAGGCGATACTACTTCACTAAATCTTTCATATATCCATTCTAAAATCTCTAATTTGTCTTCAGGTATATTTAGTTTAGGCAGCATGACTTCATATTCTCTAGTTGTTCCATCTTTTATATTTATTTCTTCGTTCTCTATCATTAAACCATTATAATATGTGCTTAATGAATTGTTTCCAGTTAACCAAACATCGAAACGAGAAGCTTTTCCTTGATATGGATACTTACCAGCTCCTATTTCTACTGCAACGTTATTATTTCCAACTATTAATGCTTCATCTATTTGATTGCAGTATGTATATGCATAAAAAGTAAGTATAGAGTTTTCATTGAAATAATGTTCTATTTGATCTTGAGTTAATAATAAGTTAACTGAACCTTTTCCTACATAATATCCTGTCATATCGTCTATTATCTTAGATTCAAATGGATCTAATAATTCTTTTTCTCCAGTTGATTTGCACATATAATAAACTTCGTTATCGAACTCATCTAGCTCGTGTATTATCTGACCGTTTTTATAATAATTTTCAATAGAGTTAGGAGAGCATTTAAAAGCATCTCTATCTAATAATATAGCATTTCCTAAATATGCTATTGCATTGTTACAATTATCATATACAGATTCTAATCCACTATCATCTATTCTAACTGAATAAGAAGCAACGTCTCCATCAAAAGCTAAATTGATTTTTGACTCATCACTTTGGTCTATTTCAAATATAGAATATGTTAAAATAGTTTCATCGTCTATGTCATGAACTCTATTTAATTTAATTTGTTTATCACTAACTGCAATATCTCCATTAGTAGGAGTCATTAATAACCCGTTTACTATTACTATATAATCAGTTTCAGCTTTTATATCATCATTTGCTATAATTCCATCTTTTGTTGTTCCTGTACAAGTAAAAGATGTTCCTATATCTGCTACATAGAAAGTATATAATTCCCCTTCAGCTAATTCAAAATTATTTACAGTAATAAACGTATCTTTTCCTTCCATTTCTATTGCTATATCTTCCACAACAGTAAGATCAGTTGTTAATAAACTTAATCCATTGTAGAACAACACTGGAGTAGTATAATTTGATATGTCTTCATTTACTTTTAACTTCATAGTATGATTTGTTTCATCGTATTCAGCTAATGCTCCATATGTCTCGTTGCTTTCATCATCTATAGCAAATGTATAATCATCTGTTCTATTAGGGAATATAAGAATTGACATTTGCATATCGTTAAGTACTTCGCCTTCTTTGTCAGAAGAGAATTGTATAGTTCCATCTTGTGTTATATAAGTATAAATAATTTGTTCTTTTTGGTCCACTGTGTACTTTGATTCAAGTGCTAAACCATCTACGAATAAAGACATATCTCCTTCTATCATACCTACATAATAAGAAGAAGGTCCGCCTATTGCTCTTGAATTTGTAATAGTACTACCTATTGTTATAGGAGCTTCTGAGAACATATGAGTTATAGCATAAATATAATCATATTTATCAATAACATCCTCGCTTAACATTATTCCGCTTTCATATGATACATAATCTCCATCTTGTCCGTTTTTAGTTCTTTCTTTAACTAAAAGATAACCTCTAGGATCACTATCTGTTATATTCCCCTCTTTGTCTCTTTCTAAAGAGAATCCATAAAATTCAGTATTCATTTGTGATACATTTATATAACCATAATAAACGCTGTCTTTATTTTTATCTATTTTTATTAGTCTCTTTTGAGTATTTTGAAGTTTACTAGAGTCTAAATGTATCCAGTGATAATCTCCTTGTATTTTGTCTGTATTTATTGTTATACCTATATCACTATCAGATTCATAATTCTTTTCTGTTGGATGAGAAAATATGTAATTCTCATTATTGTTATTAGAGAATAATCTTCCTTTTTGTATTTCTTGATTAGGAACTTGATATAAACCAGGATATTTTTTAGATTCTTCTAAAGGACTTAAAAATTGAAAACTTAATCCACTATGTATACCACTACTGTTAGTAGCTATTCTAGCTCCTACAGGAACCCATGACATAACATTAGGATTATAATAATTTAAAACCCCTGTTTCAGGATCTAAAGCCAATTGATAATCGACTATATCATTTTCATTTATTATAAGTTTATTTGTATTGGCTGGATGATAGAATCTTTTAAATAATGGTTCCCAATTCTTTAAGCCTGGATTATAAGCTTCTAATACATCTATTTCTTTAGTAGGTTTAAATCTTAATGCTCTATTAGGTATTTCTTCTTGTCTTTCTTGATTCGTTTTCCCACTTCCAGAGTCATCAAAGTATCTTGCATCATTTAAATATTTTAAAGCCATGAATAGCTCATGCCATTCTTGATTTAGAACTTGTTCGTTCTGACGCCCTATGTTAAATTTACGTCCTGCCAAGCAAACTCCACCACCTTTCAATCATTTTTATATTACTAAAGATAGGACTGCACCCCATTAAAAAGATGCAGCCATATCTGTTTTAGTTATTTTTTTTAGTACTTTGATTTCTAATTGTATCTATTAATTTTCTCCAATCATCAAAATAAGTTTTATCTTTATTGCCGTCATAAGTATCTATGCTTTTACATGTATCTTCTGCAATAGCTCTTTCTATATCGTCAAACTCTTCAGGATCTCCTTTGAATCCAAAAGGATTTTTATTTTTCATAATAGAAAATACTGTGTGACAATAATCTATAGTATCATTTAAGTCACGAGCTTCTAAATAGAACGGTTCTGCGTTATTTTTTCTTTGTTCAGCAAGCTCTGCACTTGTAGGTATATAACGCCATGGAACTGATTGAGACAATTTTACGTCTTTTACTATTAATAAATAGTTTCTATTATATGCAGTAGTTGCTCCACCGTGAGTAAACGCTATTCTTATTGTATCGTAATGATTAGATCTAGTTGTTAATGTTATAGATTTTCTTCCGCCTGAATCAGATAACTTAACTGTTTCATCTATTTCTCCATTTACAATATATTGTAAATACGCTTCAGAAGCAGGAGGCATTACTACCGGTTCAGGTTCAGGAATTATCACAGGTGGATCAGGCATAACATTATGCGTTTTATATACATAACATTTAATAGTTTTTTTGCATGTAACATCATCGTATATACAACTGTTAGTTGTTAAAGTCCATCTGATATAAGTTATACCTTTATTCTGCAATGCTTCTGCTGGTAAAGTTATAGTTTGATTTATATAATCAGAACTATTAGAGTGACTATATTTCTTAGTCCAATTATTTGCACCAAATACTTCTATTTTAGATACTTTACCATAATGCCATCCGTATCCGTTTAAATTAAGCTTTAATTTCGCGCCTGCTGGAACTAGATTATTTAAATAATTAGTAGTAAATGAATTTATTCTAGTATGATAATCACGAGTATCGTTATTATAGAAATAATCTCCATGGAAATGATGTCTATCGTTAAATGGACAGTTTCCATACACAGAGAAAGACGTTCTTGCATATGCTATTTTATTTCTATTTGTATCTTTTGCAGAAACACTAACATTAACGAATCCTGAACAATGGAATTGTTGAGATGTCCAAGTGTAAATACCTTTTCCTTCATTATCGACGTCAAGAATTAATTTTTCATGTTCTTCATTACAGCCTGTTAAATCTATCATTATTTCAGCTTTATCGCTTGAGCAATTTTTTACGTCTATTTTTAATTGCAATGCGGTTTGTCCTGCGACAAATAACCTATTGTGCATACATCCGTTATATCTATTAACAACTGTTCCTTCAGGCATTGTAAATGTAACTTCTATATCTCCAACATTTCTAGGAGTCACAACTGATTCTCTTGCTTGTGGATTATCGATAGTCATTAATGCTATTTGATCTTCTCCATCTTCAGATATTGGCAATATTCCAGGTCCTATACCTATTATAGGAGGAGACGTTTGAGTAAAGAACGAAGATGACACAACAAGCTTAGGATGATATGTTTGTGATATAGCTCCAGGACTTCCAGTTCTATTTGCTATGAAAGATACTTCATTAGTTAATCCATCTAATAAAGTACGATAGTCTATATCGATAACTTCAGAATATTTTGGAGCATTACGATAAAAGGATGTTCTGCTAAAGCCATTAAAATAAATAGGATGGCGAGTATTTGTGTCATTAGTTATTTTATAAGAATAAATGCCATTGCCATTGCCATATTTATAAAATAATGCTTCATTATGATCTACTCTTAGATTAACACTGCTATCTCTAATAGCTTGTGGATGTACATATGTTGTATTAGTTGCCGGATCCCAACAGCCGCCTGTAAATCTAACCATAGGGTTAGTATATTCATATACGTGAGGATTAATATTATAAAAATTAAGTTCTCTAGCATATATTGTAAAAGGACGAGTTAATGTATAGAAGTATCCACCAGATCCTAAAACTTCTACATGTAAAGTACAATGATATATTGCACGTACTGGTATATGAGGAATAAACCAACATCCAGTAGCCATAAATTGCGTAAATTCATATCTATTTAGATGTTTCCAACCCATTGATATATCTCCAGTTACTCTATAACGAACACCTGTAACTGGAACTATTGAATGATAAGTCATTAAAAAATGAACACTACTCCATTCAGTAAAACAATGTCCTCCAGGTCCATCAAAATTACCATATAAGAAAAGACCATGTACGTGCTGTGGAGGAGTAGGTACAACAGGAGCCGGTGCAGGTGGTTCTTGTATCTGTTCTTCTGTTGGATGATCATAGTTAGTGGAATCATGTAATGTATAATCAATTGTTATTGTTGAATTAGGATGTATCATTTCGCTAGAAAACTCTTGATAAATACCACTACTAACTCCTTCTCTTTCTGTTGGGCATTTTAAGTAAACAGTATCATCATCAGCAAATCCTTCTTCGCCTTGTTTTTTATAAACTTTTAAATCGCCCCAATTTTTCCATGAATCTAAAGTAAAATCATCGCTAGACAAATGAGCATCGTTAAATGTTCCGTTTTTTACATAACTATTGCATCCATAATCATTAGATAATGTTGTTAAATAATTTCTTAAACCGTGAATATCATCTGCTTTTAAAGGATTTACATAGTCAGGATTAAAATAGAATCCATCATAGCTTATAAGTATTTTCTTTTGATGTAATCTTTTTTTCTTATCTAATGTTGCAGGCATTCCTATGTCTACAGGATTTCCTGCATTGTCTACTACTTCAAAATTCCTAAATTTAAGTCTTTCTAATCCAACTGCTTGGAATTTAATAATTATATTGTCTCCTGTATCATCGGTTTCAGATGTCCTAGTAAATTCTATTTCTTTACTTATCCATTGATTGCCTATATGTATCTCTGGAACATGACATTGATTATGATAATGATAATAAGGAGGATGATAAATCACGTGTTTATGCCAACGCCCACATATCCATGTATAAGTATAGCAATGGATAATTCTATGTGGATGATAACAATGATGATTGTGTGTATTAGTAAAATGGAATGCTCTAGTAGCATTAAAATCATATTTTAATTTATATTTTTTACCCATTTCTATCTTACTCTTAGGTATTCTTATTTCTAATACATTATTAGTTATTGACGCAAAATCATCTACATCGTCTGGAAGTATAAAACTATTATTTAAATAAGGATTTCCTGTTAACAATATTTCTGATTGAAATTGTTTACGAGTTAGCCATTCTCCACTTGTTGTATAGTAAAATACGTCAGATGAATCATCTATATAAGGATTAACATATAAAGCCAATTGATTATCCCCTGGATTTAATAGATAGTTTCCATCTACTATTGGCTTTTTATAAGTGAAAGTGTATTTTTTGTTTTGTAATAATTCGAATGTATTTATATCTCCTAAATCATTGACTTGAACTTCGTCAAATGTGTTGCTACGACACTCTAAACATAATCTATAATCTTTATATTTATTTATTAGAAGTACGTTATCAGGAGGATCTATTGTCATATTTAAATGTTCATATCTATTATGATATAGCCATCTACAATCCCAGAACCAGTCATGATCACAGTACAATGCGTGATGCCATCCATAGTGTCTATGATAATAATGATGATAGTGATAGTGATTCATATGGAAATGAGGCAAATGATAATCACAAGTTCTATTAACATTAAATATGATAGGCTCAGCATCCCATTTAGCTTTTTTAAAGTTAGCAGCAAAATCAAAACTCGTATCGTATACTAATTGTGAATTAGAAAGTATATTATTAGGAGGTAAAGATACTTCAACCTTTACTTCTGGATTTCTGTCTCCTACCATTGTATTATCAGTAGGAGTCAAGAATTTTAATTGTATATCTAAATCTTGTTTAACTACTGATACTATGTTTGATGTGCTGTATATGCTAGGGAATCTATGATGATTAGCATAATAAAACGCTACTGCACAATAAGTACAATCCGCAGGATAAGAGGTTAAATCAAATTCAGTATCAAACACATGGAAATTATAATGAGGCATTGCATATGGAGAGAAACAATGATGCCATTTTCTATCGCTATATCTTATCCATGTTCTACCGTTTTTAGCATCTCTCTTTCCTGGATTTGGTCCATTTACTATGTTTCCATTTTTATCTTTAACAACTAAACAAACATCGACTAAGAATTTTAAATCAATATTATTAAATCTAGTATCGTTTAATGGGTTCTTATAACTAAGAACTAATTTATTAGGCGTGTTTTCTTTTACACCTAATGTAAGTTCAGGTGGATCATACGGTAAAGTACACATAGGTTTCATTGTATCTTTAGTTATGTATGATTCTGTACTAGAATAAGAATAAGCAGCTAAAGAGTTAACCCAACGTCTTTCTATAGCAAATACTAGTATTGTATCCCCAGGTTTTGCATGTTCAAAAAATTGTAATGCATAATGCTTGCTTACATTTTTAGGATACATATAGAATTTCTTTCCGTTTTGCCACATAGGTTTATTGGTTATATCTTCATCAAAGTCTTTAAATACGTGAAGACTAAAAGTAGAAGGATCTATATGTTGAAGAAGTAATTGTTGTAATCTACTTCTGCTGCAGCACCAATATCCATAATGATAATGCCAATAATGTCTACAATATCTCTCTACTTCAAATAAATTTGTATGAGCTACTGCATAGAATATTTTATAATCTTTAGGATCAGTACTTGTACCTGTAAAGTACATTTTGTTTCCTTCCTCTATAAAAATACCTTGATCGTTATCTTGATAAGTCCAAGAAGGAACCTTTAATGTTGAATTATATCTAATTTTTATTTTAGATTCTTTATAAGTTCCTGACATATCAGTAACTCTAACTATTATAGTTATTGTATTATTCCACTTGCTAAAATTAGGTCTCCAATGCGCTTCGGTTTGATTCCAATCACCTGTACCTCTACGAGGTCTATCTATATTATACCAACCAGAATAATAATCTCCTTCTGTTCTAACTTGTACATTTGTTATTTGATAATTTGATTTGTATTTTACAGTTATAGTTTCGCCGCTAATACTTGTTCCTAAACCGTGAGTAACATATACATTATCATTATCTAAATATCCACTAGAATACATTTCATTTATAACCAAATCATCTTTGTTATTGTCTATATTTACTTGAATAGTTTTAGTGGCTGTATTATTATATTGATCCCATATAGTAACAGTTACATCGTTTATACCTACACTTGAAAACGTATGAGAAAAATTCGCAGAGTTTGCTCCTGCGCATACATATTGCTCACTACCATTATTTACTCTATATCTTACTTTGCTAATTTTAGATTTACTAGTTGTATATTTAATAGCAAAAGTAACAGGTTTTGATTTAGCAAATGATCCATTAGTATGATGAGTTCCTGAAGGTGTTATAGACGTAATTTTTAATTCGCTATCCTCTACTAAATTAGCAGTTATTGTTTTTGATACAGTGTTCCCAGCGCTATCTGTAACTGTCGCTGTTATAGCCGTACTACCTTTATTAGGCATAACATTACTTGTCCAAGTATGGTATCTTGAATTTACTGTGACAGTTTTCTCTTGTGAGTTTGCACCGCTTATTGTATATTTTATAGACTTAGGACTTAAAGTACCTGTCGTATATAAATATGTTTTAAATGCAGTTTCTCCTGCTATATAATCATTTCCTTCTTTATAAGTATCGCCAACAATATAAAATTGACTTATATTTAAATCACAATCTTGATTTTTAATAGCCCAAACATTAGACTTATAAGTCGATCCTACTTTTGTCCCATTATAAAATGTATCCAATCTTAAATTAACTTTTCCTGTTGACTGTTTAGATACATAGTTTTTAAAAACTGTTGGAACAGTTAAATAATGAGAACCTCTTGTATTATAATTTCCTCCTATAAGAAGCCCAGTTAAACTAGATCCTATTTTTATCCAACCAGAACTACTTGTTTGCATATAAACATCATGCGTAGCGTTTTCTATATAAGTGTTTATTCCTACCCATGCTGTATTTCCTATATCAATAGTTACATAATCAGCATAATCGCTTAAAATAGAACACTTTAGTATAGGAGTTATCGTATATGAATCACTTATATAAACGCTTGAAAGTCCTGAATTTGTAAAATGCATAACTTCAAAATCTACTGTTTTTTGTCCATTCTCATTGTGATATATAGTAAAATATTTTGAAATTAAAGTTTTAGTTGTATCGATAGATGAGCCTCTTAAATCATATTCAATATTTTGTTTATATGTCGTGCCATTTACTTTAAATTGAACATAAGAATCACTGCTGCTGCTGCTATAAATATTGTCGTCATAGTTACGTGACAGTCTTTTTATTTTTATAGTAAATAAAAGTTTAGTATAGTTAGAACTTTCACTACGACTATATTCATCAACAATTATTTGCCATTCATAATCTTCTATTCTTTTTGTAAAAACTTTACTAGCTATATCAATCACCGCCTTTTTATCTTTCTAATTAATAATTACCAGTTCTAATAAAAATAGCACCCGTAAAGAGTGCTTATTTTCGTTTAGTCTTTAGCTTTGAGGAGGAGCTTCAGGTTCTTCTGGCTCAGGTTCTTCTGGTTCAGGCTCTTCTGGTTCAGGTGCTGTTGGTTCTAGTGCTTTAATTCTTTCTTCAAGTTTTACAATTGTTTCTTGCATTGTCTTTATAGTTTTTTCTAATTCAGTATTTTTATTTTGCAATGAATCTATATTTGTTTTATTTGTTGATAATTCTGTTTGAAGTTCATCGTTAAGTTTATTTTTCGTAATGTTTTTATCTATTATCTTATCAGTAGATATACTTCCGTCTGCCAACTTATCTTTTGTAATTGCTTTGTCTATTACTTTATTAGTTGATATAGAATTATCTGCTATTTTATCTTGAGTTACTGCATTATTTAAAATATTATCTGTATTTATTTTTATATTTCCTATAGAACCTTGGTCATTATTTATATTTATGTCTTTACAAGTTAATTTTCCATCTTTACTAACTTTAAAAGCACCATTATTTATATTTATTCCATCGTTATCTATAACAATTTCGTCACCTGTTCCAGTAGTAAATGATGACTTTGTTATAGATCCATTACTTATTGATATGTCAGAACAGGTTGCTTTACCTGCTATAGTTACTTTAAATTTTTCATTAATATTTATAGATCCACCTGATATTGTAAAATTAGAAGAGGTTCCTATTCCATCTTTATCAATCTTAAATACATCATTTATATTCAAGCCTGAATCATTTAATATGATTTTCTTATTTGTTGATTGTATAGTAGAACCTGTAATTGTTTTATTATCTAAAGCGCCTTCCGCTATGTGTCTATTTACTATAGCTTCAGAAACTATATTATTTCCTGTGATTGTGTCAGATGATATTGCATCACCAGAAACAGTCCCATCTATGATTTGATCTCCTGTTATTTTTAATGTAGTAGCGGTTACGTTACCTGCTGTATCTACAGAAAATAGTCCGCCATTTACAACTAAACCAAAATCATCTATAACAAATTTTCCATCCGATGTTTTAAATGTTGCGCCTGTTATAGTCTTACCGTCTATAGCATTCCCTACTATTTTATCTGCAGTTATAGCTCCATCTACAATTAATTCAGCAGAAGCTTTTTTATTTATTAATATATCTCTAGCATACATTAAAGAGCCTGCTTCTCTTGTTGCTATATCTGTCATTAAGAATATATCTATATGATCTATTATTTTATTTGCCTCTGATGATTTTTCTATTTCAAATTGGAATTCATGAGTTTTAAATACATATTCTATATCCCAGTTTTTATGTACTCTATCCAAATAAGAACCATCTGTATAAAATTCTCTAATATATAAATGTAAGCTTTGTTTAGTCGATGAAGTACTACCTTCAAAAGACAAACGATAAACATCGCCTTCTTTAAATGTTGGATTTCCATACATTTGATTTAATAATAATTGACCATTGAATTTAAAATAATTCTTATTGTTTACAACTTCAATATCTGCTTCGTATAAATTAGCTGTAATAGAGTCTGGACTAACTAAACATAAATTTGAAAAATCGCCCAGCATAATTCTATTTGCTAATATAGTATTAGTTTGAATTAATCCACCATTAATTGTAGTAGATTCTTCTATTGCTCCATAAGCCCATTCTTTAACCCTATTATAGGAGTTATTTATAATTCCTTTTAGAGTCTCTTCTATCTTGTCTTGGCTTACTGCTCCTGATTTAATAGAACTACCTGAGATACTATCTGCTTCTATATAAGTACCATTAATATATATTTGATTATTTCCTGTTTCAGGATCTGTCATTTCGAATATTCCTTTTATCTTTCCATCATCAGTTAATGCTTTAAATACGGCCTCATGACTTAAATTGTTTTGCTTTTCTAATAAATCAGCAACATCTTCTGGTGATAGTTCCCAAGGGTAGAATGTATTAGTATTATACAAGCTCAATTCAGTTATATAAAAATCACATAAAGCAGTTGGTGATACGCTTATACTTATATAAATAGATTCTGTATCAGATAATGTTTTGAATGTAGTAGATATTTGAACCAGCTCTGTATCTTTTAATTGATGAAGCTTATTAGAGATCTCTGTAGTTTTTCCTGTTGTACTTATAGAAAACATTCTCACACTTAACAGATCTCCAGTATAAGTGTTATTTGTTTTAGCATAAGCTTTTAAACTGAAATTGTAAAAATCATTTTGTTTGATAGGAAAAGTTGTTTTTTGTCCTATACCTGCATACTGATTTGTATCTGTTGCTATTTTAGATTTTAATCTTAGATATCTTTTGTTTGCTATTTCTTCAGTAACAAGACTATATAAAAACTTTTCATTTTCTATATCATAAAATCTCGAACTTAGCGTCCAAAAGTTTGAATTTCTAATAAGATTTCTAACAGCCTGGTCTGCTTTACCTACCTCTATCCATTTTTTATTTACTCCATCCCATGTTTTTATAGCAGAAGGAGTTCTACTTGTATCTACCCATATAGTACCATCTATAGGATTATAAGGTGGTGTGCTATTAGAAAACATTTCGTTTATATCTATTAAAAATATTCTAGCTGTAGCTATGCATGTTCTCTTTCCTCTTATAGAATCATAAGCGTCTACTTGAATTAAACATTTGCCATCCACTTCATTTTTGTTTAATGTTAATTCTGTATAACCATTATATTTTAATCCCCATTCTGAATCTTCTTCTATATTATCTGATTCAAATGAGAATCTACGCCAAACTATATCTGTATAATCATTTGTGACGTCTTCAAATCCTTTATATATTCTAAATGATAATAAAGTATCTGTATCGTAAGGTTGAAAAATCTCACCATTAGAGCTCATTAATTCGGCTTGATATTTATAAGAATCGTCTACTGTATAAAGTACAATAGACGCAGTAGTTAGTACATTCTTTATATTTAAAGACATATAATCAACTCCTATTCAGGCGAATTGTTATATGAGTTAATTTCATAAGCAGTTGCTAGTAAAGCATCTGGATCATTACCATCTATTCCAAGCTGTTCATTTAATATATAAGCCGCAACTAAATCATCTTCAGTAGGACTACTTTCTATTAATGCTGCTCTGGCCATCTCTGCTTGCTGTGCAGCTTTATCAACAACGACACATTGGAACGTATTCATAAAGTCAACGTCGTCTGGTGTTATTTGTATACTTCTACTTGTACTTTTTAATTCTATATTATTATCATCCATTTCTACCATTTCTAATTTTCCATCATCGTTAACGTACACGTTAGAAGTACTTGTTCCATCTTTAGATATTCTGAACCAATAATATTCAAAATCTGTTTCATATCTTTCATCTTCAGATAATAAAAGATTTCCGTGCATATTTATCATACAAGTTAAAGTAGTTCCTAGCGCATTGACACCTTGATATATTTTATCGCCATTAGACGAGTGTATAAACGATTGTATTGCATCTGATGTATCGTACACAACAATTACAGCAGCATGTTCTTTATTTGTCCCAGAATCAAATAAAACAGCTTTAAGAACACTTGATCCTGAAATAATAGCTGGATAAAGTCTTAAATAATATCCACCTCTTGCATTTGTAGTTTCTTCTATCACTTCTTCATTATCAACAATGTTTTTTCTACAAACTTCAAACATATCCATATAAGCATAATCAGCATTATTTTGTTTTGTTCCATCTAATAATATCCAACTAGAGCCATCGGTACCTCTTAAATACCATCTTAAAGTAGAAGAAGTTAACGAGTTCTCTAATTCATTTTGAACATCTGCTTCTACTCCATCTTTAAAATAAGACACGTATAAATCTATGTAACCAGGTATTCCGTTTCTTATAGTTGTACCATTGACAGAATTAATTACTATTTCATTAGCTCCACGTCCAGTAGTTAAACAGAATAAATCCATTTCATAAGATTGTTTTACATACTGTCTTGCGTGTGGATCATAATAATTAAATCTACATATTACAGTTATAGAACTATTTTGTTCTATTATATTATCTTTTATTACAAGAAATCGTTTATCGCTTATATCATTTCCATTTACTTCGTAAGAAAAACTAAATCTATTATCAATAGATGGATCTATAAGAGTTTCTACTCCATTCATATCTCTTATGTACCAATCTAAAAATTTTGTATTTATATATGGATAAATATTTTTATCTGCAGAAGTATCACTTAAACTAGGATATTCATTAGGGTCAAATAAATCAGGTTCATAATTTTCTCCGTCTTTGACTCTTATTATTGTAGATGCATATAAATATGGACGTAGCACTAAATTATTTCTCGACCAATCGGGAGAAAAAGAAGCATTGTTATCTGCTAAGAATATTTGATTTTTACCGCCTTTTACAACAGCAAGTCCGCCGGTTAAATCAGCTACGTCTGTTTGGTCTGTTATTGTAATAGAAGCAGTTGTTTTTATAGCTTGATTATTTATATTAAAAATATTTGCCAAATTATTCACTCCTTTTTATTTGTTATTAATACTTGCCATATATACACTATATGCATTTTGAACGAATTCGCTTTCATCACTACCTGTTAAATAAGCACAATGAAAAGTTGCTCGTCTGTAAACATCTTCGTGTGTTATATACAGCTCTTTCATTCCGGCTGCGTGTCTAAGATTCCATTCCTTATCGCCTTCTGTATCGTATGACGATCTAATCCATTTAAAATGTTTCATATCTATTTTATCTGTTACATCTACATTGTTTATGAGAAGTCTTACACTAAGTATTAATGATATTGTAGGAGAAATAAATGTGCCTTTATCACTATGGATCTCCAATAAATAATTGTTAGAGTCATCTTCGTAATCTATTTCAGGGGACTGGTTAATTCCGCCCCCTGTTAAATCATATCCAGACTCTTTTATTTTTTCTATTATTTCAGCTATAGATAAATCATATCTTTGATAGCCATCGTTCCATATAGGATGAACAACACATTCATCTTGTTCCCATGGTTTTTTACTCAAAGTCTTCGTCACTTTCTTCTTCTATTTTATATTCTAAATAGAAGTATAAACTTTTTAGTTCTGATCTCATATTATCAGGCATTGGACCGACTTCTATTTCTATATTTTTATAATTAGTATAATTAGCTTCTCTACCGTTGTTAGATGTCCCTGATAAATCACCTAAGAAAATTGTCCCTCCATTAACTGATAAATCTAATTCTTTAAATTCAGAACCATTTATCGATACTCTTATTAAGTTTAATAAGAAGTTATCCTCATAAGTTTTAAATCTTAACACTAAAGTTGCATTCTTTATATCTTGAACATCTTCCGATCCTAGATAGTTATTCCAAACTCTTATTGATTTTTTCAATGTCTTTCCTGGAGTTAAACTATCTTCTTCTGTATAATTTTTATAAACATTAAATTCATAATTTTTATCGCCTATGTCTTCTAGAATTTGCCAAGACACTCTAGGTACTTGCATTAATTACTCCTCCTTCTTATTATCTATCTGCTAATTTTATTCCAGAAATAAATACTTTACCTTCTAAATTCATTTCATTTGTGAACTTAATATATTGTTTTTCATCTACAGTAACAATTTCATAGTCTTCATTTCTTATTAAGTTCTTGTCTAATTCTATACTCTCATTCCCTATTGTTTTATTGTATCTTATAAATACATTTAAATAATCTTTTACATATACTTCCTCACATCCTAATTGAGTCAAATCATAAGATTTATTTTCATTAGTTACATCTATTGAGAAATTTATATGTTCTAAAGATTTTATCATGTTTTCTAAAATAGTAGCTGGCATTTGACCTAATGATAATATCATGTTCTCAGTTGGTCCAGATCCTATATTTGTATCTGGTAAGTTATTTAAAATATTATCTATCCTAGCTATTTCAATATTAAGTTCGTTTCTTAAGTTACTTATATATTCTTCGAAATTATTGCTATTAGTTATTAATCTATCCATATAATTGTTAACATGGTCATATGAATATATATTAGTAGTTATTTTATATGATATAACAGAATCTCCTATGTCTTCTAATAACTCGAACTTGTTACATGTTCTACTTTTATTAGTATAATAGAATCTTACATAATCATCATAAGTATTATTTTCAATATCTATAGGTTCTAAGAAATCATAAGGATCTTCGCCTGATTTTTGAGAATCTTTAGGTCTATAGAAACCGAATTCTTCTTTATAATCAAGTCCATTTACTAACTTTCTACCATCTTTAAATACTTCCAATTGACTTTCACCAAAAGCGTACTTGCCATGTAATATAGTAACTACTCTGCCATCTATAGCTTCATCTGTAGCATAATCAGACAATACAAATGTAGCAGTTCTCTCTAGCTTTCTAGTTATAGGGCCTGCACATATTCTTCTTTGTACTGTAGCCTCAACAAATATATTATTAGAACCATCTGGATCATTATAACCTTTTGTTTCAGCGTTTAACCCAGCATCTAATGGATCTAATAAATAGAACCCTATACCGCAGTTATCATAAGACTCTGAATCTAAAAAGTTATTATTTATATATTCTGAAGTCCAACCAAAACTATTAGCAGCAGCTTCTACTATTTCTTTAGGTAAAGTACTATCAGGTAGTAAATCATATATAGTTATTTCTTTGTATTGATCTTCATGTAATGGAATTTGGTTTATCATTACTGTTAATTCTCCTCTATTAGGAGTAAATATCATATTCATATCTTTAGTTCTATCAAATAAGAAATATTGATATTTATATGGATAGAAATTTTCTGCGTCTTTATCTCTATTTCCATCTAATGAATTAGCTATATCTGATTCAAAATAAGAACAATCATTTTTAGATCCTTTTTTATATTTATACTTGTCTGGCATATTATCATACCAAGTACAGAATACTTTTGTATTTTTTGAATTAACATATGATTGTTTATTAAGAGGAACCCACATATATTGCCCATCGTTGTAAGTTATAGTGTAAGTTATCTTATCGTTTGGTTTTAATATATAATAATCATCATTATCCGATCTTATTATTGTTTGAAGTATTCTTATAGCGTTTCCTTCATTATTATCATCTGCAGCAAATCCTTCTGATGTAGCTAATCTTTGACTGACTTCTTCATAGTCTCTGTCTTTTACTAGCGCAACTCCATTTAAATAAACTTTTAATTCACCAGAGTTAATTTTAAAATTTCCACCTGTTGCAAATAGTATATCACCATTAAAAGTCTTATCATAGAATTTATCTATATCTACTTTATTTTTATATACAAAGTTATCTGTACTATGCCAATAATATAAAGTATTATCTAAAGGATTTAACCATACAGTACTAGGTTTAGGATTTTTAGGTTCTCGTATGTGTATTATTTGTAAATCATCAAATGGAACGCCACAAAGATAAAGAACACCATCTTTATCAGTATAAAGATTTCTTATAGAACGAACATCTTGTTTTATTCTTATATTTGCGCGAGAAATAATTTCTCCTTCTTCTCTATATTCATTATCTATTTCTAAATAAGCTAGTTCATATTTTGCATCTAAAGGAGGAACTATAGATGGAGAAGTAGAAGTAGTTCCTTGTTTTACTTTTATATTGAATTCGTTATCAATATAAACTACATCTATTCTTTTAGCCGAATAACTATATGTTATTTCTAATTCTTTAGCGGTAGAACCTGATATGGTCAAGACTTTCCCGTTAATATCTCTTACTCTTATAAAATCATCTAAACTAATACTATTTCTGTATTTTACATTTATTCCAGAAAGTTCAGGTTCATATGTTGATAAATATTCAACTAAAGATCTTCTGTTTAAAGCATAAGGAGCATGTTTTAATACTACTTGCTTATCTATATTCATTTTAACTAGTTCTTTACAAACACTTAATATAGGAGGTTCTATATTAATTTTTTGACTAGGTATAAATATTTCATCACCTTTCTCATCTATGATAGAACCTTCTGATACTGTTATACTAAAATTTGTATCATCAACATTGAATGAGATGTCTAAACCGTAAGCGATACCTGATCCACCCACTCCTAATCTTTCTCTGCTAATCTGATCTTCTAGCTTTTCAAAGTTCTCTTGTATTTCCTCTGGTCTTATTCCGTCAGAAAAATCTATAATATTTAGTGACACTATATCATCTCCTATTCTTTGTCTTCAAAGAATACTACAACATAATCTTCTCCAACTTTATATTTATTTACAGCTTCTAATATTTTATCTTCGTAATCTTTGTATTTTGTTGGCATTGTAATCACAAGAGTATTACCTTTGCGATAAGGACGACCGTTAATATGCCCTATATCTAGCATATTAAAATCATCTCTAGCGTCTTCTCTAAGTCCTCCGCCTAATTGTCTTATATCTGTAAGATAAGTTTGATCCATTGATTGATTAATGTCTATTTTCGCAATCTTAACAAGGTTCACGTTCTCTGTGTCATACTCTTCTTCTTGACAGTAATATAACGTGTCATTAGTTCTGTCTATGTAAATCCAATAGCTATCGTTTACTGCAACTTCTTTACCATTTACTTCTGTTTTAATATATGGTATAGTAACTACTAAATCAGATTCAAAATTCAATCCATATTTACTGCTTTTAAATGGATAAATTCTAACAACTAAATTATTGTTTTCTTCTACTAAAAATAACTTATTTGATAAATCTGATTCTACCATATAATATATCTTATCTGCATAGTATACTTTTCCATCTTTATATATAGAAACCCAGCCTGTAGGCTTCTCAGGTTCTTTATATTGTGAATTAGGTGTTTTACTTATAGAGAACACTAATCTATCATTTTCTACCTTATTGCAAGTTATATTGTCTATTGGACTAGATAATCCTATAGTCTCTACAGGTATCTGTGTATTGTTATCGAATATATCTATTTGATATATTTTATAATCATTAGGTTCTAATCTAAAAATATCTGTAAGCTTTTTAGAAGAGGCAAAACTTTGTTTTGTATGTAATTGATTATTTACGACTTCATAACCTGGCATATCATATGTGATCCATTCGTTTATACGATCAGATTGTTTATAAGATAATAGATATACATACATCATAACTTCATATATCAAATCTTTATATTTAACAGGGTTATCAAGTACATCGTTATTAGAAATTATTTCAAAAGCCTTTCCTTTATGTTCTAGTATTAAAACTGGTGTAAAAAATTCATTAAAAATTTGATGAACATTTACGCCTTCTGACTGCACCATTTCTGGTCTTAATAAATTGTAATAGTTTTCACTATTTATATTTGCTTTTGAATTTACTATAGGATTTTTAGCTGTGAATGTTTTAAGAGTTCCACGATTTGTATATGTTATATATCCTATGCTATCATTAGTGAATCCATATTTATGATGAACATTACAACCAACCCATACATTTATATGTTTGCTAAGTAAACTATCAATACCTGCTTCTTGTGTTCTCTCTTCATCAAAACAAAATCCATTGCTTGTTTTCATAAATATAAAATCTTTATCTTCTATATTGGATGTTAAACAATTTGAATTCTCTTCGTTATTGTTTATAATTATATTAGGCGTTAATAAACTACGTCCTGCTGGGTTTATAAATATTTCATTTAATTTTGAAGCTAAACCGTTATTATTATATTCTATACATCCTATATCTATATTATATTTTTTACTAGATCTATAGTTTTTTCTCATATCTTTTTTTATTGTTACAGAATACGTAAAAAGATTAGGTACAAAAGATTGAGGAGGAGTATAATAATAACTCTCTCCTATTCTATTGATAATTCTAGACGAATCTTGCGGCTCTCCAAACTGATTAAATACTGTATCGAATATATTAATTTCTTGATTCGGTATTATTGGAGTATATACATAACAATCATTTGCTGATGATTTTAAAAAATCTTTTTCTATTTTAGCTCTAATATTATATTCATTATAATCTAAATTGATAAAAGATAAAGGAACATTTAAATCTGTATCTATTCTAGATTCATTAACTAATTTTATTTCATGCTTAGATGGATAGATCTTAATGTGAACCACCTCCTATTACAATATAGCCATTAATTGTAGGTTTCATTTTTGTATTATAATATCTAACTTCATTAATATATTGTAAGTCTTTTATATCATATTTGTTTCCATCGTAAATAACATTTAACTTATCGTCTCTGCTTGTAGAAATAGAGATATTATAACTATTTTTAATATAATCATAATTTAAACAGTAACTGTCTTCTTTTGTATAGTCCACTATTATCATTTTATATTTAGATATATCTGCAAGTTTTATTTCTCCAGTTTCTTTGTTTACATAACGTAAATTTTCTTCGTATAAAACATCATAAGAATCTGTACATGCATCTATATTGTCATTATCTTTATTATTTAATTCTAATAAGCGATCAAGTTCAAATCTACTATAATCTTTTATACAATAAACAACTATAGATCCATTTTTATTTAAAGGTTTATCTGATAAAATTATTGAATGATTAGGTTCAAAATATTCTCTTTCTATATTTGTAAACATATATTTCTTATAACCATTTTCATAATAATATCTATATGAACTAGATAAATCAAAAGGTAGATTATCCTCTCCAGTTATAATTATTGGTGATTTAATAGTTCCTGGAACTGTTTCTTTTAATTCTGTTTCCAAGGTTATATAATGTTCTTTTTCACTGTCGTCTGTAATTATAAAATCTGTTATCCTTGTGTTTGTATTATAAAACATTTCTAAAGTATTATTATTTAACTGAATGAAAGAAACTAAAACATTATTTGGATTATAAATATTTAAAATCCCTGCATTGCCTATAGACTTATCAAACTCATATCTGTATTCTACTCTTGTAGCAATATTAAAATCATCTATATTGTATTTTTTATTATTGTTTTCTATAACAAAATACTCATCATTTAATGGAACATTATCTATAATAGCTTTAAATGTAAATTTAGTTATTTCATCTGTAAATAAAGTTATTTTACTATCTTTAACTATTTTAACGTTGTCTATATCTGGAGATGTTCTAACATAACTGTTATCTTTTGCAGTTGTTATAGCAATGTTTCTAATTATCCCTTTGGTTCCTTTAAATTTTATAGATATTAAATCTTCAGGTTTATTTATTATAAACATTCCGTTTTTTAATATATTTTTTTCTTCGTTATCTACTCTAACATCATTAGATAAAAATACGTATGATTTAATATCTGAATCTTCATGATTATATTTTAAATAGTAAATGCCTCTTTCTAATTTTATTTCTGTTTGTTCTATTTCAGCGCAACCATGACAATTACTTATTTTAAATCCATCTTTAATAAAATCTATATAACCACCATTGGTATGCTGCATATTTACATACCATCCATATGGAACAGAAGAAGCCACTGATATATTGTTTATTATATTGTCTCTATTAGAATAAAGACCTATAAAATAATCTTCTATATCATAGTCGCTTTTAAATTCTGTTATACGCTCATTATTTAAATAAATACTATATATATTATCTATTTTTCGTAATGATATTTTTAAATTCTCAGTACCAGCAACAGAAAGTGAGGCTCTATAAGAGCCTATCACTCGCTGTAAATCATTTTCTTTATATATAATATCTATGCTTTTATGATTCAATTTAAATAGTATAACTGAATTTTTATTTGATAATATAGAACTAGATGCATTTATTAATAATATTCCAAAACCACTATTTAAATAATCTAAATCTATCTCTATAGAACAATTGCCAGAATACATATGATCATCATATAAAACATCTTTCTCATAAAACACTATTTTATCTTCTGTATTTACTCTACAATTAGATTGAAACAAATTACATCACCTCTAATTCTATGTTTTTAAATTTTATATAAGCATCTCTTGTTTTTAATACTATTTTATATTGAACAAATCTAGATTTTTTTAATACTACATTATTTAAAATCATCCCTTTATCATCAAAAACAATTTGTTTCCAATCTGTCCAAACATCAATTCTGTCTGTGTCTTGCGATGCTCTTACATATATAAATATATCGTCTACTTTACTTATTTCTTCTATTCTAATATTTTTAATTTTGCTATCTATGACTTGTTGTAGATCATATATTTTAGATTCAATACTTCCTGATTGATTAAATCCAACAGGTAAAGGATTTTCTGTTGTGCTCCTATACTCTGCAAAAAGAGCTATGCTATTTATTATTTTATTGGCGGGCATATTAATTCTTAGTTTCACATACTTGAATAAATTATCTCCTGATATACTTCCTATGTTTGAATATAACATTTGTTTGCTTACAAATTGTCCATCTGGCTCATTGGAACTAAGAATTTCACATGTGAATCCTTGCATATTAGGGAAGTCTATATCGTTTATTTTTACTATTAAATTTTTAACTGTCTTTGGATTATTTAAATTGATTATTGGTGTCTCTACATAACCAGTTAAAACATCTGTATATATATAATTAGAATTAACGCCTACATTGTTCAATACACAATTTCTAAAATCATTATCTATATCTAATGTCATAATATTTGTTGTATGCCAATCTATACTTGAAGTATTTTTTATATAACCATCAGACATAAGCCCTGCTTTATAAGGAGTATAATCTTTGTTGTTGTTAAGACTAAGTCTTATTATGTCTCCTTGAACTCTTTTATCTTCAAAATTTAAACCTAATTTATCTATATTTTTTATATGAGAATTAGATAGTTGCTGATTGGTACTAAGAATAATATCATCTATTATTCCGTTTCCTCTTAATACAAGATAGTATCTAATTTTATTATCTACTTTATAGATAACTGTATTTTTTATATTATCTTGTTCATCTATAGATATAATTTCTTCTTCTAATTTTATATTTAAAGCTCTATTAAATTTAACATTTAAATAGTCTTTTTCTACTCCTATATAAGTAGTTAAACCTTGAGACGCATAGAAAGATAAGTAATTAGCACCGTCTTCTAAATAATCTGTTATGTCTAAATAACAATATCCATTTAAGACTTCGCTTGTAAATTGAATTCCTAAGTCATTTAACCCTTTTTCTAATTTCATTTCCATTCCAAAACATTTCCATTCATTAAATGAATCACATGCAGTTATTGTTTTTAATAGAGAAACTCCTTTTACAGGTGAATTAATTGTATTTAGATTAAATGTTTCAGATAAGCTTTTTAATCTCATTTCACTATTATATAAATAGTTATTTGTTTCTTTATAAGTTCTAAATTCTCCTTCTGATAAATCAGCATTACTTAATTCATAGAATTTTGTATTAGATAATTTATGGTTATCATTGTTGCTAAATAAATAATATTCTCTTCCGTTTATATAATAGTATCCTGTTTTAATAAGGACAGTGTCTTCTTCTATAAATTTATTAAATGTTATAACGCTATCTTTATCTATTATTGATTCAAATGTAGGTTCTGAACATTCTGCATAAATCAAATCTACATCATCAAAACTATAATCTATTTTATTAGATAGGTATAAATTATTTATTTCATTTTTTATATTTATCTTTTCACCATCTTCTATTTCTTTTTTGATTATAGTATCTAGTTTAGAATAAGCTAGAGCGTCGTATTCTATTTTCTCATAAAGATAATCTTCGTCAAATTTAAAAGCAACAGGTTTTTTAATAGAATAAACTATATATAAATAATCGTAATTGACTTTATCGTTCCATGCAATTATACCAGCATCTTTTATTAAAATATGTGGAATATCCTCTATTATATAATGAGTAGTATATGGTACAGAACTTAAATGGTATATTCTATCTATATTAGAACATACTAATTTATTAAACCCTGAATTATTTATAT